>OKVD01000046.1_pt1 | contig 127681 bp, 118 predicted proteins | sample 1606881 | NCBI WGS metagenome assembly OKVD01 (sample SAMN03281011, study PRJEB24777) | human gut metagenome | isolation source: fecal sample PR176 from 1 month old male Indian infant, caesarean delivered... | place: Singapore | collected 2006-01-13
CTTTCGCACTCTTGCTAACATCACCAGATTAAATAACCAATAAAACCACATTAAACAGATTTTAATACCGAAAAACAGGCAAGATTAAACAACGAACAGATCGTTTATCTCAACGAGTCAAAATGGCCCCAATTGTCTCATCGGTTGGGCGAAAACTGTGCAGAGCCGGCAGCCAGACCACTCGGCTGAAATCTGAAATGCCTGGAAGGCACAACGGCTGCCAATCCGGTTCGTTATTTCGACATCGTTCAAAGGAAAACAGTATGAAAATCAAAACACTGGCAATGATTGTTGTGTCAGCCCTGTCTCTGAGCTCCGCGGCGGCCCTGGCCGATACCACCACGGTTAACGGCGGGACCGTCCATTTTAAAGGGGAAGTCGTTAACGCGGCCTGTGCGGTGGATGCCGGCTCTATCGATCAAACCGTCCAGTTGGGCCAGGTGCGTTCCGCGAAGCTGGCCACGGCGGGGAGCACCAGTTCGTCCGTTGGTTTCAACATTCAGCTGGATGATTGCGACACCACGGTAGCAACCAAAGCGTCCGTCGCCTTCGCCGGTACGGCCATCGACAGCAGCAATACCACCGTTCTGGCGCTGCAAAACTCTGCCGCCGGCAGCGCGACCAACGTCGGCGTGCAGATCCTCGACAACACCGGCACGCCGCTGGCGCTGGACGGCGCCACCTTCAGCGCAGCCACCACGCTGAATGACGGCACCAACATCATTCCGTTCCAGGCGCGTTACTACGCCACTGGCGCCGCGACCGCCGGTATCGCGAACGCTGACGCCACCTTCAAAGTGCAGTACGAGTAAGGCAAACATCAGGCAAGGAAGCCATCCGGGCCAGGAGGGCCCGCGCTTAATTTTGCAACCGGGGTGAAACGATGCAGGGAATGAAATCGGGTCTGCTACTGCTGCTGCCTCCGCTGGCGCTGGCCGGTAATCAGTGGAACGTCACGCTGCCGGGGGGCAGCATGCGCTTTCAGGGCCTGATCATGGCCAGTTCCTGCCGCGTCGAAGCCGGCGATCGGCAGATGACGGTCAATCTGGGACAGATCAGCAGTAACCGATTTCACGACGTGGGCGAAGACAGCAACCCGATCCCTTTCACGATTCATTTACAGGATTGCAGTACGGCAGTCAGCCAGCATGTCGGGGTGGCATTTCACGGCGTGGCTGACGGCAAAAACCCCGACGTGCTGTCGGTGGGTGAAGGCCCGGGGATCGCCAGCGGGATCGGCATCGCGCTGTTCGACAGTCACGGCCAGCAGCTGCCTCTCAATCGTCCGCCGGATCGCTGGGTGCCGCTCTACCGCGGACCGACGACGCTAAATTTCGTCGCCAAATATCGGGCGACCGGACGCCAGGTCACCGGCGGCGCGGCCAACGCCCAGGCCTGGTTCTCATTAACCTATCAGTAATCAACCCGCAGACCAGCAGGACAACACCGTGAGCAGACAAGGAGATAATGTGAGAAAAACAGCAACGACGATACGCGGCATACTGACGGGATGTGTGCTTTTCGCCGCCGGCGCGTTGAGCGCCAGCGCGCACGCGGGCGTCGCGCTGGGCGCGACTCGGGTCATCTACCCGGCGGGTCAGAAACAGGTCCAGCTGGCGGTGACCAATAACGACGACAACAGCACCTGGCTTATTCAGTCATGGGTGGAAAATGCCGATGGGCAGCGAGACGGCCGGTTTGTTATCACTCCCCCGCTGTTTGCCATGCAGGGCAAAAAAGAGAATACCCTGCGCATTATCGATGCGACCAATAACCAGCTGCCGCAGGATCGGGAAAGCCTGTTCTGGATGAACGTGAAGGCTATTCCCTCAATGGATAAATCGAAGCTCAGCGACAACACCCTCCAGTTGGCGATTATCAGCCGCATCAAGCTCTACTACCGACCGGCAAAACTGACCCTGCCCCCGGATCAGGCGGCGGACAAGCTGACCTTTAGCCGCAACGGATCGTCGCTAACGCTGACGAATCCAACCCCTTATTACCTGACGGTGACCGAACTGAACGCCGGAACGCGCATTCTGGAAAACGCCCTGGTGCCGCCGATGGGTAAAACCAGCGTCAAGCTGCCCGCGGATGCCGGCAACACCATCACCTATCGCACCATTAACGATTACGGCGCGCTGACGCCGAAAATGAATGGCGTACTGCGTTAAATCTGGTGTGCCCCGCCGCGCGGGCCACGCTGCGCATGACCAGAAGCACTGACAGCCGGGCAACGTCGGACCGGAGGGATTATGTCACATCGAAAATATGGACTGGACCATGGGGGTCGCCGAAGCGCCCGGCGCCTGATTACGCCGGCGCTGACGCTGTGGCTCTGCTCACAGCCGTTCGCCGCGCAGGCGGACCTCTATTTTAACCCCCGCTTTTTAGCTGACGATCCGGCGGCGGTGGCAGACCTGTCGGGATTTGAAAAAGGCCAGGAGGTCCCGCCGGGCACCTATCGCGTCGATATTTATCTCAATAACGGCTATATGACCACCCGGGACGTCACTTTCCAGGCCGATGCGCAAGGCCATGGCCTGTCGCCCTGCCTGACCCGCGGCCAGCTGGCGAGCATGGGGGTGGATACCGGACGGGTGACGGGCATGGCGGCCCTGGACAGTACAGCCTGCGTGCCGCTAACGACGCTCATCAGCGAAGCCACCACCCGCTTCGATGTCGGCCAACAGCGCCTGTATCTCACCGTACCCCAGGCGTTTATGGGCAGCCACGCCCGCGGGTATATCCCGCCGGAGCTATGGGATAACGGCATCACCGCCGGGCTGGTTAACTATAACTTCACCGGCAACAACGTCCATAACACCACCGGGGGCAACAGCCGTTACGCCTATCTGAATCTGCAAAGCGGCCTGAATTTCGGCGCCTGGCGCCTGCGCGATAACAGCACCTGGAGTTACAGCAGCGGCGGCAGCGCGTCATCCAATGAGAACCGCTGGCAGCACGTCAACAGCTGGCTTGAGCGGGACATTATTTCCCTGCGCTCGCGGCTTACCCTCGGGGATAGCTACACCAACGGCGATGTCTTCGACGGGATCAACTTCCGCGGCGCGCAGCTGGCCTCGGATGACAATATGCTGCCGGACAGCCAGAAAGGCTTCGCGCCGGTGATCCACGGGATCGCCCGCGGCACCGCGCAGGTGTCAGTCAAACAAAACGGCTACGAAATCTACCAGAGCACGGTGCCGCCGGGGCCGTTTACCATCGACGATCTCTACGCCGCAGGCAACGGCGGCGATCTGCAGGTCACCATTAAAGAAGCGGATGGCACCCGCCAGGTCTTCAGCGTGCCCTGGTCAACGGTGCCGGTGCTGCAGCGCGAAGGCCATACCCGCTTCGCCCTCACCGCCGGGGAGTACCGCAGCGGCAACAACCAACAGGAAACGCCCGATTTTTTCCAGAGCACGGCCATGCATGGCCTGCCGGCCGGCTGGACCCTGTACGGCGGCACCCAGCTGGCGGACCGCTATCGCGCCTTTAACCTCGGGGTGGGGAAAAACATGGGCTATTTCGGCGCCTTATCGCTGGATATCACCCAGGCCAACGCCACCCTGCCTGACGACAGCGAGCATCAGGGACAGTCGGTGCGTTTTCTCTATAACAAGTCACTGGATGAGACCGGCACCAACCTGCAGCTGGTGGGCTACCGCTACTCCACCCGCGGCTACTATAACTTTGCCGATACCACCTACCGCCGGATGAGCGGCTACAGCGTGGAAACCCAGGACGGGGTTATCCAGGTGAAACCCAAATTTACCGACTACTACAATCTGGCTTACAGCAAGCGCGGTAAGGTGCAGCTGAGCGTGACCCAACAGCTGGGGCGCACCGCCACCCTCTATCTGAGCGGCAGCCACCAGACCTACTGGGGCACCGACGATGCCGATGAGCAACTGCAGGCCGGCCTCAACGCCGCCGTAGACGATATCAACTGGTCGCTAAGCTACAGCCTGACGAAAAATGCCTGGCAGCAGGGGCGCGATCAGATGCTGGCGGTCAACGTCAATATCCCTTTCAGCCACTGGCTGCGTTCCGATAGCCGTTCGGTCTGGCGGCACGCCAGCGCCAGCTACAGCCTGTCGCACGATCTCAATGGCCGCATGACCAATCTGGCGGGCCTGTACGGCACCCTGCTGGAAGACAATAACCTCAGCTATAGCGTGCAGACCGGCTATGCGGGCGGCGGCAACGGCGACAGCGGGAGCACCGGCTATACCGCGCTCAACTACCGCGGCGGCTACGGCAACGCCAACGTCGGCTACAGCCGCAGCGATGGTTTCAAACAGCTCTACTACGGGGTCAGCGGCGGCGTGCTGGCGCACGCCAACGGCATCACCCTGAGCCAGCCGCTGAACGATACCGTAGTGCTGGTGAAAGCCCCCGGCGCCGGCGGCGTGAAGGTAGAAAACCAGACCGGGGTGCGCACCGACTGGCGCGGGTATGCCGTCCTGCCGTATGCCACCGAGTATCGCGAAAACCGGGTCGCGCTGGACACCAATACCCTGGCCGACAATGTCGATCTTGACGATGCAGTGGTCAGCGTGGTGCCTACCCATGGGGCGATCGTCCGCGCCAGCTTTAACGCCCAGGTGGGAATGAAGATTCTGATGACGCTGACCCATCGCGGCAAACCGGTGCCGTTTGGCGCCCTCGCCACCAGCGACAGCAACCAGAGCGGCAGCATCGTCGCGGATAACGGTCAGGTCTACCTCAGCGGGATGCCGCTGGCGGGCAAGGTGCGGGTGAAATGGGGCGATGGCCCGGACGCCCAGTGCGTGGCCGATTATCGTCTGCCGCCGGAGAGCCAGCAGCAGTCGCTCAGCCAGCTGTCCGTCGCGTGTCGCTAAGGAGATGATGATGAGAACACCGCAGTTTCTGCTGAGCGCCCTGCTCGCTCTGTTCGCGCCGCTGGCCTTCGCTGCCGACAGCACGATCGCCATCAGCGGCTATGTGCGCGACAACGCCTGCGCGGTGGCCGGAGAGTCGAAGGATTTCACCGTCGATTTGCAGGACAACGCCGCGAAGCAGTTTTACGCCGTCGGGGCGACGACCCCGCCGGTGCCGTTCCGTATCGTGCTATCGCCCTGCGGCACTTCCGTCACCGCGGTGAAGGTCGGCTTCACCGGCGTGGCGGACAGCGTCAATACCAGCCTGTTAAAACTCGACGCCGGCGCCTCGGCGGCGGCGGGAATGGGGGTGGACATTCTCGACCATCAGCAGTCCCGGCTGCCTGTCAATGCCCCATCGTCAGCCATCGCCTGGACCACGCTGACGCCGGGCCAGACCAACATCCTGAACTTTTACGCCCGTCTGATGGCCACGCAGGTGCCCGTCACCGCCGGGCATGTCAATGCGACAGCAACATTCACCCTGGAATTTCAGTAAGTGGAGGCTGAAATGAAATGGACCCACGTGGGCTGGCTGCTGGCCGGCCTGTTAACCGCGAGCCCTTCCCTGCGGGCGGCCGACGTCACCCTTACCGTCAACGGGAAGGTGGTGGCCAGACCCTGCACGGTCTCCACCGTCAATGCCACCGTCGAGCTGGGCGATCTCTACACCTTCAGCCTGATTGGCGCAGGCTCGGCATCGGCCTGGCACAGCGTGGCGCTGGATCTCAGCAACTGCCCCGTCGGTACCTCACGGGTGAAGGCCACCTTCAGCGGGACCGCGGACAGCACCGGCTATTACAAAAACCAGGGGACGGCGGGCAATATTCAGCTCGAATTGCAGAGCGAGGATGGCACCACGCTGAACAATGGCAGCAGCCAGTCGGTACAGGTGGATGAGGCCAGCCAGTCCGCCCGCTTCCCGTTGCAGGTCAGGGCCCTGTCGGTCAACGGCGGCGCCACGCAAGGCACCATTCAGGCGGTGATTAACGTGACCTATACCTACGCCTGAGCCAGGAGAGCATCATGATGAAAAAAATTATCCCTTTATTCACCACCCTGCTGCTGTTGGGCTGGTCGATGAACGCCTGGTCCTTCGCCTGCAAAACGGCCACCGGCGCGACGATCCCCATCGGCGGCGGCTCAGCCAACGTCTACGTTAACCTGACCCCGGCGGTCAACGTCGGGCAAAACTTGGTGGTCGACCTCTCCACGCAGATTTTTTGCCATAACGACTATCCGGAAACGATCACTGACTACGTGACCCTGCAGCGCGGATCCGCCTATGGCGGTGTGCTGTCGAGTTTCTCTGGCACCGTGAAATATAACGGCACCTCTTATCCCTTCCCGACCACCACGGAAACGGCGCGGGTGATTTACGATTCCCGGACCGATAAGCCCTGGCCGGCCGTCCTGTATCTGACGCCGGTCAGCACCGCCGGCGGGGTGGCGATCACCGCAGGATCGTTAATCGCGGTGCTGATCCTGCATCAGACCAACAACTACAATAGCGACTCCTTCCAGTTCATCTGGAATATCTACGCCAATAACGACGTGGTGGTCCCCACCGGCGGCTGCGATGTCTCCGCCCGCGATGTCACCGTCACCCTCCCCGACTACCCGGGCTCCATGGCCGTGCCGCTCACCGTGCACTGCGCGCAGAGCCAACAGCTGGGGTATTACCTCTCCGGCGCCACCGCGGACAGCGCTAACGCGATCTTCACTAACACCGCCTCCGCCTCGCCGGCGCAAGGGATAGGCGTCCAGCTTACCCGCAACGGCAGCGCCGTGCCGGCGAACAGCACTGTCTCACTGGGCACCGTCGGAACCTCGCCGGTCAATCTCGGCCTGACGGCGACCTACGCCCGGACCACAGGCCAGGTCACCGCCGGCAACGTGCAGTCGATCATCGGCATTACCTTTGTCTATCAATGATGACCGAGTACATCCTCTCTCCCTGCTCGCTGGCCGCCCGTGGGTTGAGCCAGCTGATGCACAACGCGGGGAAGCGGCCCGTTGTGCTGCCGGTGGAGGGCGTCTCTCTGCGGGAGCTGGCCGCGGTGAAGCGGATCGTGGTCTTTCTTCCTGACGATCCCCTGTGGATGCTCACCACGCTGCGCCAGGCGGCCAGGCTACTCGACGAGGCCTTGCCGCCGTTACCGATGTTGATTCTGAGCCGCAGCCCGGCTATCTGGCTGTGGCAAACGCTGCTTTATCAGGTGAGCCATCCGGATTGTTTGCGCAACGTCCATGCCGCCCATGCCGACCTCCCCTGCGCGCAATTGATCCATCGGCTGAAGAACGCGCCGCGGCTTGAACGCCTTGCCAGTGAAGCCGCCCTGATCCACCGAAAACGGGCCGCCGGATTAAGTCATGCCGAGCTCAAAGCGCTCCTCGCCCTGCTGCAAGGGCAGACGATAGGCGAGCAGTCGCAACGTCTCGGATTGAGCCAGAAAACGCTCTACGCTCAGCGGCTGGCGGGGGTGAAAAAGCTGGTGGAATATCACCCGCATCTGGCCCCTCGCTTTCCGCACAGGCAGCCGCCTCGTTCATCAGCAAACTCACGGTCGGCGTTTGTACAGGCATGAGGGGAAGCGATGAGTGACTAAAGGCGTGGATTCGCTGGCGAGAGAAAAGCGCACCGGTTTACACCGGTGCCGGTACGTCAGGCGCGAATATCATCGTATTCACGGGTGTTATCGAATTCATGTTTGGCAAACGGGCAGAGAGGAATAATCTTCCGCTGCTCCTGGCGCATTTTTTCCACCACCTTCGCCACCAGCTGTTTCCCCACCCCCTGGCCTTTCAGGCTGGGATCGACATCGGTATGTTCGATAATGCTGAGGTGTTCGCCGGTGGGAACAAAAACAATCTCCGCGACCTGGTTACCCTGCGCGTCGTTAACATAAAATTTGTTGTGCCCTTCCAGTATTTCCATCTTCTCCTCGCTTATTTATGACGATATTGCAGCGCGCCGCTCGGGCAGGTATCGATCACCTTCACCACCGTCGCGACATCTACTTCATCCGGGATGATCCACGGCTTACGCTTGAGATTAAACAGCTTCGCGCTGCCGCGCACGCAGTTCCCGGAATGCTGACAGATCGCCGTATTAAAGTAGACGTCGATTTTCTCCCCGGTGTAGGCCCGGTAGCCGGCTTCCAGTAATTCCTTATCCATGACATTGCCTCGGTCTTGTTTTATGACTTTCAGGCTAAGCATAGTCCTCCGCTTGACGGCTGACTATGCGCAAGTCGGTAATGGGCGTGAGGAGAGCGATTTGGCGCATCCTCCCGCTCTCCCGGCGCGCAAGTATCCCGCAGTCAACGAACGGTTGACTTTCATTCCCGCAACGAGGCGATTACACTCATGACACACTGGTAAGAGCACTCAGGGATGTTCCATTGAATCATATTGCCACCATAGCCCGCCCAGCGCGGCTACTGCTCGTCTTGCCGCTGACCGGCTGCTCACTCTCACCAGCGATCCCGGTACTGGGCGCCGCATTCCCCGGCTGGTTTTTCTGCTTGTTGGGCGGGGCGTTTTTACTGATCCCCTGCCATATCCTGATTACCCGTAAAGGCTGGCAGCCTCGCTTTTCTCCCCTGGTCTTCAGCTATGTCGCGCTGATGTTCCTGTTCGCCACACTGCTGTGGTTTCTGTTTTTTGTTCACTGATCGCTTATGACTACTTCCCGCACTCCCCTGTTACGCAAGAAATGGCCTCTGCTGGCGCTGGTCCTGGCCGCCATCCTGGCGCTGATCCTGGTTATCTGGCAGTTGCAAACGTCGCCAGAGACCAATGACGCCTATGTCTACGCCGATACCATCGATGTCGTGCCCGAGGTCAGCGGGCGCATCGTGGAGATGCCCATTCGCGATAACCAGCGGGTGAAAAAAGGCGATCTGCTGTTCCGCATCGACCCCCGCCCCTATCAGGCGATGCTCGATGACGCGAAAGCGCGGCTGACGACCCTCGACGCGCAGATTATGCTGACCCAGCGCACCATCAAAGCGCAGGAGTATAACTCCCAGTCGGTGGCGGCCGCCGTCGAGCGCGCCAGAGCGCTGGTCAAGCAGACCACCTCCACGCGCATCCGTCTTGAGCCGCTGGTGCCGCAGGGGTTTGCCTCGCAGGAAGATCTCGATCAGGCGCGCACCGCCGAGAAAGCGGCGCGGGCGGAGCTGGAGGCCACGCTACTGCAGGCCAGACAGGCCTCGGCGGCTGTGACCGGCGTGGATGCCATGGTGGCGCAACGCGCCGGGATCCTGGCGCAAATCGCTCTCGCCGAACTGCATCTGGAATTCACCGAAGTGCGCGCGCCGTTCAACGGCGTGGTGGTGGCGCTGAAAACCACCGTCGGCCAGTACGCTTCGGCGCTGAAGCCAGTCTTCACCCTGCTGGATGACGACCGCTGGTATGTGATCGCTAACTTCCGCGAAACCGACCTGAACAACGTGCGCCCCGGGGTGGCGGCGCGCATCACCGTGATGACCAACCACAACCGGACCTTTAACGGGGTGGTGGATTCGGTCGGCTCCGGCGTCCTGCCCGAAGGCGGGAGCGTCATCGAAGGCCTGCCGCTGATCCAGAAAAGCATTAACTGGGTCCACGTCTCGCAGCGCTTCCCGGTGAAAATCGCCGTCAGCGATCCCGATCCGGAACTGTTCCGCATGGGCGCCTCGGCCAGCGCCGTGCTGCAGCCGTAGCCGGGCGACGCGATGTTTCCTCTCGCCCATTTTTTACGCCAGGAACTGCGCGACGCACAGGGACGCGCCAGCTACACGCTGCGCCTGACGCTGAGCTGTGCGGTGCTCATCACCCTGTTCATGACCATGCAGATCCCCTTTCTGGCCGTCGCGCTGATCGTCGTGTTCTACGTCAGCCAGCCTAACGTGTTGATGATTAAGTTAGTCAGCGTGGTCTTTTTTGTCACCGTCAGCGTGGCGCTCGGCGGCGTGCTGCTGATCATCAAGTGGACCTATGACTACCCGCTGATCCGCCTGGCGGCCTCCGTGGCGCTCTTTTTCTGCGCCATCTATCTAATGCGGGTGCTGGGCAAGCTGGGACTGGCCTTTTTCGTGGTGGCGCTGGCGGTGATTTACGCCCAAACCTTCCCGTCGATGACCAGCCAGAGCGAAATTCTGGTGCGGCTGCTGCTCTGGCTGTGGGTGGCGATTAACACCGCGATCATCATCACCCTGCTGGTCAACGCCTGTTTTCAGCAGGCTTTTCCCGGCAACCAGTTTAAGGCGCGTCTGGCGGAGATTCTGCAGGCGGTCGCCAGCCGGCTGGCAGACCCGGACGCTGAAGCGCCACCGACCTTCGGCGAGACCGCCGCGCAGTTCAACCAGCTGCAGTCGCTGTTCGCCCAAGCCAGCCGGGCGACGCCGGAGATCGCCGCCGATCCCCAGGCCTGGCGCTCGCGGCTGGCCGCCACCCTGCGCTGCTACCAGCTGGCGGCGCTGCTGCAAGCGGACGAGGCCGATAGCGACGATCGCCTGCGGCTGTCGCAGGCGGTGCTGCAGCTGAAGAGTGCCCTCAGCGAGGGGCCGTTTGACGGCGCTATTCCTCCCCTGGCGCTCAGCGGCCGCGGCGTCAATCGCGCCGTTCTGCAGGAGATGGCAGCCCTTCTGCAGAGGCTGGCCCAGGGTGAGCCCGTTGCTCTGCCGCAGGGCGAGGTGGAGAAGCCGCCCCTGCTGGCGCCGGACGCCTGGCGCAACCCGGCGTATCTCCATTTTGCGCTCAAGACCCTGCTGGCGACGCTAATCTGCTATGTCTTCTATACCGCTGCCGACTGGCAGGGACTGCATACCATTATGCTGAGCTGCGTGATCGTCGCCCAGCCCGGGCTGGGCGCCACGATGCAAAAGACGTGGCTGCGCATCGGCGGCGCGCTGTTCGCCACTCTGCTGGCGCTGCTGTTAATCGTTTTTGTCCAGCCCTGGACCGACTCGCTGTCGGGGCTGCTGGCGATGTCCCTGCCAGTGCTGGCGCTGGCGGCCTGGATTGCCGCCGGCTCGGAGCGTATCGCCTACGCCGGGATCCAGATTGGCTTCACCTTTGCGCTGGCCTTCCTCAGCTGGTTTGGTCCGCTGACTAACCTCACCGAGCTGCGGGACCGGGTGCTGGGCATCCTGCTCGGGGTGCTGGTCTCCTCCATTGTCCATTTGTATCTCTGGCCGGACAGCGAAGCGCCGCAGCTGAAATCGCGCCTCGCTGGACTCTATCGCCGGCTGGCGGACTGCCTCGCCGCCCCGCACGATGCGGTGCCGCTGGCCCCTCTGTTTGTCGCCTTCACCGACAGCGAAGCGCTTATCCATCGGGTTCGCGCCGAACCGCTGGGCACGTATGCCCACCCCTGGCCCCAGGCGAAAAACTGGCCGATGCACGCCACCCTCGCCCGGGCCGAGGAGATCGCCCGCCTCAGCGAAGGATACCGGCTCAACGCCGCGCCGGGAGACCCGACCCTGGCCCGCTGCGCCGAACAGCTGCGGCGCTACGCCGAACGTATCGAACAGGAGGCAACGGCCCCTGCCGAACCGCTGGCCACCGACCTGACTAACCCCTTTGGCCCGGCGCTGGCCGCCGCGCTGGCCACCCTGCCCGACTGGGGCCCGACACCGATAGCGACTGAGCAACAGGCTAAAACGTCATGATGATCCTTCCTTTCTCCGCGCGGCTGCGCGGCACTCTCCTTACCCTGACGCTGACGCTGCTCAACGGCTGCGCGCTGATTCAGGACGAGCCTGCCCAGGTCGCCATCGTCAATCCGCAGCAGGCCCAGCTGGCGCAGGTGATCCACCTGGCGAACAGCAACTGGCCGGCAGCCCGCTGGTGGGAGGCCTACGATGACCCTCAGCTCAATATGCTGATCAACCGGGCGCTACAGAATTCGCCGACCATGCAGGCCGCCCGGCTGCGCATCTCCCAGTCGCAGTCTACGGTGGAACTCGCCCAGTCGGCGATGGGCCTGCAGGCCACCGCCGTCGCGGCGCAAAACCGCCTGCGGATCACCGACAAATCCTTTAGCTGGCCCTACTCCTACTCCCTGCCGGTGGATAAGAACGGTCCGTGGTATACGCTGAACACCGTTGGCGTCGGGGCGCAGCTGAATATCGATCTCTGGGGAGCCGATCGCGCCCGGGTCGCCGCCGCCATTGGCGAGAAAAACGCCCGGCTGGCGGAGACCGCCGGCATTGAGCTCGACATCGCCAGCAGCGTGGCGCAGCTCTATTTCGCCATGCAGGCGACATTCCAGAAAATCGCGCTGCTGCAGGAGCTGGAGAGCATTGCCCAGTTCTCGGTGGCGGCCCACGAGCACCGGACCCAACGCGGTGTGGAGGATAGCGTGGATGTGGCCAACGCCCAGGCCGAACAGCTCGCCGCCCGCCAGCAGATCATTAGCGCCGAGGGGATGCTGACCCAGTATCGTGAAACCCTGCGGGCGCTGATCGGCGCCGATGCGCAAAGCATGCCGGCGATCCATCCGGTAGCGCTGCCTGCGCTCCAGGAGACGCTGCCGCCGTCGCTCTCTTTCGAGCTGCTGGCCCGCCGCCCGGACCTGCAGGCGCTGCGCGGATACGTGACCGCCTCCCTGAGCCAGGTCGACGCGGCGAAAGCGGCCTTCTATCCCCATTTTGATATCAAAGCGTTCTGGGGCTATAACGCCCTGAGCGTCGGGGATCTGTTTAAGTCCTCTTTCCAGCAGATCAACCTGCTGCCCGGGCTCTATCTGCCGATCTTCGACGGCGGTCGTCTGAACGCCAATTTGCAGTCGGTGCGCACCGCCAGCAATATTCTGATCAAACAGTACAACCAGGCGGTGCTGGACGCGGTTCGCGATGTCGCCATCAGCTCCAGCCAGCTTAACGACCTGAATCAGCAGCGCGCGCTGCAGCAGCTGAAGGTCACCGCGGCGCAGACCACCACCGACAGCGCTCGCGCCCATTATCAGCGCGGCCTGCTCAGCCGCTACGCCGCCGAAGAGGCCCGACGGGCGGTTCTTGCCCAGCAGTTGTTGCTGCTGGACATTGAGGCCCAGCGGCTGAGCACCGACATTACCCTGATCAAAGCCCTGGGCGGCGGCTACCGCGGCCAGTAACAAAAATGCCTTCCCCGGAGGGGAAGGCATTCAAACTGCAGCCAAAGGGCAATCTTCAGGGATTGCCCGGCGGCGCTGCGCTTGCGCGGGCCTACAGCCAACCGCATAACGGTTTGATATTGCTGCCTTTCGTAGGCCGGGTAAGGCGAAGCCGCCGCCCGGCAGAAAGGCGGGCACAATAACCAAACAGGTTTGTCATCAGCAAGAATGCCTTCCCGGATGGGGAAGGCATTTAACAGAAGACGCGGGATTGATGCGCGGCGATTACACCAGGGCGCGCAGCTCTTCGCGCATGTAGGTGGAAAAGAATTCCGGATGCTTAATCACCAGCCGTTCGCCGGCGGCGACCCGTTCAGCCCACTCCGCCACTTTGTCGGTAAACCCGGCGCTCCAGCCCTGCTGCTGACCGCGCTCAGCGACATCGGCCGGGCTGGCTGGCACGCCCAGTTCTTTCAAATATTTGAGAATTCCCTTCGCGGTACTTTCATCCATAGACTGTGGTACTGGCTCAGACGTATTCATACCACCAATGAAATCCAATGCTTTATCAATGACTGCTGGCATAGGTGTGTCCTTATATTAACCACATAGTAAACCTGACTACACTATGGACCGGAAAGCGACGTGATTTCAAAGAACACGCTCACGTTATGGGACATCGCGCATTCAGAAAAGGGGATTTTGCACAGCTGAGGCGGGGGTTGGACAAAAAACAAGCCGGTCCCGGGGGACCGGCCTGGGGATCGCGTCAGGCGTTGCTGACGGATTTTTGCGCGGCGCTGGACTGACTGTTCTCCAGCATCCGGCGGACCGGGACAATCAGCACGGCCAGTACGGCGGCGCAGATCAGCAGCGCGATAGAACAGCGGGCAAAGAGGTCCGGCAGCAGCGACAGCTGATCGGCCTTCACATGACCGCCAATCAGCCCCGCCGCCAGGTTACCCAGCGCGCTGGCGCAGAACCACAGCCCCATCATCTGGCCGCGCATTCTCTCCGGCGCCAGCAGGGTCATGGTCGCCAGACCAATCGGGCTCAGGCACAGTTCGCCGAGCGTCAGCATCAGGATGCTGCCCACCAGCCACAGCGGCGACACACCGGCCCCGCCGTTGTTGAGGACGTTCTGCGCCGCCAGCATCATCAGGCCAAAGCCCGCCGCCGCGCACAGGATGCCAATGACGAATTTGGTCATACTGCCCGGACGGACGTTTTTACGCGCCAGCGCTGGCCACGCCCAGCTGAAGACCGGCGCAAGCAGAATGATAAACAAGGCGTTAATCGACTGGAACCAGACCGCGGGGATCTCAAAACCGCCGATCATCCGGTTGGTGTAGTCGTTAGCAAACAGGTTGAAGGAGGTCGGTTTCTGTTCAAACGCGGACCAGAAAAAGGCCGCCGAGACCAGCAAAATAAAGCATACCAGCAGGCGCGCCCGCTCTTTACGGCTCAGGCCGGCGAAGACGAACAGCCAGATGAAATAGAGCGCCACGGAGGCGGCAATCACATAGACCAGCACGCTGGCCACCGCCACCGGGTTAATCACGATCGTGCCCAGGCTAATGAGCGTGACCAGCACCGCCACTCCCAGGGCCAGCGCCAGCAGCCACGCCCTAACGCCATTCTTTTTCGCCACCGGGCTGTTCCAGGTGGAATCGAGGCCAACCTCCGCGTCATAGCGCTTCATCGACGGTACGGCAAAGACACGGAAAATGATCAATGCCACCAGCATCCCGATCCCCCCGATGCCGAAGCCCCAGTGCCAGCCATGGGATTTAATCAGCCAGCCGGAGATTAACGGCGCGATAAACGAGCCGATGTTGATCCCCATGTAGAACAGCGAGAAACCACCGTCGCGGCGCGCGTCGCCTTTTTTATACAGGGTACCGACCATCACCGAGATACAGGTTTTAAACAACCCGGAACCGAGGACGATAAACATCAGGCCGATAAAGAACAGGTCGTTGCCCAGCCATGCCGACAGGGCGATCGACAGGTGCCCGAGGGCGATAAGAATCGAGCCGTACCAGACGGCGCGCTGCTGGCCTAGCCAGTTATCCGCCAGCCAGCCGCCCGGCAGCGCGGCCAGATACATACTGCCGGCAAAAATCCCGACGATCGCCGAGGCGTTCTCCCGCGCCAGCCCCATCCCGCCGTCGTAAACCGTCGCCGCCATAAACAGGATCAGTAAGGGACGGATCCCGTAAAACGAGAAACGCTCCCACATTTCAGTGAAGAAAAGGGAGCCCAGCGGATAAGGATGGCCGAAAAAGGTACGGCTTTCGTTTTTATTAACAGAGGAATGCATAAATTCTCCAGAAAAGGTGCGCCGCAGCGCAAGTTAACCGTATAAAGCGGGCTGACGATTTATAATTTGTTTGTCTTAACATCAGATACGAGCATTTTTAACCATTTGATAACCATGCAGTGGTTTTGTCCAGCCCCTTACCGTTCCTTTTTAGATGAAAAGTCGACAAACATCTAGTTTTATAGATTTAATGTTCGCAAAAACGTAAACGGCGTTGACATTATGCCATTGTGCAGAATACATAATTTTATTTATTAAAAACAGTAAGTTGATTGATTAACAAAGGACAAAAACCGTCGGTGCGGGCAGGGCATATAACGACAGGAAAAGTAAGGGAAACGGGCCGGAGGAGGCAGAAATAGCGCTAAGGGAGAATATTGTTAAGCCATCCAGGTGCTACCCCCGGAGAGCCAACCGTGCGGCAGGATTTACAAGGCTTGCCGGCTGCTATAGCCGGCGCCATTTTGCGCGCTATTTCACACGCTGCCCCGCCCGATCAATGACCCGCTCACCGTCTTCCTTCACGAAGGCGCCTTTTTGCGGCGCCGGCAGGATCTCCAGCACCACCTCTGACGGGCGACAGAGTCGGGTGCCCCGCGGCGTCACCACGATCGGGCGGTTAATCAGGATCGGATGCTGGAGCATAAAGTCGATTAACTGGTCATCTGTAAACCGGTCTTCCGCCAGGCCCAGCGCATCGTAGGGTTCGACGTTTTGCCGCAGCAGCGCCCGCACCGGGATCGCCATCGCGGCGATCAGCTGGCGCAGCTCATCGCGCGACGGCGGCGTCTCCAGATAATAGATAATGGTGGGCTCAGCGCCGCTGTTGCGGATCAGTGCCAGGGTATTACGCGAGGTGCCGCATTCAGGGTTATGGTAAATGGTGATGCTCATAGCACGTTCTCATGGCTGATTGAAGGAGAGACGCAGCGCCAGCGCGGCCAGCGTCACAAGCAGCACCGGTAGGGTCATGGTGATGCCGCAGCGGAAATAATAACCCCAACCGATGGTGATGTGCTTCTGCGTCAGCACATGCAGCCAGAGCAGCGTGGCCAGGCTACCAATCGGCGTGATTTTCGGCCCCAGATCGCAGCCGATGACGTTGGCATATATCATGGCCTCTTTGATCGTCCCTGTTGCCGCACTGCCATCAATCGACAGGGCGCCGACCAGCACGCTGGGCATATTATTCATGATCGAAGAGAGGAAGGCCGACAGGATACCGGTGCCCAGCGTCGCGGCCCACAGCCCGCGCTCCGCCAGCATGTTCAGAACCGTGGTCAGATAATCCGTTAATCCGGCGTTTCGCAGGCCATACACCACCAGATACATCCCCAGCGAGAAGATCACAATCTGCCATGGGGCGCCGCGCAGCACCTTGCCGGTGTTAATCACTCGCCCGCGCTTCGCGACAGCAAACAGGATCCCCGCTCCCGGCGCCGCGATGGCGCTGACCGGGATCCCCAGCGGGTCAAGAACGAAAAAGCCGACCAGCAACAGCAGCAGCACGCCCCAGCCGGTACGGAACGTCGCCGGATCTTTTATCGCCGTGGCCGGCGCTTTCAGTAACGCCATATCCCAGGCGGGTGGGATATCCTTGCGAAAGAACAGGTGCAGCATCGCCAGGGTGGAGAGGATCGCCGCGAGATCGACCGGCACCATCACCGAAGCGTACTCCCTGAAGCCAATGGCAAAGAAATCTGCCGACACGATATTCACTAAATTCGACACCACCAGCGGCAGGCTGGCGGTATCGGCAATAAACCCGGCTGCCATGACAAAGGCCAGCATCGTTCCCTTACTGAACCCCAGCGCCCGCAGCATGGCAATCACGATGGGCGTGAGGATCAGCGCCGCGCCGTCGTTGGCAAACAGCGCCGCCACCGCCGCGCCGAGCAGGATAATCCAGGTAAACAGCAGACGACCCCGCCCTCTTCCCCAGCGGGAAACGTGTAGCGCGGCCCATTCAAAAAAGCCGGACTCGTCGAGCAGCAGGCTGATAATGATCACGGCGATAAACGTGGCGGTGGCATTCCAGACGATATGCCACACCACCGGGATATCGGCTATCTGTACGCCACCGGTGACCAGCGCCAGCGCCGCGCCAAAGGCCGCGCTCCAGCCGATCCCTAAACCCCGCGGCTGCCAGATCACCAGCACCAGGGTCAGGACAAAAATCGCACCTGCCAGCAACATCGTTCCCCCACCAATCACATTCGAAAAATCATATATGATAAGATAAATTTTTTACCGACAACCTGGCCCGTCGGTCAGTCTGCTGATCATCAGCCGCACATCGTCCTGCTGACTTAGCCAGGCCTGCTCAATCACCTGCGCCGCCCAGGCCGGCATCTGCGGAGAGAGGCGATAATGGACCCACTTACCCTGTTTTCGATCCCGCAGCAGCCCACTCTCCCGCAGCATTGCCAGATGGCGGGAGATCTTGGGCTGGGACTGGGCGAGCGCCGTACAGAGATCGCACACGCACAGCTCTCCCCGCGCCTTGAGCAACAGCACGATCCCCAGCCGGGTTTCATCGGCGAGGTTTTTGAACAGTTGCAGGGGTAATAAAGACATGGTTTCTCCTCAAGCGTGACGGACAGCATACGGGACCACGATTAAAGATCAATATACATTCGAAAATACATATATGTTTTTTTCACAGCTGCGATCAATCTCCCTGCAGTTGCAGCACGCGCCTCCTGCTCAATAGCACGCAAAAATGCCGCGCTTTCTTTTATCCATCATTGAAATGTGTCAGGCTGAAGATCCCATCGGATTGACAGGGTTTTCAGGATGAGTACGATTTATGTGGTTGTTTTAACGTATATAAAACCGCTCGAAGAGATTGACAACGCGATCCCCGCCCACGTCGAATGGCTCAAAAAATGCTATGCTGACGGCCTCTTTCTCGCCTCCGGCCGCCGTATTCCTCGTACCGGCGGGGTGATTCTGGCGAAATGCGACAGCCGGGAAATTCTGGAATCGCGTCTGGGCCAGGATCCCTTCCAGCAGCTGGGCCTCGCCCATACGGAGATTATTCCCTTTGAGGCCAGCATGGCGTCGCCCGCGCTGCAGTCGCTGTTATAAGCCTGTTGCGGAGGAAAAATGCAGCCATCCTTTTACTGGATTAATGAACCTGCCGAGTGGCACCGCGATGCCGACGGCCTGACGGTGGTCACCGATAAGCATACCGACTTCTGGCGCCATACCTGGTATGGCTTCGAACGCTTCTCCGGCCATCTTTATGCCGCTGAGGTGGAGGGCGATTTTACCCTGCAGGCAAAAATCTGTGCGGATTTCACCACGCTTTACGACCAGGCCGGGTTGATGATGATGGCGGACGAGCAGACCTGGCTGAAGGCGGGGATTGAGTTTAATGACGATGCCCCGGCCATCAGCAGCGTGCTGACGTTAACCCACTCTGACTGGGCCACCGGGCTTTTCCCCGGCGACCCGCGCACTTTCTGGCTACGGCTGACCCGCAAAGGCGATGCGTTAAGGCTGCAGTATTCGACCGACGGCGAGCGCTGGCCGCTGCTGCGTCTCGGCTACTTTCCGCCAGGCCCGGTAAAAGCCGGCGTCATGTGCTGCTCCCCGGGGCGGGGCGGACGGGCGGTTGCTTTGGGGTATATTCAGCTTCCCCCGCCGCTGGACAAAGCGCTGCACGATCTGAGCTGAACGCTAGCGGGAAGACCCGACTTTCTCTGCATCCTGAGGGCCAGGATTGCAGGGTTCGCGGGTGCCGGGCAGGTAAAAATGGCCGTGCTTATCGGGATCGGTGCCGCCCGGGCACCCTGCCCTGCCCGAGGAGTTATCGCTACTGCCGCCGTCCGAACCGTTGCCGCCGTCGGCGCCCGATATTACCGACTGGCCGTGATGGCCATGCGCTGCAGTGGCTGAAAACGCCACCAGCGCGAACACACAGACCATTAAGCGTCTGCCCATTGCTGCCTCTCCCTTATTGAAATTCCCCGCCCATCGCGTTGACGATGGGACAAGCCGTTGCACCGCGATAAAAAACCGCTTTATCCGCAGGGAGTATAGGGTTAAGACAGAGGGAAAGACAGGGCCGGTGTCTTCAGACATTTCGCACGCAAAATAGCCTTTATGCCGCAGTATGCGCTATCAGAAAATCAATCAGGGCTTTCACCCTTTTCGTTTTACCCGCGTTTTTCGGGTAATAGAGATAAACCGGCGGATAGGTTTTCCAGTAGTCCTCCATCACAGGTAGAAACTGTTCACGATCGGGCTGTAGCCGCCAGATAGGTTCAAACAAGCGGCCAATCCCCAGTCCATGGCGGATACCGTCTGCCATGACGTCAATATCATTGCTGATTAACTGCCCCGGCATCTCCACGGTGAGTTGCTCGCCGTGGTCATTGAGGATCAGCGGCAGGATACGGTGGTTGGTAATAAAGCGATAGCCAATCAGCCGGTGATGGCTGAGATCGGCGGGCGACTCAGGCACGCCATATTCGGCCAGATAGGCTGAGGAGGCATATAACCCTTCGCGAAACGGTTTCATTAACGGGCGGGCGACCACCCCGCCTTCGAGAATATCGCCAAAGCGGATCCCAAGGTCGAATCGTTCTTCAATGATATTGACGGTACCGTCATAGACCGATATTTCCAGCTGGATCCCCGGGTATTGCTGACAGAAAGCCGCCATCGCCGGTTTAAGAATAAGCAGGTAGGCAAAGCGCGAGAACGTAATTCTCACCGCCCCGGAGGGTTCCCGATTCTGATCGCGGAGGCTCTCCAGCGATGTTTCCAGAACCTCGACCGCCGCAGCGGTTTGCTCCAGCAACTGTTGGCCAGTTTCCGTCAGCTCGATTCGCCGGGTGGTACGCACAAAAAGCGGATGACCGATATGCTCCTCCAGCAACTTGAGGGCATTGCTAACGGACGGCGGCGTGATTTCTAATTTCCTCGCCGCGGCCGAGATATTGCCTTCGCGCGCAATGCTCTGAAAGATGCGTATTTGATTATAAAGGGCGTTATTCATAGCATCTCCTTGCGACAGTCTCGCCTGATTATTAAGTACAGGCTAAATATTCTTAAGTCAATGACCGCCTAATCTTCACTCCCTGTGGCTCGTATACTTTTGTCTCTTCCCGCTGATAACGACTTTCCGGAGACAACGATGCGAATTTTATGTCTGGATATCCCCGCGCCCGGCGCAACGCTGGAACACTATGCGCCGCACCTTACCGCGGAAGCCCTCCATGCCTGGGGGCTGTATAAATCTGGCTTTATCGCGACATCTATTTCCGTCAGGACCGACCCGGCGTCGCTATTTTCCTAGAGTGCGACACCGTGGAAGAGGCGAATAACATCATGGCCGAATTTCCACTGGCGAAGGCGGGTTTATTAACCTTCGAGTGTATTCCACTCGGCTCGTTTATTAACTGGGAAAACCTCTTCTCTGCCGAATTTAAACCTCAGGAGTAACGATGAGAAAGCCTCATATCCTTATCGTTTCCGGGCATCCGGATCTTAACCATTCCATCGCCAACGCCACCATCCTCGATGAGCTGGCGACCGCCCTGCCTGATGCGGAAATCCGTCGTCTGGACTGGCTCTATCCGGACGGCAAATTCAACATCGCCGCAGAGCAGGAAAGCCTGCTGCAGGCGGATGTGATTGTCTGGCAGTTTCCCTTTAGCTGGTATGGGCTGCCCGGGTTAATGAAACAGTGGCTGGACGAGGTCTTTGTCCACGGCTTCGCCCATGGCTCAACGGCGAAACTGGGTGGTAAAAAGCTGATCCTCTCCTTCACCACGGGAGCGCCACAGACGCTCTATACCGCTGACGGTTTCTTTGGCCATGCCATTGAGGAGTATCTCCTTCCCTTCGAGACCACGGCCAGGCTGTGCAATCTTGAGCTGCTGGCGCCGGTTTATACCTGCGGCATTAGCTACGCCGACCGGGATGCCGACAAAATCGCTCAGCAAAAAACGCGTGCCCGGGAACACGCGGCCAGACTGATCGCACGGCTTAAAACTCTGGTGGAATAACCCAAAGGGAGAAAATAAAGATGCAGTATACCCGGCTCGGGAAGAGTGACTTACTGGTCTCCCGCATCTGCATGGGATGTATGGGGTTTGGCGATCCGTCAACGGGCCAGCATCGCTGGACGCTGGACGAAACAGCCAGCAGGGAGATCATCCGCTACGCGCTGGAACAGGGCATCAATTTTTACGATACCGCCATCGCCTATCAGAACGGCTCCAGCGAACGGTACGTTGGCCGGGCGCTGCGGGAGATGGCAAAACGCGAGGATGTGGTGCTGGCCACCAAGTTTCTGCCACGAACCGCTGCCCAGATTGCCGGGGGGATCAGCGGAAAACAGGCGATCACCCGCTCGCTTGACCAGAGTCTGCGAAACCTCGGGATGGACTACATCGACCTCTACATTTACCACATCTGGGATTACAACACCCCGGTTATCGACGTGCTGGAGGCGCTGCATGCCGCTGTCGCCGCCGGCAAGGTGCGCGCGATTGGCATTTCCAATTGTTATGCCTGGCAGCTGGCGAAGGCGAACGCCCTTGCCGAACGCGAAGGGCTCACGTCCTTTGTTTCTGTGCAGAGCCACTACAACCTGATTATGCGTGAAGACGAACGAGAGCTGTTCGGGCTGTGCGCGGAAGATAATATCGCGATGACTCCCTATAGCGCGCTGGCCAGCGGCCGTCTCGCCCGCTTAGAAGGCCACACGCGGCGAGCGGTGGAAGATGATTATGCCCGGGGCAAATACGACCGCACGGCAGAGCAGGATCGGAGCATTATTGCCCGCGTCGCCGAACTTGCCGAACGGCATCAGGTCTCCATGACCGAAATTTCGCTGGCCTGGCTGCTGACTAAAGTCACCGCCCCGGTGGTCGGCGCCACGCAAAAGCATCATGTTGACGGCGCGGTCAACGCTGTAGCCCTTCAACTGAGCCCGGAAGAAATCCGCTATCTGGAAGAAGCCTATCAGCCGCACTTCCTCACAGGCGTGATGACGCAAAACACGCCGCAAGCCAAAGACCATCCTCAGGTGTGGACGCGCTAACGATCCGCCCAGTGGATCGGAAAGGAGCAAATATGAAAAACGTGATTGCCGCGGCAGCCTTGTCGCTTGTGCTGTCTGATTTTGCTTATGCCAACGAACAAAGAGATGAAGCTATGATGAAAATTACCCCTTCTACCCTTACGGACGCTGATATTCAAGCGGTGTCGCCGGCGCTGGCGCGCTTCGGCCGCGAGGCCATCAGCAACGACCTCTGGCAACGTGACGCCCTGTCCGCCCGCGACCGTAGCATCGTGACCATGGCGATGCTGATTGCCCGCAACCAGCCAGGAGAGCTGAAGCACTATATTGCCGTCGCGCTCGATAGCGGCGTGACGCCAGCGGAAGTGTCAGAGATCATTACTCACCTCGCCTTCTACGCTGGCTGGCCCAATGCGATGTCAGCCGTCAGCGTCGCTAAAGCCATCTTTGAAGCCAGGGGCGTGACGGCAGAGTCCCTCCCCGCCGCCTCGCCGACGCTGCTGCCCCTCAATGAACAGGTAGAGAAACAGCGTGCAGACACCGTCGAAAAAAATGTCGGCCCCATTTCACCTGGCCTGGTTAAATTTACCGCCGACCCGCTGTTTCTCGACCTCTGGCAACGGCCCGCGCTAACGCCCCGCGACAGAAGCCTGGTGACGGTCAGCGCGTTAATCGCCGCCGGACAGAGCGCGCAGATTGGCTACCACCTAAACAGAGCCATGGATAATGGGCTTTCGGCTGAAGAGGCCGGAGAAGTGGTTGCCCAGGCGGCGTTCTACGCGGGATGGCCAAATGCGTTTACCGCTGCTCCTGTGGTCGGTGAGGTATTGCGATCGCGCGAGAGCAAAACTGAATAAAAAAGAATAAAGGACAGGGAAGCTGTCCTTTATTCATCGTTAATTGTTAATTTAAAGGTACCACGAGGGCTTTCGATTAGGTCTCACGGAAAGAACATAAACGGTCTATCGAAGTATGGAGACTTCGATCGTGAATCTGTTCAGATCGCTCATTGAGAAAATTTCCGTTCCGTATGCCGTCATGAGTCTCATCCTTTGAAAGCAGCGATCGCTGTGGCGAGACTGTAGCGCGGACATGTCTATTTGGTCAGGCCATGACTGACCTCCCCCCACCGCATATCGCAAGAATTTGCTTTCTCAGCCAGCGGTGACCGGGGTCGCGTTCCATCCTTGGGTGCCACATCTGCGATACCGTAATACGACGGCTTTTGAACGGCAGCTCGAAAACGTGTACCTGGTCCGTTACCTGCTGATTGAGTAAATAGAGTGCGGGTATCATGGCGATAAGATCCGATTCCAGCGCCACGGACAGTGCTGTCGGAAATCCCGGTACGACGCTCGCAATTTTACGTTTTGTCCCCAGTTCGGCCAGCGCATCGTCAACGGATCCGTGCAACGCGCCCTCGGGTGACGCTACCACATGGCCCCAGGCGACATAATCACTCACGCCTATTTCTGCCTGCTTAGCCAACGGGTGCCCTTTACGCACGACGCCAACAAACCGATCCTCAAACAGTCGTTGCAGCCGTATTTCTGGCCCCATATTACTCTGAACGCCAATCTCCAGATCAACCAGCCCTTCCCGAAGATAGCGCGACGTTTTTTCCGGCTTAGGCGCGAAGCGTATACAGACGTCAGGCGCGGCGTCGGCAACCGCTGCGATGAGCGCAGGCCCAAACGCCACCACAAAACCATCGTTTGCCCTGATGGTAAAAAGACGCGCCAGACTTCGCGCGCAGAACGTTTCCGTTGAGGGCTGCAATACTGCCCTGGCCTCGTGCACTGCACGCCTGGCGCGATCCCGGGTCGCTTCGGCCCACGGGGTCAGTACCATGTTACGCCCGGCGCGCACCAGGATCGGGTCTCCTGTGACATCGCGTAACCTGCTTAATGTTCGGCTCATGGCCGAGGTGCTGAGGTTCAGACGACGTGCCGCACCTGCGACACTCGCTTCACTCAGCAATATGTCGAGAGCTACCAGCAAATTAAAATCGGGATCAGACATTACCCTTTCTCCCAGCACATTAAGATAAGGCGTTTGATGCAACAATAAAGTGAAAATAGTGCGCCTTCCGCCCAGTAAAAGCCATCTTTATAGTTTTGTCATCCATACACTCTTCTCAGAGGACAAATGATGACGCTCTTTTCCAGCCAACCCGGCGACGAAGGACTGCCTGGGCCGGCGCGCGCACGGGTGATGGCCGCAATAATGACCACCACCTTAATGGGCGTGTTTGATGGCACCATGATCAACATTGCCCTGCCCTCAATGGCTCAGGAGATGCAGGTACCTGCCGGTATTGCCGTCTGGTTCGCCAACGGGTATCTGCTGGCGGCTGCGATGACGCTGGCGATATTCGCGGCGCTTGCGGCCCGTCTGGGTTATCGCCCCGTATTTCTGGCGGGCCTGACGACCTTTACCCTGACATCACTGGGTTGCGCGCTGGCGAATAAGCCCGAAGTGCTTATCGGTATGCGCGTGCTTCAGGGGATCGGCGGCGCGGCAACGCTGAGTATTGCCCCCGCAATACTCAGGTCCGTATTTCCCGGACGATTACTTGGCCGCATTCTGGGGTTCCATGCCCTGCTCATTGCCTCCAGCTCCGCTATCGGCCCGGTATTGGGTGGTACGATCCTTCACACCCTGAGCTGGCAATGGCTGTTTGCGATAAACGTTCTTCCCGGCACCCTCGCCTTACTGCTGGCGGTCAGAGCGCTGCCGCGGGATGCGATCCGTATACAGGCGCCCTTCGACACCCTGGGCGCCATATTGTCGGCGCTGCTGTTGGGTTCGACGATCATGGCGGCGAACAGCCTACAGAACGCCACTTATCAATTCGGCAGCCTTAGCTGGATGGCCCTCGCTGCGCTGAGCGGCATGGCTTTTATCTGGCAAATCCGCCGCACGGGTCATCCCTTACTGCCGCCGACCATGTTTAAAAATGAACGTTTTACCCTCGCGGCTTTCACGTCGATGATTGCTTTTGTCAGCCAGGGGATCACCTTTATTGCGCTACCCTTCCTGTTTCAGAGCGAATACGGCTACAGTCCGGTAGTGTCTGCCCTGCTGTTTACGCCGTGGCCGTTAGGGATCGTGGTGATTGCGCCGCATGCAGGCCGTTGGGCGGACACGATATCAGCCCCGGCGATATCCACTCTGGGGCTGGTGATATTTGTCGTCGGTTTGATCCTGCTGGCGACGTTACCCGCCAGCCCTTCAATGTGGGATATCTGCCTGCGAAGTCTGGTGTGCGGAATAGGCTTTGGCTGCTTTCAGAGTCCCAATAACCGGGAAATGCTCTCAAACGTTATTCGTGAGCACGCGAGTTATGCGTCCGGTGTTTTATCCATTATGCGCACTTTCGGGCAGTGCCTGGGAGCCGCCGCCGTAGCCGTTCTGCTGGCAGCAGATGAAAGGGCAACTCATGTTGCGCTGTGGAGCGCCGCCGCGGCCTCTGCGGTATCGGTCGTCGTCAGCGCGAGCCGGTTGCGTAAAATCACTCATCCTGCGGAAACAGGATAAGTGCGAAAATATCACTAAACGCTACGACTCCAGCGCCAGCAGCGCAAAACGCCGATCCGGCAACCAAAGTGGAGTCCTCCGTCGGAGTTCAATAGACTAACAGAAAGCTATAACCGCTTATTTATCAAGGGGAAATTGAGTTTAATAGACTTCAGGAGAGTTGAGTTTGGAGCGGGCGAAGGGAATCGAACCCTCGTATAGAGCTTGGGAAGCTCTCGTTCTACCATTGAACTACGCCCGCGAAGAGGTGCGAGAAGCATTATAGCCCTTACGCACCCTGTGACAAGCCTGCCGGATGCTGACTGGCGATAAAATAACCTTTTAGCACTTAGGTTTACTTCCCTGCGGCGGCAGGTAGCGCAGCGGATCGATGGCCGTCGCCCGGTAGCGGATCTGGAAATGCAGCCGCACTGAGTCGGCATCCGTACTGCCCATGGTGGCAATTTGCTGGCCGGCCTTCACGCTCTGGCCATTATTCACCATTAGTTTATCGTTGTGGGCATAGGCGGTGATGTAATCCTCGCTGTGCTTAATCATGATCAGATTGCCATAGCCGCGCAGCTGATTGCCGACGTAGACTACCTTGCCCGCCCCGGCGGCATACACCGGCTGGCCGCGGGTTCCGGCGATATCAATGCCTTTATTGCCGCCATCGGCGGTGGAATAAGGCAGGACCACTTTGCCGCTGGTCGGCCAGCGCCAGCAGCGCTGTCCCACCGGCGGCCAGGAGGACTGAGGTACTGCGGACGAAGGCGTGACCGCCGCGGTGCGCGTAGAGGAAGATTTTTTCTTCGTTGTCTTCGTTGAACTGCTGCCGTTAAGCTTCAGCTTCTGCCCCACCTCAATGGTGTAAGGCGGGGAGATGTTATTCAGGCGGGCCAGATCGCGAACGCTGGTGCCGGTGGTGCGGGAGATGCCATACAGGGTATCGCCGCGTTTAACGGTGTAGGTCGTACCGGAATCGGAGGTGCTGGAGCAGCCAGCCAGCGCCAGGCTTACCACCAGCATCAGTGTCATATAAACGCGTTTCATCATCAGGCATCCTGCACTTAACACAACCACTTACCTCGCAATCAGGGCGAATATCATACCAGTCCGCGGCGCAGGGCGTCATCCCTGATGGCGAAACCAATATCCCCTGGCCATCGGGTACGGCCCGCGACGAACAGTGATTGCTGTTGGTGCCGCACGTCATGGTGGTCTTCCCCAACATGCGGGTGGCCGCTCACAGAGCCGCCTCCAGGGCTTGTTTTGGTAATGCCTTTCTGCCATTTATGGGCTAACCTAGTGGCCTGAGTACATGACCCGGCGGGTTTGTGCCGGGTCTTTATTTATTTTCAGGAGTCGTCATGGCCGGGGAACACGTCATTTTACTGGATGAGCAGGATCAGCCTGCCGGTATGCTGGAGAAGTATGCCGCCCATACGCTTGATACCCCTTTACATCTCGCGTTTTCCTGCTGGCTGTTTAACCAGCAGGGTCAGTTGCTGGTCACTCGTCGTTCGTTGGGCAAAAAAGCCTGGCCCGGGGTATGGACCAACTCGGTCTGCGGACACCCCCAGCAGGGCGAGACCTTCGAGCAGGCCGTCACGCGCCGCTGCCGCTTCGAACTCGGCGTGGAGATCGCCGACATCGCGCCGGTTCACCCGGCCTTCCGCTACCGGGCGGTCGCCCCAAACGGTATCGTTGAGAACGAAGTATGTCCGGTGTATGCCGCGCGCGTGGTGAGCGAAGTACAGCCTAATGACGATGAAGTCATGGATTATCAGTGGGTTGACCTGGCAACGATGTTAAGCGCGCTGGCCGCCACGCCCTGGGCGTTTAGCCCGTGGATGGTGCTGGAAGCGGAAAATCGGGACGCCCGCCAGGCGCTGACCGACTTTGTTGCGCGTCTGCGCGGGTAAGCTGACTCGTCTCGCTGCCGCCACCACCCGGCGTAAAAAGCGGCGCCATAACGGTCATCGTTGCCTGGCGGCGCTACGCTGGCACAGGCCTACGGTTCTGCGCTGTTGCGTAGCCCGGATAAGGCGTTTACGCCGCCATCCGGGAGCCCCCGGCCTGCGCTGAGTCGGGTTACGCCAGCCTTCAGACCTCACGTCAGACATAAAAAAACCCGGCAAGCCGGGTTTTTTGCAATGCACAAGACGCGATTATTTCTGCGGACGCATTGCCGGGAAGAGGATCACGTCGCGGATGGTGTGGCTGTTAGTGAACAGCATCACCATGCGGTCGATACCAATACCCAGACCGGCGGTCGGCGGCAGGCCGTGCTCCAGCGCGGTCACGTAGTCTTCATCGTAGAACATTGCTTCGTCGTCGCCTGCGGCTTTCGCATCAACCTGATCCTGGAAGCGCTGCGCCTGGTCTTCGGCGTCGTTCAGCTCGCTAAAGCCGTTACCGATCTCACGGCCGCCAATGAAGAATTCAAAGCGGTCGGTGATTTCCGGGTTGACGTCGTTACGGCGCGCCAGCGGAGAAACTTCCGCCGGGTATTCGGTGATGAAGGTTGGCTGGATCAGGTGCGCTTCCGCCACTTCTTCGAAGATCTCGGTCACGATACGGCCCAGACCCCAGCTCTTCTCCACTTTGATGCCGATAGACTCAGCGATCGCTTTCGCGGAATCGAAGTTATCCAGATCCGCCATCTCGGTTTCCGGACGGTATTTCTTGATCGCTTCGCGCATGGTCAGTTTTTCAAACGGCTTGCCGAAGTCGAACACCTGGTCGCCGTAAGGCACTTCAGTGTTGCCGAGGATGTCCTGCGCCAGGGTGCGGAACAGGGATTCGGTCAGCTCAATCAGATCTTTGTAATCCGCATAAGCCATGTAGAGTTCCATCATGGTGAACTCTGGGTTATGACGAACGGAGATCCCTTCGTTACGGAAGTTACGGTTGATCTCGAAGACGCGTTCGAAGCCGCCCACCACCAGACGCTTGAGGTACAGTTCCGGCGCGATACGCAGGTACATGTCCAGATCCAGCGCGTTATGATGGGTGATGAACGGACGCGCGGAAGCGCCGCCCGGGATCACCTGCATCATCGGGGTTTCCACTTCCATAAAGCCGCGGCCAACCATGAACTGACGGATGCCCGCCAGGATCTGCGAACGCACTTTGAAGGTCTTGCGCGATTCATCGTTGGAGATCAGGTCGAGGTAACGCTGACGATAGCGCGCTTCCTGATCCTGCAGGCCATGGAACTTGTCCGGTAACGGGCGCAGGGCTTTGGTCAGCAGACGCAGCTCGGTGCAGTGGATAGACAACTCACCGGTTTTGGTCTTGAACAGCTTACCGCGGGCGGCAATGATGTCGCCGAGGTCCCATTTTTTGAACTGGTCGTTGTAAACGCCTTCCGCCAGATCGTCACGCGCCACGTACAGCTGGATGCGGCCGCCAACGTCCTGCAGGGTGACGAAGGACGCTTTACCCATGATACGACGGGTCATCATGCGGCCAGCCACGGCCACTTCAACGTTCAGCGCTTCCAGCTCTTCGTTTTCTTTGCCATCGAAGTCAGCGTGCAGTTGGTCAGAGGTATGGTCACGACGGAAATCGTTCGGGAAAGCGACGCCCTGCTCACGCAGCGCAGCCAGCTTCTCGCGACGGGTTTTCAGTTCATTATTAAGGTCAATTGCCGCGTCAGCGCCCTGTGCTTGTTGTTCAGACATGTTGGTTCCTCATAACCCTGCTTTCAAACTTGCTTCGATAAATTGGTCCAGGCTGCCGTCGAGCACCGCCTGAGTGTTGCGGGTTTCCACCCCGGTACGCAGATCTTTAATACGCGAGTCATCCAACACGTAAGAGCGGATCTGGCTGCCCCAGCCGATATCGGACTTGTTGTCTTCCATCGCCTGCTTCTCGGCATTTTTCTTCTGCATCTCCAGCTCATAAAGCTTCGCTTTCATCTGCTTCATGGCCTGGTCTTTGTTTTTGTGCTGCGAACGGTCGTTCTGGCACTGCGTTACCAACCCGGTCGGGATGTGGGTAATACGCACCGCGGATTCTGTACGGTTAACGTGCTGCCCACCGGCGCCGGAGGCGCGGTATACGTCAATGCGCAGGTCAGCCGGGTTAATTTCGATATCGATATCGTCTTCGACTTCCGGGTAAACGAACGCGGAGCTGAAGGAGGTATGACGGCGGCCGCCGGAATCGAACGGGCTCTTACGCACCAGACGATGAACGCCGGTTTCGGTACGCAGCCAGCCGTAGGCGTAATCACCAATGATCTTGATGGTCACGGATTTAATCCCTGCGACTTCACCTTCGGATTCTTCGATGATTTCGGTCTTAAAGCCGCGCGCTTCCGCCCAGCGCAGGTACATGCGCATCAGCATGCTGGCCCAGTCCTGGGCTTCGGTGCCGCCGGAACCGGCCTGAATATCAAGGTAGCAATCGGCGCTGTCGTATTCGCCGGAGAACATGCGGCGGAACTCAAGCTGCGCCAGCTTCTCTTCCAGCGTATCCAGCTCGGCGACGGCTTCGTTGAAGGTCTCTTCGTCGTCCGCTTCCACGGCCAGATCCAGCAGGCCGGCAACGTCTTCCAGCCCATGGGACATCTGATCCAGGGTATCTACGATGGCTTCCAGGGAAGAACGCTCTTTACCCAGCGCCTGAGCGCGTTCAGGTTCGTTCCAGACGTCCGGCTGTTCCAGCTCGGCGTTTACTTCTTCGAGACGCTCTTTCTTGGCATCGTAGTCAAAGATACCCCCTAAGAACGTCGGAGCGCTCCGTGAGGTCCTGAATGCGGTTTTTTACCGGATTTATTTCAAACATGGTCGGTTTCTTTTAATGGATTTGTCAAAATGCGGTGATAAGAGCGGAATTCTACCGGATTCGCGCCCTTATTCATACACTGTTGTCAATTTGGCCAGAGGTGATCGATGATCAGCTGCAGGCTGCGGTTGCCGCGGAACTCATTGATGTCGAGCTTGTAGGCTAACTGGACTTCGCGCACGCCGTTGTCGGGCCAGATGGAAGTATCCACGTTGAAGGCGATACCGTCCAGCAGGGGGCCGCCGTCAACTGGCTCGACCATCACCTTCAGGTGACGCTCGCCCACCAGCCGCTGCTGCAGCAGACGGAAACGGCCGTCAAAGAGTGGTTCCGGGAACATCTGTCCCCACGGCCCGGCGTCGCGCAGCATCTGCGCTACTTCCATGCTCATCTCCGCCGCCGTCAGCGGGCCGTCGGAGACCACCTCGCCCTGCAACAGCGCGGGATCCAGCCACTCGGTCACCAGCTCGCCGAAGCGCTGCTGAAACTCCTCAAAGCGCGCCTCTTCCAGCGATAATCCTGCCGCCATCGCGTGGCCGCCGAACTTCAGGATCAGCCCCGGATAGAGCGTATCAAGGCGCTCCAGCGCATCGCGCATATGCAGCCCCTGAATGGAGCGGCCGGAGCCTTTCAGCGTGCCGTCGCCGGTGGGCGCAAAGGCGATCACCGGCCGGTGGAAACGTTCCTTAATTCGCGAGGCGAGGATGCCGACCACCCCCTGGTGCCACTGCGGATGGTACATCGCCAGCCCGCCGGGCAGGGTGTCGCTACTGCGTTCCAGCTGTTGACACAGGGTTAACGCTTCCGCCTGCATCCCCTGCTCGATCTCTTTGCGCGTCTGGTTGAGCGCGTCAAGCTCGTTGGCTAACACGCGCGCTTCGCCGATGTTATCGCACAGCAGCAGCGCGACGCCGACCGACATGTCGTCCAGCCGTCCCGCCGCGTTCAGGCGCGGCCCGAGGGCGAAACCGAGGTCGCTGGCCGCCAGCTTTTGCGGATCGCGGTTGGCAATCTCCAGCAGCGCCTTAATGCCGGGCCGGCACTTGCCGGCGCGAATGCGGCTTAACCCCTGCCAGGTGAGAATACGGTTGTTAGCATCCAGCGGCACGACGTCGGCAACGGTGCCAAGCGCCACCAAATCCAGCAGCTCGGCAAGGTTCGGCGCGGCGATGCCGCGGGCGTCGAACCAGCCGTTATCACGCAGAAAGGTGCGCAGCGCCAGCATCAGATAGAACGCCACCCCCACCCCGGCCAGCGATTTCGATGGGAAGTCGCAATCGCGCAGGTTAGGGTTAACGATGGCCTCCGCCGCCGGCAGCGTCTCCCCCGGCAGGTGGTGATCGGTCACCAGCACCGGGATCCCCAGGGCATGGGCATGATCGACGCCGGCATGGGACGAGATCCCATTGTCGACGGTCATGATCATCTGCGCGCCGCGGGCGTGAGCCTGATCGACCACTTCCGGGCTTAAGCCGTAGCCGTCTTCAAAACGGTTCGGCACCAGGTAGGAGACGTTGCCGTAGCCCAGCGCGCGCAGGGCCAGCACGCTGAGCGCGGTGCTGGTGGCGCCGTCGGCGTCAAAATCGCCGACCACGACAATGTGCAGCCCTTTCTGGAATGCGTCGTGCAGCATCCCGACCGCTTTTTCAACGCCGGTGAGCTGTGTCCAGGGGAGCATGCCTTTGACGCTGCGCTCCAGCTCCTGGGCGCTGCGCACCCCGCGGCTGGCATACAGCCGCTGCAGCAGCGGCGGCAGATCGGCGGGTAAATCGACGCCGTCAACCGCCTCGCGGCGGCGTAGTTGTATCTGTTGTTTCACGCGAATCAGTTACCGCTTGTCTGTTTTTTATGCTCGTCGAGGAACGCCTTCAGCTCTTTCGGCCCCTGATAGCCCGGCAGCACCATGCCGTTGCTGAGGACCATCGCCGGGGTGCCGTTGACGCCCATTTGCACGCCGAGGGTGTAATGTTTGGCGATATCCACGCTGCAGCTCGCCGGCTGCACGCCCTTGCCGTTCATGGCGTCATCCAGCGCTTGGTTGCGATCTTTCGCGCACCAGATGGCTTTCATGTCCTGCTCCGCCTGGCTCTGCAGCCCCTGGCGCGGGAAGGCCAGGTAGCGCACGGTGATCCCCAGCGCGTTGTAGTCGCTCATTTGCTCATGCAGCTTGTGGCAATAACCGCAGGTGATGTCGGTGAAGACGGTAATGACGTGCTGCTCCTTCGGCGCTTTGTAGACAATCATTTCGTTGCTCAGCGCGTTCAGCTTCCCCAGCAGCAGCTGGTTAGTGACGTTGACCGGCTGCGCGCCGCTCACGTCGTACATCGGCCCCTGGATGATGTGCTTGCCATCGTCGGTGACATACAGCACGCCGCTGTCGGTCAGCACCGTGCTCATCCCGGAAACCGGCGACGGTTGAATATCGGTGCTCTGTACACCCAGCTTCGCCAGCGACTGTTTAATTGCCGCGCTATCGGCATGCGCCGCCCCGGAAAGGGAAGCCGCCAGCAGGGTGAACATCAATAAACCTTTTTTCATACTCAGTCCTTTTATTCAGCACTCACGCCCGCGGGTGGTGCTGTTGATGAAGTTGTCGCAGACGCTCGGTCGCCACGTGGGTGTAAATCTGCGTGGTGGAGAGATCGCTGTGTCCTAACAGCATCTGCACCACACGCAGGTCGGCGCCATGATTGAGCAAATGCGTGGCGAACGCATGGCGCAACACGTGCGGGGAGAGCTTTTCGCTGTCGATCCCCGCCAGCACGGCATAGTGTTTAATCCGGTGCCAGAAGGTCTGGCGCGTCATCTGCTGGGCGCGCTGACTGGGAAATAAGACATCCGACGCCACGCCGTTCAGCAGCCAGGGGCGACCATACTCGAGGTAATTTTCCACCCACAGTACCGCCTCTTCCCCCAGCGGCACCAGCCGCTCTTTGTTGCCTTTCCCCACCACCCGCAGCACGCCCTGTCGCAGGCTGATGTCGCTCATCGTCAGCCCCACCAGCTCCGAAACGCGCAGGCCGGTGGCATACAGCACCTCCAGCATCGCTTTATCGCGCAATTCCAGCGGCTGCTCCACCAGCGGGGCCTGCAGCAGACGCTCAACCTGCGCCTCACTGAGATCCTTCGGCAGCCGCTGCGGCAGCTTTGGCGAGGCCAGCAGCGCGCTGGGGTCGTCCGGGCGAATTTTTTCCCGGTACAGATGCTGGAAGAAACGACGCACAGCGCTCAGCAGGCGCGCGGTGCTGGTGGCTTTATAGCCGCCGGACTGCCGCTCGGCCAGCAGCGCCTGCAGGTCGTCGCTGCCGACGCTTGCCAGCGACAGACCGCGATGGTGCAGCCACTCCACGAGCATCGTCAAATCACGACGATAGGCGCTGAGCGTATTCTCCGCCAGGTTGCGCTCCAGCCAAAGGGCATCGAGAAACTGTTCGATTAGTGCCAGATCCTGTTTCACATCGGCCTCTTTGTTCGTTAAACGCTCTCATTATGCCTTAAGAGGACGCCTTTCTGGTACACTGCCCGCCATTCACGGCAAGAATCGAGATGTTTACGCGATGAATATAGGTCTGTTTTACGGCTCCAGTACCTGCTATACCGAAATGGCCGCGGAGAAAATCCGCGATATCATCGGCCCCGAGCTGGTGACGCTGCACAATCTGAAAGATGACTCCCCCGCGCTGATGAGCCAGTACGACGTACTGATCCTCGGCATCCCGACCTGGGATTTCGGCGAAATTCAGGAAGACTGGGAAGCGGTCTGGGACCAGCTGGACACCCTGGACCTGGAGGGCAAAATCGTCGCGCTCTACGGCATGGGCGATCAGTTGGGCTACGGCGAATGGTTCCTTGACGCGCTGGGCATGCTGCATGACAAGCTGGCGACCAAAGGCGTGAAGTTTGTCGGCTACTGGCCAACCGAAGGCTATGAGTTCACCAGCCCGAAACCGGTGATCGCGGATGGCCAACTGTTCGTTGGCCTGGCGCTGGATGAAACCAACCAGTACGACCTGAGCGACGAGCGCATCCAGAGCTGGTGCGAGCAGATCCTCGGCGAAATGGCCGAACACTTTTCCTGACGCGGCTTACTCCTGCGCCGGTTTTTGCAGCACCAGCCGGCGCAGATCGCGCCACTCTCCGGCGTCCATGCTGTCCGCCGCCAGCCAAAGATGCTGTCCGCGCCGGGTATCGACATGGCGCAAACGCAGCAGCATACCGCTATTGATAACCCACGGCGTCCCGAGGATCTCCCAGTCGGCGTTTTGCCAGCGCAGCCGGGAATCGGTGAGCAGTTTTATCTCCCCGCGACGGGCATGGATCCGTCGCTGGCTGCGCACACAGTCAAAGACCACCAGCGACAGCAGCAGCAGCCAGATCGGGGTGTAGCTTAACGGCCAGGGAACCAGCAGCACCAGCGCCGCCACAACGCCGTGGAGCAGCAGAGAAAACCACTGCGCGCGCCAGGAGATACGGAGATCAGATTGCCACAGGACCACGTTCCCGATTCCGTGTCTGAATTAAGGTTACCATCCGCTGCAGCTCCGCATCGGCCGGTTTGCCATGGTTCATCAGCCAGTTGAATAGATCCGGATCGTCATTTTCCAGCAGGCGAATGAACAGCTGTTTGTCAGCGTCGCTGAGGGTATCGTACTCATACTCAAAGAACGGCATGATGGAGATGTCGAGTTCGCGCATCCCGCGGCGGCATGCCCAGTGGATACGAGCTTTATTGTTAATGTCCATGTTGACCTTCCAGCAGCAAAATATTGGTTAGTTTAACCCGTTTTCTGCCGTAACTTTACAGGAATATCGCTGAATGCGAGCATCCTTCCATAAAAACCATAAAATAATGATGGGCTTATTGTTTTCCCACGCCGGGCCTTCACCAAACGTCAGAGCACAAATGGCCTGTTGAAAGCACTTGCAATGCACTATAGCTCTTTTACCATTGGTCACACACACTGCGTTAAGCGATTCAGGATATGACTATGGCTTTTACACCTTTTCCTCCGCGTCAGCCTTCCTCTTCCGCTCGTCTGCCGTTAACGCTGATGACCCTGGATGACTGGGCGCTGGCGACGATTAGCGGGCCAGACAGCGAAAAATACCTGCAGGGGCAGATTACCGCCGATGTGAGCAGTCTCACCGATGCTCAGCATCTGCTTGCCGCCCACTGTGACGCCAAAGGCAAGATGTGGAGCAACCTGCGCGTATTCCGTCGCGACGGCGGCTTCGCGTGGATTGAACGCCGCAGCCTGCGCGACGCGCAGCTGACCGAGCTGAAAAAATATGCCGTCTTCTCCAAAGTCACCATCGCCGCCAACGACGATCTGGTTCTGCTGGGGGTGGCCGGCTTCCAGGCGCGCGCCGCGCTGGCGCCGCTGTTCGCCGCTCTGCCCGACGCCGCCACTCCGGCGGTCAGCGAAGGCGCCACCAGCCTGCTGTGGTTTGAGCACCCGGGCGAGCGCTTCCTGCTGGTGACCGATGTCGACACCGCCAACCGCGTCACCGACGCGTTGCGCGGCGAAGCGCAGCTCAACAACAGCCAGCAGTGGCTGGCGCTGAATATTGAAGCCGGTCTGCCGGTTATCGACAGCGCCAACAGCGGGCAGTTCATTCCGCAGGCCACCAACCTGCAGGCGCTGGGCGGCATCAGCTTCAAAAAAGGCTGCTACACCGGTCAGGAGATGGTGGCGCGGGCGAAATTCCGCGGCGCCAATAAGCGCGCGCTGTGGACGCTGTCAGGTACCGCCAGCCGGGTGCCGGAAGCCGGGGAAGACCTGGAGCTGAAGATGGGCGACAACTGGCGCCGCACCGGTACGGTGCTGGCAGCCGTACAGTTGGATGACGGAAGCCTGATGGTCCAGGTAGTGATGAATAATGACATGGAACCGGACAGCGTGTTCCGCGTGCGCGACGATGCCGGCAGTCTGAGCATCAAACCATTGCCGTATTCGCTGGAAGAAGATTAAGGAAAAGTTCCCGGCTTGCGGCGCTTGCGCCTTAGCCGGGCTACCCGGCCGCAGAGTATCGTAGCCACGGTAAGCGCAGCGCCACCGTGGGATGTTTATCAGGACTGGCCGATGTAAAGATAGATCGCCAGGAAGTGACACACGCTGCCGCCGAGCACGAAGCCGTGCCAGATAGCGTGGTTATAGGGAATACGTTTGCAGACGTAGAAGATGACCCCCAGTGAGTACACCACCCCGCCAACCGCCAGCAGCGTTACGCCACCCACCGCCAGCTTCACCGCCAGCTGATAGACCACAATAAGAGACAGCCAGCCCATCGTCAGATAGGTCACCAGCGACAGAATTTTAAAGCGGTGCGCGATGGTCAGCTTAAACAGGATCCCCAGCAGCGCCAGGCTCCAGATGACGATCATCAGCCCCTTCGCCAGCGGCGAGTTCAGCCCCACCAGCAAAAACGGCGTATAGGTCCCGGCGATTAACAAGTAGATAGCGCAGTGGTCGAATTTCTTCAGCCACTGTTTCGCCCGCTGATGCGGGATCGCGTGATAGAGCGTGGAGGCGAGGAACAGCATAATCATGCTGCCGCCGTACAGGCTGTAGCTGGTGATCGCCGTCGCGCTGGCGTTGGTGTCCACCGCCTGCACCAGCAATAGCACGAGCCCGACGATACCGAACACCAGCCCGATCCCGTGGCTGATGCTGTTGGCAACTTCCTCTGCCAGAGAATATCCCTGAGTGATTAATGGTTTGCGCACCATATTGGACTCCTGAAAACAAGAACGCTTTCATTGCTCACTTAGGGTAACTGAGAATGATTCCAGTGAACACCTGTTAGCTAAAATAAAAAGATGTATATTTGTAAATACATTAAAATCAAAAGGTTAAATTTTTATTTCAACTCACAGCTGTTCCTGCTTACCTTAAAGCGTTTTGAATTCAATGACATAAAACTGGCTCTCGCCAGGATAGATGTCGCTGATGACCTGCCGCAGCTGCCCCAGGGTCATATTCTCCTGTTGAGCATGCTGTTCAGTCAGCGTATCGAGGGTCACTGTCGAGGTCGCGGTCACGGCGATGGTGCAAAAATAGCCGCCGTCTTCATAGCGCCCAACGCGCAGCACATCGCCGACCTTAAAGTGCGACTCCGCCGCATCGCGAATAGTAATGGTTTTGCGCCCGGCGAGGATGTCGTTCTGAAAACGCTGAAAAAAGGTAATGTCATTGGCCTGCATGATATAATTCCGTCCTGGTCATTATGAATTGTGAGTTCGCCACTGTGAGTATGTTCTCCCACGCCGCTGTCGCCAGTCTCAATAATCTTGAGATGATGGTCTACCACTACGTCATAAAGAATCGCGACAAAGTGATGTACATGACCATCCGCGAACTGGCCGAAGCCGCCGGCGTCTCCACCACCACCGTGTTGCGCTTCTGCCGCAAACTGCAGTGCGAGGGCTACTCTGAATTTCGCGTACGTTTTAAATTATATCTTGAGCAGAACGAGCCTCAACAGGCAAATATCGGCGCCAGCGAAATCATGAGCTTTTTTAAAAGCGTTAATAATGACGAGTTCGATGGATTACTAGACCAGGCCGTCGATATTATTCTCGCCTCAGAACGTATTATTTTTGTCGGCGCCGGCACCTCGGGCGCGCTGGCGAAATATGGCGCCCGTTTCTTCTCCAACGTCGGTAAATTCAGCAACCATATTGACGACCCCTATTTTCCGGTAACCAACGATATGGCCCGCAACGCGCTGGCGATCGTGCTTTCCGTCTCCGGCGAAACAGAAGAGATCCTGCGTTTCGCCAGCCAGTTCAGCCTACATCATTGCAAGGTGATGTCGATTACCAGTCACGAGCATTCGCGGCTGGCCAAACTGGCCGATTTCAATCTCTCCTGGCACGTCCCGCAGACCCGCATTGGCGGCGTCTACGATATTACCACGCAAATTCCAGTGATCTATATTCTCGAATCCCTCGGACGTAAATTAACGCGCAAAATCAGCTAAAAATAACAGCCTGTTTTTTTGATGTAACATATTACCTTTGGAGAAATTTGTTATATCGTGACATTCAATTTCACTTTGCTAGACTCGAGCGCAATAGTTATTAGAGAGATTAGCCAGGATGAAAAAATTAACCCTTCCGAAAGATTTTTTATGGGGCGGCGCGGTTGCCGCGCATCAGGTTGAAGGCGGCTGGGATCAGGGCGGCAAAGGGCCCAGCATCTGCGACGTGCTGACCGGCGGGGCGCACGGCGTGCCGCGTGAAATCACCCACCAGGTCGAAGCCGGCAAATATTACCCCAACCACCAAGCGGTCGATTTCTACGGCCGCTACAAAGAAGACATCAAACTGTTCGCCGAGATGGGCTTCAAATGCTTCCGCACCTCCATCGCCTGGACCCGCATCTTCCCGCAGGGTGACGAAACCCAGCCGAATGAAGAGGGACTGAAGTTCTACGACGACATGTTCGACGAGCTGCTGAAATACAACATCGAGCCGGTGATCACCCTCTCCCACTTCGAGATGCCCCTGCACCTGGTGCAGCAGTACGGCGGCTGGACCAACCGCAAAGTGGTCGATTTCTTTGTGCGCTTTGCCGAAGTGGTTTTCGAGCGCTATAAGCACAAAGTGAAATACTGGATGACCTTCAACGAGATCAACAACCAGCGCAACTGGCGCGCGCCGCTGTTCGGCTACTGCTGCTCCGGGGTGGTCTATACCGAGCATGACAATCCGGAAGAGACCATGTACCAGGTGCTGCACCATCAGTTCGTCGCCAGCGCGCTGGCGGTGAAAGCGGCGCGGCGCATCAACCCGGACATGCAGGTCGGCTGCATGCTGGCGATGGTCGCCCTCTACCCTTACTCCTGCAAACCGGAAGATGTCATGTTTGCCCAGGAGTCGATGCGCGAGCGCTACGTCTTTACCGACGTCCAACTGCGCGGTTACTACCCGAGCTATGTGCTGAATGAGTGGGAGCGCCGCGGCTTCAACATCAAGATGGAAGATGGCGATGCGCAGATCCTGCGCGAAGGCACTTGCGCTTACCTCGGCTTCAGCTACTACATGACCAACGCGGTGAAAGCCGAAGGCGGCACCGGCGACGCCATTTCCGGCTTCGAAGGCAGCGTGCCGAACCCGCACGTCAAAGCCTCCGACTGGGGCTGGCAGATTGACCCGGTCGGTCTGCGCTATTCCCTGTGTGAACTGTATGAGCGCTACCAGAAGCCGCTGTTTATCGTCGAGAACGGCTTTGGCGCCTACGATAAAGTCGAAGCCGACGGCAGCATCAACGATGACTACCGCATCGACTATCTGCGCGCCCACATCGAAGAGATGATCAAAGCGGTCACTTATGACGGCGTCGATCTGATGGGCTATACCCCATGGGGCTGCATCGACTGCGTCTCCTTCACTACCGGGCAGTACAGCAAACGCTACGGCTTCATCTACGTCAACAAACACGACGACGGCACCGGCGACATGTCCCGCTCGCGCAAGAAGAGCTTTAACTGGTACAAAGAAGTCATCGCCAGCAACGGCGAGAATCTGTAATTGACCGCCCTCTCCCGGCCGGGAGAGGGCAAATCGCTTATCTGCCAGACACTTCTTTACAGCTTTACCATTGCCAAAACGCGTTCGCCCGATAAGATAGGCCTCGTGAATATTTGAGGCGCTCATGATTAAGCGACAACGCAAAGCCATTCTTTTTGTCCTCCTGGCCTGTCTGGTGGTGCTGGTCTGCACCGCCCAGCGAATGGCCGGGATGCACGCGCTGGTCATGAACCTCACCGCCGACAGCCCGTCACTACAGCAAACCCAGGATAAAGCCGACGCGCCGGTCACGCCGTGCGAACTCAGCGCCAAGTCGCTGATGGCCGTCCCGCCGATGCTGTTTGAAGGGGCGCTGTTGGCTATCACCCTGCTGCTGGCGGTGCTGGCGGCGATCCCGCCGCGTATCGAGCGCCAGTGGCCTCCCCGCGTTATCTCCCCGCCCCGATTGCGGGTGCATCTGCGATTATGCGTCTTCCGTGAGTGACTGATTTTCCTGACAGTTCAGGTTAATTCATCATTTATGGAGCAAATTTATGTCTATGTTATTCAGGCGACTACTGGTCTGCCTGCTTTGGCTATGGCTGCCCGTCAGTCAGGCCGCCGACAGCGGCTGGCTACGCGCCGCCGACAATCAACACGCCAGCGTCCGCCTGCGGGCGCAAACCGAGAGCAATGGCGATACCCGCCTGCTTTTAGACGTGGCGCTGGAAAAGGGCTGGAAAACCTACTGGCGCTCGCCGGGGGAAGGCGGCATCGCGCCGGCTATCGCCTGGCACACGCCGCTGGAGGTTGACTGGCGCTGGCCGACGCCGCAGCGCTTCGACGTCGCGGGCATTTCCACTCAGGGCTATCACGGTGACGTCAGCTTCCCGATGACGCTGCGCGGGAAGATACCACCGACGCTCAGCGGCGTACTGACGTTATCCACCTGCAGCAATGTCTGCATTCTTACTGACTATCCCTTTTCGCTGGATATGACGGCCCCGCCAGGGGAGGGTTTTGGCTACGATTTCACCCGCGCGATGGGCACGCTGCCGCTGGGCTATGGTCTGACTTCGCAGCTGACCGCCAGCTACGTCAGCGGCAAACTGACGGTGACCGCTCGCCGCGATGCCGGCTGGCAGCAGCCAGCGCTGTTTATCGACAGCATGGAGGATGTCGATTTCGGCAAGCCGAGCTTTACCAGCCGCGGCGATACGCTGACCGCCACCATACCGGTCACCGATAGCTGGGGCGAAGCGGCACCGGATCTGCGCGGTAAAACCTTGTCGCTGGTGCTGGCGGATAGCGGCCAGGCGCAGGAAAGCCAGATCGCCATCAGCGCCGGCAGCGCCGCGCCGGAGCTGACGTTAGGCTGGGTGCTGCTGATGGCGTTGGCCGGGGGGCTTATCCTCAATGTGATGCCTTGCGTGCTGCCAGTGCTGGCCATGAAGCTCGGCTCGCTGGTGCAAACCGAACATCGCGAACGCGGCGCGGTACGCCGACAGTTCCTCGCCTCGGCGTGCGGGATCGTCGTCTCGTTCCTGGCGCTGGCGCTGATGATGACCGCGCTACGCCTGGGTAATCAGGCGCTCGGCTGGGGGATCCAGTTCCAGAGCCCGTGGTTTATCGGCGCCATGGCGCTGGTGATGATCCTGTTCAGCGCCAGTCTGCTGGGGCTGTTCGAAATCCGCCTCTCCTCCAGCGCCAGTACCTTCCTCGCCACCCGCGGCGGCAACGGCTTAATGGGCCATTTCTGGCAGGGCACCTTCGCCACCCTGCTGGCGACCCCCTGCACCGCGCCGTTCCTTGGCACCGCCGTGTCGGTGGCGCTGGTGGCGCCTCTGCCGCTGCTGTGGGGCATTTTCTTCGCCATGGGGATCGGCATGAGCCTGCCGTGGCTGCTGATCGTTGCCTGGCCGGGGCTGGCGCAACGACTGCCACGTCCCGGCCGCTGGATGAATCATCTGCGCGTACTGCTGGGGCTAATGATGCTTGGTTCAGCGCTATGGCTGGTCAGCCTGCTGACGATCCACATCGGCCGTACGCCGGTGCTTACCCTGCTGGTAATTCTGGCCATCGCCCTGCTAGTGGCCACCGCCTGGCGCTACCGCTGGCGGACGGCGCTGCGCGCGGGCGCCCTGGCCATCGTGGTGGCGGGCGCCGTCGCCTTAGTCTCCCGATCTGACGGCGAGGGCCCGCGCCGCGACCGGGTTAACTGGCAGCCGCTCAGCGAGCAGGCTATCGCCAGCGCCCTGGCGGAACATAAGCGGGTGTTTATTGATGTCACCGCCGACTGGTGCGTGACCTGTAAAGCCAATAAATACAACGTGCTGCTGCGCGATGACGTCCAGCAGGCGCTGTTAGCGCCGGACGTGGTCGCCCTGCGCGGCGACTGGAGCCGCCCCTCCGCCACGATTAGTCAGTTTTTAACCACTCGCGGCAGCGCCGCTGTGCCGTTTAACCAGATTTACGGACCGGGATCGCCGCAGGGAGAGATCCTGCCTGCGCTGTTAGATCGCGAACACCTTCTCGCCACCCTGTCCGTCGCCCAAGGAAAATAACATGAGAGCTATCACCGCCTTATTGCTGCTGTGCATATCCGCCTTCAGCTTCGCCGCCCCGGCGGAAGAACCACAAGCAAACGCTAATGACCAGCTGGCGCAGCTGCTGTTTAACGATCCGAACAGCCCGCGCACCGGCGCGAAAGCGCCAAAGCTGACGATCGTCTCGTTTACCGATTACAACTGTCCTTACTGTAAACAGTTTGATCCGCTGCTGGAAAAAATCGTCCACGATAACCCGGACATTCAGCTGATCGTTAAGCTGCTGCCGTTTAAAGGGCAAAGTTCGGTCAATGCCGCCAAAGCGGCGCTATCGACCTGGCGCCAGCAGCCCGATAAGTTCTGGGCGCTGCATCAGCGGCTGATGGCGAAAAAAGGCTATCACGATGACGCCAGCATCGCCGCGGCGCAGAAGAAAACCGCCACCGACAGCGTCAGTCTCGATGACAAGACCATGGATTCGCTGAAGATGAACCTGATTTTGTCGCAGGTGCTGAATATTCAGGGCACCCCGGCAACCATCATCGGCGATCAGATGGTGGCCGGGGCGATCCCTGCTGACGAACTGGAGGGGCTGGTGAAAGAGCAGCTGGCGAAAGCCCGTGGCCAGTAAGCTCAGGCGCTGGCTGCGCGAGCTGGCGGTGTGGCTGCTGATTGGCGCGGCGGTGGGCCTGGCGGTGGATTATTTTCGCCAGCCCGCGCTGCCGCAAAACTTCGGCGCCACATCGCTGCAAACCCTCGACGGTAAAACGCTGGATCTGCATGCCATGAGCCAGCAAAAGCCGCTGCTGCTGTACGTCTGGGCGACCTGGTGCGGAGTTTGTCGCTACACCACGCCGTCGGTGGCATCGCTTGCCGCCGACGGCGGCAACGTGCTGACGGTAGCCCTGCGCTCCGGCGATAACGCCGCGCTGGAGAAGTGGCTGTCCAGGAAGAAAATGGCGCTGCCGACGGTGAATGATCCAAGCGGCCAGCTGGCGCGGCAGTGGGGTATCCAGGTAACACCAACGCTGGTGGTCATTTCTCAAGGCGAGGTAAAGTCGGTTACCACCGGCTGGACCAGCAGTTGGGGAATGCGCCTGCGACTGTGGCTGGCCTCCTGGTAGGCCGCCGGGTTACCCGGCTCGCGCTGCGCTTAGCCGGGCTACGGGTACTGAGGCTGTGGCCGGCCTCCTGGTAGACCGTCGGGCTTTAGCGGTTTTTATGCCGGGTGGCGGCTACGCCTTACCCGGCCTACCATTCGGCTTTGATCCCGTAGGCCCGGCAAGCGCAGCGCCGCCGGGCAATAGACATCTACGGGTTATTTCCCGCCCGCCAGTTCAAGGAAACTGCCCGTCACATAGGACGCTTTGTCGCTCAGCAGCCAGGCAATGGCCTGAGCGACCTCTTCCGGCTGGCCGCCGCGCTGCATCGGTAGCGAACCTTTCACTCGATCCACGCGCCCCGGTTCACCGCCGGAGGCGTGCATTTCGGTATAAATCAGCCCCGGACGCACGCCGTTGACCCGGATCCCCTGCGCCGCCACCTCCAGCGCCAGCCCGGAGGTCAGGGTATCTACCGCCCCTTTCGACGCGGCATAGTCAACGTACTCCCCCGGCGCGCCAAGGCGCGACGCCGCCGACGACACGTTAACTATCGCCCCGCCCTTACCGCCATGCCGATGCGCCATGCGCTTGACCGCCTCGCGGCAGCAGAGGAAATAGCCGGTGACGTTGGTCGCCAGCACGCGGTTAATGCGCTCGGCGCTCAGGCTCTCCACCGTACACTGGGTAAAGAGGATCCCGGCGTTGTTGACCAGCGCCGTCAGCGGCTCGCCCATGCGGTCAATCGCCTCAAACATCGCCATCACCTGCGCTTCATCGCTGATGTCCGCCCGCAGCGCCGTGGCTTTGCCGCCAGACGCCAAAATGGTATTCACCACCTCGGTGGCGGCGTTAATGTTGTGATGGTAATTGACCGCCACGGTATACCCTTCCTGCGCCAGCAGCAGCGCCGTCGCCCGGCCTATGCCGCGGCTCGCGCCGCTAATAAGAGCGATTCCCATACCTTCCCTCCAAAAAATAAAGGCGCCGCAGCGCCTTTAAAAGTATAGATAATACGCAAACTTACTGGTATTCGCTCATCGGTACGCAGGAGCAGAACAGGTTGCGGTCGCCGTACACATCGTCCAGACGCTTCACCGTCGGCCAGTATTTGTTGTGCAGACCCGCCGGGAATACCGCCAGCTCGCGGCTGTACGGATGGTTCCACTCGCCCACCAGCTCGCCCTGGGTGTGCGGTGCGTTCACCAGCGGGTTGTCTTCCAGCGGCCATTCACCGGCTTTGACGCGGTCGATTTCAGCGCGGATCGCCAGCATCGCGTCGATAAAGCGGTCCAGCTCCACTTTGCTTTCCGATTCCGTCGGCTCAACCATCAGCGTACCCGCTACCGGGAAGGACATGGTTGGCGCATGGAAGCCAAAGTCGATCAGACGCTTGGCGATATCCAGTTCGCTAATGCCGGTCTCTTCTTTCAGCGGACGAATATCGAGAATACATTCGTGCGCCACGCGACCATCGCGACCGGTGTAGAGCACCGGGTAGGCGTCTTTCAGACGGGTAGCGATGTAGTTGGCGTTAAGGATCGCGTTCTGGCTCGCCTGCTTCAGCCCTTCCGCGCCCATCATGCGAATATACATCCAGCTGATCGGCAGGATGGACGCGCTGCCGAACGGCGCGGCGGAAACCGCGCCCTGACGGGTCAACATCCCTTCAATCTGCACCACGCTGTGACCCGGCACGAACGGCGCCAGGTGCGCTTTCACGCCGATTGGGCCCATACCCGGGCCGCCGCCGCCGTGCGGAATGCAGAACGTTTTATGCAGGTTGAGGTGCGAAACGTCGGCGCCGATAAAGCCCGGAGAGGTGATCCCGACCTGGGCGTTCATGTTAGCGCCGTCAAGGTAAACCTGGCCGCCGAACTGGTGCACGATCTCGCACACTTCGCGAATGGTCTCTTCATATACGCCGTGGGTCGACGGATAGGTGACCATGATGCAGGAGAGATTCGCCCCCGCCTGCTCTGCTTTTTCACGCAGGTCAGCGAGATCGATATTGCCGTTTTTGTCGCACGCAACCACCACCACCTGCATACCCGCCATCTGCGCGGAAGCCGGGTTGGTGCCGTGCGCGGAGCTTGGGATCAGGCAGATATCGCGATGGCCTTCGTTGCGGCTCTCGTGATAGTGGCGAATCGCCAGCAGGCCAGCATATTCGCCCTGCGCGCCGGAGTTCGGCTGCATGCAGACGGCGTCATAGCCGGTCAGTTTCACCAGCCAGTCGGAGAGCTGGGCGATCATCTGGTGATACCCTTCCGCCTGCTCGACCGGGCAGAACGGGTGCAGCTCAGCGAATTCCGGCCAGGTGATCGGGATCATCTCCGCCGCGGCGTTCAGCTTCATGGTGCAGGAACCCAGCGGGATCATCGCCTGGTTCAGCGCCAGATCTTTACGCTCCAGGGCGTGCATGTAGCGCATCATCTCGGTCTCGCTGTGGTAGCGGTTGAACACCGGATGGGTGAGGATCGCATCGTCGCGCAGCATCGCCGCCGGGATGGAACGGCTGTCCAGCGCCACGTCTTTATCCAGGGTATCGATGTCCAGACCATGATCGTCGCCGACGATGGCGCGGAACAGGTTGAGCACGTCTTCGCGGGTGGTCGCTTCGTCGAGCGTAATGCCCACCGCGCCGTGAATATCGCTGCGCAGGTTAATCTGCAGGGCTTCGGCACGGGCCAGCACCGCGGCTTTATCCGCCACTTCCACGCACAGGGTGTCGAAGTAGTGCGCATGGCGCAGCTTCAGCCCTTTCTTCTGCAGGCCGTCGGCCAGAATGTCGGTCAGGCGATGAATGCGGCCTGCGATACGTTTCAGACCCGCCGGGCCGTGGAAAACCGCGTACAAGCTGGCGATGTTGGCCAGCAGCACCTGCGAGGTACAAATGTTGGAGTTCGCTTTCTCGCGGCGGATGTGCTGTTCGCGAGTCTGCATCGCCATGCGCAGCGCGGTGTTACCCGCCGCATCTTTCGATACGCCGATAATCCGGCCCGGCATGGAGCGTTTGAATTCATCTTTCGCCGCGAAGAAGGCCGCGTGCGGGCCGCCGTAGCCCATCGGCACGCCGAAGCGTTGGGCGGAGCCGAAGACGATATCCGCGCCCTGCTTGCCCGGCGCCGTCAGCAGCACCAGCGCCATAAAGTCGGCGGCGACGCTGACTATCACTTTGCGCGCTTTCAGCTCGGCGATCAGTTTGCTGTAATCGTGGATTTCCCCGGTGGTGCCCACCTGCTGCAGCAGCACACCGAAGACATCCTGGTGATCGAGCACTTTGTCGGCGTCATCGACGATCACGTCGAAGCCGAAGGTTTCCGCACGGGTGCGCACCACGTCCAGGGTTTGCGGATGGACATCGGCGGCAACGAAGAAGCGGTTGGCGTTTTTCAGTTTGCTGACGCGTTTGGCCATCGCCATCGCTTCGGCGGCGGCGGTCGCTTCATCGAGCAGCGAAGCGGAAGCGATATCCAGCCCGGTGAGATCGAGAGTGACCTGCTGGAAGTTGAGCAGCGATTCCAGGCGGCCCTGGGAGACTTCCGGCTGGTAAGGGGTATAGGCGGTATACCAGCCCGGATTTTCCAGCATGTTGCGCTGAATAACCGGCGGCAGCTGCACGGCGGTGTAGCCCATGCCGATGTAAGACTTGAAGCGCTTGTTGCGACCGGCGATCGCCTTCAGCTCTGCCAGCGCGGCGAATTCGGTTGTCGCGTCGCCCACCTGCGGTGGGGTCGCCAGCTGGATATCCTGCGGCACAATCTGGCCGATCAGGGCGTTAAGCGAATCCGCGCCGACGGTCTTCAGCATCTCTTGCTGCTGCTGAGCGTCCGGGCCAATGTGACGTTCAATAAAGGCGTCGCGGTTTTCAAGCTGACTTAAAGTCTGAGTCATGAGCGATGGTTCCTGAAACGTGCGGTGAATCGTGATTGTCTGACTGGTTTGCCCGGCAAGCGCTGATGCTTACCGGGCCGGAATACGCAAAATCATTCGCGCTGCAGGAAGGCGGCGACACAGCGACTCCCCGGGAGCTTACAAAAGTAAGTGACCGGGGGGAGCCAGGAAGCCAACGCCCCTGCAGCGTGAAGGATGACGCGTATTTATTCGTCTTCTAACAGAGCTTCATAGGCGGCGGCATCCAGCAGCGCGGCAACCTGCGCTTCGTCGCTGGCTTTGATCTTGAAGATCCAGCCGTCGGTGTACGGGTCGCTGTTGACCAGTTCCGGCGAGTCGTTCAGCTCTTCGTTAACGGCAACGATTTCACCGCTAATCGGGGCATAAATATCAGAAGCCGCTTTCACGGATTCGGCAACCGCGCAATCGGCGCCCGCTTCGACGGTGGCGCCCACTTCCGGCAGATCAACGAATACCATATCGCCCAGCAGCTCCTGCGCATGCTCGGTGATCCCGACGGTATAGGTGCCGTCCGCTTCTTTTCGCAGCCATTCGTGTTCTTTGCTGTATTTCAGTTCTGCTGGTACGTTGCTCATCAATTCATCTCCAAAAAAGGGAAATCACACAATGGCTTTGCCATTGCGTACAAAACCAGGTTTAGTCACTTTTACCGGCATTTCACGGTTACGAATTTGCACCACCGCAGTGTCGCCAATCCCGGCCGGCACGCGAGCCAGCGCGATGCTGTAGCCCAGCGTCGGCGAGAAGGTGCCGCTGGTGATAATGCCTTCTTTTTGGTTACCGTCGCTATCGGTAAAACGCACCGGCAGGCCGCCGCGCAGGACGCCTTTCTCAGTCATCACCAGGCCAACCAGCTGTTCGGTGCCCTTTTCACGCTGCATCTCCAGCGCTTCGCGACCGATAAAGTTACGATCCGCCGGTTCCCAGGCAATAGTCCAGCCCATATTCGCCGCCAGCGGAGAGACGCCTTCGTCCATCTCCTGGCCATACAGGTTCATTCCGGCCTCCAGGCGCAGGGTATCGCGCGCGCCGAGACCGCATGGCTTAACGCCAGCGTCCAGCAGACCGCGCCAGAAATCCGCCGCCTGCTCGTTCGGCATGGCGATTTCATAGCCCGCTTCGCCGGTATAGCCTGTGGTGGCGATAAACAGCTCGCCGGCCTGCACGCCGAAGAACGGCTTCATACCTTCCACGGCCTGACGCTGCGCGTCGGTAAACAGCGTCGCCGCCTTCGCTTTCGCCTGCGGACCCTGGACCGCGATCAGCGACAGATCGTCGCAGACGATGATTTCGAGGCCGTAAGGTTCAGCTTGTTCGGAAATCCAGGCGAGGTCTTTTTCGCGGGTGGCGGAGTTAACAACGAGGCGGAAATAATCTTCAGAGAGGAAATAGACAATCAGGTCGTCGATGACGCCGGCGGAGGCGGTCAGCATGCCGGTGTAGAGCGCTTTGCCTGGGGTGGTGAGCTTCGCCACGTCGTTGGCCAGCAAATAGCGCAAGAACTCTCTGGTCCGGCTGCCATGGAAATCAACGATGGTCATATGCGACACATCGAACATGCCTGCGTCGCCGCGCACCGCATGGTGCTCATCAATCTGGGATCCGTAATGCAGCGGCATCATCCAGCCATGGAAATCCACCATGCGCGCGCCGCACAGCGTGTGTTGTTCATACAACGGAGTCTGTTGAGCCATCTTTTCCTCATCGAATAAAAACGGAACCAGCCACAAGATTGTCGGCGATTTTTCGCCACGAAATCGGGTGTCGGCATCGCTGACGAACGCCGACGCAAACGTTCTCTTTTGCCTGAACTTACCACCGAACCCGGCACTAAACCATAAGCTCATTCAGGGCATCACATTAGCTTATGACTAAAATCCGCCGAAAAGCCTACAGAGTTATTGACTGGAAAAAAGCGATTTATGCCACATAAAATTAACATTAAGGCGGCACTGATTAGGGAATGATGGTGTTTTGTGCGATTTTATCGTCCTAATTTCTTTAACAAAAAAAAGGACGCATTAATAAATCTAATGCGAAAAAAGAGGTGAAATTAGAATATTTCAAATGAGGGGGAAAACCCGGCGCGCAGGCCGGGTGAAAGAAGTGTGACGCGGTTAACGTAACCAGGCAGGCAGATCGTTAAGGCCCATCGCCTGGCGAATCAGCTGCGGTTTCACGCCCGGCAGCGTATCGGCCAGTTTCAGCCCCATGTCGCGGAGGAATTTCTTCGCCGGATGGCTACCGGAAAACATGTCGCGGAAGCCCTGCATGCCCGCCAGCATCAGCGCGGCGCTGTGCTTGCGGCTACGCTCGTAGCGGCGCAGATAAAGATGCTGGCCGATATCCTTGCCCTGGACGTGCAGGCGCTTCAGTTCGTCAATAAGCTCGGCGGCATCCATAAAGCCGAGATTGACGCCCTGCCCGGCCAGCGGGTGGATGGTATGCGCGGCATCGCCGACCAGCGCCAGGCGGTGGGCGGCGAACTGGCGGGCATAGCGGCCGGTCAGCGGGAAGACTTCACGTGCGCTTTCCAGCTGGCAGAGACCAAGGCCATTATCGAAGGCGATATTCAACGCCTGATTAAAGGTGGCTTCATCAGCCTCCTGCATCCGCTGCGCCTCCGCCGGCGACAGCGACCAGACGATCGAGCACAGATGCGGATCGCAGAGCGGCAGGAAGGCGAGGATCCCATCGCCATGGAACGCCTGGCGGGCCACCGCCTGATGCGGCTCAGCGGTACGGATGGTCGCCACCAGCGCATGATGATGGTAATCCCAGAAGGTCAGCGGAATATCGGCTTTATTGCGCAGCCATGAATTGGCACCATCGGCGCCGATCACCAGCCGCGCGGTGAGCATGCTGCCGTCCTGCAGGCTGAGAAAGGCTTCATTCTCGCCCCACGCCACCTGCTGCAGTTGCGCAGGCGCCAGCAGGGTGACGTCGGCGCAGCGCTGCGCCTTCTGCCACAGCGCATAATGCACCACAGCGTTTTCAATAATGTGGCCCAGATGGCTGAAGCCCATGCTCTGGTCATCAAAGCTAATGCGGCCGAAGCTGTCTTTGTCCCACACTTCCATGCCGTGATAGCAGCTGGCGCGCTGGGCGACGATCTCTGACCAGACGCCGATGCGGGTCAGTAGCTTTTCGCTGGCGGCGTTAATTGCTGACACGCGCAGCGCCGGCGGCGCATCGGCGGCCAGCGGCTGCGGCTCCGCTTTCTCCAGCACCGCGACGCGCAGGCCGCTGCCCTGTAAACCGCAGGCTACCGCCAGCCCCACCATTCCACCGCCAACAATGGCAACATCAACACTTTGCACGTTCTACTCCTTAACGGGGAACCCAACCGAGGGTACGCTGCGCCAGCGCATCGCGCGCCGGGGTAAATAATTCCATGGCCATCAGACCGACATTGCGCCCCACCACCAGCGGCGCCCAACGGTTGGCAAACAGATGCACCAGCCCATCGGTCACGCCGATGGTGGTGGCTTTATCCCCTGCCCTGCGCGCCTGATAGCGACACAGCAGAGAATAATTGCCGACATCTTCGCCGCTGAGATGGGCGTCAGCGAGCTGCTCCGCCAGGCTCATCACATCGCGCAGGCCGAGATTAAAGCCCTGCCCGGCGATCGGGTGCAATGTCTGCGCCGCGTTGCCGACCAGCGCCAGACGGTGCGACACCGAACGGATAGCGGTGGTGAGAGCCAGCGGATAGACGCTGCGCTTCCCGGCGTGAGTAATGCGCCCCAGCCGCCAGCCGAACGCCTGCTGCAGCTCCTGACAAAAACGTTCGTCAGACCAGCTCAGCACCTCATCGCGGCGCGACTGCGGATGACACCACACCAGCGAGCAGCGCCCTTGCGACATCGGCAGCATCGCCAGCGGGCCATGCTCGGTAAAACGTTCGAACGCGCGGCCTTCGTGGGGCAGCGCGGTGCTCACGTTGGCGATAATCGCCAGTTGCTCATAGGGCTGCTGTTGCCAGCTGATGCCGCAGCGGGCGCCCAGCGACGAACGCGAACCGTCCGCCGCCACCAGCAGCTTACCGCTGATCGTTTCGCCCCCCTCAAGGGTAAGGCTGACGCTCTCCTGGCTGCGACTGACCGCTGCCACTTTCGCCGGGCAATGTAGCGTCACGCCCGGCGCCTCGCGCAGCAGGCTAAACAGTCGCTGGCCGACATCGTGGAGTTCAACCACCTGACCCAGCGCCGACAGGCTATAATCCGCCGCCGCCAGATTCACAAAACCAGCATGGCCGCGGTCGCTGACGTGTACCCGCTGGATAGGCGTCGCCCGCTCGGCGAGACGTTGCCAGACGCCGATGCGCGCCAGTTGCTGGCAGGTGCCGGCGGCCAGGGCGATCGCCCGGTCGTCGAAGCCGGGATGGCGAGCCGACTGGGGATCCTGCGCCTCAATCAGATGGACCGGCAGCGCGCCGCCGGTCAAACGGGAGATGGCCAGGGCAAGCGTCGCCCCGGTCATCCCGCCGCCGACGATCAGCACGCTCATGACTGGCGCGCCGCCGCCATCAGCGCCTCGATCTCATCCGCCTTCTTCACCACGCCGGCGGTGAGATTTTCGTTGCCGTCTTCAGTAATCACGATGTCATCTTCAATACGGATGCCGATGCCGCGATACTGCGCCGGTACGTCGGCGTCGGCGGCGATATACAGCCCCGGCTCGACGGTCAGCACCATTCCCGGCTCCAGGACGCGCGAACGGTCGGTGTCGTAATTTCCGACATCGTGCACATCCAGACCCAGCCAGTGGCTCAGGCCATGCATAAAGTACGGGCGATGGGCGTTGTTGGCGATAAGCTCGTCAACCTCGCCTTTGAGGATCCCGAGCCGCACCAGGCCGGTGATCATGATGCGCACCACTTCCTGATTCACCTGGCAGATTGAGGTGCCCGGGCGGTAGAGTTCCAGCGCGGTCTCCAGCGATTCCAGCACGATATCGTAGATTTCGCGCTGCGGCTGGCTGAATTTGCCGTTCACCGGGAAGGTGCGGGTAATGTCGCCGGCGTAGCCGCGATACTCGCAGCCGGCGTCAATCAACACCAGATCACCGTCGCGCAGTTCAGATTCATTTTCGGTGTAGTGCAGAATGCAGCCGTTTTCGCCGCCGCCAACGATGGTGTTATAGGAAGGGAAACGCGCGCCGTGGCGATTGAATTCATGAAGAATTTCGCCTTCCAGCTGATACTCGAACATGCCTGGGCGGCATTTTTCCATCGCCCGGGTATGGGCCAGAGCGCTAATTTCACCGGCGCGGCGCATCACGGCCAGCTCTTCCGCCGATTTGAACAGGCGCATCTCATGCACAATGGGCCGCCAGTCGATGACCGAGTTCGGCGCCTGCAGGTTCTGGCGCGAGCCTTTGCGTAGTTTTTCGAGGGCGTTGAACACAATCTGATCGGCATAGGCATATTCGCCCTGGGCGAAATAGATAGCGTCCAGACCGTTGAGCAGCTGATACAGCTGCTGGTTGATTTCGCTGAACGCCAGCGCCCGGTCAACGCCAAGCTTCGCCGGCGCGGCCTCCTGGCCCAGACGGCGACCGAACCAGATCTCAGCGGTCAGATCGCGAACCCGGTTGAACAGCACGCTATGGTTGTGGGTTTCATCGCTTTTAATCAACACCAGCAGCGCTTCCGGTTCGTTGAAGCCGGTGAAGTACCAAAAATCGCTGTTCTGCCGGTAGGGATATTCCGAATCTGCACTGCGCACCGCTTCCGGTGCGGCAAAAATCAGCGCCGCGCTGCCTGGCTGCATCTGCGCCAACAGCGCCTGGCGACGCGAGAGAAATTCCTGCTGAGTCATGACGCCCCCTGAACGAATTTTAGTTAGTGTAATGTCGGTTTGCGGACTTCCGGTGCGGTTGGCTGCTGACGCGCAAAGGTGTCGTGGCACAGCAGTGCGGCAACGCGGACATACTCGATAATCTCCTCCAGAGACATCTCCAGCTCTTCCTGATCTTCGTCTTCATCGTAGCCCAGCTGGGCAATATTACGCAGATCGTCAATCGCTTCCCCGGTTTCGTCTTTCACTTTATCCAGCTTCGGCTGGCTCACGCCAAGGCCAAGAAGGAAGTGGTTGACCCAGCCGGCGAGAGCGTCGGCGCGATCAAAGACGCTCACCGCATCGCCTTCCGGCAGATACAGTTGAAAGAGGAAGCCGTCGTCATCCAGTGAGTCGCTGATGGCGGAATGCATGTTACGCAGCGCCTGGGCCAGCTCATGGCCGAAGGCGAGACCTTCGTTGGTCAGGTCGTGCACCAGCGGCTGCCAGCTGCTGTCCGTGTTGCCGCCGCACAGCAATCCGCTGATCAAACCGTGCATCTCGGCCGGGGTAAGCCCTACCCCTTGTTGGTTCAGTAACTGGTCTACATCGTTGTAACCAGGCATTTCGTTCTGTATAGACATGCGCATTCGTCATCGTTGGGAGGAATATTCATGGTATGCTACCACTTTGGACCCTGGTGAACCAGAATAGGGCTTGTATCTTCGCACCAGGGTAGCTATAGTGTCGCCCCTTCGCAGACCCGGGTCAGGGTGTGAAGGCAGCGCAGTCAATCAGCAGGAAGGTGGCATGTCTGCACAACCCGTAGATCTCCAAATTTTCGGCCGTTCACTGCGAGTGAATTGCCCGCCTGAACAAAGGGATGCCCTGAATCAGGCAGCTGAAGACCTTAATCAGCGGTTGCAAGATTTAAAAGAACGCACTAGAGTCACAAATACTGAGCAGCTGGTCTTCATCGCCGCGTTGAACATCAGCTATGAGTTGACTCAGGAAAAAGCGAAGACCCGCGACTACGCTTCCAGCATGGAGCAGCGCATTCGCATGCTTCAGCAGACCATCGAGCAAGCATTGCTTGAGCAAGGTCGCATAAGCGAAAGACTAGGGTCGAAGTTTGAATAACACTTTGCAGTTAACTGTGTTAGAGTAACTCCAGGAACAAAATTTCTCTGAGATGTTTGCAAGCGGGCCAGTCCCCTGAGCCGATATTTCATACCACAAGAATGTGGCGCTCCACGGTTGGTGAGCATGCTCGGTCCGTCCGAGAAGCCTTAAAACCGTGACGACACATTCACCTTGAACCAAGGGTTCAAGGGTTACAGCCTGCGGCGGCATCTCGGAGATTCCCTTCCTCACTTCGCATTATTTCCCCACACCTGTTTTCGGCTGACGCCGCACTGTATTACACTGCTTTCTATTGTTTCGCCTGCTCGCCATGAGACCTGCATGACCCTACAGCCCGATACCCTGCTTTCCCGCCAGCATATTCGCCAGCAGATCCGCGAGCGTCGACGCGCGCTCAGCCCTGAGCAACAGCGGCAGTTTGCCCTGCAGGCCGCAGAGCGAATGATGGCCTGGCCGCCGGTGGTTCTCGCCCAAACCGTGGCGCTGTTTCTCTCCTTTGACGGCGAGCTGGACACCCAACCGCTGATTGACCAGCTCTGGCGGGCCGGCAAGCGGGTGTATCTCCCGGTGCTGCATCCGTTTAGCCCCGGTAACCTGTTGTTTTTACATTACCATCCGCAGAGCGAACTGATAGTGAATCGCCTGAAGATCCGCGAACCGAAGCTCGACGTGCGCGACGTGCTGCCGCTCGCTGATCTCGATGTGCTGGTCACCCCGCTGGTGGCCTTCGATGCCGGCGGACAACGGCTGGGGATGGGTGGCGGTTTTTACGACCGGACGCTGCAAAACTGGCAGCAGTATCGCCTGCAGCCGGTGGGCTACGCGCACGACTGCCAGCAGGTGGACACCCTGCCGAGCGAAAAGTGGGATATTCCGCTGCCGGCGGTGATCACCCCGGGCAAAACCTGGTGTTGGTAGGTACGTGGGGAGAAGAATTTCTGCCTGGAAGGTGTTAACAAAAAAACGGGCAGGCACGCGACCTGCCCGAGAGGCAAAAATGGTTAGAACAGCAGACGGGCGCGGATAGTCCCCGGGATCGCTTTCATCGCCTGCAGCGCCTGCTGGGCAACATCTTCTTCCGCTTCGATATCAATAACCACGTAACCCATCTGCGGCGACGTTTGCAGATACTGGGCGGCAATATTGATGCTCTGCGCGGCGAAGATCTGGTTGATGGCGGTCAGGACGCCCGGCCGGTTCTCATGGATGTGCAGCAGACGGCGTCCACCGTGCAGCGGCAGAGAAACTTCCGGGAAGTTGACCGCCGACAGGGTAGACCCGTTGTCAGAGTACTTCGCCAGCTTGCCGGCCACTTCCAGACCGATGTTCTCCTGCGCTTCCTGAGTGGAGCCACCGATATGCGGCGTCAGGATCACGTTATCAAACTCGCACAGCGGCGAAGTGAAGGGGTCGCTGTTGGTCGCGGGTTCGGTCGGGAAGACGTCGATCGCCGCCCCGGCCAGATGCTTACTCGCCAGCGCATCGCATAGCGCCGGAATATCCACCACGGTACCACGGGAGGCGTTGATCAGCAGCGCGCCCGGCTTCATCAGCGCCAGCTCTTCCGCGCCCATCATATTTTTGGTGGAGGCGTTTTCCGGCACGTGCAGGCTAACCACATCACTCATGTTCAGCAGGTCGGAGAGATGCTGTACCTGAGTGGCGTTGCCCAGCGGCAGTTTGTTTTCAATATCATAGAAGAAGACATGCATCCCCAGCGATTCCGCCAGAATGCCGAGCTGGGTGCCGATGTGGCCGTAACCGATAATCCCCAGTTTCTTGCCGCGCGCTTCAAAGCTCCCCACCGCCAGCTTATTCCATACGCCGCGATGCGCCTTGGCGTTGGCTTCCGGCACGCCGCGCAGCAGCAGCAGCAGCTCACCGATCACCAGCTCGGCCACCGAACGGGTATTGGAGAATGGCGCGTTAAACACCGGAATACCGCGTTTCGCGGCGGCGTCCAGATCGACCTGGTTGGTACCGATGCAGAAACAGCCGACGGCAACCAGTTTTTCCGCCGCGGCGAAAATCTCTTCAGTCAGGTGGGTACGGGAACGCAGGCCGATGAAATGGGCATCACGGATCGACGCTTTCAGCTGTTCGGAATCCAGCGCGCCTTTATGAAATTCAATGTTGGTGTAACCTGCCGCGCGAAGGCTATCGATTGCCTTTTGATGCACACCTTCAACCAGCAGAAATTTAATCTTGTCTTTTTCCAGTGATACCTTAGCCATTTCCCCGTCCTGTTTTGTCTTAACTGATGTCGTGCTGAACGAAAGTTCGTCTCAGCAACATATCAAAAAAAACTATCGCGGCAATATGAACGTTTGCGTCGCCGTCCTGAAGAAATGTCATTCAGAAGGAAATGGCAGGACAAAACACCAGAAAGATAATGAACGGTAGCGCGTTAATCAGAATGGTTGCACAAATGTGACAGAAGTCACTAAATTGCGCCAGGTGAAAAAATATTTGCGAGGGAGCCGGTTGGCTCCCTGCGGACAGACTATTTTACGATGGTTTTCACACCGTCAGCGGTGCCGATCAGCGCCACGTCGGCGCCGCGGTTGGCGAACAGCCCCACGGTCACGACGCCAGGAATGCCGTTAATCGCGTTTTCCAGCGCGATAGCATCGAGAATTTCCAGGCCGTGCACGTCAAGGATCACGTTGCCGTTATCGGTCACCACGCCCTGACGGTATTCCGGACGGCCGCCCAACTTGACCAGCTGGCGCGCCACGGCGCTGCGCGCCATCGGAATGACCTCAACCGGCAGCGGGAATTTACCCAGAATATCGACCTGCTTGGAGGCATCGGCGATGCAGATAAATTTATCCGCTACCGAGGCGATGATCTTCTCACGGGTCAGCGCCGCGCCGCCGCCTTTGATCATCTGCATGTGGCCGTTGATCTCATCCGCGCCGTCAACGTAGATCCCCAGGCGATCGACGCTGTTGAGATCGAAGACGGTGATCCCGAGGCTTTTCAGCTTCTCGGTGGAGGCATCGGAGCTGGAAACCGCCCCTTCGATTTGCCCCTTCATGGTGCCCAGCGCGTCAATAAAATGGGCCGCCGTCGAGCCGGTGCCTACGCCCACAATGGTCCCTGGCTGTACGTATTGCAGCGCCGCCCAACCTACCGCTTTTTTCAGTTCATCCTGCGTCATAATTATGGTCCGAGATGTGAATGCCTGTGGCGCATTATAGAACATCGACAGTGGAAATGTCCCTGCGATGCAGATCACACAACAGAGCAGACCAATTTCGTCTGTATCAAATAAAAATTTATGTCATAGTGCGAGATAACGATTAGTTATGGGGGCACGCCAGAATAATGAAACGACCGGACTACAGGACACTACAAGCGCTGGACGCGGTGATTAGAGAACGAGGATTTGAGCGCGCCGCGCAGAAGCTATGTATTACCCAGTCCGCCGTCTCACAGCGTATTAAGCAACTGGAAAATATGTTCGGCCAGCCGCTGCTGGTACGTACCGTGCCGCCGCGCCCAACCGAGCAAGGGCAAAAATTGCTGGCGCTGTTGCGCCAGGTTGAACTGCTGGAGGAAGAGTGGCTGGGGGACGAGCAGACTGGCTCCACGCCGCTGCTGCTGTCGCTGGCGGTGAACGCCGACAGTCTGGCGACCTGGCTGCTGCCGGCGCTGGCTAATGTGCTGTCGGACTCCCCTATTCGTCTCAACCTGCAGGTGGAAGATGAAACCCGCACCCAGGAACGCCTGCGCCGTGGCGAAGTGGTCGGCGCGGTAAGTATCCAGCCACAGGCGCTGCCAAGCTGCCTGGTGGATCAGCTCGGCGCGCTCGATTACCTGTTTGTCGCCTCAAAAGAGTTTGCGCAACGCTATTTCCCCAACGGCGTAACGCGCTCGGCGCTGCTGAAAGCGCCGGTCGTCGCTTTCGATCATCTGGATGATATGCATCAGGCATTTCTGCAGCAAAACTTCGACCTGCCGCCGGGTAGCGTCCCCTGCCATATCGTCAACTCGTCGGAAGCCTTCGTCCAGCTGGCGCGCCAGGGCACCACCTGCTGCATGATCCCCCATCTGCAGATCGAAAAAGAGCTCAACAGCGGCGAGCTTATCGACCTCACTCCCGGCCTGTTTCAGCGCCGTATGCTTTACTGGCACCGCTTTGCCCCGGAAAGCCGCATGATGCGCCGGGTGACCGATGCGCTCATCGACTACGGCCACAAGGTGCTGCGTCAGGATTAAGCCGCGGGCATAAAAAAAGCCACTTCGCTGAAGTGGCTTTTTTGTTTCTATCGCTTACTGGGCCGGTTTCGGCGCTTCAGCCGGTTTCGCCGGCGTGGCCGGGGCCGCGGCCTGCGCCGGCTGCAGTTCAAACACGACGTCGACCTGGTCGTCAAACTGGATGGTGGCCTGCTCGTAGGTTTCCTGGGCGGAAACCGGCGCAGCGTCAGCGGCCTTCATCATGCGAACCATCGGGCTCGGCTGATAATTAGAGACGTGGTAGCGCACGCTGTACACCGGACCCAGCTTGCTGTGGAAACCTGCGGCCAGCTCCTGCGCCTGATGCACGGCGTCGTCGATCGCCGCTTTACGCGCTTTATCTTTGTAGGCGTCCGGTTGCGCAACGCCCAGCGAGACGGAGCGAATTTCGTTCAGACCGGCTTTCAGGGCGCCGTCCAGCAGACCGTTGAGTTTATCCAGCTGGCGCAAGGTCACTTCGACAGTGCGCACCGCGCGGTAGCCTTTCAGAATGCTTTTCCCGTTCTGATAGTCGTAATCAGGTTGGGTGCGCAGATTCGCCGAGTTGATGTCTTTTTTCGCAATGCCGCTCTTTTCGAGGAAAGAGAGGTATTGCGCAACGCGATCGTCAGCCTGTTTTTTTGCCGATGCGGCATCTTTTGCCGCCACGTTCACTTCGATCGCCAGGGTGGCGATATCCGGAACCGCAGCAACGCTTGCTGTGCCTGAAGTCACAATATGCGGACCGTCCGGCAATTCGCTGGCCTGTGCCGCCATCGTGCTAAATCCGAGTGTTGCCGCCAGGGCTAAGACTTTTAACTTCACTGTCGTTTCTCCATGTTACTTAAATCGCCCTTACGGGACGCATGCCAGCAAGCTTAGCGCGTACAGCGGGAAAGTCCATCGGACAACGCTTAGTTGAGCAACGCCTGGATATGGCCGACGCCCTCTTTTGCCAGCTGAAACGCAATAAACCACATGACGGCGCCGACCACAATGTTGATGATCCGCTGGGCTCTGGCGGTACGCAGCCGCGGCGCCAGCCATGCGGCCAACAGCGCCAGACCAAAGAACCACAGGAAAGAGGCGCTAATGGTTCCCAGCGCAAACCAGCGCTTCGGCTCCATCGCCAGCTGGCCTCCCAGGCTGCCCAACACCACAAAGGTATCCAGATAAACGTGCGGATTCAGCCAGGTGACCGCCAGCATAGTGATAATGATTTTCCAGCGCCCCTGCTGCATCACCTCGGCGCTGGCGAGCTCAAGATTCTGGCTGAACGCTGTTTTCAATGCGCCAAAGCCGTACCACAGTAAAAAGGCCACGCCGCCCCAGGTCACGAGCGCCAGTAGCCAGGGGGACTGCATCAGCAGCGCGCTGCCGCCAAAAATGCCGGCGCAGATCAGCAGCAAGTCGCTGACGGCGCACAGCAAGGCAATCATCAGGTGATACTGACGACGGATCCCCTGGTTCATCACGAAAGCATTTTGGGGGCCAAGCGGCAAAATCATTGCCGCCCCCAGGGCAAGGCCCTGAAAGTAATAGGTAAACATGAGGATTTTTCCGCTGTGTTCGAGAGTGGCGCTGACTATAACGCGAATAAATTATTAGCGGAAATTGAAAGTATTAATCATTAATAAGCAAAGCTAATAATGAGCCATTAAAAAAGGCCGGCATCGCCGGCCTGAGTCACTGAGTGGCGGTTTACTCGGCTTTTTCCGGCAGACGCACCACATGAACATCCATCTGCGGATAAGGGAAGCTGATGCCGTTGGCGTCAAATTCACGCTTGATGCGCTCGAGGATATCCCAGTAGACGTTTTGCAGATCGCTGCTTTTGCTCCAGACGCGCACCACGAAGTTCACCGACGAGGCGCCGAGTTCGTTCAGGCGAACCGTCATTTCCCGATCGCGCAGAATACGATCGTCAGATTCGATAATCGAGGTCAGGAGCTGCTTCACCTTGTCGATATCGGCATCGTAAGAGACGCCGATAATAAACTCATTGCGGCGCGCCGGTTCACGGGAGAAGTTAATGATGTTGCCGGCGATGATTTTGCCGTTCGGCACCACCACCACTTTACCGTCGGCGGTACGCAGGGTAGTGGAGAAAATCTGTACGTTAAGCACCGTACCCGCTACACCACCAAGGTCGACATACTCGCCGGCGCGGAAAGGGCGGAACATCACCAGCAGTACGCCAGCCGCGAGGTTAGACAGTGATCCCTGAAGCGCCAGACCGACGGCTAAACCCGCGGCGCCCAGCACCGCAATGACCGAGGCGGTCTGCACGCCCACGCGTCCCAGGGCGGCAATCAGCGTAAAGGCGATAACCGCATAGCGCACCAGCGCGGAGAGGAAATCGGCAACGGTGGCGTCAATTTTACGCGCCAGCATCAGGCGGTTGACGGTATTAGAGACGACGCGCGCCACGATCATCCCGACGATCAGGATAGCGATAGCCGCGACGATGTTGACGGCATAGCTCAGCAGCAGCTCCTGGTTGCGTGCCAGCCACGTCCCGGCGTGGTTGATGCTATCGACAACGTTCAAATCTTCCATTTAACATTCCTTATGAATCCCCCAGGGGGAAGTAAATAACTCAGCCTGCGACAGGGCAGTCAGGTTATAGGGTAAACAATAAGTGCACGTTTTGCCAAATGGATCACAGTTTTCTGCTGAGCTATCCTGTTGTTAAGATAATAAAAAAGCCCGCATTGCTGCGGGCTTCGGGGTAAGAAACAGATTTTTCTTACAGAACGTCGATCGCGTTCAGCTCTTTAAATGCCTGCTCCAGACGAGTCACCATGGAAGTCTGTGCAGCACGCAGCCATACGCGCGGGTCGTAGTATTTCTTGTTCGGCTGGTCTTCGCCTTTCGGGTTGCCCAGCTGGCCCTGCAGGTAAGCTTCGTTCGCTTTGTAGTACTGCAGGATACCGTCCCAGGTTGCCCACTGGGTGTCGGTATCGATGTTCATTTTCACTACGCCGTAGCTGACGGAGTCTTTGATTTCCTGAGCGGAAGAACCGGAACCGCCGTGGAAGACGAAGTTCAGGCTGTTGTGCGGCAGGTTGTGTTTCTTGGAAACATATTCCTGAGAATCGCGCAGGATAGTCGGGGTCAGAACGACGTTACCCGGTTTGTACACGCCGTGTACGTTACCGAAGGAAGCGGCGATGGTGAAGCGCGGGCTGATTTTGCTCAGCTCGGTGTAAGCGTAATCCACGTCTTCCGGCTGGGTGTACAGGGCGGAAGCGTCCATGTGGCTGTTGTCCACGCCGTCTTCTTCGCCACCGGTGCAACCCAGTTCGATTTCCAGGGTCATGTCCATTTTGGCCATGCGCGCCAGGTATTTAGAGCAGATTTCGATGTTTTCGTGCAGGGACTCTTCAGACAGGTCGATCATGTGAGAAGAGAACAGCGGTTTGCCGGTAGCGGCGAAGTGTTTTTCACCCGCGTCCAGCAGGCCGTCGATCCACGGCAGCAGTTTCTTCGCGCAGTGGTCAGTGTGCAGGATAACCGGCACGCCGTAGTGCTCAGCCATCTGGTGCACGTGGTGCGCGCCAGAGATAGCGCCGAGGATAGCAGCACCCTGAGGAACGTCAGTTTTCACGCCTTTACCTGCGATGAACGCTGCGCCGCCGTTAGAGAACTGAACGATAACCGGAGAGCGTACTTTCGCAGCAGCTTCCAGAACGGCGTTGATGGAGTCAGTCCCTACGCAGTTTACCGCCGGCAGTGCAAAGTTGTTTTCTTTCGCTACCTGGAACACTTTCTGAACGTCGTCGCCAGTGATGACGCCCGGTTTTACGAAATCAAAAATTTTAGACATGTTACTTAGTCCTGTATCTGTATCTTCGACCGTTGAAGAAGGTTCGCGAGCCCTTAAGCGCGCTGAAAAACAGGCGGGTTTCCCCGCCTGAACTGAATTACTGCTTAGCGCGCTCTTCGAGCATCGCTACTGCCGGCAGGACTTTGCCTTCGACGAATTCAAGGAACGCGCCGCCGCCAGTGGAGATGTAGGAAATTTTGTCAGCGATGCCGAACAGGTCGATCGCTGCCAGGGTGTCACCGCCGCCGGCGATGGAGAAACCTTCGCTGTCCGCGATAGCGTTAGCCACGATTTCAGTCCCTTTACGGAAGTTCGGGAATTCGAATACGCCAACCGGGCCGTTCCACAGAATGGTTTTGGCGTTCTTCAGAATTTCAGCCAGTTTCTGTGCGGAAACGTCGCCAAGGTCCAGGATCTGCTCATCATCTTTGATGTCGTTAACAGATTTCAGAGTCGCCGTTGCGGTTTCGGAGAACTCGGTCGCGACGCGAACGTCAGTCGGAACCGGGATATCGCAGGTGCTCAGCAGGCGCTTGGCTTCATCAACCAGGTCCGCTTCGTACAGGGATTTGCCGACGTTGTGGCCCTGGGCGGCAACGAAGGTGTTAGCGATACCGCCGCCGACGATCAGCTGGTCAGCGATTTTAGACAGGGAATCCAGCACGGTCAGCTTAGTGGATACTTTAGAACCACCGACGATAGCGACCATCGGACGAGCCGGCTCTTTCAGCGCTTTACCCAGCGCGTCCAGTTCAGCGGCCAGCAGCGGGCCTGCGCACGCCACGTCAGCAAATTTGCCGATACCGTGGGTGGAAGCCTGCGCGCGGTGCGCGGTACCGAAGGCGTCCATCACGAACACGTCGCACAGCGCGGCGTATTTTTTGGACAGCGCTTCGTCGTCTTTTTTCTCGCCTTTGTTGAAGCGAACGTTTTCCAGCACCACCAGCTCGCCGGCAGCCACTTCAACGCCGTCCAGGTAGTCTTTAACCAGACGTACCGGGTTGGACAGTTTGTCTTTCAGGTAATTAACAACCGGCAGCAGAGAGAATTCTTCGTTGTACTCGCCTTCGGTCGGACGACCCAGGTGGGAGGTTACCATCACTTTCGCGCCCTGCTTCAGCGCCAGTTCGATGGTCGGCAGAGATGCACGGATACGCGCGTCGCTGGTTACTTTCCCGTCTTTAACTGGTACGTTCAGATCCGCACGGATAAAAACGCGTTTACCAGCCAGATCCAGATCGGTCATCTTAATTACAGACATGGTGAATCCTCTCGTTGATTCATAAAGTTTTGTCGACGTTTACGCGTCGAACCTGAAACCAATAGCCGCCATCGCTAACGTCGTGTCGAGCATTCGGTTAGCAAAGCCCCATTCGTTATCGCACCAGACCAGCGTTTTGATCAGATGCGCGCCACTGACCCGGGTTTGCGTGCCATCAACAATAGCACTGTGCGGATCGTGGTTAAAATCTGTCGAGACCAACGGTAATTCCGTATAGTCAACTATACCATGAAATGCACCTTGTGCTGCTTTTTGCAGCAACTGGTTGACTTCACATGCTTTTACCGGTTTTTTAACCGTCACGCTCAGGTCAATTGCCGTCACGTTTATCGTCGGCACCCGCACGGCAATCGCTTCAAAACGGTCGTTAAACTGCGGGAAAATACGGGTTATCCCTGCCGCCAGTTTGGTATCCACCGGAATGATCGACTGGCTGGCCGCGCGGGTACGCCGGAGATCCGGATGATAGGCGTCAATCACCTGCTGGTCATGCATCGCCGAGTGAATGGTGGTGACGGTGCCGGACTCGATGCCATAGGCATCATCTAACAGTTTAATGATCGGAATAATGCAGTTGGTGGTACAGGAGGCGTTGGAGACAATACGGTGCTCGGCGCGGAGTTCATCCTGATTGACGCCATACACCACCGTCGCGTCGAGGTCGTTGCCGCCGGGATGGGAGAAGAGCACTTTCTTCGCCCCCGCCTGCAGGTGCGCCTCACCGTGCTCACGGCTTCCGTAAACGCCGGTGCAGTCGAGCACCACGTCTACCGCCAGCTCGCGCCAGGGCAGCGCCGCTATGGTCGGCTCGTGCAGCAGACGGATGGCATCATCGCCAACAAACAACTGCTCGCGCTCCTGACGAACATCCCAGGCGAAACGGCCATGGCTGGTGTCATATTTCAACAAATGCGCGATGCCCGCAGCATCCGCCAGCTCATTGATTGCCACCACGGTGATTTCCGCACGGCGCCCGGATTCATATAGCGCACGAACCACATTGCGTCCAATACGACCGAAGCCATTAATCGCGATGCGAATGGTCATAGATCTCCTGCAAGGCTGTCCCTGTGATGAGGTGGCTGACAGAGTAATCCAGCTACGCTCTGAGGGAAACCTTACCAGCTGCAAACTGCGACTGATTGATTAATTGTCGAACATTTAAACGACTGAAACGCTTCAGCTAGAATAAGCCAAACGAGGAATAAAAGGAATGTTTGTCCAGCGCAATAAACCAGCTATATGACTCACATCACATTTTTGCTGGAATAATTTACAACCGTATTACATGGTTCAGGAATAGCAGATACAAAAAAGCCGGGTGACGAGGTAAAAGCAAAAACGGTAACCCTTGGGTTACCGTTTTTGGTGCTTGCCCCCTCTCCTGTGGGAGAGGGTTGGGGTGAGGGCATTAGCCCGCACCGTACCAGCGATTACAGCAGCGCTTTCGCTTTAGCGACCACATTGTCGACGGTGAAGCCGAACTCTTCGAACAGCTGCTCAGCCGGCGCAGACTCACCGAAGGTGGTCATGCCAACGATAGCGCCGTTCAGGCCAACATATTTGAACCAGTAGTCAGCGATGCCCGCTTCCACGGCAACGCGCGCGGTCACGGCTTTCGGCAGTACGGATTCACGATAAGCCGCATCCTGCTTGTCGAACGCGTCGGTGGACGGCATGGAGACCACGCGCGCCTTCACGCCTTCGGCGGTCAGTTTGTCCCACGCGGCAACCGCCAGCTCAACTTCAGAACCGGTGGCGATGAAGATCAGCTCCGGCTGGCCGGCGCAATCTTTCAGCACGTAACCGCCGCGGGCCACGTTCGCCAGCTGCTCTGCGGTACGCTCCTGCTGCGCCAGGTTCTGACGGGACAGGATCAGCGCAGTCGGGCCGTCCTGACGCTCAACGCCATATTTCCACGCAATCGCGGATTCCACCTGGTCACACGGACGCCAGGTGGACATGTTCGGGGTCACACGCAGGGAAGCCACCTGCTCTACCGGCTGGTGAGTCGGGCCATCTTCGCCCAGACCGATGGAGTCATGGGTGTAGACCATCACCTGACGCTGCTTCATCAGCGCCGCCATACGTACCGCGTTACGCGCATATTCCACGAACATCAGGAAGGTGGAGGTGTACGGCAGGAAACCGCCGTGCAGCGCGATACCGTTGGCGATAGCGGTCATACCGAACTCACGCACGCCGTAGTGAATGTAGTTACCGGCAGTATCTTCGTTGATCGGCTTAGAACCAGACCACAGGGTCAGGTTGGACGGCGCCAGGTCAGCGGAGCCGCCGAGGAATTCCGGCAGCAGCGGACCGAACGCTTCGATGGCGTTCTGAGAGGCTTTACGGCTGGCGATTTTCGCCGGGTTGGCCTGCAGCTTCGCGATGAACTCGTTGGCTTTCGCGTCGAAGTCAGACGGCATCTCGCCTTTCATACGACGGGTGAATTCGGCGGCTTCCTGCGGGAAAGCTTTGGCGTAGGCAGCGAACTTCTCATTCCAGGCCGCTTCTTTCGCCTGGCCAGCTTCTTTGGCATCCCACTGCGCATAGATGTCAGACGGGATGTCAAACGGCGCGTGTTTCCAGCCCAGCGCTTCGCGGGTCAGGGCGATTTCGGCGTCGCCCAGCGGCGCGCCGTGGGAGTCGTGGGTACCGGCTTTGTTCGGCGAACCGAAACCGATGATGGTTTTGCACATCAGCAGGGACGGTTTGTCGGTAACCGCGCGTGCTTCTTCTACCGCGCGTTTGATGGCGTCAGCGTCGTGACCGTCAACGCCGCGCACCACGTGCCAGCCGTAGGCTTCAAAGCGTTTGGCGGTATCGTCGGTGAACCAGCCTTCAACGTGGCCGTCGATGGAGATGCCGTTGTCATCATAGAAGGCCACCAGTTTGCCCAGCTTCAGGGTACCAGCCAGGGAGCACACTTCGTGAGAAATGCCTTCCATCATGCAGCCATCGCCCATGAAGGCGTAGGTGTAGTGGTCGACGATGTCGTGCCCCGGACGGTTGAACTGCGCCGCCAGAGTTTTCTCGGCGATAGCCATCCCGACCGCGTTAGCGATACCCTGGCCCAGCGGACCGGTAGTGGTTTCCACGCCCGCGGTGTAGCCGACTTCCGGGTGGCCCGGCGTTTTAGAGTGCAGCTGGCGGAAGTTTTTCAGCTCTTCAATCGGCAGATCGTAGCCAGTGAGGTGCAGCAGGCTGTAAATCAGCATCGAACCATGGCCATTGGACAGTACAAAACGGTCACGGTCAGCCCAGGCCGGATTGTTCGGGTTATGGTTCAGGAAATCACGCCACAGCACTTCGGCAATGTCAGCCATACCCATCGGGGCACCCGGGTGGCCGGATTTGGCTTTCTGTACAGCGTCCATGCTCAGCGCACGAATAGCGTTAGCAAGCTCTTTACGTGAGGACATTTTGACTCCAGTTCGGACTGTTGAAGGCCATGCCCTTAACGACTTGACGAGAGCGCGTTTTGGGCTACGCCGGAAAAAAGTGTGAACAATGTAACCCAAGCGACAAGTCATGTACATGGAGCATCCTTTTGCCCTTTAAGAAATCTCTGGAACAGGTTGTGCTACGCCGGAATCCGCTCGCCCGTATCCTGCGATACTCTTTATAATTTACGCAGAATACGGTTCCCTGCCGTCGCCGTATTGTCGGATAAACAACCATAAGATTGTGGAAGATAAAAAAATGAAAATTCGCTCAACCGTACTTGCTCTTGGGATCGCAGCAACCCTCACCGGATGTCAGAACATGGACTCCAACGGTCTGCTCAGCTCAGGGGCCGAAGCCTTCCAGGCATACTCCCTCAGCGACGCGCAGGTGAAAACCTTAAGCGACCAGGCCTGTAAAGAGATGGACGCCAAAGCGAAAATCGCCCCGGCCAGCAGTGAATACAGCCAGCGGCTGAACAAAATCGCGGCTGCGCTGGGCGATAACATCAATGGTCAGCCCGTGAACTACAAGGTCTATGAGACCAAGGATGTCAACGCCTTCGCCATGGCCAACGGCTGCATCCGCGTCTACAGCGGGCTGATGGATCTGATGAACGATAATGAAGTCGAGGCGGTGATCGGCCACGAAATGGGCCACGTCGCGCTGGGCCACGTGAAGAAAGGGATGCAGGTTGCCCTGGGCACCAACGCCGTGCGCGCGGCGGCGGCCTCCGCCGGCGGCATCGTCGGCAGCCTGTCCCAGTCGCAGCTCGGCGATCTGGGTGAAAAACTGGTGAACTCGCAGTTCTCCCAGCGCCAGGAATCGGAAGCGGACGACTACTCTTACGATCTGCTGCGTAAGCGCGGCATCAATCCGTCGGGACTGGCCACCAGCTTCGAAAAACTGGCCAAGCTGGAAGCCGGCCGTCAGAGCTCCATGTTTGACGATCACCCGGCATCGGAAGCCCGCGCCCAGCATATTCGCGATCGCATGAAGGCCGACGGGATTAAATAACCGCCAGCGGGAGGCATGTCTGCCTCCCTTTTTTATCTACCAGTAAAAATATTTAGCCGCATCAATTGATAATTTAAGCGCACAAACCGTTAATTATGATTGCACCTCGTCGCAGCCAATTATTTTATATGCTGTTACTCAGCAATATATTATTTGGCAAATGAAAAACGGCGTACGCAATCCGCCTTTCAGAACCGGGTTCGACCAAATATTAAATAGTCCACCCCTCTTCGCCAAACGCAGCCAGCGCGCGCCACACCGCTTGTTTCCTGCCGATACCATTGATCACACAATGATTGCTTTCGACATTATTTCAGGAGAATATCGCGATTGCAGTGATTCCCTTGAATATATCGACAGACAGAGAAGTGCCCTCAGTGAAAAAAGAATTACCATTCATCGCACTTGGCATTATTGCCGCCGCACCGGCTTTCGCCAGCCAACAATCGACCAGCCAGGGCTTTATTGACGACAGTCATCTGGATCTCTTTTTACGTAACGCTTATATCAAACGCGATTATCGCGATGGGCTGCCGGATAAAGCCGAATGGGGCCAGGGAATTATCGCCACCTTCGCATCCGGCTTTACCCAGGGGCCGGTCGGCTTCGGCGTGGACGGCATCGCCCAGTACGCCGTGCGTCTCGACGGCGGCCGCGGCCGTAGCGGCGCGGGCGGCATCGACTTTTTCGCCCAGGATGACGACGGCCGGGCAAAATCCGACCTCGCGAAATTCGGCGCCACCGGCAAAATGCGCTTTTCGAATACCGTGCTCAGCTACGGCAGCCAGCGCCCAATGCTGCCCATCGTCTACGCCGACGACTCGCGCCTGCTCTACGAGAGCTATACCGGCACCATGCTGACCTCACGCGAAATCGACGGTCTGGACATTAACGCCGGCTACCTGACCGATCAGCAGCGTAAAAGTGACGACAGCCACAACAGCGGTCTGAAAAGCCTCACCTTCGGCGGGGCAAGCTACCGGTTCAACGACCAGCTCAGCGGCGCGCTGTACGCGTCGCATGTCGAAGATGTGCTGAACAAACAGTATCTTGGCCTCAACTTTAAGCAGCCGTTCGCCGCCAGCCAGCAGCTGATTCTCGATTTCAACGGCTATCACTCACGTCTGGATCAAGAATATGCCGATGCCAATGACACCGGACGCAGTAACAACATCTGGAGTCTGGCCGCCAGCTATATCTGGGATATTCACACCTTTAAAGTCGCTTACCAGCAAAGCAGCGGCAGCACCGGCTACCACTATGGCGGCTACCAGAACCAGGGCGGCGTCGGCGATGGCGGGAACACCATCTGGCTGGCCAACTCCTACTGGTCTGATTTTAACGGGGAAGATGAACGTTCCTGGCAGGCATCGTACGGACTGGATTTTGCCGGGCTGGGGCTACCGGGGCTGACCTGGACCACCGCCTACGTGCGCGGGGATAACATTAAAACGTCAGAGACCAGCAACGGCAAAGAACACGAATGGTTCAATCAGGTTCAATACCAGGTGCAAAACGGGGCGGCGAAAGATTTGAAATTCAGACTCCGGTATTCGGTACTGCGGGTTTCCAGCAACGCCAGCGACTATAACGTCAGCGGCAATGAAGTGCGGTTCTACGTCGAATATCCGTTTAACGTGTTTTAAGCACGTCATGAACCCTCTCCTGCGGGTCGGCCCTCTCCCGGCGCGCAGGAGCAACCGTCCGGCGCCTTGATTAACCCCCTGTGCCGTACGGTACCCTCTCCCCGGAAGGGAGAGGGTTGGGGTCACTGGGTTATCATTAATACAGCGTCTTCTGCGGCGGGCCGGCAAAGCGCAGCGCGCCAATCTGGCCCATCTTCACTTCCACCACCGATGGCCCCGGCATCGCCAGCGCCTCGGTCATCACCGCCTGAAAATCCTCAGCCCGATCCACGCTCCACGCCTGCAGACCCATCGCCTGCGCCAGCAGGGTAAAGTCTGGCGTGTGCAGCTCGTTGTAATACTGGCGACCGCCAAAGTACTTATCCTGAATACCGCGCATCACGCCGTAGCCGCCATCGTTCATAATCAACAGCGTCACGTTGGCCTTCTCCTGCGCCAGGGTCGCCAGTTCGCCAAGGTTGAGGCTCAGGCCGCCGTCGCCGACCAGGCCGACCACTTTCCGTTGCGGATTGGCAATCGCGGTGCCCACCGCCATCGGCAGCCCCATACCGATGGCTCCGGCCAGAGAATGGATATTCATCAGCGGACCGTGAGCGCGGAACAGACGGCTGCCCCACAGGCTGCCGGAAACGGTAATATCGCGCACCAGAATGCCGTCATCGGGCAGCGCCTGCGCAATCGCGTCATTCAATTTAGCGTAAGCGCCGCACTGGTCGCGCAGCCCCTGCTCCGCCGCCTCTACCGCCTCTTTAAGTTGGCTATCCCAATGCGCATCGCCCCACATCCGGCCCTGTACCCGCTTCGCCAGCGCGTCTAATAAAGCGCGGCAGTCCGCCACCAGCGTGTTGTCCATCAGGTAGTTACGGCTGGCCGCCGCCGGGTCGATATCAATCTGCACCCTCGGCGTGGGCAGTTCCAGCGTCCACGAGCGCGTTTCGTTGCTGCGCAGCCGGGAACCGGCAACAAGTGTGAAATCACACTGTGAAATCAGCGCTTCAACCGAGGGAGAATTATGAAACGCGCGCAGGCTGGCGCGATGGCTGTCTGCCAGAATGCCGCGGCCGTGGGTGCTGGAGATCACCGTCACCCCGGCATCCGCCAGCGTCTTCACCGCCTCGCCGCTCTCTAACGCGCCGCCGCCAAGCCACAGCAAGGGCCGCTTCGCCTGCTTAAGCTGCGCCCACAGCGCATCGACCATCGCCGGTTCCGGCTCAACCGCCGGAGCGCGTTTCAGCGGCGCGGTCAGCAGTGAAAGCGGTATTTTGGCGCTCTGAATGTCGATTGGGATCTCCACCGAGACCGGGCCGCACGGCGGCGTCTGCGCCTCCTGAATCGCCTTATGCAGGATAGCCACCGCCTGGTTGGCGTTGCTAATGCGGTAAGCGCGCTTCGAACTGGCTTTCAGAAAGGTCAACTGATCGCGGGTTTCGTGAATAAAACCGGTGTCGGCGTCCAGCCAGGCTTTTTCGACCTGTCCGGTCAGGTGCAGCAGCGGCGTACCGGCGTTCATCGCCTCAACCAGCGCGCCGACCGCATTACCCGCCCCCGCGCCGGTACTGGTCAGCGCCACGCCGAGCCCGGAAAAACGGCCGTGGGCGTCAGCCATGGTCACCGAGCCCGCTTCACCTCGCGCCGGAACAAAGCGGATTTTTTCCCGCTGGCCGACGGCATCGGCGATCGGCAGGTTATGGATAGAAATGACGCCATAAATGGCTTCAACGTGATACTGCTCCAGCGTTCTGGCGATGGCATCGCCGACGGTTATCATTTCGCTCATTGCTCACCCTTTCTCAGTCGCACCAGTGGTTGACGCTATTACCCGTCGCCAGATAAATGCTCTTTTGCTGCATCCAGGCCTTCAGCCCCTGGATCCCTTTTTCGCGGCCCAGACCGCTCTCTTTAAAGCCCCCAAACGGGGTCGAAATGGAGAAAACTTTGTAGGTGTTGATCCACACCGTACCGGCTTCCAGCTGCTCGCTCAGACGCAGCGCGCGGCCGGTATCGCGCGTCCAGATCCCCGCCGCCAGCCCAAAGACCGAATCATTGGCCTCACGGATTAACGCCGCTTCATCGCGAAAACGCATCGCCACCAGTACCGGCCCGAAGATCTCTTCCTGGCAAACGCGGGCCTGATTGTTCAGCCCTTCAATGATGGTCGGCAGGAAATAGCTGCCTGCCGCCAGTGCCGGATCCGCCGGGATCTCGCCGCCGCATAGCACCCTGCCGCCTTCGCGTTTCGCCAGCTCGACGTACTCCTGCACGCTCTGGCGGTGTTTATCGTTGATCAGCGGCCCGACGTGGGTGCCAGCGTTGAACGGGTGACCAACCCGCAGCCCTTGGGTTAACTCCAGCAGGCGGGCCATTAATTGCGGGTACACTTTGTCATGAACAAACAGCCGCGAGCCGGCAATACAGGCCTGGCCGCCGGAGCTGAAAATGCCGTAGCAGATGCCCCGCGCCGCCTGTTCGATATCGGCATCTTCCAGCACGATGGTCGGTGATTTGCCGCCCAGCTCCAGCGACGCCGGGATCAGTTTTTCCGCCGCCACATGCGCCAGGTGACGTCCGGTGGTGGTGCCGCCGGTAAAGGAAATTTTGCGCACCTTAGGATGGCGGGCCAGCGCATCGCCGATAATCGATCCTTTACCCGGCAGCACGCTCAGCAGTCCGGCGGGTAAACCGGCCTGCTCAAAGATCTTCGCCAGCTCCAGCGCCATCAGCGGCGTGGCTTCCGCCGGTTTGAGGATCACCGCATTTCCGGCGGCGATCGCCGGGGCCACCTTCTGCATTTCGCTGGCGATCGGCGAGTTCCACGGGGTGATCGCCGCCACCACGCCCAGCGGCTCATAGCGGCTCAGGGTCAATAGATCCGCCTGCCGCGGCGTCGGCAGCTCGCCTTCCAGCAGTTCACAGGCGGCGGCAAAATAGCGCGCCGTCCCCGCCGCGCTCATCACCAGTCCCCGCGCCTCAGCCAGCGGCTTACCGTTATCGCGGCTCTGCTTTTGGCTTAACTCATCAAGTTGCACCTCTATCAGTTCCGCGACCTTATGCAGGATCTTCGCCCGCTGATGCGGCAGCATCGCCCGCCACGTTGGCTCCCGCCAGGCGCGGTCGGCACAGTCGATCGCCTCCTGCAGATCATCGAGGCTTGCCGCATGCAGCGCCGCGTTAATAGCGCCATCCGCCGGAAACTGGCTGTGCATCAAATTGCCGCCGCCGCGACGCCACTGGCCGCCGATAAAAATGTCTAATTCGTCCATCTCAGCCTCTCTGCGTTATGCCAGTTCACGGCAGGCGCGTACCGCGCTCAGTGCCGCGAGGGTCGATGTTTTCGGATTGCTGGCGAGCGGCAGGCCGCTCAGCTCCAGGTGAAACTCGCCGAACAATCCTTCGGCGTGTAGCGTATGGGTGTTGCGTTGCGTCGCCGGATCGACCATCAGCTGTACTCGGGTCGCGTCAAGGCCAATACCGCCCAGCGCGATGGTTGCCGCCACGTTGGCATTTGCCGGAAATAGCCGCGCCGCCTCGCGGGCGCTGCCTTCGAAGAAAATTTTCGCTTCATTGACCGCGCTGAGGTCGATAAGCTGTTCGGCATAGCTGCCGCGCCAGCTGGCCGGGCTTTTACGCGACCGATAGGTCACTCGTTCAAGCCCCCCCTCTTTGGCCGCCGCCAGGCCATCTATTCCGGCCACCGCGCCAGCCAGCAGCGTCAACTTGCCGCCCGCCTGACGTAAACGCTGTTCCAGTTCGCTGTCCGCCAACGCACCGGTCGAGATCACCGCCAGATGCCAGCCGCGCGCCAGTACCGCTTCGCCGTATTGCGCGACCGCCTGCTGACTGGCGCATTCCAGCACCAGATCCGGCGTCCCACCGCATTGCAGCGGATCGGTAAGCGGCGTCACCGCTTGACCAAACTGCAGGCAGATCGCTGCGTGATGCGATTCACGCGCCACGATCCACTCCACCCTCACCTGCGGCGGCAGGCGTTCAATCACCGCCTGGGCCATCGCGCCATAGCCAATTAACATGACCTTTTTCATCATCTTTCCTTACAGATGGCGACAGAAACCGCCGGAAACGTCCAGCGCAGCGCCGGTGGTAAAGGAGGCCAGCGGCGAAGCGAGGAATAGCAGCGCTTGCGCTGGCTCCTGCGGCTTACCGAGACGCGCCATCGGGATCCCCCGCTTACGGGCGATATCGGCGGTCCACTGCTGCCAACTCTGGCTCTTATCGCTTCGGCTCTCAAAACGGCGCTGCCACTGCCCGGACTCCACCATCCCCAGCAGAATGGAATTCACACGAATACCTTTATCCACCAGCTCTTTCGACAGAGTCAGCGTCATATTGAGCAGCGCGGCGCGGGCGGCAGAGGTGGCGATCATGTGCTCTTCCGGCTGTAACGCCAGCAGCGAGTTCACACAGGTAATCGAGGCGATATCCGACGCCTCAAGCAGCGACTGAAAGGCCTTTACCGGGTTAATCACGCCGAACAGTTTCAGTTCGGCTTCGTGCAGCCAGGCCTCGCGTGGCGTATCGGCGAAGTGGGCGACATAGCCCTGGCCGGCGTTATTAATCAGCATATCGACGCCGCCGAAACGCGCGGCGACCGCGGCGGCGAACGCCTCAACTTCCGCTTCGTTCAGTACGTCACAGCGCCAGGAGAACACCTCGCCTTCTGGATATTCGTTTTGCAGTGCTGCATAGGCGCTGGCCAGACGATCCGGGTTGCGGCCGCAAAAGGCGACCTTCGCCCCTTCGCCCAGCAACAGGCGCAGCGTTTCAAAGCCGATTCCTGACGAACCGCCGGTGACTACCGCGACGCGTCCTTCAATTTGTGCATTCATCGCGCACCTCTTCCCCTATGCGTAAAAGCTGTTGATTAAAAAAGATTTCGTTATCGAGATAGCTGGCATGCCCAGCCTGCGGGATAGCGATGTAAGGAGCGCCGTAACGCAGCGCCACTCCCTGGACTAACTCCGGTTGGGTAATGGCATCCTGCTCGCCACACCACACGGAGAGACGACCGCGATAGTCGGCGAGCCAACGGTGAATGTCGTCATGAGCCAGCATCCAGGCCGCGGCGAGATAACCGTCGCGGCGTAGCCTGCGCATCCCCGCCGCCACCGTCGCCACATCAGCTTCGCGCGCGCCAGGGCGCAGAAGTTTTGCCGCTCGCCCCTGGGCCATCGCCTCGCCGCCTTGCGCTATCTGCTGCTGACGCCCTAGCCAGACGTTTTCCCGCTGTGCGACCTCCGCCTGACCGTAGCCCTGCGCGACGTCGGCCAGCACCAGATAAAGCACCCGCTGCGGATATTTCGCGGCGAAGGCAGCCGCCACCAACGCGCCCAGCGAATGGCCGACCAGTACGGTTTGTTCTACCCCGGCACGGTCCAGCATCAGCGCCAGCGCGTCAGCGTAATCGCCAGCATCCGCCGGCGCCGCCGCAAGCATCGGGCTTTCGCCATAACCGGGCATATCCCAGGCCAGGACGCGGTAGCCGGGCAGCGCCATCTGTTTATGCCAGGAGGCTGCGCCGGAACTGATGCCGTGCAGCAGCGTCAGCGGTACCCCGCATCCTTGTTCACGAAAACCCGTCATCATCGCTCCTTAGTTACGCTTCACTTTTGACAGCGGATGATCTTCCGGATAAGTCGGAACATGCGGTTTCGGCGTGCCCAGCATCACGCACATCAGCGCCTCCTCTTCGCCGTGGTTAAACAAACCGCGATAGATTCCGGGCGGCACCGAGATCAGATCGCGTTCGCGCAGTACCGTTTCGGTATAGTTGTCGCCATCCTGAATCATCAGGGTGATCTGCCCTTTGAGCATGAAGAACACCTCTTCTACGTCATCATGCAGATGCAGCGGGCCTTCACATTTGGACGGCAACACCATGGTGGAAAAGGTGAAGTGCTCCGCCGGAACGGTGTTGGTATCGCTGGCGACGCCGGTGGCGCCGGTACCGATGTAGCGCATCTGCGCGCGGCGATATTTGGGGTCGAAATCGGCCTGGAATTTCAGCGCATTCCAGTCGTATTTACGGCCTTCGAAGCGCGCGATACGCGACTCCACCCACTCTTCCATCGTCAAATGGTCAGGTTTCAAACTCTGTTTTGCAGTTACGGTTGAATCAGTCATCGTTTTATCCTCAGTAACGTCTCAGCAGCGGCAGTAACAGGGCGCAGCCCACCGCCGCCATCACTGCCAGAAAAATCAGGCCGGAATCCATGCTATGGGTGAAGGCGATAAGCGCGCCCATCACCGCCGGCGATAGCGCCCCGGCAAAGTTTCCCAGCCCGTTGAAAATCCCCCCCGCCGTGGCGCTGACCCGTGGATGGGTCGCTTTAGCCAGTAGGGCGAAAATGTTCGGCGCGCCGGTGCCCCACATAAAGGTGCTAAAGCTCATCGCCGCGATTACCGGCAGCGGCGTGGTGAAATGCATCACTGCCGCCAGGCCAATACCCGCGCCTGCCAGGGAAATAAAGCAGGCGGCGGCGCGCCTATCGACGCGGTCGGACAGCCAGGCGCCGATAATTTCGCCTAGCAACATGGCGATAAACGGCATCGACGACAGCCAGCCGGCGTGTTCCAGATGAATGCCTTTACCTTTAATCAGGTAGCCCGGCAGCCAGCCGTTGATCCCCCACAGATAGGCGAGAAAGGCGATGTTGAAGATGCAGATCATCCAAAAATGCGGACTCACAAAGAGCTCGCGACGCGCGCTGCGGCGCGCTTCCTGCGAGGTTTTATCGCTGCTCGCTCTCGCCTCCAGTTGCACGCCGCGCAGCCCGATGCGCACAAAAATCAGCACCGGTACCGTCAGCATCGCCATCACGAAAAATGTGCTCTGCCAGCCGAAAGTATTAAGTAGCCAAATTGACAGCGGGAATCCCAACGCTGCGCCAACCGGCGTGCCGAGCAGCCACAGCATGGTGGCGCGGGCCTGTAGCCGCTGCGGGAAGGTGTGGCGCACCACGGCAAACGCCAGCGGGAACAGCGGCCCTTCGGCGATGCCCAACAGGACGCGTAGCATCACCATCAGCGCGTAGTTGTGGGTGAAACCCATGATCACCATCAGGATGCACCACACCACCATCATTCCAGTCAGCAGACGCAGCGGCGCAATCCGGTCGCCAAGGCCGCTTAATAACACTGACGAGAAGCCGTAACTCAGCAAAAAGGCGCTCATCAGAATGCCCAGCCGGGTGGTGTCGAAATCGATGCCCATCGCCTGCTGGAAGTGACTATCGGAAAACAGCGCGGCGATACTGATTTTGTCGAAAAAAGCCAGCAGCACGCAGGCCAGCAGGGACAGCGGAATGGCCCAACGAACTGCTTTTTCAGGCGTGCGGACGCCCTCGCCGCTCGCCTCTGCAGGCGCGGCGTTGGTCTCTAATGTGGTCATTTCTCCCCCTTAAGGGTTCGCGTTACTTATCGCAATGACATCAGCGAGAAAGTCGGGTCAGCGAGCGGGACGTTAGAGAGATCCCTTCCCGCCGCCATCCAGCGCTTCGCCAGCTTCACGATACGTGCATTATTGAAGGCCACCAGCTGAGTTAAGCGTCCATCGGCATTCAGGGAGAAGTAGATCGCGCCCTGCGGCTCGTCACGCACAATGGTGCGGCTGCCCGTCTGCGGGATCCCGAGGATCTGGATATTGCGATCGTATTGATCCGACCACAGCCAGGGCGCCTCGTCGTAGCCGCTGGCCTGCGGATCGAGCATCGCTTTCGCCGTTGCGATGGCCTGATTTTGCGCAAAGGCCCACGACTGAATGCACAGGCCGTACTGATGGTGCTGAGCGACATCGCCAGCGGCGAAAATCGCCGGATCGTTACTGCGCCCCTGGGCATTAACGACAATCCCGCGATCGACAGTGAGCCCGGCATCGCGCGCCAGTTCGAGATTCAGATCGACGCCGATCCCCACCACTACCGCATCGAAGGTTTCCCGCTGGCCGTCGCAGTGCAGAGTCGGCAGGCCGTTATCATCTTCCAGCTCCAGCGCGCCGCAGCCGCCGCGAATCTCAACGCCCTGCTGGCGATGTAGTTGCGCCAGCGCCTGCGAGACCTCCATACTGACCGAGCGCATGCACAGCGCCGGCTGCTGCTCGTAAAGGGTTACGGCCACGTCGCTTTTGCGCGCCGAGGCGGCGATTTCGAGGCCAATCCAGCCGCCGCCAACGATCGCCAGCCGCGTTGCCGATGCCAGCCGCTGCTTCAGACGCTGCGCGTCCTGCCAGTGGCGCAGGGTATAAACCTGCGGATGCTGCGCCCAGCCCTCGGACGGCAGTCGCGCCCGGCCGCCGGTGGCGATCAGCAGTTGGTCATATGCCAGCGTTTCACCGTTGCTCAGCGCCAGGGTTTTATTTTGCCGATCGATCGAATCCGCACGCAGCGGGCGATACCAGCGTAGGTTCAGCGCCTGCTGCGCCTCGGCGCTAAATAACCGCGGCAGCGCCGGTTCGGCCTCCAGCAACGCCGCCTTCGACAACGGCGGGCGCTCGTAAAAATCCCATTGCTCTTCGGCAACCACGCAAATCTCGCCGCTAAACCCTTCATCACGCAGCGTTTTCGCCGCCCAGCCGCCAGCCTGGCCGCCGCCGATAATGACAATCCGCGCCGTCATACCGCCTCCGGTTTTTTCTGCTGGCGACGGGTATCGTGATCGATACCGCCTTCCACCGCCCATTCGGTAAAGGACACGAGTGAATGCTCCAGCTCGCGCGGCTGCCAGTTTTCCGTCAGATAGTCATCGTTGGTGTAGTATTCAAAAGCGCCGCCGGTCGGGCTGTTGACATACCAGAAGTAGGCTGAGGAGACCGGATGGCGACCTGGACCGATAAAAGTGCTCCAGGCGTTTTTATTCATCGCAATGCCGCCGCCGATCACTTCCTGTATATCCCGCACGGTAAACGCGACGTGGTTAAGCCCCCGTTTTCGGTTCGGCAATTGCAATAAGAAGAGGTTATGGTGGCCACCGCGCACGCCGCAGCGCAGGAACACCGCGCGATTGATGTAACGGTCTGACACCTGGAAGCCCAGCACTTCGCGATAGAAACTTTCCACCGCCGCCAGCTCTTCAACAAAGAATACGACGTGGCCGACATTAATGGGCTGCGCGCGGTCGTATACCGGGCTCGGAGTGTCGATGCGACGCACATCGCCCCACTGGTTAATCGGCTCGACGTTCAGTTCCACCGCTGTTTGCTGGCTAACCTGCACCCGCAGCGTCATACCGTTAGGGTCACGACACTCCAGCGCGCCATCGATTTCACGGAAACCGGGCTGACGTTCCAGCTTCGGGCGCAGCGCATCCAGCGCCGCCCGATCCGCCACGCCCCAGGTCATGCGACGCAGGGTGTTGCCCGCCTCAAAAGCTGGCGGTAAGTCAGCGGCATCGGTTGGGTTAAGTTCGACCCGCGCGCCGCTGAGGGTGGTAAACGCGCGGCCGCTGGCGTCGCCGGTCAGGCCAAAATCGCGCATGAATTTAGCGCTGTGGTTCAGGTCGTCTACGCCAAATTCCAGCTTTTCAATTCCGGTAATACTCATTATTCGTCGCCTCTTTACCGTTCAGTCGCCCGAATTTGGGCGTAAAACATGCCCGACGCAATCAAGCGCCTGCTGTTAAGTTGTTGATTTAACTTGCCTGTGACAAATATCCGAGGAAGCCGGAAATTTTGTCCGCCGCCATACTGACGTCGTTCTGCAACCGCTCGCGATCGCTTTGCGGGATCTCGTCCGACGGCACCAGAATGCTGACGACCGCCGCCACCCGGCCGCTGCGGTCAAAGACCGGATAGACAATCGATGAGATGCCGTGGCGGTAGAACGATTCGCCAATCACGTAGCCGCGAGCTTTATCCTGCTGCACCATCTGCCACAGCGCTTCGCGGTCATGCAACTGGCCCGGCGTATTGCCCGGCAGCCGTTCATCCGGGAACAATTGTTCAAACTCGCTGCGAGAAACATCGGTCAGCAGCATGCGACCAAGCGAGGTGCAGTGCACCGGTAGCCGCGTTCCGACGCTGACCTGGTTGATGCGCGAACCGGCGGCGCTGACGCGGGCGATGTAGATAATGTCGCGGCCGTCGCGGATCGCCAGATGGCTGCTGCACTGGCTGATATCGCGCAGTTGCTCGATGACCGGCTGACCCACCTGAGCGACATCCAGGGAGGCGATATATTCAAAGCCCAGACGCAGTACGTTCATGCCTAGCGAAAAGGTATTGGTGCGGGCGTTACGCTCAAGAAAGCCCATATATTCCAGCGTCTGCACCACGCGATAGGCGGTCGCTTTCGGCATATCCACCAGCCGATGCAGCTCGGCAAAGGTCAGATCGCGATGCTGTTCGCCAAACGCCAGCAGCAGTTGTAAACCGCGCTCCAGACCCGGTACCAGGTACTTCACTTCCTGATCGTTCGCCATACCGCCTCACTTGTTAGTTAAAGACAAAACCGCCGTTGACCGGGATCAGCTGGCCAGTGATAAAGCGCGAAAGATCGCTCAGCAGCCAGACCACGCTGCCGGTGACATCTTCCGGCTGCTGCGCGCCGCTGAGCGCGCGGCCGTTCTCATACAGCTGATGACGCTCGGCGGGAACGTATTCCGTGGCCTCAACGCGGGTCAGTCCCGGCGCGATGGCGTTGATACGGATCCGCTTTTCACCCAGTTCGCGGGCCATGGAACGGGTCATCGCAATCACCGCGCCCTTACTGGCGACATAGGCCATCAGCCGCGGCGCGCCCCACAGCGCGGTATCCGAAGCGACGTTGACGATCGCCGACCCTTCGCGCAGCAGCGGTACCGCCTCGCGGGTCACCAGCCAGGTGCCTTTGACATTGACCGTCATCACCCGATCCCACAGGTCCGGATCGTAATCGATCATATTTTTACCGCCGACGCCGGTGGCCATCGCCGCGTTATTGACTAAGCCATCGATAGGCCCCTGCGCGCCGATGGCGCTGAAGACCTGCTCGATCGATGCTTGACTGGCAAGATCGATGGCGTGGGATTCGATCTGATAGCCCTTCTGCTGCAGGCGATGAGCGCTTTCCGCCAGCTCCCCCTGCAGGATGTCGCACATCACCACCGTCGCGCCCTGCGCGGCGCAGGCTTCGGCAAAGTGGTAGCCCAGGCCGCGCGCCGCGCCGGTGACGACAATACGTTTACCGTTTAGCAGGCCGTTCATCAGGCGGCACCCTGCTGCGCTTCGCGGAGCGCTAACTGCTCTTTCGCCGCTTTCTGCATCATGCGGCGCAGGCGGGACAAACCGACGTCATGTTGATAAAGGTATTCATGATCGCGGGCGTTCGGCGCCAGGCTCTCCAGCACCACGCGATCCTGCTCCAGTACTTCCCAGTGCAGTTTTTCCAGACGGTTGCGGTACAGAAAGCGCCACAGATCGCGCTGCCAACCTTGAACGCCGCGGATGCGCCAGAAGAAGACGCGGCAGTTGTCGTTATCTTCCGGAACCACCATGCCGACGATCCAGAAGTGGCCGCCCGGCCCGAAACGCTTTTTGTACGGAATAGACAGGCGCATCCAGTAGGCGCCGCTGTTGCCCAGTTCAACCCAGTCAAAGTTGACGCCGCTCTGCCCTTTTTTCTCGAAGATAAAGCCGGTTTTCGTCGGCTGCAGCACCATATCGGCTTTGCGATCGCCTTCCGCCATCGAGTGCGATGACGAGTGCAGATAGGTACCGTGCATCGGGTCCATCACGTTTTCCAGCGCGTACTGGTAGTTGCATTTCCACGCCGCGGTGCACAGGAAGTGACTGTATTTTTTGTGGTCGGCCAGCTCCTCCGGGAAGCTCAGTTCATCAGGCTGCTGGTCGGCGGTGACGCCGAACCACAGGAAGATTGCCCCGTGCGCTTCCTGCACGTTGTAGCTGCGCACGCACTGCTGGCCGACCAGCGGGCAGCGGTCAACCGCCGGGACGTCTTTGACTTCGCCGTTGCCGGCGACTTCCACGCCGTGATACCAGCAGGCGATACGATCGCCTAAGTTCCAGCCCATCGACAGGCGCGCGCCGCGATGCGGGCAGCGGTCTTCCAGGGCCTGCACCTGGCCATCTTTATTCCGCCAGACTACGATCTGCTCGCCGAGACGGGTAATGCCTACCGGCGCAGACTGCACTTCCCAGCTCGCCAGCACCGGATACCACAAACCGCGCAACCCTTTATCAAGATAGTTTTGTACCGTTGTCGTCATCGCTGTATCCTCAGTAACCGTTGACCTGTAAGAATGCCTGGAAACTGCTTTCGCTCCATGGTTCGCCCTGCTGGTCATGCATCCTGACGCCATTGAGGCCGTTCACCAGCTCACCGAGGCTTTCCGCGCCCTGCTCGAACAGCGTTTCCAGAGTGGCGATAAGCTGCAGTTCCCAGTTTTCCGGCACCCGGCTGCGGGTTTGCCAGATCAGATTGGGATAGTCGCCGGGCTTATGGATATTGCCGTTTCCACCTTCCGCCGGTGGCGTAAACTGGCGGCTTTCCGGTAGCGCCGGGTTGAAATCCAGGGATTCGCTCATGCCACGTTCTCCTCAATAAAGGTAATCTGGATCTGATTGTCGTATACCCGCACCGGGTAACGATTAAGGTTGCGACCGCCGGGGCCATGCAGGCACTGGCCGGTTTTCACGTCGAATACCGCCTCATGCAACGGGCATTCCACTTTGCCATCTTCGACAAAGCCCTGGCTCAGTAGCGCATAGGCGTGAGGACAAACGTCTTCCAGCGCGTAATATTCACCATCAATCAGATAAATGCCGATCTCCTTACCGTCGATATTGCCGCTATATGGAAAATCTTCTTGTACTTGCTCCGCGTCACATACGCCTATCCAGCTCATCGCAATCCTCCAGGCCGTTGTTTCATATATGAAACTGTGTTTCTTATTTAATACGACCAATATAAAAGCGGCGAATGTTTCGTCAAGCGTTAATGTGACAAACTTGTTAATGAATTGCTTTTAAATTAGCTAAGTGTGCAATTGATCACGAAAAACTGCATTCAGATGAAATGATGATATTTAAAGCGGTGATCCATTATAAATAAAAATTCCGATTTAAATTTCACATACGACTATTGACTTCTTTTCAAATCGATCATTAAAAATGGGCAGCAGCGGAAACCATGGTGTTTCACCCATGAAACAACTCTTTATTTAATCATTTAAAAACAATGAGTTTCACAGGTGAACCATTTTACTCACGTAACTATTTCTGGCGTTAAAAAATAATAACTGGCAATCATTAAATTAAGCGTGGAGACAACGAATGGCGGCAAGATGGCAAGGGGTAATAGCATTACTTTTGTTAATAATTATTTCCTACGTCGATCGGGTAAATATCTCGGTGATGATCCTTAACCCGGAATTCGCTGCCCACTTCCAGTTAAATGAAAACAGAATGTTACAAGGCATGCTAATGACATGCTTTCTTCTGGGTTATGGGTTTTCGGCATTATTATTAACACCAGTTATAGAAAGTAGATGGCATTATCGTCAGGGGCTGTTAATCAGCATTGTTATATGGGCGCTGGTGTGCGCCATTTCCCCATTACTCGGTTCACTGGTGGGAATGTTAATCGCGCGCATCGTGCTTGGCGTGGCGGAGGGACCGCTGTTTTCACTGAAAACGCGCTTTATCAACGACAACTTTGCCGCCGATGAAATCGGCAAACCGAATGCGGTAACCGCCCTTGGCGTATCGTTGGGGCTAGCGGTAGGCTTCCCACTGGTCACCTGGCTGATGGCGCACGTTGGCTGGATCGGCTCCTTCTATGCGCTGGCGCTGATGAATCTCCTGCTCGGCGGAGGGTTAATCTGGCGGTTTATCCCCGCGCCAAAAGTAACCTCACAGCGCGCGAAGCCGGGTTTCAGGCAGACTTTCGCCCTCGCCTGGCGTACGCCGCTGCTTGGCTGGATCCTGCTGGTAGAAATTGCCACCCTCAGCTATCTATGGGGGAGTAGCGCCTGGCTGCCAGCCTGGCTGCGCGATGAGCATCATTTCTCGCTACAGGCCACCGGCCTGCTGGCGGCTGTCCCCTTTCTGTTAAGCCTGGGCTCAAAGTTGCTTGGCGGCGTGCTCCTCGACAAAATGCGCCCGGAGCAGGCGCCGCTGTTGTTTATTATTGGCGGTCTACTCACCGCCAGTTCCGTACTGGCGCTAATCCTCAGCGAACAGCCGGCGATGCTGGCGCTGTTTATGCTGGCGGCGAACGTGTTCTGGGGATTACAGGGGGCAGCGATCCCCGCGGTGGTTCAGCATCACGCCCCGCGCGAAGCGGTGGGCAGCGCCTATGGGATCATTAACGGCATTGGCAACATCTGCGCGGCGTTTATTCCGCTGCTGATGGGAGTGGTAATGAAATCAGTGGGATCGGTCAGTTCAGGTTTTTCCGTACTGGTGGCATCGCAGCTGATTACGCTGTGCGCCGGCGGCGCACTGCTGCTGCGTATGCGTCGCGCAGCAGCAGTAAACGCTTAAAACCTATTCACCTTTCTTCGCCGCCTGGATGTACAGCATCTCCAGCGCCAGAGTCGCCGCCGCCAGGGCGGTGATTTCGGACTGATCGTAGGCCGGGGCGACTTCCACCACGTCCATCCCGACGATGTTCAGATCCTTCAGGCCGCGCACCAGCTTGATCGCGCGGTCGGAAGTCAGCCCGCCGATCACCGGGGTACCGGTTCCTGGCGCAAACGCCGGATCCAGGCAGTCGATGTCAAAGGTCAGGTACACCGGCATATCGCCAACGATCTGCTTCACCTGGGCAATCACATCATCGACGCTGCGGTCGTTAACCTGGCCCGCATCAAGCACGGTGAAACCGTTATCTTTATCGAATTCGGTGCGAATACCGATCTGTACGGAGTGGTTGGGATCGATAAGCCCTTCGTTCGGCGCGGTGTAGAACATGGTGCCGTGGTCGAACTCGCAGCCGTTGGCGTAGGTGTCGGTGTGGGCATCGAAGTGCACCAGCGCCATTTTACCGAAGTGTTTGGCGTGGGCGCGCAGCAGCGGCAGCGTAACAAAGTGGTCGCCGCCAAAGGAGAGCATGCGCTTGCCGGCCGCCAGCAGCTTCTCGGCGTGGGCCTGCAGCTTCTCGCTCATTTCGCGCGCGTCGCCGAAGGCGTACACCAGATCCCCGCAGTCAACCACGTTCAGGCGTTCGCGCATGTCGAAGTTCCACGGAAAACGGTTGTGCTCCCAGGCGAGATTGGTGGAAACCTGACGGATCGCCGCCGGGCCATGACGGCCGCCCGCGCGCCCGGAGGTCGCCATATCGAACGGTACGCCGGTGATGACCCAGTCAGCATCGCTGTCGTAAGGCATGAAATTCATTGGTAAACGCAGGAAGCCAAAGGCATTGGATACCAGGGAGTTATCGTATTGATGACCTAAAGTGCTCATGGATATGACCTCTTTTCACAGTCGTGGAACGTAAAAAATAAGTATAAAAAAACCCCTCCGCGTCGTTAGGCCCGACGAGGAAGGGTTTGATAGATAAATCGCTTATTGGCGTGAATTATCGCCGGTAATGCATACGGGTTCAAGTGAGTATCGCCGTCTGCCGGATGACGGCTTCGCCTTATGCGGCCGACATACGCAGGCCCGGTCAGCGCAGCGCCACCGGGCATCAGCGGCTACTCGTCTTCCAGATAAGTGTACCCGTACAGACCCGCCTCGAACTCTTCGAGGAATTGCTGCTGCAGCGCGTCGTCCAGGCCGGTGTTTTTCACCTGATCGCGGAACTGGGTCAGCAGCGTGTTTGGATCCAGCTGCACGTACTGCAGCATATCCGCCACGGTATCGCCCTCGTCGGACAGCTCAACCTCAACGCTGCCGTCAGGGAAGACAAACACGTCCACCGCCTCGGTATCGCCGAACAGGTTGTGCATGTTGCCAAGGATTTCCTGATAGGCACCGACCATAAAGAAGCCCAGCATCGGCGGGTTCTCCGGGTCATATTCCGGCATCGGCATGGTGGTGGCGATCCCGTCGCCGTCCACGTAGTGATCGATGGCGCCGTCAGAGTCGCAAGTGATGTCCAGCAGCACCGCGCGGCGTTCCGGCGACTTGTTCAGTCCTTCCAGCGGCATCACCGGGAACAGCTGATCGATCCCCCACGCATCCGGCATCGACTGGAACAGCGAGAAGTTGACGTAGATTTTATCCGCCATGCGCTCCTGCAGCTCATCGATAATCGGACGATGAGCGCGGTTGCTCGGGTCGAGTTGCTTCTGCACTTCATGACACATGTTCAGATACAGCTGTTCTGCCCAGGCGCGCTCCTGCAGGTTGAAAGTGCCGGAGGAGTAGCCGATATGGATATCGTGCAGGTCCATCTGGCTGTCGTGCAGCCATTCGCGCAGCGAGCGGCGATTGCCGGTTTCGTGCATCTCCAGCCAGGTTTCCCACATGCTCTGCAGCGGACGCGCGGCGTCTTCCGCCGGCGGGGTCGCCTCGGTGTATTCGTTGCGCTCCACGCCGATGATATTGGAAACCAGCACGGTGTGGTGCGCGGTCACCGCGCGGCCGGACTCGGTGATGACCGTCGGGTGCGGCAGGCCGTTCTCTTCGCAGGCGTCGCCGATGGCCCAGATGATATTGTTAGCGTATTCGTTCAGGCCGTAGTTCACCGAGCAGTCGGACTGCGAGCGGGTTCCTTCGTAATCCACACCCAGGCCACCGCCGACGTCGAAGCACTGGATATTAACGCCCAGCTTATGCAACTCGACGTAGAAACGCGCCGATTCACGCACGCCGGTGGCGATATCGCGAATGTTGGCCATCTGCGAGCCGAGGTGGAAGTGCAGCAGTTGCAGGCTGTCGAGGTGCCCTGCGGCACGCAGGATCTCCACCAGCTGCAGAACCTGGGTCGCCGCGAGACCGAACTTAGACTTCTCGCCGCCGGAGGACTGCCATTTACCGGATCCCTGCGAGGCCAGACGCGCACGCACGCCAAGGCGCGGCACCACGTTCAGGCGCTCGGCTTCTTCCAGCACGATGGCAATTTCCGACATCTTCTCGATGACCAGATAGACCTTGTGGCCCATCTTCTCGCCCACCAGCGCCAGACGGATGTATTCGCGGTCTTTATAACCGTTACAGACGATGACGCTGCGGGTCATCCCGGCGTGCGCCAGCACGGCCATCAGTTCCGCTTTCGAACCGGCTTCCAGACCCAGCGGCTCGCCGGAATGGATCAGCGATTCGATGACGCGACGATGCTGGTTCACCTTGATCGGGTAGACCAGGAAGTAATCGCCGTTATAGCCGTAGGATTCGCGCGCGCGCTTGAACGCGGCGTTGATTGAACGCAGGCGGTGCTGCAGGATCTGCGGGAAGCAGAACAGCGCCGGCAAGCGCTGCCCTTGCGCTTCGCGCGCTTTGACTAATTCAGCGAGATCAACGCGCGCTTCCGGGACGTCCGGATCCGGGCAAACGCTGATGTGGCCCAGTTCGTTGACGTCATAATAGTTATTGCCCCACCAGGCAATATTATAAGTACGCAGCATCTTGCTGGCTTCCTGGGAGCTCATCGCTACCTCCTGCATGGAACGTAGTACACCGTGTTCGCCTGCTGACGAAGGCGAAACCATAGACATGTCGTCAGACATAGCGAACCTCAATTTTTAATAATAAGTGTAAGACAGTTAACTACTATCGCAGTCCAAAGATGCGATAACAACCCATGAACAGTCCTAAAGCCCAGCACTATCTGCTGGTTTTGCGACTGCGCGACCGGTTTCTTATTCATATCATCGTAAAACACGTAGCCGAACAGAGTATGACAGTCCGGAGAAACCACGAGAAAACTCTTGCCTGGCAAGAGCGCCCTTGTTCAGTTTTCTGACGGCCGACCGGCCCTGGAATCCTGAGAAGCGCCGAGATGGGGTGAACATCGGCTGGTTTGCATGAGAGAGATGCAGGTTGCGGAGTGCTGACGCGCGACAGAACGACGCGACGAAACAAGCGAAAAACGTTGGTTCATTATCTGGTATCACCTCCACACCGCCCTGCGACAGGGTCGGCGACAAGCCAAAGCTATACATACCGGGCAACAAGCGCTATGCCGTTGCGAGATTCTGTAAATACAGACTGCTTAACCCGGCTGGAAGTGGCACCACAGGGCCATGCCCCGTGCGCTTTTTTAATGAGCCGCGCGCGGCGTTTTATACCGAGAAGCGGGGTAAAAAGCAAAATAAAAATGTGCTCGTTTGCGCGGTTGTCAGGAAAATTTGCCAGGCGAGTTTTTCGATAAATGCGACCGCCATCAAAAAAGGCTGGAAATAGGCTCAAGATTTGACCTAAAATGGCCGTCCAGAAGTTAATCCGTCTATACTGATTAACACTCAGACTGCTCGTGTCGCTACCTGCGCGGCTTTGCGCTGATTATCCACCAAAGCCACATTACACAACAGTATGAGCTATCCGAATCGTCCACAGGTGAAATAAAATATGGCAAAACACCTTTTTACGTCTGAGTCCGTATCAGAAGGGCATCCTGACAAAATTGCTGACCAAATCTCCGATGCCGTGCTGGATGCGATCCTCGAGCAGGATCCGAAAGCGCGTGTCGCATGTGAAACCTATGTCAAAACTGGCATGGTGCTGGTAGGCGGCGAAATCACCACCAGCGCATGGGTTGACATCGAAGAGATCACCCGCAACACCGTCCGCGAAATTGGCTACGTGCATTCCGATATGGGCTTTGACGCCAACTCGTGTGCCGTACTGAGCGCCATTGGTAAACAGTCTCCAGACATCAACCAGGGCGTTGACCGTGCCGATCCGCTGGAACAGGGCGCAGGCGACCAGGGGCTGATGTTTGGCTACGCCACCAACGAAACCGACGTGCTGATGCCGGCGCCGGTGACCTACGCTCACCGTCTGGTGCAGCGCCAGGCTGAAGTACGTAAAAACGGCACCCTGCCGTGGCTGCGTCCGGATGCGAAAAGCCAGGTGACCTTCCAGTATGACGACGGCAAAATCGTCGGCATCGACGCGGTGGTGCTGTCCACGCAGCACGCCGAAGATATCGACCAGAAATCGCTGCAGGAAGCGGTGATGGAAGAGATCATCAAACCGATTCTGCCGACCGAATGGCTGAGCGCGTCCACCAAATTCTTCATCAACCCGACCGGCCGTTTCGTCATCGGCGGCCCGATGGGCGATTGCGGTCTGACCGGTCGTAAGATCATCGTCGATACCTACGGCGGCATGGCTCGTCACGGCGGCGGCGCGTTCTCCGGTAAGGATCCGTCTAAAGTTGACCGTTCTGCAGCCTATGCGGCTCGCTATGTAGCGAAAAACATCGTTGCCGCAGGCCTGGCTGACCGTTGCGAAATTCAGGTTTCCTACGCCATCGGCGTTGCAGAGCCGACGTCCATCATGGTGGAAACCTTTGGTACTGAAAAAGTGCCTTCTGAACAGCTGACCCTGCTGGTGCGCGAGTTCTTCGACCTGCGTCCGTACGGCCTGATTCAGATGCTGGATCTGCTGCATCCGATCTACAAAGAAACCGCTGCCTACGGTCACTTTGGTCGCGAACATTTCCCTTGGGAAAAAACCGACAAAGCGGCCCTGCTGCGCGAAGCGGCCGGTCTGAAATAATCTCTCCGCTTCCTCTCTTTAAGGCCAGCCTCGCGCTGGCCTTTTTATTCCCTGACCTTCCCTGCCGAACCTTGCTTCAACGTAGCGCAACATCTCAATGAAAGCGATTACATTATGGTAATGGTCGATTGCTGCCTGCGTGCGTCATCTCATAGGGGTGTTTTTCACAATGTTACATATTGTTTCGGTTAACTCTGATTACCGTTTTTCAAATTGTCGACTATCCTTGTTTATATTGCTGATTTAAAAAGCATTTAATGAATTACGTTTCTTTACCTTTGTGGAAACGATTACACGGCCGTGATTATAATCACGTTTTTTTACCGACGAGTGTCCTACGCTAACCATCGACAGAATCAATAACTCAACTGGAGGGCGTTATGCCTGACAACAAAAAACAAGGGCGTTCAAACAAGACCATGACGTTCTTCGTCTGTTTCCTCGCCGCGCTGGCTGGCCTGCTGTTTGGCCTTGATATCGGTGTTATTGCGGGTGCCTTACCCTTTATTGCCAATGAGTTCCAGATTTCCGCCCACACTCAGGAGTGGGTGGTCAGCTCCATGATGTTCGGCGCCGCCGTCGGTGCGGTCGGCAGCGGCTGGCTCTCCTTCAAACTGGGCCGTAAAAAGAGCCTGATGATCGGCGCCATCCTCTTTGTCGCCGGCTCTCTGTTCTCCGCCGCCGCGCCAAACGTCGAGATCCTGCTGGTTTCCCGCGTGCTGCTGGGCCTGGCGGTAGGCGTCGCCTCATACACCGCGCCGCTGTATCTATCGGAAATCGCTCCGGAGAAAATTCGCGGCAGTATGATTTCCATGTACCAGCTGATGATCACCATCGGGATCCTTGGCGCTTACCTCTCCGACACCGCCTTTAGCTACAGCGGCGCATGGCGCTGGATGCTCGGCGTGATCATTATTCCGGCGGTATTGCTGCTGATCGGCGTTATCTTCCTGCCGGACAGCCCGCGCTGGTTCGCCGCCAAACGCCGCTTTGTCGATGCCGAGCGCGTGCTGCTGCGCCTGCGCGATACCAGCGCCGAAGCGAAACGCGAGCTCGACGAAATCCGCGAAAGCCTGAAGGTAAAACAGTCCGGCTGGTCGCTGTTTAAAGACAACAGCAACTTCCGCCGCGCGGTGTTCCTCGGCATTCTGCTGCAGGTAATGCAGCAGTTCACCGGGATGAACGTCATCATGTACTACGCGCCGAAGATCTTTGAGCTGGCAGGCTACGCCAACACCACCGAACAGATGTGGGGGACGGTCATTGTCGGTCTGACTAACGTGCTGGCCACCTTTATCGCCATCGGTCTGGTCGACCGCTGGGGCCGTAAACCGACGCTGATCCTTGGCTTTATCGTCATGGCAGCGGGAATGGGCGTCCTGGGCAGCATGATGCACATCGGTATTCACTCCTCAACCGCCCAGTACATCGCCGTCCTGATGCTGCTGATGTTTATCGTCGGTTTCGCCATGAGCGCCGGCCCGCTGATTTGGGTACTGTGTTCCGAAATCCAGCCGCTGAAAGGCCGCGACTTCGGTATCACCTGCTCAACGGCGACCAACTGGATTGCCAACATGATTGTCGGCGCCACCTTCCTGACCATGCTCAATTCGCTGGGCAGCGCCAACACCTTCTGGGTCTACGGCGGTCTGAACGTGCTGTTTATTCTGCTGACGCTGTGGCTGATCCCGGAAACCAAAAACGTCTCGCTGGAACATATCGAACGCAACCTGATGCAGGGTCGTCCGCTGCGCGAGATCGGCGCCCGCGATTAATCCGTCTGAGCTTCCTCCCCTTTCCGGAGGAAGCTTCCGCTTGCTCTCCCCCCTCCGCCGCACTATCCTCTGGCGCTATGAAAACACCCCGTATTCCCATCGCTATTCAGCAGGCCGTGATGCGCAGCCTGCGGGAGCATCTCGCCAAAGCGAACCTCAAGCTGGAACGCCGCTACGCAGAGCCGACGTTGGTCTACCAGCAGCGCGGTACCTCCGCCGGCACCGCCTGGCTGGAGAAAAACGAAATTCGTTTAAATCCGGTGCTGCTGCTGGAAAATCAGCAGGCGTTTATCGATGAAGTGGTGCCCCATGAGCTGGCGCACCTGCTGGTGTGGCAACACTTTGGCCGGGTAGCCCCGCACGGTAAAGAGTGGAAATGGATGATGGAGGGCGTGCTGGGCGTTCCCGCACGTCGCACCCATCGCTTTGAACTCGATTCGGTCCGCCAGAATACCTTCCCCTACCGCTGCCGCTGCCAGCAGCATCAGCTCACCGTCCGTCGCCATAACCGGGTGGTGCGCGGCGAAGCCACTTACCGCTGCGTGCGCTGCGGCGATCTGCTGGTGGCTGAAGAATAACCATTGGAATTAATTAGAAACTTTCTGATCTGACTGATTGCATCCGGCACCCTCATTCGCTACGTTGCGGGCTCGTTTTGACACGGAGTGAACGATGTCCCGTATGCATGTTTTAGCCGTTGCAGTATTGAGCACGGCAGTGAGTGGCCCGCTTGCGGCCGCAGAAATTACCAGTTTTTCCCAGGCCAAGGCCGCTGGCGTCAAAGTAAACGCCGACGTTCCCGGCGACTTTTACTGCGGCTGTAAAATTGCCTGGCAGGGTAAAAAAGGCGTTATCGATCTGGAATCTTGTGGCTATAAAGTGCGTAAAAATGAGAACCGCGCCAGCCGGGTTGAATGGGAACACGTGGTGCCGGCGTGGCAGTTCGGCCATCAGCGCCAGTGCTGGCAGGAGGGTGGTCGTAAAAACTGCGCCAAAGATCCTGAGTACCGCAAGATGGAAAGCGACATGCACAACCTGCAGCCGGCGGTGGGAGAAGTGAATGGCGATCGCGGCAACTTTATGTACAGCCAGTGGAACGGCGGTGAAGGCCAGTACGGCCAGTGCACCATGAAGGTCGATTTTAAAGATAAAATCGCTGAGCCCCCTGCCCGTGCCCGCGGCGCCATCGCCCGCACCTACTTCTATATGCGCGACCGCTACCAGTTAAATCTTTCCCGCCAGCAAACTCAGCTGTTTACCGCCTGGAACAAACAGTATCCGGTCACCGCCTGGGAATGTGAACGCGATGAGCGCATCGCGAAAGTGCAGGGCAACCATAATCCTTATGTCCAGCAGGCTTGCCAGGCGCAAAAGAGCTAACCTACACTAGCGGCAATTGTTAATTTGCAGCCCTGTGCTTCCCGCCTAATGGCGGGAAGCTGGCATCTGCGCAAAGAACGGAATATCAAGCATGCGCATTCCTCGCATCCATCATCCAGAACGCCTCATTGTCGGCAGCCTGATCGCGCTGAGCGATGACGCGGCCAACCACGTCGGGCGCGTTCTGCGCATGACCGCCGGTCAGCACCTTCAGCTATTCGACGGCAGTAACCAGGTGTTTGACGCCGTCATCACCGAGGCCGGTAAGAAAAGCGTCACGGTTGAAGTCCTCAGTGGCGAACCCGACGATCGGGAATCGCCGCTGCATATCCATTTAGGCCAGGTGATGTCCCGCGGCGAAAAAATGGAATTCACCATCCAGAAATCGATCGAACTCGGGGTAAGCCTCATAACGCCACTGTTTTCCGAGCGCTGCGGCGTTAAACTGGACGCCGAACGTTTGCAGAAAAAGATCCAGCAGTGGCAGAAAATCGCTATTGCCGCCTGCGAACAGAGCGGTCGTAACGTGGTACCGGAAATTCGTCCGGCGATGCAGCTGGAGGAGTGGTGCGCCGAGCAGGACAGCGGGCTGAAGCTCAACCTGCACCCGCGCGCCAGCGCCAGCATTAACACGCTGCCGCTGCCGGTTGAACGCGTCCGTCTGCTGATTGGCCCGGAAGGCGGGCTGTCGGCTGAAGAGATAGCAATGACCGCGAAATACCAGTTTACTGATATCCTGTTGGGACCGCGCGTTCTGCGTACAGAGACTACTGCGCTCACCGCCATTACTGCCCTGCAGGTGCGTTTTGGCGACTTAGGTTGAGGCGTTAACGGAGAAGAACCATGATCAAGCTCGGCATCGTGATGGATCCCATCGCAACCATCAACATCAAGAAAGACACCAGCTTCGCTATGTTGCTGGAGGCGCAGCGTCGCGGCTATGAACTCCATTACATGGAGATGAACGACCTTTATTTGATCAACGGCGAGGCCCGCGCCCGGACGCGCACACTGAGCGTCGAACAGAACTACGACAAATGGTATGACTTTACCGGCGAGCAGGATCTGCCGCTGGCGGATCTTGACGTCATTCTGATGCGTAAGGATCCGCCGTTCGATACCGAATTTATTTATGCGACCTATATTCTGGAGCGAGCGGAAGAGAAAGGCACGCTTATCGTCAACAAGCCGCAGAGCCTGCGCGACTGTAACGAGAAGCTGTTCACCGCCTGGTTCTCCGAACTGACCCCGGAAACGCTGGTCACCCGCAATAAAGCCCAGCTGAAAGCCTTCTGGGAAAAACACGGCGATATCATCATGAAGCCGCTCGACGGCATGGGCGGCGCCTCTATTTTCCGCGTCAAAGCCGGCGATCCGAACCTCGGCGTGATCGCCGAGACGCTGACCGAGCTGGGCAGCCGCTACTGCATGGCGCAGAACTATCTGCCGGCCATTAAAGATGGCGACAAGCGCGTGCTGGTGGTGGATGGCGAGCCGGTACCTTACTGCCTGGCGCGCATTCCGCAGGGCGGCGAGACTCGTGGCAATCTGGCTGCCGGCGGCCGCGGCGAAGCCCGCCCGCTAACCGAAAGCGACTGGGATATCGCCCGCCGCGTCGGCCCGACGCTGAAGGCTAAAGGCCTGATTTTCGTTGGCCTGGATATCATTGGCGACCGTCTGACGGAAATTAACGTCACCAGCCCCACCTGCGTCCGTGAGATCGAGGCCGCCTTCCCGGATATTTCGATCACCGGCATGTTGATGGACGCTATCGAAAGACGTCTCGCCCGATAAGCACTACGGCGGACGAACGTCCGCTCAGGGCACAGCGAGCGCGGATTGCCGCGCTGGTGAAACCCTTCCAGCCAGGCGCCGCTCGGGCGCCTGCCAGATAAAGTGCATCGACACCATTCTACTTTGCCCGCATACTGGGTGTTGCTTTTTGAACCAGGAACAGAACCTCTGACAATGAATTTACAGCATCACTTTCTGATTGCCATGCCTGCGCTTCAGGACCCCATTTTCCGCCGCTCCGTGGTCTATATCTGCGAGTATAACGACGAGGGTGCCATGGGCATTATTATCAATAAGCCGCTGGAAAATCTGCAGGTGGAAGGGATCCTTGAGAAGCTCAAAATTGTCCCGGAGCCGCGTAATCCGGAGATCCGCCTGGATAAACCGGTGATGCTGGGCGGCCCGCTGGCGGAAGACCGCGGCTTTATTTTACATACCCCGCCCTCTGACTTTTCCTCAAGCATCCGTATCTCGGATAACACGGTGATCACCACCTCGCGGGATGTCCTCGAAACCTTAGGCACCGACCGGCAACCGGGCAACGTGCTGGTTGCCCTGGGCTACTCTTCGTGGGAGAAAGGGCAGCTGGAGCAGGAGATTCTAGATAATGCCTGGCTTACCGCCCCGGCTGACCAGAATATTCTCTTCCGTACGCCCATCGCCGATCGCTGGCGCGAGGCGGCTAAACTGATTGGCATCGACATCGTGACGATGCCAGGCGTCGCGGGGCATGCATAATGAGCGGTACCTTTCTCGGCTTTGATTTCGGGACCAAAAGCATCGGTGTGGCGGTAGGGCAACGGATCACCGCAACCGCCCGGCCACTGCCGGCGCTGAAGGCACAGGACGGTAAACCGGACTGGAATATCATCGAAAAATTGCTTAAGGAGTGGCAGCCTGAGGCGGTAATCGTCGGCCTGCCGCTGAATATGGACGGCACTGAGCAACCGCTGACCGCGCGCGCGCGTAATTTCGCCAATAAAATTCATGGCCGCTTTGGCGTCGCGATCCTTCTCCACGATGAACGTCTGAGTACGGTTGAGGCCCGGGCGGGCCTGTTCGAACATGGTGGCTATCGGGCGCTGAATAAAGGCAGCGTCGATTCGGCCTCTGCGGTGGTCATTCTGGAAAGCTACTTCGAGCAGAGCTTTTAAGCCCTGCTCTTCTGCGCCGCCGGCGAACCGCAGACGGCGCAGCTCCCCCGCCTAGTGGCGCAGATGTTCGTTAGCCCAGCTCACCGCCTGGGTGCGATTCTTAACGCTCAGCTTACGGAACACGTTATACAGGTGCGTCCGCACCGTGTTCTCACTGATAAACAGCGCGCGGGCAATATCGAGGTTGGTCGCGCCGCAGCGCAGTTCGTTGAGGATCTCGCATTCTCGTTCGGTCAGCGGCGAGTTCTCAACCGGTGCCGATGCATGGTCCGCAGCGTACATCGCCGGGTGCATCACGCTCAATTCAGCCGTCTGTTCGCCGTTCAGCACGGCCTTGACGCCCTCAATTAAGCGCGATTCATCATCGTCATGGCGGAACACGCCATATAAAGCCGGCCACTGCGCCATTTCGTATAACTCATACTTTTGTGCGCTATTAATAATCAACAAACGAGGATTATCTGCCTGCAAGCGAATAATATCCCGCCACACCCCGTTTAATTTCTTATTTGACACTGCAATATCAAATAATATTACAGAATCTTTTGCCAGACGCTGCGCCAGCGGTTTATTAATATTTTGTAAAACCACCGGTGCCATCAGGGTTTCGCTCAGATAGCTGGCAAAGGCTTTGCTTTGAATAGACGGGTGGGTAATAAAGGTTACCTGACGAGAAGATGATGAATTTCCATTTAAATTAATCACTTAAAACTCTCCTTAGCAGCTATCCACCGTCATGGTGGTTAAATGAATAAAAAAATATACAATCAGCCGTGAATTTATAAATAGCATTGGCAATTTACAAATTGAAACGTTATTCCATGAGAATCATCCTATTCCCGTAAACAGCATAAATCGAATGACTCAAAGCTGTCAAAAGGTAATCAAACTTTTTTCCTGGAAATGCGTATTCACTGCCGACATATCTCAACTGAATATCTTATTTGAATTTATTCACAAAGATTATTTGTATTATCAAATAATATCCAGAAACAGCTTTTAAACATTTAGTTAACACACCATTTCAACCACCCAACTCGCTTCACACTCCCCTTACAGCTCGCCTGCGGCCACACGTTGCTGAAAACTCTGGGTAAATGTCAACATTCCGGCCTGCATCCCGGTCTGCATTACACCGGGCAGCTGGTGCACTTTTCCTTCGCGGATCAAATTCGCTACCGCCGGCGTATTAACCAGAAGCTCGTATAGCGCAACTCTGCCGCCCTGACGTGCGGGTAATAATTTTTGCGCCAGCACCGCGCACAAGCTTCCGGCCAGCTGGCTACGAACCTGATCTTTCTCCTCTGCCGGAAAGACATCGATCAATCTCTCCACCGCCGGCGCCGCGCCGCGGGTGTGTAATGTCGCCATCACCAGATGCCCGGTCTCCGCCGCAGTTAACGCCAGACGAATGGTTTCGCTGTCGCGTAGCTCGCCGAGCAGGATCACATCCGGATCCTGACGCAGCGCCACGCGAAGCGCTGCGGAGAACGAAGGACAGTGCCGGCCAATCTCCCGCTGCTGAATCAGGCATCGCTCGCTGTGATGAATAAACTCCACCGGATCCTCCAGCGTCAGAATATGGCCATCAAAATGCTGGTTGAGATGGCCGACCATCGCCGCCAGGGTGGTCGACTTGCCGCTGCCCGTCGCCCCGGTGACCAGCAGCAAGCCACTCTCTTCCGCCAGCAGCTCGCTTAGCGCAGGCGGCGCGCCCAGAGCCTCCAGGCGCGGACACTGGCTGGGCAGCAGGCGCAGCACCAGCGATATTCCGCGCGTATGGGCGAAAGCGCTGGCGCGTAACCGTGAACCACAGGCCAGAGTCAGCGCAAAGTCTATCTGGCCGTGCTCCTGCCAGTGCTGTAACTGTGCGGCATCGAGCCAGTCGTTGAGTAAATCCGCAATATCCGGTGCGGGAAAGGGCGCGGGCTCCAGCTTACCCTGCCGCCGCCAGCGCGGTGCGGCGGAATTGCACAGGTGTAGATCGGAGACATTATGCTTTACACTAAGGGCTACGATTTCTTCCAGCTTCATAACTCATCCTCGGAATATGAACGATATTGCGCATAACCTGGCACAGGTCCGGGACAAAATCTCCGGTGCCGCCGCTCGTTGCGGGCGTGCGCCAGAAGAAGTGACATTGCTTGCAGTGAGTAAAACGAAACCTGCGAGCGCGATCGAAGAAGCCATCGCGGCAGGCCAGCGGGCATTTGGTGAAAACTACGTCCAGGAGGGCGTGGAGAAGATTAACCATTTCCAGCAGGCAGGCGTCAGTGGACTGCAGTGGCACTTTATTGGTCCCTTGCAGTCCAACAAAAGCCGGCTGGTGGCCGAACATTTTGACTGGTGCCACACCGTCGATCGGTTGAAAATCGCCACCCGCCTGAACGAGCAGCGCCCGGCGCATTTGCCGCCGCTGAAGGTGCTGATTCAAATCAACATCAGCGATGAGCAGAGTAAATCCGGCATCCCGCTGGAAGCGCTCGATGCCTTAGCCGCGGAGATCGCTGAGTTACCTCATCTGGAGCTGCGCGGCCTGATGGCGATCCCCGCACCTGAGTCAGAATATGTAAGGCAGTTTGCCGTCGCCCAGCAAATGGCGGTAGCATTTGCGCGGTTAAAAACGCGGTACCCCACGGTCGATACGTTGTCTCTGGGAATGTCGGACGATATGGAAGCCGCTATCGCGGCGGGAAGCACGATGGTGCGCATCGGCACGGCCATTTTTGGTGCGCGCGACTACAGCAAATAATAAGGAATCTGAGGAACGCCATGAAGACGTTGACTTTCCTGCTTTCAACGGTCATTGAGCTTTACACAATGGTCGTGTTGTTACGCGTCTGGATGCAGTGGGCGCGCTGCGACTTTTACAACCCGTTTTCGCAGTTTGTGGTAAAGGCCACGCAGCCGATTGTCGGACCGCTGCGCCGGATCATCCCGGCAATGGGGCCGATTGACAGCGCCTCGCTGCTGGTGGCATTCATCCTCTGCGTCATCAAAGCGATCGTCCTGTTTATGGTGATCACCTTCCAGCCGATCATCTGGATCTCCGCCCTGCTTATTCTGCTGAAAACCATCGGCTCGCTGATCTTCTGGGTGCTGCTGCTGATGGCGATCATGAGCTGGGTCAGCCAGGGACGCAGCCCGGTGGAGTATGTGCTGATGCAGCTGGCGGACCCGCTGCTGCGTCCAATCCGCAACCTGCTGCCGTCGATGGGCGGTATCGATTTCTCACCGATGGTGCTGGTGCTGCTGCTGTACGTGATCAATATGGGGGTCGCCGAGGTGCTGCAGGCTACCGGTAACGTACTGCTGCCGGGGCTGTGGATGGCGCTATGAGTGCCGTTGAAAGCTGCGCTGACGGGCTGGTGCTGAGGCTGTATATTCAGCCGAAGGCCAGCCGTGACAGCATCGTGGGCGTACATGGCGACGAGCTCAAAGTCGCCATTACCGCCCCGCCCGTTGATGGCCAGGCCAATGCCCATCTGGTGAAATTTCTCGCCAAACAGTTCCGCGTCGCCAAAAGCCAGGTACTGATTGAAAAAGGCGAGCTGGGCCGCCATAAGCAAGTTAAAATCATCGCCCCACAACAGATCCCGACTGCGGTCGCGGCGCTAACTGAATAAACAGGATTCATCATGCAAAAAGTCGTCCTCGCTACCGGTAACGCCGGTAAAGTGCGCGAACTGGCCTCGCTGCTGGAAGATTTTGGTCTCGATATCGTCGCTCAGACCGAGCTCGGCGTCGAGTCTGCGGAAGAGACCGGTCTGACCTTCATTGAAAACGCGATTCTGAAAGCGCGTCATGCGGCGCAGATCACCGGCCTGCCGGCTATCGCCGACGATTCCGGTCTGGCCGTCGATGCCCTTGGCGGCGCGCCAGGCATCTACTCCGCCCGCTATGCCGGCGTCGACGCCAGCGACCAGCAGAATCTTGAGAAACTGCTCGACGCCCTGCAGGACGTGCCGGACGACCAGCGCCAGGCGCAGTTCCACTGCGTACTGGTCTATCTACGCCATGCCGAAGATCCCACGCCGCTGGTGTGCCACGGCAGCTGGCCTGGGGTGATCGCCCGGGAAGCCGCAGGTCATGGCGGCTTCGGCTACGACCCGATTTTCTTCGTCCCGTCAGAGGGAAAAACCGCGGCCGAACTGAGCCGTGAAGAAAAGAGCGCCATTTCCCATCGCGGGCAGGCGCTTAAACTGTTACTGGATGCATTACGTAATGGCTAATTTGCCACCGCTGAGTCTCTATATCCATATTCCCTGGTGCGTGCAGAAATGCCCGTACTGCGACTTTAATTCGCATGCACTGAAAGGCGAGGTGCCGCACGATGACTACGTCCAGCATCTGCTGAACGATCTGCGGGCCGATGCGCAGTATGCCCAGGGACGGGAAATAGGCACCATTTTTATCGGCGGCGGTACGCCGAGCCTGCTGTCAGGCCCGGCCATGCAAACCCTGCTCGATGGCGTCCGCGCCTGCCTGCCGCTGGCCGCCGGGGCGGAAATCACCATGGAAGCCAACCCGGGCACCGTGGAGGCCGATCGCTTCGTTGATTACCAGCGCGCCGGGGTGAATCGCATCTCTATCGGCGTACAAAGCTTTAGCGAACCAAAGCTGCAGCGGCTGGGGCGGATCCACGGCCCGGAAGAGGCCAAACGCGCGGCACGCCTCGCCAGCGGCCTGGGCCTGCGCAGTTTCAACCTCGACCTGATGCACGGTTTGCCGGACCAGTCGCTGGAGGAGGCGCTGGACGATCTGCGTCAGGCCATTGCTCTCAACCCGCCGCATCTCTCGTGGTACCAGCTGACCATTGAGCCGAACACCTTGTTCGGTTCCCGGCCGCCGGTGCTGCCGGATGACGACGCGCTATGGGATATTTTTGAGCAGGGACATCAGCTGCTGAGCGCCGCCGGCTACCAGCAGTACGAGACTTCCGCTTACGCCAAAGCGGGCTATCAGTGTCAGCACAATCTCAACTACTGGCGCTTTGGCGACTATCTCGGCATCGGCTGCGGCGCGCACGGCAAGATAACCTTCCCGGACGGGCGCATCCTGCGTACCGCCAAAACCCGCCACCCGCGCGGCTATATGGAAGGCCGCTACCTCGAACGCCAGCATGATGTGGAAGAGGCGGATAAACCGTTTGAGTTCTTTATGAACCGTTTTCGCCTGCTGGAGGCCGCGCCGCGCGCGGAATTCCGCCGTTATACCGGTCTTGATGAAGCGGCGATCCGTCCGCATCTGGACGCGGCGATAGCCCACGGCTATCTGCAGGAAGACGCGCAGAACTGGCAGATTACCGAGCATGGAAAGCTGTTTTTAAATTCTCTTCTCGAACTATTCCTCAGCGAATAAATATCGTTATCCCATTCCCGGCAGCAATATGGCGGGAATGGGAATCACTCGATTCCTCCGCCATATATACCTCATTACATCCGTTCCATTGTTATTAAATATTCCACTCTCAAATTAATTTGCATTAATTAATACAAACCAAATATCAATCCTTCAATAAGATCGGTTATTTCATTACCTCATTGCCAGAAAGTGTGAGTCAGGCAGCTTAAAGATGTACGACAACAAAGATAATATGTCATACAGAAATAAAGCATGATGCTTAAGATATTGACCCATTACCCCAAGTGCATGGAGCCAACTCATGAAAAAATATCCTTTTTCTCGTTCTCTGGTAGGTATAGCTTTACTGGCCCTACTCTCTGCAGGTGCCGTCGCGGCTGAAAAAATAACATTAAAACTGGCGCATAACCTTGAGCGCAGCCATGTGGTGCATCAGGCGTTTGAGGAGATGTCCAAAGAGGTAAACCAGCTTTCTGACGGTAAGATGAAGATTCGCATTTACCCCAGTAGTCAGATGGGCAGCGCGCGCGAGACCATGGAGTTATTACAAAATGGCGCGCTGGATATGACCAAAGGTTCCGCCAGCGATCTGGAATCTTTCGATAATATTTACGCCATATATAATTTACCATTCTTGTTTAACGACCAGAACCACTTCAATAACGTGGTCTTCGGCGAGGTGGGCAAAGAAATAATGAACTCGACGAAAGAGAAAGGATTTTTTGCCCTTTCCGCTTATGTCGCCGGGACGCGAAGTTTTTATGCAAAAAAGCCCATCACCAGGCCGGAAGATTTAAAAGGACTGAAGATCCGCGTTCAGGCCAGTCCGACAACGTTAAAAATGGTCGAATTAATGGGCGGTTCCCCAACCCCCATCTCCTTTGGTGAAGTTTATACCGCCATGCAGCAGGGGGTGGTGGACGGCGCGGAGAATAACGTTCCCTCCTGGGTGCAGACGCGCCATATCGAAATCGCGAAAGTATTCTCTGAAGATGAGCATGCCTCCATCCCTGATTTCCTCGTTATCTCCAGTAAAACCTGGGACAAGCTGACGCCGGATCAGCAACAAATCCTGATCAAAGCGGCGAAAGCGTCAGAGGTTTATCAGCAACAGCTGTGGCGGAAAATCGACGCCGATACCCGCGCGCAGGCCAAAGCCATGGGGGGCGAAATTATCAAAGTGGATAAAGCGCCGTTCCGCGCCGCCGTGCAGCCGCTATTCGATGACTTTAAAAAAGATCCTGTACAGGCCGCCCTGCTGGCCAAATTTGAAGCTGCCGCGGAATAACCATTAACGGGCCAGCCGCTGGCCCGTCTTCACCAGGAAATCAACGATGATACTTAACCGCATCAAGCTGGCAGTGGACCGCACCATCGCCGCCTTCTCTGTCGCTGTTATGATTGCGCTGGTTGTCTGCGTCGTCTGGCAGGTATTCAGCCGCTACGTGCTTAACCAGCCAAGCACCCTGACCGATGAGCTGGCACGCTTCTTAATGATCTGGGTCGGGCTACTGGGCGCGGCCTACACCGTCGGCGCCCAGCGTCACCTGGCGATTGATTTACTCACCATGACGCTCTCTCCCCGCAGGCAGGCGCTGTTCAGCGTCATTATTAACCTGCTGATCCTGCTGTTTGCCGGCGCAGTGATTGTGACCGGCGGCGTAAAACTGATTGCAAAAACGCTGTCGACCGCCCAGGTCTCAGCCGCGATGCAGATCCCCATGGGCTACTTGTATCTGATCCTGCCGCTCACCGGCATCATGATGATGTTTTACGCATTGTGTTTTATCAATAACGGCCTGAAAAACATGAAACATGCAGAAGAAGGAGCAACTCATGGATAGCGCTATTGCACTGACGCTGTTTGGCGTTTTCTTTATTCTGGTTTTTATCGGCGTTCCCATCTCCTTCGCCATCGGTATCGCTACCGTTGGCTCGATGCTGCTGATGTTTCCCTGGGATATCGCGGTGATAACCGTGTCTCAACGCCTGGCGAACGGGCTTGATAACTTCGCGCTGCTGGCCATCCCCTTTTTTATCTTTGCCGGAACCCTGATGAACAGCGGCGGGATTGCAATACGCTTAATCAATCTGGCGCAGGTGATGGTTGGGCGAGTGCCCGGATCGCTGGGGCACGTTAACGTGCTGGCCAATATGATGTTCGGCTCGATTTCCGGTTCAGCCGTCGCGGCCGCCGCGGCGGTAGGCGGGACGCTGAATCCCATTCAGAGGCAAAAAGGCTACGATCCGACCTTTTCCACAGCGGTAAACGTCTCATCCTGCATCACGGGTCTGCTTATTCCGCCGTCAAACGTGCTGATCGTCTTTTCCCTGACAGCCGGCGGCGTCTCGGTCGCCTCGCTGTTTATGGCCGGTTATCTGCCGGGCATTCTGATGGGTCTGTCCATCATGCTGGTCTGCGGCTGCATCGCTAAACGCCGCGGCTATCCGGTTTCCGAACGGCCGACCTGTGCCCAGGCGGCAAAGGCTTTTTTCGATGCCCTACCCAGCCTGCTGCTGGTCATTATTGTGATGGGCGGGATCCTCGGCGGTATTTTCACCGCCACTGAGGCGTCCGCCATCGCCGTGGTCTACACCTTTATTCTCTCGGTGCTGATCTATCGTGAAGTCAAATGGCGCGATCTGCCGCAGCTGATTCTGGAGTCGGTGGTGATGACCTCTATCGTTCTGCTGCTGATCGGCTTTTCGGTCGGCATGTCGTGGGCGATGACCAATGCCGATATTCCCTACATGATAAGCGATGCGCTAATGGGGGTGTCGGAAAACCCGGTGGTGATCCTGCTGCTGATTAACATTGTGCTGCTAATCGTCGGCATTTTTATGGATATGACCCCAGCGGTGCTGATTTTCACGCCGATATTTCTGCCCATTGCTGAGGATTTGGGCATGAACCCGGTTCATTTCGGCATCATGATGGTCGCTAACCTGTGCATCGGCCTGCTGACCCCGCCGGTTGGCAGCGCGCTGTTTGTCGGCTGCTCCATTTCAGGGGTGAAAATTCAACAGCTCATCAAACCATTGCTGCCGTTCTACGCCGCCCTGCTGATCGCGCTGATGATGATTGTTTATATCCCGCCGATCTCGCTGTTTATTCCACAGCTGCTGGGGCTGATGTGATCGCCTGAGCGTCGTCGCTACCTGCGGGCGCAGGTAGCGAAATCAAGCTATTTTAACGAGCCAACCAGCGCTTTGCGGCTGTCCTCAAGGGAGACCACCCGGCTGCAGACGTCTTTACCAAACTGCTGGAAATCGGCCTCCTGGTTTTTCCACTCATCCTGGATAGCGGTTTGCAGACCGCCGAGGCTGCCGAGAATGCCCTGCAGCGGGTTGCCGCCGCCTTTGAGTACCGCTTTCGCCCCCATCTCGTTAATGCTGTCCTGCAAAATGCCGCCCATCGCCTGATTTACCAGCTGCTGGCCGTCGGCGCGCACCTGGTCGATGGCTTTATAGTGGAAGGTCAGGCCATCGCTGCGGCGCTCAATGATGCGGTTCATCTGTTCTTTCAGCTGCGCGTCCAGCTTGGTCAGACGACCGTGCATACTGCTATTGGCGCCGACCTGTTCGGTAATGATTTTATCCAGCGCCTTGCGGCCTTTTTCGACTCGCGAACGCGCGCCTTCGTCAATCCACGGCAGGCTGCTGCGCAGACTGGCCTGGTAATCCTGCGCCTGTTCGCGCTGGGCGGCGCTGAGCGCATAAGCCTTGCCGTTAAAGGTCAGGTTGCCGTCCGGTTTGATCACCAGATTGCCGTTTTCCCCTTTCACCTGTACCTGCTGAGGGGTGAGGATCACATCGTCACGCGGCGTGACGCTACACTGGTAGTCCGCATGGGCAGACAAAGCGGTGACGGAGAGCGCCACCGCCAGCAGCGTTTTACGCATCATAAAACTCCCTTAAGACAAAACGGGCCGGCAGTTGCCGACCCTTGTCAAACTTAGTCCCACCAGACGTCAAAAAGTTCGCTGGTGCGCACATCCTCTAACTTACGCGCTTCCAGCCATTTGCGCACGATGGCCTGATGCTCTTCGGTGCATTTACCGATCTCCTGCATGCAGATCAGCCCCTCCCAGGAGAGATAGCCGCTGCCGTCAAAGGCCAGCTTGTTCGGCTCAATCACCTCTTCGATCAGATCGTTGACCGTCTGGTCGATCTGCTCTTCACTGGTCCCTTCCGGGAAACGCCAGGCGACGGAGAAGCCTAACTCCTGAAACTCGTCGATATGCATTTTTTTACGCAGACGACGGCTACGATTCTTGGCCATTATTTCACCCTCTCGAACATTAAGTCCCATACGCCGTGGCCGAGACGATGGCCACGCTGTTCAAATTTGGTTACCGGGCGCGATTCCGGGCGCGGTACGTAATCGTTGCTTGCCGACTGGTTACGATATCCTTCCAGCGAGGACATCACTTCCAGCATATGGACGGCATAGGCTTCCCAGTCGGTCGCCATATGGAAGACGCCGCCGAGCTTCAGTTTACTTTTCACCAGCTCGGCGAAAGGCGGCTGTACGATACGACGTTTATTATGGCGCGCTTTATGCCACGGGTCAGGGAAAAACAGCTGCACCATATTCAGCGAGTTATCCGGAATCATAGTGTGCAGCACTTCCACCGCATCGTGACACATCACGCGCAGGTTTTGCACACCTTCTTCTTCGGCCGAGGCCAGACAGGCGCCGACGCCCGGGGAGTGCACTTCGATGCCGAGGAAATTCTGTTCCGGTTTGGCTTTTGCCATCGCCACCAGCGAGGCGCCCATCCCGAAGCCAATTTCGAGGGTGACCGGCGCTTCGCGGCCAAACAGGGCGGCGAAATCGAGCGGCGCATCGTTGAATTCAACGCCCATCACCGGCCAAATGTTATCCAGCGCATGCTGCTGCCCTTTCGTCAGGCGGCCCTGGCGACGGACGAAGCTACGAATACGGCGCAGCGGGCGACCGTTTTCATCGAATTCCGGAGAAATGACGTCGTTTTTCATAAAAGTTTGGTCTGCTTGTGAATGTGTTCGGAAAACGGGCATTATCCAAAGTTACCCGGCGGATGCAAGGGTTTACAGCCACTCGCCCTTATGCTGCAATCTGCCCCCCTGTAATCGCGATCCCGGAGCCGTAGCTTTGACTTTTCTCGCCACGCAATTTTCAGCCCAGGTCCTGGACTGGTACGACAAATACGGGCGTAAAACCCTGCCCTGGCAAATCGCCAAGACGCCCTACAAAGTATGGCTCTCCGAAGTGATGTTGCAACAAACCCAGGTGACCACGGTTATCCCCTATTTTGAACGCTTTATGGCGCGTTTCCCTACGGTGGTCGATCTCGCCAACGCGCCGCTGGATGAAGTGCTGCATCTGTGGACCGGACTGGGTTATTACGCGCGGGCGCGCAACTTACACAAAGCGGCGCAGCAGGTGGCGACGCAGCACGGCGGCGAATTCCCGCAGACCTTTGACGAAGTGGCGGCGCTTCCCGGCGTCGGGCGCTCAACGGCGGGGGCCATCTTATCGCTTTCGCTCGGTCAGCATTATCCGATTCTCGACGGCAACGTGAAGCGCGTGCTCGCCCGCTGCTATGCTGTCAGCGGCTGGCCGGGGAAAAAAGAGGTGGAAAAACGGCTGTGGGAGATCAGCGAAGCGGTCACGCCGGCGAAGGGCGTGGAGCGCTTTAACCAGGCGATGATGGATCTCGGGGCGATGGTTTGCACCCGCTCGAAGCCGAAGTGCGAACTGTGCCCGCTGAGCAACGGCTGCGTGGCCTACGCCAATCATTCATGGGCAGAATATCCGGGCAAAAAACCGAAGCAGACCATTCCGGAACGCACCGGCTATTTTCTGCTGATGCAGCACGGTGACGAGGTGTTTCTCGCCCAACGTCCGCCGGTGGGTCTGTGGGGCGGATTGTTCTGTTTTCCGCAGTTTGCCGACGAAGCGGGCCTGCGCGAGTGGCTGGCACAGCGCCAGATTAAGGCCGATAATCTGACGCAGCTCACCGCTTTTCGCCACACTTTCAGCCATTTCCACCTGGATATTGTGCCGATGTGGCTTACAGTGCACTCATCTGGCGCATGCATGGATGAAGGCAACGCACTCTGGTATAACTTAGCGCAGCCGCCGTCGGTCGGTCTGGCGGCCCCCGTGGAGCGCTTGTTGCAACAGTTAAAAGCCGGAACGCCGGTATAAATTTTCGGCTATCAAAGAGGATTGATTATGAGCAGAACCATTTTTTGTACCTTCCTGCAGCGTGAAGCGGACGGCCAGGATTTTCAGCTGTATCCGGGCGAACTCGGGAAGCGCATTTACAACGAAATCTCCAAAGAAGCCTGGGCGCAGTGGCAGCACAAGCAGACCATGCTGATCAACGAGAAAAAGCTCAGCATGATGAACCCGGAGCACCGCAAGCTGCTGGAGCAGGAAATGGTGCAGTTCCTGTTTGAAGGGAAAGACGTGCACATCGAAGGCTATACGCCGCCGGAAAAACAGTAAGGGCCCTGCGGCCTTTTAAAAACAAACACAACACGCACGCCCGGAATGATGAAAAAATACTTAGCGCTCGCGCTGATTGCGCCGTTGCTCGTTTCGTGTTCCAGCTCCAATAAAAAAGGCGCCGAATACAACGAGGCCTGGGTCAAGGATACCAACGGTTTTGATATCCTGATGGGCCAGTTTGCCCACAACATCGAGAACATTTGGGGGTACAACGAAGTCCTGCTCGCCGGGCCGAAGGACTACGTCAAATACACCGACCAGTATCAAACCCGCAGCCACATCAACTTTGATGAAGGGACGATCACCGTCGAGACCATCGCCGGCACCGATCCGCGCGGACGACTGCGCCAGGCGATCGTCAAAACCCTGCTGATGGGCGATGACCCCAACTCCATCGACCTCTATTCCGATGTCGATGACATTCAGATCTCCAAAGAGCCGTTCCTCTATGGCCAGGTGGTGGATAACACCGGGGCATCGATTCGTTGGGAGTGGCGCGCCGCGCGCTTTGCCGACTATCTGCTACAAACCCGCCTGAAGAGCCGCAACAACGGCCTGCGCGTGGTCTACAGCATCACCATCAACCTGGTGCCGAACCACCTCGACAAACGTGCGCATAAATACCTCGGCATGGTGCGTCAGGCCTCGCGTAAGTATGGGGTTGATGAGTCGCTGATCCTCGCGATTATGCAGACCGAATCCTCCTTTAACCCTTATGCGGTCAGCCATGCCGACGCCATGGGGCTGATGCAGGTAGTCCAGCACAGCGCCGGCAGAGACGTCTTCCGTTCCCAGGGTAAATCGGGCCTGCCAAGCCGCAGCTATCTGTTCGACCCGGCGAATAACATTGACACCGGTACTGCCTACCTGGCGATGCTGAACAATGTCTACCTTGCTGGCATCGATAACCCCACCTCGCGTCGCTACGCGGTGATCACCGCCTATAACGGCGGCGCCGGCAGCGTGCTGCGGGTCTTCTCCAGCGATAAAGTCCAGGCGGCCAATATCATCAACAGCATGGCGCCAGGTGACGTCTACCAGACGCTGACCACCCGTCACCCGTCGGCGGAATCGCGCCGCTATCTGTATAAAGTTAACACGGCGCAGAAAAGCTACCGCCGTAAATAACCCCCTCCTGACACCGGCCTCAGCCACGCGCTGAGGCCGCTTTTTTTCTGCGCCATACTGTGGAATATCTTTCGGTTTTCTGCGGCAGTTAACAGAAGCCTTCAGCTGGTGAATGATAGAATCGCATCAAAATAACGGGATTAATGTTATTTTAAAAACATAACAAGCCCACATTCGTGAGGATAACTACATGAATCTTAAGCTGCAGCTCAAAATACTGTCGTTCCTGCAGTTCTGCCTTTGGGGGAGCTGGCTCACCACGCTTGGCTCATACATGTTTGTCACGCTGAAGTTTGATGGCGCGGCTATCGGCGCAGTGTATAGCTCGCTCGGTATCGCCGCGGTGTTGATGCCGACGCTGCTCGGCATCGTCGCCGATAAGTGGATCAGCGCCAAATGGGTGTATGCCGCTTGCCACCTGGTGGGCGCGCTGACGCTGTATCTGGCGGCGCAGGTCACCACGCCGGGCGAGATGTTCCTTGTGATCCTCCTCAACTCGCTGGCCTATATGCCGACGCTGGGGCTGATTAACACCATCTCTTACTACCGCCTGCAGTCGGCGGGGCTGGATATCGTCACCGATTTCCCGCCGATCCGGATCTGGGGCACCATCGGCTTTATCTTCGCCATGTGGGGCGTCAGCTTCTCCGGCTTCGAACTGAGCCATATGCAGCTGTACATTGGCGCGACGCTGTCGGTCCTGCTGACGCTGTTCACCCTGACGCTGCCGACGATCCCGGTGGCTAACGCCCAGCGTAATCAAAGCTGGACGGAGATGCTGGGGCTTAACGCTTTTGCGCTGTTTAAAAACAAGCGCATGGCAATCTTCTTTATCTTCTCGATGATGCTAGGCGCCGAGCTGCAAATCACCAACATGTTCGGTAATACCTTCCTGCACAGCTTCGATAAAGATCCGCTGTTTGCCGGCAGCTTTATCGTCGAACACGCCTCGGTGCTGATGTCGATCTCGCAGATCTCCGAGACGCTGTTTATCCTGACCATTCCGTTCTTCCTCAGCCGCTACGGCATTAAGAACGTGATGCTTATCAGTATCGTGGCGTGGATGCTGCGCTTCGGCCTGTTCGCCTTCGGCGATCCGACACCGTTCGGCACCGTGCTGCTGGTGCTATCGATGATCGTCTACGGCTGCGCTTTCGACTTCTTCAACATCTCTGGTTCAGTGTTCGTGGAGAAAGAGGTGCGTCCGGAAATCCGCGCCAGCGCCCAGGGCATGTTCCTGATGATGACCAACGGCTTCGGCTGTATTCTCGGTGGCATGGTGAGCGGCAAAGTGGTGGAGCACTTTACCGTCGAAGGGATCACTAACTGGCAGAGCGTGTGGCTGATTTTCGCCGGCTATTCGCTGGTGCTGGCTTTTGCCTTCGTGGCGCTGTTCAAATACAAACACGTCAGACAACCGACCGCCGCGCAGCAGAGCGCGTGATCGTCAAAAGCAAAACGCCCCGCCGGTTCAGCGGGGCATTTTTTATCCCTTCAGCACGTAGCCATACAGCCGCTTAATGCCGTCCGGATCCGTCTCGCTATATACCCCCTGCAGCTCCGGCGAGAAGCCCGGCAGCATATTAACCCCCTCCTCCAGCGCGAGGAAATAGCGCAGTACAGCGCCCCCCCAGACCTCACCGGGCACCACGCATAATACCCCCGGCGGATACGGCAGCGCCCCTTCCGCCGCGACGCGGCCCTCCGCCTCGCTCAGACGCACCAGCTCCACGTCGCCGCGGATAAATTCGCGGTTGGCATCCTGGGGATTCATCACCACCCGCGGGAAGCTCCGTTTACGGAACATCTCTTTTTGCAGGCTCTTCACGTCAAAGCTGACGTACAGATCGTGCATCTCCTGGCACAGTTCGCGCAGGGTATAGTCGCGATAACGCACCGGGTATTTGTTATAGATGGTCGGCAACACATCGGCCAGCGGCGTATCCGCTTCAATATGCTGTTCAAACTGCCCCAGCATCGCCACCAGCTGCGCCATTTTTTCGGCGCTTTCCGCCGGCGTCAGCAGGAACAGAATCGAGTTGAGATCGCACTTCTCCGGCACGATGCCGTTTTCCCGCAGGTAATGCGCCAGAATGGTCGCCGGGATGCCGAACTCACTGTACTCCCCGCTCTCCGCGTCGATGCCCGGGGTGGTCAACAACAGCTTGCACGGGTCGACAAAATACTGGTCGTCGGCATAGCCCTCGAAGCCATGCCAGCGCGCGCCCGGTTCGAAGCTGAAGAAACGGCGCTCCCGGGCGATCGCCTCAGTCGGGTGATCCTGCCACGGGCGCCCCGCCACTATCGGCGGAATAAAAGGCTGGATCATCTTGCAATTGGCGATGATCGCTTTGCGCGCCTCGATGCCCAGCGCCACGCATTCGGCCCACAGGCGGCGGCCGCTCTCGCCTTCGTGGATTTTGGCGTTGACGTCCAGTGCGGCGAACAGCGGATAAAACGGGCTGGTAGAGGCATGCAGCATAAAGGCGTTATTCAGCCGCTTGTGCGGACAGAAGCGCGCCTGGCCGCGCAGATGGTTATCCTTTTTATGGATCTGCGACGTCTGCGAGAAACCGGCCTGCTGCTTGTGAACGGACTGGGTGACAAAAATGCCCGGATCGTCCGGGGTCAGCTCCAGCAGCAGCGGCGAACAGTCGGCCATCATCGGGATAAACTGCTCATAGCCCACCCACGCCGAGTCGAACAGGATGTAATCGCAGAGGTGGCCGATTTTATCGACCACCTGGCGGGCGTTATAGACCGTGCCGTCATAGGTTCCGAGCTGGATCACCGCCAGACGAAACGGGCGAGAGGCCGTGGCTTTCTCTGGCGCCGCTTCACGGATGAGATCCCGCAGGTAGCGCTCATCAAAGCAGCGCTCGTCAATACCGCCGATAAAGCCGAACGGATTGCGCGCGGCTTCAAGATAGACAGGCGTCGCTCCAGCCTGAATCAGCGCCCCGTGATGGTTTGACTTGTGGTTGTTGCGATCGAACAGCACCAGATCGCCGCGGGTCAACAGCGCGTTGGTCACGACTTTGTTGGCCGCCGAGGTGCCGTTAAGGACGAAGTAGGTTTTATCCGCATTAAAGACCTTCGCGGCGAACTTCTGCGCGTGCTTGGCCGACCCTTCGTGGATCAGCAGATCGCCTAATTTTACGTCGGCGTTACACATATCGGCGCGAAAGACATTTTCGCCAAAAAAGTCATAGAACTGGCGGCCTGCGGGATGCTTTTTGAAAAAGGCCCCGTGCTGGTGTCCCGGACAGGCAAAGGTGCTGTTATCCATTTCGACGTACTGGGTCAGCGTATTGAAAAACGGCGGCAGCAGACGCGCTTCATAATCGCAGGCCGCCGCTTCCAGCTCCAGCCACTCCTGATCTTTACCGGCGATCACCGCCTGTACCCCCTCCGGCTTATCGACCGCCGTCTCGCTCAGCAGGTAGACCGGCAGGTTAAATCCGCTACGCCTGAGGAGGGCGAGGATGCCGCTGCGACTGTCCGCCGCGGTGATGACGACTGCCGCCACATCGGTAAAATCGGTACTGTCCAGCGCCACAACGCGACGGTGGGTGGACAAGCGGGTGACCAGCTCGCAGCTGGCGGCAATGTGCATGGATTTCATAAGCGCAAATGCCCGTATCGGGAGTGTAAAAATCTCAGGCAAGGGAAACCTTGCCCAACGATGTGTCCGGGTCTGACGGATTCAGCTCCGACCGCCGGACATCAGTAAAAGCAGACGCGTCCGATCTTACTGTTGCCCTACAGTGAGCATACGTGTCCTTCACCGCATGGTGAACAGAGGGGTAAGCGTAGCAAGATGAGGCAGCCCACGCATCTGTGCGCGGCGTCGCTGGCGAGGTAATGGCAGTGTCGTCATCGGCGGCCTCATATCAGGGAGGAGAAAATTCGCGCAATCATGGCACCTTTCCCCGACAGGCGCAAGATGAAAACCGTATGCACTTATATCACGGATACACAAGCTTTCACGGCGGGTTAACGTCATAATCATTCGGTTATCAGGGATATTTAACAGGAGTCAGCGTGGTTACAGGACCTTTTATTAATGCCAGCGCGGTGCTGGTCGGCGGCGTGTTAGGCGCCTTACTCAGCCAGCGGTTGCCGGAACGGATCCGCACATCCATGACCTCAATTTTTGGTCTGGCGTCATTAGGCATCGGCATTTTACTGGTGATCAAATGCGCCAATCTGCCGGTGATGGTGCTGTCGACCCTGGTGGGGACGCTGCTCGGCGAAATTTGTAATATGGAAAAAGGGATTAATACGCTGGTCAGTCAGCTCCAGCAACTGCTGACGCCGAAGGGTAAGAAAAAAGCCTCGGCTCATGACTCCTATATTCAGAGCTATGTGGCGATTATCGTCCTGTTCTGCGCCAGCGGCACCGGCGTCTTCGGCGCCATGCGCGAAGGGATGACCGGCGACGCCAGCATTCTGATTGCCAAAGCGTTTCTCGATTTTTTCACCGCCACCATTTTCGCTTGTACCCTGGGCATTGCCGTCGCCGCCATCAGCGTACCGATGCTACTTATCCAGCTGACTCTCGCGGCCTGCGCGGCGATCATTATGCCGCTCACCACGCCGATGATGCTGGCGGATTTCAGCGCCGTCGGCGGTATGCTGCTGGTGGCCACCGGGCTGCGCATCTGCGGAATAAAAATGTTTGCCGTGGTGAATATGCTGCCTGCGCTGGTGCTGGCGATGCCGATCTCAGCGGCCTGGACGCTGTTTTTTGCCTGAAGACGCGTGCTTTTAGCGCAATGTGGTGATAGATTGTTCAGTCTGCTGCAAAACAGATAAATTTCGTTGACGAGGCGCGGCGATTACGGTTTAATGCGCCCCGTTGCCCGGATAGCTCAGTCGGTAGAGCAGGGGATTGAAAATCCCCGTGTCCTTGGTTCGATTCCGAGTCCGGGCACCACTTTCACTTCAATGTACGTCTCCCAAACATCACAAAACTCAAGTATAATCACTGCTATACGCCACTTTCCAACATTACGAACTCCACTGACCTCAACTCGATTCTCTCTAAATCAAGTTGCATCCGGGGGCTTTTCAGGGGGCTCTTTGTGTTCAATGAAAATTGAGGCCCCCATATGGCACTGACAGCCCGGCAGGTCGAGACCGCCAAGCCTAAAGAGAAGGACTATAAACTCTCTGACGAACGTGGCCTTTTTCTCCTGGTAACCACCACCGGAAAACGCTACTGGCGTATGAAATACCGTATCGCCGGTAAAGAGAAAAAGTTATCTATCGGTGTTTATCCTGAAATCTCTCTGGCTGACGCGCGTGTAAAACGCGATGAAGCCAGAAAAGTGATTGCTGATGGCGGCGATCCGAGTGAGAAAAAGCAGCTCGAAAAACTCGCCAAAAAAATATCCGTCGTAAATACCTTCAGGGCACTCGCCATGGAGTGGCATAAGCATAAGTGTATCTCATGGTCGGAAAGCTACGCAGAAAGCGTTCAGGAGGCGCTGGAGAAGGATATTTTCCCGTATGTGGGCAAACGCCCTGTCGCTGAGATCCTGCCTCTGGAGATGCTGGAAGTTTTACGGCTGATTGAAAAACGCGGTTCGCTGGAAAAATTACGTAAGGTCCGGCAGTACTGCAATCAGATCTTCCGTTACGCCATAGCAACAGGGCGTGCGACGATTAATCCAGCTGCGGAACTGACCGGTACTCTGACCGCACCAAAGACCGAGCACTTCCCTCACCTACAGGCATCCGAGTTACCCGCGTTCCTTGCCAGTCTGGCTAATTACCATGGCAGTTGCATTACGCGTATGGCAACCAGTCTGCTGCTACTGACGGGGGTTCGTACGATTGAACTTCGCGCTGCAGAATGGCAAGAGTTTGATCTGGAGAATGCATTGTGGACAATCCCCGAAAGCCGGATGAAAAAGCGCCGCAAACATCTGGTGCCTTTGTCAGACCAGGTTCTGTCGATCCTGCTGGAACTCCGCACTTATACCGGTCAGTATCAACTCGTGTTTCCAGGGCGCTGCAACATCAACAAACCGATGAGTGAAGCCAGTATCAACATGGTTATCAAACGTATCGGCTACGATGGTAAAGCTACCGGACACGGCTTTCGCCACACTATGAGCACCATTTTGCATGAGCAGGGGTTTAATACAGTCTGGATCGAGATGCAGCTCGCTCACGTGGATAAAAACAGCATTCGCGGCACATATAACCATGCACAGTATCTGGATGGAAGACGAGAAATGATGCAGTGGTACGCTGATTATATTGACAATCTTCTCAGTTCATCGACAAAAAGTTAGTGGTTGTTCACCCGCACCTGAAGGTGCGGGGAACGTAATTCTTTTATTTTTTGTTTGTTCTATAACCTTCTGGCATATTTACCGCGCTGTATGGACTTAAACGTGAAGCGATCCAGTACTGCTTTCCCTGTCGGAGCAAGTTCAGGTAAGCAAGACGTTCGGTCAGATCACGCCGTATTGTTTTTTCGCAAATGCTAAATTCGTCAGCAAGGCTCCTGACGGTCAGTGACTCGCCATTGTTGAGGCGGGTTGACCTGATCCCCGTTGATTAATACACCGCGATGTTTGTAATGTCTTCATCAGCAACGTAAGCGATGAGATGGTCTACCCCCTCCTTCACGGCGACTCTCAATACCGTCATGATGGTGGTAATTCAATCAGCGTTGAAAGGGTGAGAAACCATGTCAAGGCTGAACATTATTGGAATTGATCTTGCGAAAACAAATTTTTATCTTTTCAGCCTTTCACCGGAAGGGAAGCCTGGTGGAAGGATTAAGCTCTCTCGTGAAAAGTTGATTGGCTGGTTTACGACACAGTCCAGGATGATTGTCGCCATGGAGGCATGTGGTGCTTCTCATCACTGGGCCAGAGAAATTCAAAAGACGGGGCATGATGTTGTGATGCTACCCGCTCAGCACGTCAGGGCTTATCAGCGTCGCCAGAAAAACGACTATAACGATGCTCAGGCCATTGCCGAAGCCTGCTGGCACGGAACAATTCGCCCAGTTCCGGTAAAAACGCTATCTCAGCAGGATGAACAAACCTTTTTAAAAATGCGACGACTTGTTTCTGAAGAAAGAACGCAGTTAATCAACCATATCAGAGGGTTAATGGCAGAGTATGGTATTGTTTTGCGTAAAGGCGCAACTGAGCTTCGACGTAAATTACCCGAGTTGCTTGAAGATGCAGAGAATGGATTTACGCCCCAGATGCGTGAACTGTTACAACGGCAATATCAGCGGCTGGCGGCTCTGGATGATGAACTCATATGGTATGACAACCGACAGCGAAAAAATGCCGCCGGGGATTCAGTATGCCAGCGCCTACTTTCTATTCCGGGTTTTGGTCCACTGGTTAGTCTGGCAGTGAAAAGCTGGATGGGTGATGGAAAACAGTTTAAAAGAGGTCGGGATGCTTCAGCGGCTCTTGGGTTGGTTCCACGACAATTCAGCACAGGGGGGCAACAGGTTCTTCTGGGGATCACCAAATGTGGAAACAGCTACGTCAGATCAATGCTGATACATGGTGCCCGAGCTGTTTTGTTCAGATCCGCAGGCAAAACGGATCAACTTAGCTCATGGGTTAACCTGGTCCGGGAGAAACGAGGATTTAACAGGGCAGTCGTCGCCCTGGCAAATAAGTTAATTCGTATTGTCTGGGTTATTATCACTCGTAATGAAGTTTACCGGGTTTCGGTAGCATGAAATAAGAAGTTGAAACAGGGTAATTTATACCGTTAACTCCAGCATTGCGTAGAAAGCAGAAACGATGAAAAACAGGTCAAACCTGCATATCGAAAACCTGGGATCGGGGCTTGGCCAGAATTAATCAAGGCCGTGTAAGCGTTAAGGACGATATGCGCGAATGTTTCATCAAGGCCAGAAGCAGTAGCTTCATCAACAGGCCGAATATACGAAAGCAAACCTGTTACTTTCATTGTCACTGCGTTCTTGCAATACGGGGGAAGACCATATAGGTCCCCCTATTAAGAAGCGTTTTTACAACAAAAACCTTCACATGACCGAACGCCGTTTTCCATTCAGGTTACAAAGTGCCTCATCAGCACGATAAACCTCGGCACGGAAGGCTATTCACTTCACATTTAGCATTCTCAAGTACTTACTTTTTCTATTCACGCAGGAAACACAGTGGTATTGTTTTAAGCTAATATCGATGATGTGATACGTACCACCAAACATTGGATGGTAACTTGTTGCTTTCATGAGCCATTTTCCGTACAGCTGAAAGCGCAATCGACGCAGGGACTTAAAATGACCGGAGTATCTAGCGATCAATACGCTGCTGGTGAACAGGGCTTAGGGTATATCTATCAGCCTCGTTTTGCGCTACTTAAGCTTCTTCAGTGGCCAGAAGATACATCTGTTTTGATCGAAAAAGATGATGACCTAGACTTCGTTAGTTTTGATGGTGTCAAAACACTGGCATCGCTCAAACACAAAGGGGATGGGGATACTCTAACCGACCTGTCTACCGATTTTTGGAAGTCAGTCCGCATCTGGCTTGACCGCTATAATCGTGATGGTAAAACCGAAGCAAATCTTCGTTTCTTTTTGTTTACGACCGGATCTATCTCAAACTCCTCGTTCCTGCAACACTTCTTAGTCGAACCGCCAACAAAAGACGATAATTCAGTATCAATAACTCAACTCACCAACACAGCTCTGGCTAGAAGCAAGTCAAAACTGATCACGGCAATAGCCGATGAGTTCAATAAACTGACTGATGAGCAAAAAGATGACTTCTTATCACGGATAATCATATTTGATGGCGGGCCTCGCATTGAAGACCTCCCAACAATTATCAAAAATCAACACATGCGTATCATTAGACGCGATAACCGAGACGCTATTTTTGAACGACTTGAAGGGTGGTGGAATAACACGATAGTCGATCTGCTAACAGGGAAACGTAAAGAGGCGATTTTTGGTTATGAGATTTCCGACAAACTTGCAGCATTTTCTGAAGAGTACAAATCGGACAATCTGCCGATTACGTTCAGAGGAAAAATTCCCGTTGGAGAAATCGATGCGATGAATGATCCCAGGCTCTTTGTTGTGCAACTCCGTGAAATAGGGGTTTCCTCTAATCGTATCCGAAACGCTATTCTCGACTACTACCGAGCATTTGAGCAGCGTTCTTCATGGGCGCGTGAAAACCTTTTGGTAACAGGAGAGATGGAAGATTATGAAGACCGCCTTGTTGATGAATGGAGTCGCTATAAAGACGTAGTTTTTGAAGAATTAGATGAAAATTCAGCTGACGAAGTACTTATTACTGCGGGAAAAGCATTGTATCAATGGGCCGATCTTGAAAGTGGTAATATTCACTCATTGCGAATCCGAGAACGAGTGACTGAGCCTTATGTAGTTCGAGGAGGATTTCACATCCTTGCGAACAGTAGACCACTACCCAAAATTTTCTGGCATCCCCACTTCCTAAATAGAATTGGGCAATTGTTGGGAGCCCAAGCATGAAGCAATGGGATCAGCGTCCATTCGAGATAAGGAATCTTTTCAATCCTGCATTTTGTGGTGTTGTACTATTCAGAGCAATGCAGAGCTACGAAGAGGAAAACTCACAGGGCATGCCATTTTCTCTCGCTCTTTTAGTTTTACCATTATGTCTGCAAAAAGATTCTCGCCAAGTGTTTGCTGAAAATCCTCGCCGCTACCTTTTGAAAACTATAGAAAACAATCCCAAATTACTCATTAATTTTGCTAACCGCGTCAATAATATGCTGCCATTTACGCTTGAAGCTTTTGGAGTGCTCATGGAACGAGGATGTTTTGTCGTAACGCAAGACGGCCGATTGAAAACAATACCTAATAAAGTTCGCAAATCGGTCATAGGGACTGAAGAATCAATCTCATGCCAGCGTGTCGCGCGCTATATAGGAAAAGAATTTGCCCGTATTGCAGATCGCGTTACGGTGTACACGACCTTTGGAATACGCCCATGAAAATTAAGTCGATTCATGTCTACAGCCATGATGGCCAACGTCGGGACCTGCAATTTAAGGTTAATGGTTTAAATGTCATTACTGGCCGTTCCTCAACCGGTAAATCAGCTCTTTCTGAGATCATTGAATACTGTATGGGTCGATCTACTTTTAACGTACCAGAAGGTATTATTCGCGATAAAGTGTCATGGTTCGCAGTCATTTATCAATTTTCACAGGAACAAGTACTAATCGCGAAACCAACACCAAATGCAGGAGCCACAAGCTGTGGCACCGTTATGCTGCGACGAGGAAATGAACTGACCGCACCAAATTTCAAAGACCTCTCGGTTAACACCGATGATGATTCTGTAGTCGCACTGTTGTCACGATTACTTGGCATCCGCGAGAACCGTACAGACGTGGCAATTGGGCACAGCAGAGAAAGCTTTGAAGCAAACATCAAGCATACTTTTTATTACCTTTTCCAAAAGCAGGGCCTTGTAGCAAATAAAGATCAACTTTTTTATCGACAAAATGAGGCATTTCAGCCACAAGCTATTCGCGACACATTACCGATTCTTTTAGGTATTTCATCAAATGATCGCTATGAACTTGAGGCCAAACTCCGAACAGCACAACGAGATCTGAAAATCAACGCCAAACGTCTTGAACAAGCTCGCGATACAATCGATACATCACTGCTAAAAGGTTCTGGGCTTTTATCTGAAGCCAGAGCCGTGGGTATCATCACACAAGACAAAGAGAGAATCGGAACTGACGAAGTAATTGATGTTTTGCGTTCTGCAATGCAATGGATTCCGTCCCCCCTACCTGAAGACGATGGACATAGAATATCCATTCTTGAAAATGAAATTGCTGGTTTACGACAAGACAGACGTCAGACCCAGTCCCGAATTGATTCTGCTCGGATGTATGCCAAGCAATCAGGTAATTTTGAAAACGAAGTTTTAGAGCAGCAAGACCGATTATCTTCTATCAAGGCTCTACCGAAAAATCCGGAAACTGGTGAATGGCAATGGCCATTCTGTGAAGCAAATTTAGCACTGGAATCTCCAATTGCTAAAGCACTCCTGAGCGAACTAACAACTCTCGACGCTGAAATGAGCATTGTGGCTGGCCAACGCCCTAAAATGGATGTTTATCTTACTGAACTAGAAGATGAGGTTCAGACCATTGTAAGTTCGATAAGAGCCAAAGAAGTGGAGCTTGCTGCGGCAATCGCGGCAAACGAAGTTATTGAGCAATTAGGCACACGCAATAATGCTGCGGCAAGAGTAATTGGTCGTATAAGTTTGTTCCTTGAAGACCTTGTACCTAACTCAGAACTGGCCACATATGAAGCAGAAAATCGTCGTCTAAAGCTCAAAGTCGAAGACCTACAAAGGAAATTTGGAGCTGATAGCAGCCATGAAAGACTCATATCTATTCTGAATAACATTTCGTCACAGATTACACGCTACATCCAGGCTTTTGATGCAGAATTTCAGGGGCTCCCTGCACGGTTTGATCTAAGCCAAATGACTATTATCTTTGATCGTACAGATCGTCCGGTACCAATGAGTCGAACTGGCGGTGGCGAAAATCATCTCGCTTATCACCTGTCTGCCTTGTTAGCCCTTCATCTCTTTGCTTCAAAGAACAATTGCCCCATTCCTCAGTTTCTTTTAATTGATCAGCCTACCCAAGTTTATTTCCCTTCTGAAAAAATTTACCAGGAAGCTGATGGTACTGTTCAGAAAACGGAAGCTGATGCTGACTTAGCAGCAGTACGTAGACTGTTTGCGTTACTGCTGAAGTTTACACAAGAAGAAGTCCCAGGCTTCCAGCTTATCGTGACAGAGCACGCAAATCTTCGCGACCAGTGGTTCCAGGATGCTTTAACCGAGCTTCCCTGGACCAAGCCCCCTGCCCTGGTACCAGAAGACTGGCCTTTACCGTCAGAATTACCAAATTAAGCACGAGTTTTGAAAATCCCCGCATCTTTGGTTCGATTGCGAGTCTTGCACCAAATTCATATCAACGGACCTCCATGGTGGTCCGTTTTTGCATTCTAAGCCCGCCGAAATCAACACTTCTACAATACCTTAACTCCGCCTGACCGTAAGCGCACCGTGAAGGACGTGGGGTAAAAATTAGTTTACAGAGAGGGTGACGTTCCAGGGCAGCAGTTCTTTCACGCGGTTGGCGGGCCAGGTGTTGATGACGCTGATCACATGGCGCAGCCAGGCTTCCGGCTCGATGCCGTTAAGTTTGCAGCTACCGATCAGGCTGTACATCACTGCCGCACTGTCACCACCACCATCAGAGCCGAAGAACATGTAGTTACGGCGCCCCAGCGCAACCACCCGGAGGGCGTTTTCATACTGAACCGCCCCGGTTTTCCTGGAGAGAGTTAAGTTCGGAAGTTCAGGCTGCCAGAACCTTGTTCCCGATGGAAGCGTAATACGCTTTTTCTGCCTCTATCGGAGGGATGTGACCAAGTCGTTCCAGCAACCGACGATTGTTGTACCAGTCCCCCCATGCCAGCGTAGCCAGTTCCACTTCTGAGCGCTTCTTCCAGGCCTGACGGTGGATGACCTCCGCTTTGTACAGACCGTTGATACTCTCCGCCATCGCGTTATCATACGAGTCACCGGTACTCCCCGTGGAAGCCAGCAGCTCTGCATCCTGCAACCGCTGCGTGTAGGCCAGCGAGACATACTGAGAGCCTTTGTCGCTGTGATGGATGGTGCCCGAAGGTCGCCGTGACCACAGTGCCTGTTCCAGCGCATCCAGGACGAACGACGTTTCCATCGATGATGAGACCCGCCAGCCCACGATGACGCCAGCGAACACGTCGATAATGAACGCCACATAGGCGAAGCCCTGCCAGGTGATGACGTAGGTAAAATCTGCACACCAAAGCTGGTTGGGACATTCCGCTACGAACTGGCGGTTTACCCTGTCCTGTGCTGCGGTATCTCTGCGACTGGTTGTGGTGCGGACTTTTTTGCCCTGGAGCACGCCTGCGAGCCCCATCAGTTTCATCAACCGTACCACTGTACATCTGGCCACGCCGATGCCCTCCCGCTGTAACTGACGCCAGACCTTGCGGGCTCCATAGACGCCATAGTTATCGTCGTACACCCGCTGTATCTGCACCTTCAGAAGCGCATCACGCTGCGAGCGCAGGCTGTGTTTTTCCGGCGATTGCTGACGTTGCTGATGCCAGTAATATGTCGACGGGGCAATATCCAGCTCGCGGCATACCGGCCCGACCCCGTGGGCACCACTCAGACGTTCGAGCAGTGGCATTATTTTTTCCAGTGGCGGTCGAGCTCCGCCTGAGCAAAATAGGCTGATGCCTGACGCAGAATATCATTGCTGCGACGCAACTCCCGGTTTTCCCTCTCCAGCTCTTTTAAACGTTGACGTTCGTTACTGGTCAGCTCGCCATCACCAGTCCTGACGGGGCTGATACCACCGCGTAAGTCATTTCTGTGCTGGCGTAGCCAGCCTTTCAGGGTATCGTAATGACAACCAATTTTTGACGATATGGCACGGATAGCATCCGGTTCAGAGTCATATTCATCAAGATGCTCAATGAGCATTCTGACAGCGCGCTCACGTAATTCCGGCGGGTAACGATTAGCTGATTTTGATTTCATCAGGGATCTCCTTTTACTGAGAGTTTAGTCTCCAGGATTCCCGGGGCGGTTCAATCGAAGAAGCAATACGGGGCCTCCCTGCAACTGAGCGGCTGGCAGCCAGGCAGTCCCGAAGTAAGCCGCTGCTGATATCCCTGCATGACTGGTTAGTGGAGAAAAGCGCCACTCTGTCGAAAAAATCCCGTCTGGGCGAAGCGTTCGCTTATGCCCTGAACCAGTGGGATGCGCTGTGCTACTACTGTGATGATGGCCTGGCAGAGCCTGATAACAACACAGCCGAACGAGCCCTTCGTGCCGTCTGTCTTGGGAAAAAGAATTTTATCTTCTTCGGCAGCGACCACGGCGGTGAGCGCGGAGCCCTGCTGTATGGTCTTATCGGAACATGCAGGCTCAATGGTATCGATCCGGAGGCCTACCTTCGCCATATCCTGAGCGTACTGCCGGAATGGCCCAGCAACAAAGTGGCGGAACTGCTGCCATGGAACGTGGTTCTTACCGATAAATAACCGTCAATACGGCGCTCGTTTAACGCTTACACATTCCGGCGGTGATCGCGTTGCGTATTCTGGCGGAACGTGAACGCTATTTCTGGTTTTGCGTGAACGCGTATTCCGGCGGAAAATACCCCGATTTTGCACCATGACCAGAATCACTGTTCATTTTGCCAGAATCGGTGTTCACCCGACCGGAATTGCCGTTCACGTTGCCAGAATCATTCTTAACGCATTGATTTTTGATGCTATATCTATCCCTTTTATTCCAGGGTGTGATATATGCCAAACAAGAGAATCGCAATGCATAAAATCCATGAAATTTTAAGGCTGCGTTTTGAAGTCGGCCTGTCCTTCCGCCAGATAAGCCAGTGCGCAGATGTCAGCACGGGTGCCATCCAGAAAATGCTCAAACGACTTGAAGCCGCTGGGATCTCCTGGCCACTTCCGGAAGGAATGTCAGAGCCCCTACTTGCCAGTCTGCTTTATCCTGAGTCTGACAGTCGTCCTGGCGCGCTGGAGGATCCCGACTGGGCTGAAATCCATATGGAGCTGCGTAAAAAGGCGTCACCCGCCACCTGCTGTGGGAGGAATACTGCCAGAGGATGCCGGTTCGGGCGTACAGCTACTCGCAGTTCTGCTGCCGCTACCAGACCTGGTGCCAGTCACAGAAACGCTCCATGCGCCAGCAGCATCTTGCCGGTGAAAAATGCTTTATCGACTATTGTGGACCCACAGTGTCGGTTATCTCACCTGAGACGGGTGAATGCCGGCAGGCCCAGATCTTCGTGGCGGTGCTGGGCGCATCAAACTACACCTTCGCGGAGGCTACCTATACGCAGTCGCTGTCAGACTGGCTTCTCAGCCACGTCAGGATGCTGGAGTTCTTCGGTGGAGTCCCCGAAATCCTGGTTCCGGATAACCTGAAAAGCGGGGTTAGCAAAGCCAGTCGTTACGATCCCGAACTGAATCCCTCCTATCAGCAGCTGGCTGAGCATTATCAGGTTGCGGTGATACCTGCCCGCCCCAGAAAACCCAGAGACAAGCCGAAGGCGGAAGTTGGCGTTCAGATCGTCGAACGCTGGATCCTGGCCCGGCTCCGTCACCAGGTCTTCTTCTCGCTTGCTGAGCTGAACCACTGTATCCGTACGCTGGTAACCGGGCTCAACGAACGTCCCTTCAAAAAACTGCCGGGCAATCGCCGTGAGGCCTTCGAAAGGCTGGACAAAACTGTGCTCAGGCCATTACCGGTGCAGCAGTGGCGCTACCGGCACATCAAAAAAGCGAAGGTGAATATCGATTATCACGTGGAATATGAACAGCATCACTACTCAGTCCCCCATCAGCACGTCGGTAAAACGGTGGAGCTTCATGCCTTCGACAACCTGCTTGAAGTCTGGTCTGACGGGCAGATGATCGCCAGTCACCCGCGGCGTCTTCATCCGGGCAACAGTACGGCAGCAGAACATATGCCGGAGCGCCATCGTCATCATCAGCAGTGGACGCCAGAGCGGCTGAAAAGCTGGGCGGCCGGTGTGGGCTCCGACACCTTCACGTGGGTCAGCGAGCGTCTGGCTGAAAAAGCGCATCCGGAACAGGCCTATCGCCTGTGTCTGGGGCTGCTGAGCCTGACGCGTGAATATCCTTCTGAGCGCGTCAATAACAGCTGTCGGCTGGCCAATGCAGAGGGGTTAACCCGGCTGAAGCAGATAAAGTCGATCCTGAAGAATAACCGCGACCTGGTTCCGGCGGACAAAGATCTGCACCCGTCCCGGGAGCTTCCTCAGGAACATGAAAACATCCGTGGCCCACGCCACTTCCACTGAAACAAGGGATCCGATAATGCCACATACGCTGATGAAACAGCTGACAGAAATGAAACTGACGGGAATGGCGGCCGCGCTGTCCTCACAGATGGAGCAACCCGGCACTTACGAAGAGCTCTCCTTCAGGGAAAGACTGGCGTTGCTGGTCACGCGCGAATCACTCGAAAGGGATCAGCGTAAACAGAAACGTCTGCTACAAAAAGCCCGCCTGAGGCTTGAAGCCTCGGTCCAGGACATCGACTACCAGCCAGCGAGAAACCTGGAACGTTCTCGGATCGCTCAGCTAAGCCAGAACGAATGGGTGGTCAGGGGGCAGAACCTGCTGATAACCGGCCCCTGCGGTTGCGGCAAAACCTATGTGGGCTGCGCCCTTGGCAACAACGCCTGCCAGCAGGGTTACAGCGTACAGTACTGGAGACTGAACCGGTTGCTGGTTGAACTGACGCACAGCCGCGCAGACGGTAGTTACCGAAAGCAGCTGGCTCAGCTGTCAAAAACGCAGCTGCTTATCCTGGATGACTGGGGCCTTGAGCCGTTGCTGCCAGCGCAGCGTAACGATCTGCTGGAACTGATGGATGACAGATACGGAAAGAACGCCACGGTGATGATAAGCCAGCTGCCAACGGATGAGTGGTATGGCTGCGTTGGCGATAACACGCTGGCAGACGCGATCCTTGATCGTCTGATGCATAACTCCCACCGGCTGGAAATGAAGGGTGAGTCGATGAGAAAACGACTGGCACAGGTTGACTGAAAGTGAACGGTCGGTGTAATAAAAAGAAGTTAGGGCGCGTTAGGGAATAACGCGTTCACGTTCCTCCGGAATAACCGTTCAACTTCGCCAGAATACGCACGCGTACTTAATCAGTAGCCGTAACATCATAAACCCTCACTAATCCTGTAAGTTAACTTGCCCTGCACCGACCTATCTCCCCAGCGCAATCCCGGTTTCGCGGTGTCTGTTACGGCCGTATTTTCTCATTTCTCGTCAGCCACAGTGAGGCTCTTTCAAGAGCTGGGTTGTATGAAAACGACAAAAACACAGCCGACAATAATTTACAAAATAACTTGTTGACCCTGTATTTACTACAGGGTTTTTAATACACATCAACAGGTGAGACGGCGATGACGCCGGTATCACCAGATGACCAGATGACCAGATAACCCAAGGAATATGACCATGAAAAACATCAAACTGCTTGCTGCTGCCGGTATGCTCTCCGTAGTTTCTTTCTCCGGCTTCGCCCAGTCCGTCAGCGTTACTGCTGACACCCTGAACAACGCGGAAGCGAAAATTGCCGCTATCGCCCAGGAATCCGGTGCTTCGTCCTACCGCATCACCAGTGCAGACCAGAAAAACGTTGCCCGCGTGACTGCAGTCCTAGATAAGTAATCCGGGACGGTATTACCCTGAACCTGAGCAGTAAACGCGTGAGATGGTCGCAGAGGGAACTGCCGGACTGACTGCCACTATAGTGGGGGTCACCTCCGGTTCCGCCGGCGACCTCACATGCGGACACACCCTCCAGGACAACCCTATCCCTGTTGTCCGTTTTCCTTGATGACTGTTTTAGTCAGGTTACCCCCAGGTAGCCTTTTTTTTTGTCCTTATCCCACCAGAAAAAACAGCGTAAGGGTGTTGACCCTGTATGAACCACAGGGTTTTTAATACACATTAACAGGTGAAACGGCGATATCTGATGAAGAGGAATATACAGATGAAAAAATTTAGCGTGACTGCAGTACTGATTCTGACTGGCATGCTCTCATCCGGAGCTATGGCAACCTCGTTCCTGCCGGAAACTTGCTCGGATATGGACATCTCTGTCCGGACAGACTATGTCAACCATGAAGACGTGAGCCACGTCTTTGACTGTCAGCCAGTGATCTGATGTAAAAAAACGGTCGGATTAATTTTCCTTTTAAGTGCGTTAGTGCCTTTGAATTTTTTTCGGGTCCAGAACTTCACCGCGGTCAGACCCAGCGGGAGCCCTGATGTCGTCACTGCCAGGCTCGAATGCATCAGGATCCCACAATTGACACCTGCATCATTCCCCATCTTGATTAGGTGTGATTGCCTGCAAATCCTACTGCATCAGGGTTATCCCGGTGGTAGCCAAATGTTGTGGTGTCCTGAAGCAGTAGAATCTTCTCACCTTGCAGCGCATATATCCTTTGACTGGTAGCCTCGGAATGTCCCTGCAGCAGGTGCTGCTCATCAATCCTGTCACTGGAAAGGAACCGGTAAGCGGCTTTTGTTGCTGCATTATCCTGGCAGGCAAAAGGGAGGCTGTTGCCCATCCCCCGCCAGAGTTTTTGCATGAGACTTTTAAAACGACTGGCACGGCGGCGATCGCTAAAGACAGAAGAATTAATTTCCTCATCGAGCCATGAAAGCGAAGTCTGTTCCTGATTAATCATTCAACCATCCCTGAAAGTAATTTAGCTGATTATCATAATGATTACCTTAATATAATTGTGGGTAGTTGCAAGTCTCGCTGGACGCTTACAATTAACCCAATTCGCTTGATACATCAGATTGATTCCCTCCCTGAAAACAGTGCCGGTCTAAACGGAAGTCTCCTGTCTTACAACCAGCAGAAACACGGTGCATAGGGCCAATCCATGGTATAAGCAGTCAGTCTGAAAAAAAAAGTCTTGACCCTGTAGCCACTTCATGGTTTTTGATATGAACTGGATTCGTACTTAGTGCAGCGGTAAACAAATACCTCATTATTTTCTGCCATTTTCCCGGTAATGACTCCAATTTACTGATAGTGTTTTATGTTCAGATAGTGCCCGATGACTTTGTCATGCAGCTCCACCGATTTTGAGAACGACAGGGACTTCCTGCCCAGCCTTGCCAGATGCTGTCTCAGA
>OKVD01000049.1_pt1 | contig 124360 bp, 120 predicted proteins | sample 1606881 | NCBI WGS metagenome assembly OKVD01 (sample SAMN03281011, study PRJEB24777) | human gut metagenome | isolation source: fecal sample PR176 from 1 month old male Indian infant, caesarean delivered... | place: Singapore | collected 2006-01-13
TTTGTTTGGTAGCTTAATTTTACATCAAAAAGGGATAGGATTCCTTATATTTTGGGCATTTTTTTAAAGTTGTATATAAGTATAAACAGTAATGGTGCTTCTGTGGACAGAACTGCGGAAACTCGAGCGTTTTTCATATTGACATACCGGCTGTGATCGGGTAATATGAAAGAGTTCCGCAGGGAGTTCTTTCCTGTGCGAAAATGATTCTTAATCTCTTTGTGGTCTCCACGAAAAACTCCGTTATGTTGTATTGCGAAAGAGAACAAATAAGGAAGCTGGTGATGCGGTTGTAGTCGTATTTTGTTGAAGTTACCCATTGATTAAAGTATAATAGAAGAAAGGAAGAAATATGGGAGATATTGCATACCAGAATAAGGATGTAACCGCTAAGGTTATGGCGGAGGCGCTTAAGGGAAAATCACTGGCTCCCTTTGGAATTCACCAGTTAAAAATCGTAGATATTCTGCCTACGAATTTACCGGTGATCGAAAGCAATGAGCTGCGGCTTGACAATTTATTTCTGCTGAGTGACGGCTCGATCGGGATCATGGATTATGAATCAGCCTATAATCAGGAAAATTTTGTGAAATACATAAATTATATTGCGAGAGTGATAAAGCGTTATGCAATAAACCATGAGCTGGATCGTATCAAACAGATAAAAATGATCGTTATCTACACGGCCGATGTGGACCATGCGGAAGCGGTTTATGATCTGGGAGGCATTGTGTTGAAGATTGAACCCACCTTTTTAGTGGAAGCAGACTCAAAGGCACAGTACGACAGGATCAGGAAGCGGATAGATGCAGGAGAACGTTTGACCGATGAGGAATTAATGGAGCTGATGATTCTGCCGCTAACCGTAAAGGGAAAGAAGGAAAAACAGCCGGTGATCATCTCGGCAGTAGAACTGGCGAAGAGAATTGCAGACCGAAAACAGGCTCTGGAAGCGCTTGCAGGTATTTTGACGTTTTCTGACAAGCTGATAGACGAAGCCTATAAAAGGCAGATCAAGGAGGAAATGCGGATGACACAGATTGGACAGATGCTGATTGATGAGGGCATGGAGAAAGGAATTGAAAAAGGAATGGAAAAAGGAATTCAGGCATTGATTGAGGATAACAGAGAAGGTGGTGTTTCAGATGAAAGAATCATCGAAAAGCTGCAGAAACGTTTTTCCATGGACAGAGGGAAAGCGGAATCGTATTTGGAGCGTTTTACACAGAAGTAGAACGGACCGTTGATTTACATGTAAAACCGGGGCTTGAGGGACCTGGTTTTATTTCTTTCTAGGAAACTTCGCAAATCGGCCAAGATAGTGTATAATGGACTTGAAATAAAAAATCACATAACAAAAGAGCGAATGTAGTGATTCGCCACGACGTTGATTATGTAGTTTTTTGTTTTTGGTTTAGACTGCGCTGTCTGACGGCAAAGAAAGAATAAGGGGCATGGAACTATCCATAACCCATTACCTTTCGGAATCGTTCAAACAGCGCAGTTTTTTTGTAGTAAACTTCTAAAACCAACATAGAAGTACCACACTTCGGACATTTGAGTGGGTCATATCCAAACGTCAGAATAATCGAGTTACGCCAATCCAGAAGACTGGAAAGATAGCGTTGTTTCTGAGGGGATAAACATTGCCGAAGATTTTTATCCTGTTTATGATGTTTTGCATAAATCCCATAGTAACGAACCATTTTGAAGTGCTTGTCAGGGATATGAATAATCAGGCGTTTTATAAAGTCAATGACGGGGAGGCATTCTGTAACCGTCTTGTGATCCTCATGCCTGGTGTAATGAAACGTCACGGAGTCACCATCGTAAGAATCAATTCTGGAGGCAGCAATAACCGGTCGTCCGAGATATCGGCTGATATACTTAATGGTGATATCTGGAGAGCAGAGATTGGGTTTGGCACGGACGTAAAAACCATCCGGGTGATCCTTATAAATCTGATTTTTAAGTTTAAGGAAAGAAGAACCGAGTTTATGCGCAAGTTTTTCTAAAAGAACCTTACGGAAAGCGAAGCGTAAAAATCTGAAATCAAAATGTTTGTTTGGACGCCAGGAGGTAATATTACCGGCACCGCCCTCGGAGATGAGCGCATGGATATGAGGGTTCCATTTGAGGTCTCTACCGAAAGAGTGAAGGACACAAATAAACCCAGGAGTAAAGTTTTCAGTTTTATTAAGTTTAGAAAACATACGAAGGACGACATCTCGGACGGCATGAAAAAGACAATTCAAAAGAGAATGATCCTTAAGAAAGTAGATGCGAAGTTCCTCTGGAATCGTAAAGACACAGTGTCTGTGGTTACAGGAAATGAGCTTGCAGGACATACGAAAAGCCCGTTTCTGATTATACATGTTACCACAAGATGGACAGAAACGGCTTTTGCAGGAAAAAGGTACAGATTTAAGTTTCCCACAATGGGGACAGCCGTAGACAGCTTGTTCTGGCTTAGACGGACGCCAATTGGAAAATGAGATTTACGAACCATCGAAAATAATTTGCAAAAAAGAAATATTTGTATATAATGATGTTTAGAAACAGGACAGGAGGATACTACATGAAAGCGATTGTTGCGGTAGACGAAGCGTGGGGGATCGGGAAAGACGGAAAATTATTGACCCATCTCCCCGAAGATATGAAATTTTTCAGAACGGTTACAAAAGGGAAAGTGGTCGTTATGGGCAGAAAAACGCTGCAGAGCTTTCCGGATGCGAAGCCATTGAAAAACAGGATTAACATCGTTTTGACATCGGACGATACCATGAACGGCGAGGGACTCATTGTCTGCCGCAGTGTGGCTGACGCCTTAAATCAGCTGAAGGAGTATGACAGCGACGATGTCTATATTATTGGAGGTCAGAGCGTCTATGAGCAGTTTCTTCCATATTGTGATACCGCGTATGTGACCAGGATGAAACGGGATTTCGGTGCTGACACCTGGTTTGTGAATCTCGACAGTCAGGAAGGCTGGGAAGAGACGGAAACAGGGGAAGAGAAAGAGTACGAGGGGCTGCATTTTGCTTTCTGTACTTACAAAAACAGGAATTGCCCGAATCGATAAAATCAGACCAGGACGGAGGACAAAAGAATGTTAAACTGCGAGAGAACAAGCGTAATGAATTTTGAAAATGCCATCCGGGGCGCGAGAAATCCCATGAACAGCTGGGGGCGTATGGACAGTGGCTACGACGAAGACGGTAATTTTGTGCTGGGACCCAATGATATGAGCCTGGCCAGACGGTTAAGAAATGCAGGCAGTGACCACCGCAAATACATCCGGCAGATTTTCGTATCCGTGGATATCACTGCACCGCTGTACTGGTGGAAGGAGTACGATACCTATAAAGTTTCCACCGTGGCAAACTCTACCAGCACGATGCACAAGATTCACAGCAAACCATTTTCCATAGATGATTTCAGCCACGACCACATGACTCCGGAGACCCTGGAATTCATGAATCAGATGGTGGAGTATTTAGAGAAGGTGCGGAACCGCTATCTGGAGACGAAGAGCAAGGACGACTGGTACGATATGATCCAGCTGCTCCCGTCCAGCTACAACCAGATGAGGACGTGTACCATGAATTATGAATCCTTAATTAATATGTACTTTGCGAGAAGAAACCACAAGCTTGCCGAGTGGCACACCTTCTGCGACTGGATCATGACGCTTCCTTATGCAAAGGAGCTGATAGCGGCGGAAGAAGACGAAGAAGCATGATCCGCTTCGCGGAAAAACAGGAAAAGAGGTTATCATGAACATATTAGTAACCGTTGACAAAAACTGGGCGATCGGAAATCAGGGCCAGCTCCTGGTCTCCATTCCTGAGGACCAGCGACTTTTGCGGGAGGAGACTCAGGGGGGAATCATCGTGATGGGACGAAAAACCTTTGAGACCCTTCCGGGAAAGCAGCCGCTGTACGGCCGAATCAACGTGATTCTGTCAAAAGACCGGAATTACCAGGTAAAAGGCGCGGTCGTCTGCCACTCTCTGGAAGAGACTCTTGAATTTTTGAAGCAGTACCCCAAGGCCTCCGTATTCATCATCGGCGGCAGCAGTATCTATGATCAATTCCTGCCTTACTGTGACACCGTCCACGCAACCTTTATCGATTACGAATACAGCGCCGATACCCATTTTCCCGACTTAGACAAGTCCGGGGAGTGGAGCCTTACCGCTGAGAGTGATGAGCATACCTACTTTAATTTGTGTTACAGTTTCCGGATGTATCAGAAGAAATAAGCCAAACCAGGCCGCAGGAACAGCAGTAAGTTTATCCTTTATTTTTAAGAATTCATATTGTCAGGTTGGAAATTAGATGGTAAGATGGTAAGAGTACCATTTCTCCTGATTGTTGGGGAAGGCTATCAGGAAAGGCGTACAGGTATAATTCACCAAAAGAATTAGGAGGATGAAGATGTATAAGATTTTAAAAGCAGAGAAATTAGCTGACAAGATCTATCTGATGGACGTAGAAGCGCCCAGGATTGCTAAAGCCTGCCAGCCGGGAGAATTTGTAATTGTCAGGATGGACGAGAGGGGAGAGCGTATTCCTCTCACAATCTGTGACTATGATAGAGAAAAGGGAACCGTTACCATCGTGTTCCAGATCGTCGGAGCCAGCACAGAGAGAATGGCTGGTTTAAAGACGGGAGATTCCTTCATCGATGTCGTGGGACCTCTGGGTAATCCGTCGGAGTTCGTTCATGACGACTTGGAAGAAGTGAAAAACAGAAAGTATTTATTCGTAGCCGGCGGCGTTGGAACTGCTCCGGTATATCCACAGGTAAAATGGTTAAAAGAACACGGCGTTTCCGTTGATGTCATTATGGGTTCCAAAACAAAGGATTTACTGATTCTGGAAGACGAGATGCGGACGGTAGCCGGCAATTTGTACGTCACCACAGACGATGGTTCCTATGAGAGAAAAGGCATGGTTACAGAAGTGATTAAGGATCTGGTTGTAAATCAGGGCAAGAAGTACGATGTCTGCGTAGCCATCGGACCGATGATCATGATGAAATTCACCTGCCTGATGACAAAGGAACTGGGTATTCCGACAATCGTAAGCTTAAATCCGGTCATGGTGGATGGAACAGGCATGTGCGGTGCCTGCCGTGTATCCGTGGGCGGAGAAGTGAAGTTCGCCTGCGTGGATGGACCTGAATTTGACGGCCATCTCGTGAATTTCGACGAGGCGATGAAGAGACAGCAGATGTATAAGACGGAAGAAGGCCGTGCGCTGTTAAGACTTCATGAGGGTGCGACCCATCATGGCGGATGCGGCCATTGTGGAGGTGACGAGTAATGGATATGATGAAGAAAGTGCCTGTCAGAGAGCAGGATCCGAAGGTCAGAGCGACAAATTTCGAAGAGGTTTGTCTTGGATATAATGAAGAAGAGGCGAGAGCGGAAGCCAGCCGCTGTTTAAAGTGCAAGAATCCGAAGTGCGTGGGCGGATGTCCCGTTTCCATCGACATTCCGGGCTTTATCAAAGAGGTTCAGGAAGGCAACTACGAGGAAGCCGCAAAGGTAATAGCAAAATCCTCCGCACTTCCGGCGGTCTGCGGCCGTGTGTGCCCGCAGGAGAGCCAGTGTGAAGGCCAGTGTATCCGCGGAATCAAGGGCGAGCCGATCTCCATCGGTAAGCTGGAGCGTTTCGTTGCAGACTGGTCCAGAGAGAATGGCTTCGTTCCGGCGGCTCCGGAAAAGACCAACGGCAGGAAGGTAGCCGTGATCGGTTCCGGCCCCTCCGGCGTGACATGTGCAGGCGATTTGGCGAAGATGGGATATGAGGTGACGATTTTTGAAGCCCTCCACGAGCCGGGCGGCGTACTGACATACGGTATTCCGGAATTCCGTCTCCCGAAGGAAGGCGTCGTACAGCCGGAGATCGATAACGTGAGAAAGTTAGGCGTTAAGATCGAGACAGACGTCATCATCGGCAAATCGGTGACCATCGACGAGCTTCTGGATGAAGAAGGCTTCGAGGCCGTATTCATCGGTTCCGGCGCCGGACTTCCGATGTTCATGGGAATCCCTGGTGAGAACGCCAACGGCGTATTCTCAGCTAATGAGTATTTAACGAGAAGCAATTTAATGAAAGCGTTCCGTGATGATTACGATACGCCGATTGTTGCAGGTAAGAAGGTAGCGGTTGTCGGCGGCGGAAACGTGGCGATGGATGCTGCGAGAACGGCTCTTCGTCTCGGCGCAGATGTACATATTGTATACAGAAGAAGCGAGGCAGAACTTCCGGCCAGAGCGGAGGAAGTACACCACGCGAAGGAAGAGGGAATCATCTTTAATCTCCTGACAAATCCGATTGAGATTCTCACCGATGACAACGGATGGGTGAATGGTATGAAGTGTATCAAGATGGAACTGGGGGAACCGGATGCTTCCGGCAGAAGAAGACCGGTTGCCATTGAAGGTTCCGAATTTGTCATCGAAGTGGACACGGTTATCATGTCTCTCGGAACTTCACCGAACCCGCTGATCTCCGCCACTACCAAGGGTCTCGAAACTAACCGCAGAAAATGTATCGTAGCGGAAGAGTCAAACGGTAAGACTACAAAGGAAGGCGTATACGCAGGCGGCGACGCCGTTACGGGCGCTGCCACAGTAATTCTCGCCATGGAGGCGGGACGCGCCGGAGCGAGAGGAATCCACGAATACTTATCCGGACAGGAAGAAGCATAAGAAGTATTATAACAGACAGTATTATTCAGATAGTATCATAACAGGATGCAGAGGGGCTGCCAGCAAGGCAGCCCTTCCTGATGATATATCGTTTTGTTTGAGGTGTATATGAGTAAGAAGATAGATTTGCTGCATGGCCATATTTTTACGTCTCTGACGGGACTGGCCCTGCCGATTATGGCGACGGCGCTGGTCCAGACGGCATACAGCCTGACGGATATGGCGTGGATCGGCCTGGTGGGGTCTCCCGCAGTGGCGGCAGTGGGCGCGGCCAGCATGTATACATGGCTTTCCCAGGGAGTTGTGGCGCTGGCCAAGATGGGAGGCCAGGTGAAGGTGGCCCATTCTCTCGGCAGCGGGAGACCGGAGGAGGCCGCCAAGTATGCGGCGGGAGCGATCCAGATGGGCGTTCTGTTTGCCCTGGTATTTGCCGCTGTTACGGTGTTTGGAGCCCGTCCGCTCATCGGATTTTTCGGCTTGAGTGACGGCGCCATTATTCACAATGCCCAGGTGTATTTGAAGATTACCTGCGGCCTGATCTTGTTTTCCTTTTTAAATGCGATAATTACCGGAATACTGACGGCGATGGGGGACAGCAAAACACCGTTTATCGCCAATGTTATCGGGCTTATCATGAATATGATACTCGATCCGGTTTTAATATTCGGTGTCGGACCGTTTCCCGTAATGGGTGTCGCCGGTGCGGCGGTGGCCACGGTCACGGCCCAGATGATTGTAACGATTGTATTTCTCGTGGTAGTGAAAAAGGACAGACTGGTGTTCGATAAGGTCCGTTTCCTGGAACGGATCCCCAGGGATTATTTCCGGGTGATGGTCCGCATCGGCCTTCCGGCTGCGGTCCAGAATCTGATCTATACCAGCATTTCCATGGTTCTGACCAGATTTGTGGCAGGCTTCGGCGACGCGGCCGTGGCGGTGCAGAGAGTGGGAAGCCAGATCGAATCCATCTCCTGGATGACGGCGGATGGGTTTGCGGCGGCCATCAATTCTTTTATCGGCCAGAACTACGGAGGACGCCAGTACCGACGGGTGAAGAAAGGCTATATGACGGCTATCGGCGTCATGTTCGTATGGGGGCTTTTCTGTTCGGGCGTGCTGATCGGATTTCCGAGGCAGATCTTCGGGCTGTTTATCCATGAGGCAGATATTATTCCCCTGGGCATCAGCTATCTCGTCGTCCTCGGTTTCTCACAAATGTTCATGTGTGTGGAGCTGACGACGGTCGGCGCGCTGTCCGGTCTCGGAAAGACACTGCTCTGTTCCGTTATAAGCGTTGTGTTTACCTCGGCAAGAATACCGCTCGCCATGATTTTAAGCAGCACGCCGCTGGCGCTTGACGGTATCTGGTGGGCATATACGATATCCAGCGTGATCAAGGGAATCCTGTTCTTTATCTGTTTTCTGTATGTATCCGGGAAGCTTCCGGAGGATGGCGCGCAGGCGTCATGGTAAGTTTAGAAGGGGGAGTTTGCAAATGAAGAAACCGATGACACAGGAAGAACGTTTTGTACAGATGATCGAAACGCCGGTTTCCACACTGATTCCGCGGCTGGCGGTTCCAACGATTATCAGCATGCTGGTGACCGCTATCTATAATATGGCGGATACCTTTTTCGTCAGCCAGATCGGAACCAGCGCATCCGGCGCGGTGGGCGTCATGTTCTCCGCCATGGCCATGATACAGGCTATCGGCTTTACGCTGGGAATGGGGAGCGGGAATTACATCTCGCGTTCGCTGGGGGACAGAAACGGCGGGGAAGCGGAAAAATCGGCGGCGACCGCATTTTTCACGGCCCTGATCATTGGTGCCCTGATCTCGGTTTTCGGGCTCATCTGCCTGCGGCCGCTCGTATTTCTTTTAGGGGCTACGGAAACCATCGCTCCATACGCCATGGACTATGGCAAATATATTCTGATCGCAGCCCCCTTCATGATGTCTTCCTTTGTCATGAACAATATTCTGCGCGCCCAGGGAAATGCCATGTATTCCATGATCGGTATTACCACGGGCGGTGTCCTGAATATGATTCTCGATCCTATTCTAATCTTCGGTTTTGATATGGGGATTGCAGGAGCGGCCATTGCGACGATGATGAGTCAGATGATCAGCTTCGGAATCCTGTTTTACCAGTGTAATTTCAGAGAAGGAAGCATTCGGATGAGGCTGTCCAAATTTACGCCTACCGGGAAAATGTACGGAGAGATTCTGCACGCAGGGCTTCCCTCCTTCTGCCGCCAGGGACTGGCCAGCGTGGCGACGGTGATCCTGAACTTTGCGGCCGGACCATTCGGCGATTCCGCTATTGCGGCCATGTCGATTGTCTCCAGGTTTATGATGTTTATTAACTCGGCGCTGATCGGCTTCGGCCAGGGCTTCCAGCCGGTATGCGGTTTTAATTTCGGGGCGAAGCGGTACGACCGTGTGCTGGAGGCGTTCTGGTTCTGCGTAAAGGTGGCGATTACGATGCTGACCTGTTTCGGCATCATCGCATTTGTGATCAGCCGTCCGATCATTACCGCATTCCGCCGGGAAGATCTAGAGGTGATCCGGATCGGTACGCTGGCGCTGCGGCTGCAGATCCTGACGCTGCCGCTTCAGGCGTGGGTGATCATGGTCAACATGCTGACCCAGTCCATTGGATACGGGTTCCGCGCTTCGCTGGTAGCCATGGGACGCCAGGGCCTGTTCCTCATTCCCTCGCTCCTCATTCTGCCGAACATCTGCGGCATTCTGGGCGTACAGCTGGCCCAGCCGGTGGCCGATGTCTTTACCTTTGCGCTGGCGACCTTTATTGTGGTGAGAGTGCTGGAGGAATTGAAAACCATGCGGGAGGGGCAGAAAATAAAAAAATCATAAAAAATATAAAAAAGGGTTGAATTTTACCTATGGTTTCGGTTAACATAAGAGATAGAGTATTTCTACATAAAATTCCAGATGAAAATAGAGCGAAGGACCAGCGATGAATATAAAAATACAGTTAAGAAGCAATCATTTTCGGAAGTGGCTGAGGAGACTTGGCTGCAGCCTGTTAATCGGAAGTATGTTATGTACACAGACAGTTCCCGCGTGGGCCACATCCAAGGCGGAAAAAGAGAAGAAAGAGGCTCAGCAGAAGCTGGATGACGCCAAGAAGAAGGCGGAAGCGGCAGAAGCCAACAAGAACGCCGCCAACGCCCAGGTGTCAAAGCTGACCTCGGATTTAACGGCGCTTCTTACCGATATTCAGTTCCTCGAGACGGATATCGCCAACAAGGAGGCCGACATCAAGCAGGCGGAAATCGATTACGAGGCAGCAAAAAAAGAAGAAGAAAAGCAGTATGCTGCTATGAAAAAGCGGATTCAGTATATGTATGAAAAGGGTGATACGGAGTACCTTGATATCTTTCTTCAGGTAAAGAGTATGGCGGACCTGTTAAACAAAGCGGAGTATGTGGAGAGTATCTATTCCTATGACCGGAAGATGCTGGATACGTATCAGGAGACAAAGCAGCAGGTGGCTGACAACAAGGCGCAGCTGGAGAATGACAAGGCCGAGATGGAGGTAATGGAGCTGGAGCTTCAGGGCCAGAAATCCCAGTTGGAGACGACGATTGCCAAAAAGAAGAAGGAAGTCAGCAATTTTGACTCCCAGTTAGCCCAGGCAAAGAATGATGCGGCAGCCTATGCCAAGACCGTAGAGAAGAAGAACCAGGAGATTCAGAAGGCGAAAGAGGAAGAGGCCAGAAAGAAGAGGGAGGCCGAGGAAGCAAGAAAGAAAGCGGAAGCGGAAGCAGCAAAGAAAAAGAGTTCGGCTACGAGTACTTCGAAGAAGACATCGGCCAACGACAAGTACACCGGCCCAGCTGCGGTAAAGAGCAGCGGCGGATCGGCACAGGGCCGCGCGGTAGCGGATTATGGCCTTCAGTTTGTGGGTAATCCCTACGTTTACGGAGGGACAAGCTTAACGAACGGAGCCGACTGTTCCGGTTTCGTGCAGCAGGTATACAAGCATTTTGGCTACTCACTGCCGAGAAGCTCTTCGGAGCAACGTTCCGCGGGACGTGAGGTCTCTTATTCGGAGGCACAGCCCGGTGATTTAATCTGCTACGCCGGCCATGTCGCGATCTATATCGGAAACGGACAGATTGTTCACGCCAGTACGCCTACGACTGGTATCAAGGTAGGTACGGCTACATACAGGACGATTTTATCGGTCAGAAGAATCGTATAAGGTGAGATTATAAAAATTATGAAGCAGCAGAACGACTGGTACACGGGGATCAACCATTACGACAACTATGTGGAGAAGGAGATCGGGATCGAGCGCAGAATCATCGACGGGCCCACCGATCCGTATCTCCACGAGCGTGTGGAGATATTCTATGTGTTGTCCGGAAAGGGCGCCATATCGGTAAACGGATATGCCTACGACGCGGTGCCGGGCAGTCTGTTCTGCATGTATTCCCACCACTTCCACCATGTGGAAGCGGTGGAGGAAAAGCTCGATGTGGCGGTGATCCGGTTCCACATCGGGCTTTTTATGTATATGAGCTGGGAGAAGCACCCGAAGCACGCCAATGCCAGGCTGGTGTACGATACGAAGCCCATGGTGAGACTTTCCGGGGAAGAGAAGGAAGAGGTGGAGGCGCTGGTGCGCAGCCTTCTTCGTGAGGCAAAGGAAGCGCGATTTGAGCGGCTTAACATGATCGAGTACAAGACGCTCGAGCTGCACGCATATTACTGCCGGTATGCCTATGAGGAAATCGGTAAGGCGTCCCGAAAGGAACGGACGGTATGGAGCATCATCGAGAAAGTGATTCTGGCAACGGGAGAGGATATCACGCTGGAGGACATGACTGAGGAGGGGATAAGCCCTGAGACGATGAACCGGAGGATCAAGGAAGCCTGCGGATTCACATTTTTCCAGCTCAAGCAGTTTGGAAAGGTGATCAATGCCTGCGCGCTGCTGCATTTTCCGGAATTGTCCATGGAGTATATCGGCGATCAGCTGAATTTCTCTTCTGCCGCGGCATTTTACAAGGTGTTCAAACAGTACTGCGGGGTGACTCCGCGGGAGTATCAGACGGAGTATATCGGAACCATGGTTCCGGGAAGCGGCGCCGGTTCGGCAATGCAGTTTCTTCAGTATATCCATATCCATTTTTCCGAGGATATACGGCTGGAGGATTTATGTGAGAAGTTCTGTATGAAGCCGTATACGGTGAAGCAGATCTTTAAGCAGGTCTTTGGAAATCCCTTTGAAGAGCTGCTGGCCCAGGTCCGCATCTCCTATGCCTGCTCATTTCTGCGGACAGGGGACAGGACGGTTCTGGAAATTGCCTCTCTGTGCGGCTTTAACTCACAGTCTACCTTTCAGCGGCATTTTAAATGGTGGATGAACCAGACGCCGGAGGAGTACCGGGAAGTGATGAGAGAAAAGCCTGACAAAAAATGATAATAAAACTTTATAATGTGAATATAAGGAGAAGCCCTTCTTTGCTATAATGAAAGTATCATGTTCAATATGCGAAGGAGGTTTTTTCTATGTATGACAGATTATTTTCTCCGATTCAAATCAGGGGTCTGGAGCTGAAAAACAGGGTGGTCCTGCCTGCAATGGGAACCCGTATGGCGGGGGAAAAGGGGGAGATCACTCCGAGGCTTGTGGCCTATCACGCGGCCAGAGCGGCCGGCGGCTGCGGCTTAAACATCGTGGAGGTGGCCGCGGTACATACGCCCAGCGCTCCCGCACACTTTGTATCCATCAGTGACGACAGCCTGATCGGGGGGCATAAGAAGCTGACGGATGCCATCCACCAGAACGGCGGAAAGGCGGCGATTCAGCTGTGGCAGGGCTCTATCGCCACGACGTTTGACCCCAGGGCAGAAATGCTGGTGGTTAATGATATGGAGTTTGCGGGTATGAAGCTTAAGGCTATTACAACAGACAGGATACAGGAGATTGTGGAGTGTTACGGAAAGGCCGCGGCGCGCTGTGTCGAGGCTGGATACGACTGTCTGGAATTCCACTGCGCGCACAATTATCTGCCACATTCCTTCTTAAGCGGAGGATTAAATCACAGGACGGATGAGTACGGAGGAAGCTTTGAGAACCGGTCGAGATTCCCGCTTGAATGTATCCGGGCGATTCGGAATGCCATACCGGAGGAAATGCCGCTGTTCATGCGTATTGATGCTCACGATGATTATCTGCCGGGCGGGCTTATTATCGAAGAAATCATCGAATTCTGCCGCATAGCCGGGGAAAATGGAGTGGATGTACTGGATGTATCCAGGGGAAATATCATCACGGCCGGATCCGTTTATGAGGTTCCGCCCATCGATATTCCGAGAGGCTTTAATGTGGAGAATGCCGCACGGATCAGAAGAGAGACGAAGATGGCGACGATCGCCGTGGGAAGAATCAACACCGCGGAGCAGGCGGAAGCCATCCTCGAAGAGGATAAGGCCGATATGGTCGTCATGGGAAGAGCCCAGCTGGCTGATCCGGAGTTCTGCAATAAGGCGAGGGAGGGCAGGACAGAGGACATCATCCACTGTGTCGGCTGCAACCAGGGCTGCTACGACGGATTCTGCGATTTAAGGAACAGACCGTTTATCACATGTCTGAGAAATCCGTGTCTGGGTCACGAGGAGGAGTGGAAGCTTACAAAGGCGGAGACTCCGAAACAGGTCTATATCGCAGGCGGCGGAATGGCCGGCCTGGAGGCGGCCAGGGTGCTGCTCATGAGGGGCCATCATCCGGTGATCTTTGAGGCGGGAGACCGTCTGGGCGGCCAGTTTATCACGGCGGGCCAGGCTCCGGGCAAGGAAGAGATGAAACAGGCGGCCATTTCCTTTGGACGGCTGGTGGAGCGGTCGGGTGCGGAGGTGCGCTTCCATACGCCGCTTACACAGGAGATTATCACGGAGGAGAAACCGGACGCGGTGATCGCGGCCATAGGCTCCGCGCCGATCGAGCTGAAGCTTCCGGGAAGCGGGAAGAAAATGGTCTGTCAGGCCCACGCCGTGCTGGAGCATGAAGTGGAGCCGGAGGGCAGCGTCTGTGTGATCGGAGGCGGGCTGGTCGGTCTCGAGGCCGCGGATGCGCTGGCGGCGGCCGGGCATCCGGTGAAGGTGCTGGAAATGAAGGATACGGCGGGAGAAGATCTGGGAATGCTACGGAAAATCGCCGTGATGCAGAAGCTGGTTGGTGAGTCGGTCGGGATCATCACAAGTGCCCGATGTCTCGAAATCAATGAGACCGGTGTGGTGGTTGAGACACCGGAAGGGAAGGAGACCGTGGCCTGTGACAGCGTGGTTCTGGCTGTGGGGTCTGCTTCGAGAGACAGCAGTGCGCTGAAAGAAGCCAGTGAGAAGGCTGGGGCGGATTTCTTTGTTATCGGAGATGCGAAGCGGGCAAGGCGTGCGATTGATGCGATTGCGGAAGGATTTGATACTGCAAGGCTGGTATAGGGGAAGGAGGAGGAATTATCAATGAAATCCAGATTATTAGAAGCGTTAAAGATCGGTTCCATGACCGTAAAAAACGGCGTTTTCATGGCGCCCATGTCCCTGGGATATGAGAGCCCGGACGGAACGGTCAATGAGACCATGCAGGAATACTGGCTGGCAAGGGCGAGAGGCGGCGTGGGCTGTATCATCACCGATGCGCTCTCGGTAGATCCCGATGTGCCGTATCTGGGCAACACGCTGTGTTTCAGAAATGAAGAGAGTATTGCGTCCTACCGCCGTTTCACGGACAAAATCCACGAGTGCGGCGCCAGGGTGATCCCGCAGATCACCCACCCGGGACCGGAGAGTGTCAGCGCGTTCCGCGGCATTCCGCCCATGGCCAGCAGCGTGTACTTAAATTCTATGGCTCAGAAGACCAGGGCTGTCACTCTGGAGGAAATTCCAGGGATCATACAGAAATACGCAAAAGGCGCATACGATGCCAAGCGCGCCGGCTTTGACGGAATCGAGCTGCACTGTGCCCACGCGTATATGCTGCTGGGATCATTTTTATCACCTATGAGGAACAAACGGACGGACCGTTACGGCGGCAGTCTCGACAATCGGGCACGCCTGCTGTGTGAAGTCCTGGATGCGATTCGGGAGTCCTGCAGCCCCGATTTCCCGATTATTCTTCGCATGTCGGGAAGTGAACGGGACGAACAGGGCAATACGCTGGAAGATATGAAGTACCTCGTTCCGATCCTGGAACGTCACGGCGTGGATGCATTTGAAATCAGCGGCGGTACCCAGTATGAGCGATGCAATAAGATTATCCCGTGCCACGGGGAGGTGCAGGGCGTCAACGTTCCGGAGGCGGAAGCGCTGAAGCAGGCGGCGGCAGTGCCGGTACTTGTGGTCGGGAAAATAGGCGAGCCGCGATATGCGGAATATCTGGTCGATTCGGGCAAGGTGGATGGCGTCGTGTTGGGCCGCGCCCTGATTGCGGATCCCGACTTCGTAAAGAAGATGGAAGCCGGAGATTACGACGGAATCGCACCGTGCGCGGCCTGTGCCATCGGATGTGTGGGAGAACAGACGAAACGTCATCCGGCCTCCTGCGTGATCAATCCGGCGGCAGGCAGGGAGAAAGAGCTGGAGCTTACGAAAACGGAAAGGCCGGAACGTGTGGTGATCGTGGGCGGCGGAATCGGTGGCATGGCCTGTGCCAGGGCCTGTGCGGTGCGCGGCCACAAAGTCGTTCTCCTGGAGCGGGAAAATGAACTGGGAGGCCAGATGCGGCTTGCCTGTATTCCGCCCCATAAGCAGGAACTGAGCAAATGGATTGTCTATCTGGAGCATGAACTGGAACGGCTGTCTGTAGACGTACGGCGGAACACGGCCGCGGACAGGGACGTTATTGACCGTCTTTCTCCTGATACGCTGGTTATCGCTACCGGAGCGGGAGAGATGCTCCCGCCAGTACCGGGAATCGATCCGGAGCAGGCGATAACCGCATGGAAGGTATTGAGAGGAGAGACAGCCATCCCAGGCGGAAATGTCCTGGTAGTCGGCGGCGGTATGGTTGGCTGTGAGGTCTGTGAGTACCTGATGCATCAGAAGCGCGGATTCTGTCATATTACCATGATCGAGATGGCAGATGAGATCGGCGCGGGAATGGTGGTGAACAACAGAGTGCCGGCCATGATACGGCTGAACCGGCCGGAGATTACCATGATGACAGGCACAAAGCTGGTATCCGTAAACGGCGGAGAGGTGACAGTGGAAAGGCGCGGCACACAGGAAGTTTTAAGCGGCTTTACCCATATCATCTATGCCTGCGGGGCACGCCCGGTCAGAGGTCTTTATGAGGAACTGAAAGAGGCTTATCCGGAGGCGGTTCTGATCGGAGACGCGCAGCAGCCCGCACAGGCGCTGGAAGCGGTAAGGCAGGCGGTGGAGACTGCGGTGCGGATCGGTTAATCCAGGAAAAAACATTGGATTATGGCTGTTCCTGATGATATAATGGAAATATAAGAAATACATGAAGGAGGACACGCTGATGAAACAATGGCTGGATACTGCGGACGAATATATAAAGTCCTGGAAAATCCGTGATGTGGCGTTGTTAAAGCTCTGCGTCTGTGCTGCCGGTTTTCTGTTTGGAATGGGAATCCCAAAACGGCACCGGAACAAAGCGTCAATCGCTGCAAGTATTATTTTCTCTGTGACCTATGTGCTGGTGATGCTCCCATTTTTAAAGCTGCTGGACAGAAACTTGAAAGAGGGAGCGGCCTGAATGTGGGCCTGAATGTGAGCCTGAACATTGACCTGACTGGAGATGCGGAAGCTTCGAAGGAAATGCTGCAGGAAGAAAGGGGAGCTGTCATACCTGTGATTTACCATCACTGGCGGGGCAGTTTCCCTTTTCTCACGTTTTCGTAACCGGCAAAACACGGGTCATCGATTCAGAAGGTAAATAGACAGATTCAGATATGCGGCGAACAGACACCATAACAGGTATGGAATCTGTAAGCAGGCTGCCAGAGGGGAGATTTTATAAAACTGGTAAATCATCGCGGCTATGAGGAGGATCAGTGCAATAAGCCAGATAAATGACAGCAGATATTGGGAGAGACCAAAAAACAGGATGCTCCATCCAAAATTGAAAAGAAGCTGTAATGCATAGTATTTAAGCGCTTTTCCTGTGTTTGGATCCCCCGAGACATAGATTATGTAGGAGGAGATCCCCATTAACAGGTACAGAATTGTCCAGACAACTGGAAACAGAAAGGCCGGCGGTGATAAGGGCGGCCTGATCAATGTCTGGTAGGCCATCGTATTACCGCTGATAAGCGCGGAAATAGAGCCGACAGCCAACGGGATCATGATTGAAATGAGCAGAGCGCTGATATTTTTCGATTTCATAGATGCTCCTTTGACAGGTGGTTAGTAATTATATGCGTAAGAGGGAAGGAAAAATGATAAATCAGGAGATTTCCCAACCCCCTTGAGTTTACAGGGAAATCCAAAAAATACTTGCGAAATTCGACATTCTGTGAGAGAATATAGCTAAGTATGATGTGATATATTTAACAAAGTACTTTTCACAATTATTACTTATTCGAAAGGAGTTTTAACATGATTTATTCACAGGAAGTAGAAGAGATGTGCACAGTGGCACAGGGCGTTCATCACGGCGCTGCTCCAATCCCAGAAGAAGCAAAATGGGTAAAATCTAAAGAAGTTAAAGATATCTCCGGTTTAACACATGGCGTTGGCTGGTGTGCTCCTCAGCAGGGTGCATGTAAGCTGACTTTAAATGTCAAAGAAGGCATCATTCAGGAAGCACTGGTAGAGACCATCGGATGTTCCGGTATGACTCACTCCGCTGCCATGGCTGCAGAGATTCTGCCAGGTTTAACCGTTTTAGAAGCATTGAACACAGACCTTGTTTGTGACGCAATCAATACAGCAATGAGAGAATTATTCTTACAGATCGCATACGGCAGAACCCAGAGTGCGTTCTCAGAGGATGGACTTCCTGTCGGTGCGGGACTGGAAGACTTAGGAAAGGGACTTCGTTCTCAGGTTGGTACCATGTACGGAACCTTAAAGAAAGGTCCTCGTTACCTTGAAATGGCTGAAGGTTATGTAACCGGTATTGCACTGGATGCTGACGATCAGATCATCGGCTATCAGTTCGTAAGCCTTGGAAAGATGACAGATTTCATCAAGAAGGGCGACGATCCGAATACTGCATGGGAGAAAGCAAAAGGACAGTACGGCCGTGTTGCTGACGCTGTTAAGATCATCGACCCAAGACATGAATAATGGGACAGGCCGGAGTCATACATAGAAGTTCCGGTTTTCCATCTGCAGAATTTGACATAGCCAAATAACAAGGAGGACAAGATAATGGCTTTATTTGAATCATATGAGAGACGTATCAAACAGATCAATGAAGTATTAAACAGCTACGGAATTGCTTCCATTGAGGAAGCAGAAAAGATTACAAAAGATGCTGGTTTAGATGTATATAAGCAGGTTGAAGCGATCCAGCCAATCTGTTTCGAGAATGCGAAGTGGGCGTATACCGTTGGCGCAGCTATCGCAATTAAGAAGGACTGCCGTAAGGCAGCAGACGCAGCAGCAGCAATTGGTGAAGGACTTCAGTCTTTCTGTATCCCGGGTTCCGTAGCAGATCAGCGTAAGGTTGGTTTAGGCCATGGCAACTTAGGCAAGATGTTACTGGAAGAAGCGACTGACTGCTTCTGCTTCTTAGCAGGCCATGAGTCCTTCGCAGCAGCAGAAGGCGCAATCGGTATCGCAGAGAAGGCAAACAAGGTTCGTGAGAAACCATTAAGAGTTATCTTAAATGGTTTAGGAAAAGATGCCGCTCAGGTTATCTCCAGAATCAACGGCTTTACATATGTAGAGACTGAGATGGATTACTACACAGGCGAAGTAAAAGAACTGTGGAGAAAGTCCTACTCTGAAGGCTTAAGAGCAAAAGTTAACTGCTACGGCTCCAACGACGTAACAGAAGGCGTTGCAATCATGTGGAAGGAAGGCGTTGACGTTTCCATTACTGGTAACTCCACCAACCCAACCAGATTCCAGCATCCGGTTGCAGGTACTTACAAGAAAGAATGTAATGAGAAGGGCAAAAAGTATTTCTCTGTTGCTTCCGGCGGTGGTACAGGACGTACACTTCACCCAGACAATATGGCAGCAGGTCCTGCTTCCTACGGTATGACAGATACTATGGGACGTATGCACTCTGACGCACAGTTCGCAGGTTCTTCCTCCGTTCCGGCTCACGTTGAGATGATGGGTCTGATCGGTGCAGGAAATAACCCGATGGTTGGTATGACTGTTGCTGTGGCTGTTTCTATTGAGGAAGCGGCGAAGGCAGGGAAGTTCTAAGAAAAGGCTTAATGCCAGCAAAGAAAAGCAGATGTGTCCATTGGGCACAAAGCGATCCCCCAAGGAGTTGCAACTCCTTGGGGGATCGCTTTTCCTTTTGAAGAAGAATAACTTATGCTGGCCGTTGGCTATTTTATCTCCATTCTATCATTTCTTGGAGCGTTCCTGTGATAGGGGGGGCTCGGTTTATTTTTATTATTTCCATCTCTGAGCGGAGCTATTTAAGAGCTCGTTCAGTGTATGTGTTTTCATCACTTTTTTCAAATAAACACTTATATAATAACTACTAACTATCAGTACGAAGTTGGTAGTTTTTTTATTACTATAAATTAGATAAAAGTTACAAAACTTATTCATGACTTTATAAAAACAAGTGCATAATATCCAAAATATGAAATAAAAAATCAATAAAAAGCAAAATAGTTGACAATAACATATCTCATGTTATTATGAAAATAAAGGGGGGAAGCAGATGAAAAGTGTACTGGTACGTTTGGAAGAATATCTGCCAAGAGCGAGTGGAGCGGAAAAAGGCGCCTTAAAGCTTCTGCTTGAAAGTCCGGAGACTGCAGTCAACTGCAGTATTCAGCAGCTTGCAAACAAATCCTTTACTTCGGCTTCCACAGTTATCCGGCTATGCCGTAAAATGGGATTTGACGGTTATAAGGAATTTCATAAGGCTCTTCTCTGTGAAGTAGCGGTGCGAAAGGATACGAGGGGAGAAGAAACACGTGAAATAGAGAGAGAGGATGGACTGGAGAACATAGTACAGAAGGTCACATACAGAAATATACAGTCTCTCGAAAACACATGTAAACTGATGGATTTAAATACGCTAAGCAACTGTGTGAATCTGATCAATTCCGCAGATAGCCTGCTTCTGTTTGGGATGGGAGCGTCTCTGTTGGTGGCCAGGGATGTATACTTGAAATTTACCCGTGTTAATAAAACGTGTTATTTCTGTGATGACTGGCATATGCAGCTCCTGCATGCCAAGAATTCAACACCAAAGGATGTAGCACTTGCGATCAGCTATTCTGGAGTAACGGAGGAAGTAGTTCGGTGTGCAAAAGAAGCTAAAAGCAATAAGACGCCAGTTATTGCTATCACCAGGTTTGAGGCGTCTATCCTTGCGAAGCTGGCAGACTATAACCTGTATGTTGCCACGACAGAGGTATTTTCTAGAATCGGAGCCATGTCCTCCAGAATATCGCAGTTTAATGTGGTGGATATCTTGTACAGCGCGTATGTGAACCAGAATTATGATGAGTGTGTTCCGAGAATTGTAAAAACGCGGTTTGCAAGAGAAGGGGAAGATATTACCTGGCGTATTTAATAGAAAAGATAGAAGGGAGGAAGCACATGAGCTTTATGTTTAAGCCTTTGGCTTATGATGATCCAAAAGCTGTCAATCACATCACATTGCCGGAATCACTTGTGAGTGATGTATCGTCAGAAATTGGAGAAATTGCAGGCCGCTTGGCAGCCGCCTGTATGGGGAGAGAGGGAAAGGCCCCTGTAGTTCTTGGTATTGACGGGTATGTCAGTGCAATATTTGATCCGTTGGTCTCAGCAGTCGAGGCAGAACTGGAAAGTAAGGGAAAGAAGGTACTCTGTCTGCCTATGGAAGCGCTTTATAAGACGGAGGAGGAGATTCATGCGGTAACGGCGGAGAGCCTGCCTCTCAACTATGAGGAAGATCCGGTACTGCTCTTTGGCAGGCTGTATTGCGGAACGATCGATGACTTGATCGATCAGGAGAAGGTCTGTTCCGCATTTTCAGAGAAAAATGACGATATTGTGCTTGTGTATGGACTGGGCAGCTTGAGCGCCACGCTGCGTTCTCATATTACCGTAAGTGCTTATGTAGACGTTACCCCGAAAACAGCGGCAATTCGCGCCAGAGAGAAAAAATTTGCTAATATTGGGGACAGGGAGCCTCAACCGTTTCCACTGCTGATGAGGAGAAATTACTACGTAGATTTTGAAGTGGTGGTAAAACTTAGAAAAGAGCTGCTTACAAAAAATCTGCTTGACTTTTATCTGCTTGGAAATGAAGAAGACAGTTATCTCATGATGTCAGGGAGCACCATGGATGGAATTTTAGATACGTTGGTGCTGTATCCGTTTCGGGCTAAGCCTGTATATCTGGAGGGAATCTGGGGAGGTGAATTTATAAGAAAGGTGAGGGGGATCCCTCTGGAAATTGCAGATAATGTGGCCTGGATTTTCGATATGATCCCCATGGAAGTCAGTATTGTGGTGAAAGCGGGGGAGCGTCTGCTTGATTTTCCATTTTCCACATTTGTTCAGAAGAAGGGCCTGGAAATGATGGGAGAACGCTGTGTAAAGGAGTTTGAGGGCTATTTTCCAATCCGTTTTAACTATGATGATACATGGCACAGCAATGGCAATATGTCTGTTCAGGTCCATCCGGATGAAGATTTTACGATTAGCCAGTATGATGAATTTGGCCGTCAGGATGAAGCGTACTACGTGATTGCGACCGGACATGATGCGAAGACGTACTGTGGATTTAAGGGAGATGGGAGAAAATTCCTTGAACTGGCAAGAGAGTCTGAGCAGACGCATGAAAGTTTCCCTTATCAGGATTATATCAATGCCATAGACAGTGTACCGGGCCGTCAGATTATGCTTCCGGCTGGCACAATCCATGCGTCCGGAAGAAATCAGCTGATTCTTGAGCTGGGGAGCTTGACGATCGGTTCTTATACCTACAAAGTTTATGACTATAACCGGAGGGATAAGGAGGGGAAGCCCCGTCCCATTCATGTGGATAACGCATCCAGTGTTCTGCACTTTGAGAGAAACTCAGAATGGGTTCAGAAACATGCAGCTATCCAGCCGGTGCTTCTGGAGAAGACGGAAGAGTATCAGGAACTGGTGGTGGGGAAAACTGAACTGATGTACTATGAGGCCCGACGCATTGAACTTAAGACGCACGGCAGATATGAGGGACGAAATCTCGGACAGTTTACTGTGGTCACAGTGGTAGATGGAGAACGAGCCAGGATCTATTCCAGGAGTAATCCGGAATTTTCCTTTACGGCGGAGTTCCTGGATATTGTGACGATTCCTGCCACCATTGAGGATTATGTGATTGAGGCTGGCGGCTATCAGCCGGTTGTCATTCATAAGGTTATTCTGAGAAGTGGGTATACGAGATATAAGAATCCTGTATATTATGACCGTAAGAGGGAGTGATCATGGAAAATTTTGTAAGGGAACCTAAGGGAATTCAGGAATTTACAGCCGGATGCCGGCTGATGGGGCGTGAGGTGGCCGACAGACAGAAGCTGGTAAAAGAATGTACCGGCGTCTATAAGAATGAAAATGCTTTAAAGGAGCACGGGGAGGAACTGGCCTACTGGGTTTCCAACCAAAATTTTAACAGAGAAAATTTTGTTAAGGGGAATTTACAGTGGGGGATTACATATATTAACCCATTTACTGTTGATGGGGAATGTGCCATGACGAGCGGACACTTTCATGGCGATCCGGACTGCGATGAATATTACTATGGTCTTAAGGGAAGCGGTTTTCTTCTGTTCTGGGATGGGGCTGATGATTTCTATGTGGAAAAGATCTATCCCGGTTCTCTTCATTATATTAATGGTCATTACGCTCACCGGATCATTAATTCAGGAGAAGAGATTCTGGCTGTAGCAGCCTGCAGCCTTCCAGCCAGTAGGCAGGACCATCAGTCGATTCGTGAACACGGTTTTCCATATCGTTGTTATAAAAGAAATGGAGAAATTATATGGGAGAAACAGGAATGAGCCTGATAAAGCTGGAACCGGTCTATAAAAAGAGTATCTGGGCTGGGGAGCGGTTAAGGAAAATCCGTGGACTCACAGCATCTGGAATTGGAATAAGCAGGGAAGTGTGCGCCTATCAGGGCTCGGAAAATGTGATTGCAGCAGGGCCGATGAAGGGGGAATCGGTCGGTCGGCTGATCGCAGATTACCACAGGGAACTGATGGGAGAGGATGACAGTAACCAGCTTGTCAGGGTGGCATTTATGGATACAGCTGAAGATTTGTCAATTCAGGTTCATCCGGATGAAGTACAGGCAGCCATAGTTGGAGATTACGAGAAGAGCGAGTCGTGGTATATTTTGGAGGCCGGAGAGGACGCGTATATAACGGCAGGTGTGAACTGCGGCGATTCGAGAGTGCTGCGTAAGGCAGCAGAAGAGAGTCATCTGGAAGAATATCTGATACGTCATCCAGTAAAAAAGGGTGACTTCGCCATGATTCCAGCGAAAATGATTCATGCGTGCGGAGGCGATATGCTGGTATTGGAAATCGGCAGCTTTGGAGGTATTACTTACCGGCTTTACGACTACGGACGGGGAAGGCCGCTTGATCTCGAGAGGAGCCTTGAAATTATGGATCCGACTCTGGCTTGCTTAATGGTTCACTGCCAGGAAAAACATGACAATGAGCTGTGGACGGTAGGAACCCATAGATTGTTCCAGGTGGATATTCTGGATGTAAGAGAGCATTATTATCTGAAAGGAAATGGAAAGTACCGTATTTTAACGTGTGTGGAAGGATTTTGCAGACTTCAGTGTGAAGGTGAAGTATTCATTCTGGGCTATACAGAGACAATTTTAGTTCCAGCGGCCAGTGAGCAGGTAGAAATTGCAGGAACATGCAGGCTTATTATAGCAGAACGTTAGCTGTTTCGTGTAGTTTACCGGAATACCGGAAGGAGCCAATTATGAAGCTGAGCATTGCCGTTTATCCGTCAAATAACCGACCCGGGGCGGGGGAGCAGGAAGACGCCTATTTGGATATGGCAGGACAGTATGGTTATACAGAAGTATTTACGTCACTTCATTTGCCGGAGATTCACGATAACCGGCAAATAGATAATCTGGAATTTCTGGCAAAGCGTGTGAAAAAGAGGGGGATGGAGCTGACTGTCGATGTGGGAGGCAGTGGAATTGCCAGACTTTTAGCCAGCGAGGAAGTCGGGAGCAGGATAAAGGAGGCGGAAATTGATTTTATCCGGCTGGATTATGGCTTCCTAGTATCTCAGGCAGCCGAAATGGTTCGTCAGTGGAATATACGCGGCCTGGTGGTGAATGCTTCTATTTACAGCGAGGAGGAGGTACACAGCCTCCTGGCTGAGTTGCGGTCCATTCGGCCGCAAATAGAGATACGGGCGTGTCATAATTTCTATCCGCGTCCGGAAACAGGAGAGGATGAGCAGTTTTTCGACAGGCAAAATTCGGCTTTTACAGGAGAAGGAGTTCCGGTATATGCCTGTCTGCCCTCCCTTACGAATCCGCGGCCGCCATTGAGGCTGGGGCTCCCCACACTGGAGAAGCATCGGTATATGGAACTCAGCCGGGCAGCCTGTGAGCTTAAGTGCAGTCTGGGTATCGGGGGTATTATGGCTGCAGACGAATTTTTTTCAGAAGTAGAACTGCAGACAATCACTTCTGTGGTAAACTTAGACCCCTGGAAAATAGAGGTGAAGAAGCGACGAGATATAACAATGCTGGAAGAGGAAATCTTAGAAGGAAGCAGCCATCATTTTCGTTATGACAGCAATTCCAGAATTCTCCGATCTGCTTCCTCCAGAGAGATGGCGGAGTATGCGAAGCGTGTACCGGCCAGAAACATGGAGCTGCGTCCGCGTGGTACCGTGACCATAGACAATGAAAACTATGTGAGATACAGCGGTGAACTGCAGGTGGTTCTGGAAGATATGCCGGCAGATGAGAGAGTGAATAGTATCGGACAAATTCAGGAAAAAGATATGTGGAAATTTGAGTATTTCAGAAAGGGATATGATTACTGTTTCCTGTAAGCGGAGAGAGGATTATTCTTATATGGTAAATTTGGAGCATCTAATAACGGAAAACAGAAATCCGGAGACGGTGGATTTAGATTCCATGACTCCTATGGAGATCGTGACAATCATGAACCGTGAGGACGAAGGCGTGATAAAGGCGGTTAAGAAGGTCTTGCCGGATGTGGCTCGTCTTATTGAGGTTTGTACGAAAAAGCTGGAGGAAGGAGGAAGGCTGATCTATATCGGAGCAGGTACCAGCGGGAGAATTGGTGTCCTGGACGCGGTGGAGTGTCCCCCCACCTTTGGCGTATCCGACCAGGTTGTCATGGGACTCATCGCAGGGGGAGAAGGTGCATTTGTAAAGGCCGTCGAAGGGGCCGAGGATGATGGTTTGCTGGCGGAAAAGGAACTGAAAGAAAAGATGCTTTCACCAAGGGATATTGTAATCGGTCTTGCGGCCAGCGGCCGCACTCCGTATGTTGTTGGTGGACTGAATTATGCAAAGAAGCTGGGATGCGTTACCGCCTCGATTGCCTGTAACCACAATGCGGCTATTTCGAGGGAGGCGGATTATCCCATAGAAGTTGAAACAGGTCCCGAAATTCTTACGGGCTCAACGAGGCTGAAGGCTGGCACGGCCCAAAAGATGATTCTTAATATGGTGTCAACAGCTACGATGGTAGGAATTGGAAAGGTTTATGAGAACCTGATGGTCGATCTGGTTCGTACCAATGAAAAATTGGAAGCCAGGTTGTGCAACATTGTTATGGAGGCAGCCGGATGTGACAGGGCGCGGGCGGTGCAGGCGCTGAGTGAGGCCGAAGGCAATGGAAAAGTAGCAATTATCATGATTCTTTCTGAATGCGGCAGACTTAAGGCCGAAGAAAAACTAAAGGAAGCCAGGGGACATGTCAGAAGAGCGGTTATGCAGATGTAGAAAGGAGCAGTTGATTCCATGGTTGGGATTGTGATTACTGGGCATAACGGAATTGCCGGGGGGATGCAGGAGGCTCTGCGTCTGTTGGCGGGAGAGTATCCTTGGTTATGTGCCGTCGATTTTATGGCCGGTGAGGGAGAGGAGGAATTAAAACAGAAACTGATGAAGGCAAAAGAGGATATGAGAGATTGTAGTCAGTTTCTGATACTTTGCGATATTATGGGAGGATCACCATTTAAAAATGCATTTACCCTGTTTTACCGTGATCCTGCTGTTAAGCTTTTTTATGGGGTAAATCTCCCTATGGCGGTGGAACTGGTATTCAGGGCTATGGAGAATCAGGAGGAATGGGATCTTGAGGCAATATCGAAAGAGGTGCTTGATATGTTGAAAGAACAGCAGGGAAGCATTTTATGGCCGGAGTACGGATGAAGGAGGAAGGAGTGATGGAAGATTATTTAAAACCGGCTGTAAAGTTGTTGTCCAGGTATGCAGCCGAAGGAAAGATTCCAGGCGCAGCCCTTGCGCTGGTGACCAGGGAAGGAGTAACGTCAGCCTGCGTCGGCAATGCATCGCTTCTTCCGGAAAACGTTCCGCTTACAGCGGACCGGCTGTTTGATCTGGCAAGTGTTACGAAAGTTCTGGCTACGACAACACTGGCACTCCAGTGTCTCGAGGAGGGACTGTTTACTCTGTCAACGCCAGTGTCTGCTATACTTCCAGATTTTCCGCACCAGCAGGTTACCATTGGTCATTTACTGACCCATACCTCGGGAGTTTGTTCGGATGATAAGGCATATAAGAAACAGAAGGACAGAGCAGATCTGACTCGTTTTTTCTATGAGAAACCACTGGATTTTACACCTGGAAGCAGAGTTCTGTATTCTGATTTTGGTTATATTACTCTGGGGTATGCCATCGAAGCCGTTTATGGAAAATTAGACGAGCGTTTTCAGACGTGTATTGCCAAGCCATTGGAAATGAGGGACAGCGGATATCTTCCATCTGAACGTGGACTGGTGGGTCGCTGTGTTCCTACTGAACTGACGGAGGAGAGAGGCCTGATCTGTGGGACGGTCCATGATGGAAAGGCATTTCTACTCGGAGGCGTCAGTGGAAATGCAGGACTCTTCAGTACGCTGGAGGATATGACACATTACGTGAGGATGATTCTGGATGACGGTGAGTATAGAGGGCGGAGCGTTTTAAAACGTGCGACAGTCAGACTGCTAAAGCACTGTTATACGGAAGGATTAAACGAACGGAGAACACTGGGCTGGTGGTCCAATGAGAGATCTATGAGTTTTGGTGACTATTACAGTGAAAGTTGTATCTATCATACGGGATTTACAGGAACATCTGTGTATATTGATTTTATGAGACAGTGCGGAATTATCCTTCTGACGAACCGTATTCATCCGGCCAGAGATAACCCTTGGATCGGCGAAATACGTAATACAGTTCATAACGTGATTTTATCACAAATTACCTGTTGAATGGGATTCTTATAAGGGGGCATAAAAATATGGGCGTTATACTGGGACGAATTGATGAGAGGCTGATTCATGGTCAGATGGCGCTGGCATGGCTGCGCCAGTATCCAGCGGAAGTAGTTATTGTGGTAGACGATCAGAGTGCGAAAGATCCGCTGCAGACTATGCTGCTGCAGATGGCGGTGTCGGGTACTGTGATATGTGAAGTAGTATCAGTCGCCGATGCAAAAGCAGCCGTAGAATTAAAGTCCAGCAAAAAAATCTTTCTCTGTGCCAGAACGCCTGATGTTTATGTAAGACTGCTTGAGATGGGGGTAAAAATTCCACAGATTAATGTCGGCGGTCTTTACAGTGCAGTGGGGAGGACTCAGTATTATAAAACTATTTTCCTCGATGAAAAGTTGAAAGAAGATATTTTAAAGCTGGGAGATTATCCAGTGAAGGTAGAGCACCGCATGGTACCCCAGGATGCAGAGACAGACATTATTGCCGAACTGAAAAAACAGTAATCTACCGTAAAACTTAAAGTTGGCAGGCGCCGCCACACTGTAAGGTCGTATAAAAATGAAAGGGGTAACAGTATGGAAATGAATGTGATTCAGGTTTTACTACTCAGTTTGTTTATCGCATTTATGGCAGTAGAAACGTATTGGTGGGGCGGTGCAATCTACATAGCCCGTCCAGTTTTTGCAGGTCCTTTGATTGGACTTATCATGGGAGACTTACAGACAGGCCTATTAGTTGGCGGCAGCGTGGAAATGGTATTTTTAGGCGGTCTTGCTATGGGCGCCTATTCTCCGCCAAACTCATATATCGGAGGAATGGTGGGAACCGCGCTGGCAATCATGTCGGGCGGCAACATGGAGGTGGGAATCGCGCTGGCCTATCCGATCGGCGTTATGGTGCAGATGCTCAATTATGTTGTGACCAATATCAATATTGTATGGGTGGAACAGGCAGAAAAATCGTATAAAGCCGGTAATATAAAGGCAGCCGAAGGCTATCACTATGCGTCAATCATTACGCGTATGCTGATTCAGTATTTTCTGCCAACCTTCCTTGCACTGCTCATTGGTTCCAAGGCTATAGAAGGTCTGTATAATAGTATTCCTCTGTGGTTCTCCGGCGGACTAAAGATCTCCGCGGGTATCCTTCCTGCAGTTGGTATGGCTTCTATTTTAAGGACGCTTGGAATAAAGAAAGGCTGGCCTTATTTCCTGGCTGGTTTCGTTCTGGCAACATATTTAAAGATGGACATCATGTCGATCGCTCTGCTGGCTTTGGCCGGAGCTGTTATAGTCTGTACGCGCGGAGAGAACAGCATGTCTCTGGGATTTGACAAGAAAGAGATGCAAAGGGGGAAGTTGGATAATAAACTGCTCCGAAGGGTGTTCTTCCGTTCCTTTACCAGCATGGGAAGTTTTAACTATAAAGGGTACAATAATATTGGATATGTATATTCCATTACACCAGCCCTGAAGAAAATCTATGAAAATGATCCGGAAGGCTATGAAGAGGCATTGGTGCGAAATTGCGAATTCTTCAACAGCCATCCTTATTTCTCTAACCTGATCATGGGAGCCTCTCTGGCTTTGGAAGAGCAGAAGGAAAAAGACGGAAGTGTAGATGGTGCGGCGATAACAGCCACAAAGGCAGCCCTCATGGGACCACTTGCAGGTATTGGAGATTCCGTGTTCCAGGGGACATATCGAACGATCTTTTCTGCAATCGGAGCCGGTATGTGTATGAATGGAAATGTACTTGGCTGTTTCGTTTATTTGATTCCACAGATAGTGTTGTCCTGGGGAACGAGATGGGGATTCTTAAAGTATGCGTATATTTATGGAACCGAGCTGGTGGTGAAATTAAAAACCTCCAATCTTTTTGAGACGTTTGTAAAGGGTGCAAATATTGTTGGTATGATGGTAATTGCGGCTATGACCAGCAGCTTTGTGTCATTATCATTAAAACCAAGCTGGACAATTGGAGAAAGTACGATAGCGCTTCAGTCGGTCTTCGACGCAGTTATACCCAAATTCCTTCCGCTGCTCTGTGTACTCCTGTTTTATCAAATCATGGGAAAGAAGAAAAACGGAATATATATTTGTCTGGCAGGCAGTTTCATTGCCGGTTTCGCAGGTGTTTTGATTGGCCTTCTGTGAAAAGTATGGGAGGCATTCATGGGTGATAAAAAAGAAGTGCTGGAGAAAATCCATCATAAGTTGATTGTTTCCTGCCAGGCTCGAAAAGGCTGGGCTATGTATGGGTCAGAGATTATGGCGGCATTTGCAACCGCCGCTATGGAAGGGGGAGCTGGAGGTATCCGTGCAAATGGAGTTAAGGATATTACGGCAATTCGTAAAAAAGTGAAGCTTCCGATGATCGGAATACAGAAAATATGGACAGAGGGCTGCGAAGTCTATATCACGCCTACCTACGAAAGCGCTATCCCCATCCTGGAGACTGGTGTGGAGATTATTGCTCTTGACGGGACTGGCAGGAAGAGACCAAACGGAGAGACATATGATTCCATCGTGTATCAGATACGGGAGCATTTTCCCGATGTGCTGATTATGGGAGAGATATCCACGCCAAAGGAGGCGGAAGCGCTTCAAAAGAGCGGGACAGATATCATATCCACGACGCTGTCCGGTTATACCAGGGAAACTGCAGGTGTAACGGTCTTTAAACCGGAATTGGTACGGGAGATTACCTCTGCGACAGATTTACCGGTTATTGCCGAAGGTCGGATTCATACGGTAGAAGAGCTGACAGCGGCCTATGCCGCAGGCGCCCACGCGGTTGTGGTGGGAACAGCGATCACGAGGCCGGAGATTATTACGGAAAGATATGTCCGCGGCCTGGAAACTTATTTTGAAACTGTGAATCAGTAAAGCCATAGAAAAAAGACAACTGCCCAGTGGAATTAGTTGTCTTTTTTTCGTCAATATTCTTTTTCATAATGATAAAAAGTTCTTTTTACTGTCATAGCCTGGCGCTCATAAAAACGTCTGCCCGGTTCGTCGGTTGACTGAAAGAATATGTGATTGATTCCCTGCCTGTACATGGAGGACCACATCTCATAAAGAAGTACAGTTCCGACGCCGCCGTTCCGATGAGCGGCAGACACTCCAAAGGGGCCGAGGCGAGCTGGATTGCCATCCATAGCTCTCTGGATATAACCAACAAGAGTATTTTGAAAGAAGCAGAGGCAGATAAGAGATTCTGCTTGTCCATTCATCATGGCCTGTTTTAGATGGTGATACCAGCCGGGACTGAAAGAATGATGGGCAAATTCCAGAATTGCCGGTGCATCCGTCCATTGAAACGAACGGAAGCGATATCCGTCGGCCTCTTTTGCTGTCTTAAGCGCTTCTATGGATTCAGGAATGTAAAAGTCGGTCAGATACCGTTCCATAAAGAATGCAGGAGCAAGGCAATGATACTCGTGAAACTCGAAAAAGGAGATGGCCGCCTTATTTTTTTCATCGATTCCCGGAAAGAAATAATAAGGGCTGAACGAGGCTAAAATTATGTGTTTTACTCCCATTGTCCGCCAATGCGACTCTATAGTATGAAGGAGCCGGGTACCTATTTTCCTTTTCCGGAACCGGGGAGAAACTGCCATGGCAAGAATCCAGGCCTTATCCTCTTCCAGACCGCGGTCCAGATAGGGATAACTGCGTTTCATTCCAATGAGAAAGCCGCAGACCGTATTCCCCTCTTTGGCTACCAAAAGATTGGAAGCAGCAAAATTGTCGTTACAGAAAACAGTTTTTACCATAGTTTCTTCTGTAACAGGATCATCAGGAAAACATTCGCTCCACAGCGATAAAATCTGTGGAAGATCATGAGAATCAAAGTTCGCAATCTCGACCATACGGTACCTCCAGTCTGTGCCAGTCGCAAGGATATCTCTGTTTTCAGTATAGAGAACTTATGATAGAAAAACAAGAGAATGAATCAAAGATGGTATTTTGTTTCGGAGGATGGCAGGAATTGTGCGGAATCTTATTTTCTTACAGAATGAAGGGGCTGGCAAGCCGTATTCGTGCGTCAAACCGCAGTCCCTTCAGCTGACACATTTCCTTAGGGAGGAGTGTGCATACCCGATTAAGCGGGGGAAGCTATCTGCCGAAGTTTTTTTGTATCATATTATAAACCTTTCTGAGAAACAAAAAAACCTTCCTGCTATTCAGGAAGGTTTTCATGACCTATCCGGGAATCGAACCCGGGTTTCCGCCGTGAGAGGGCGGCGTCTTAGCCGCTTGACCAATAGGCCGTATCTGTCGTTTCCGATAACTTCCTTATAATACCATAGGAAGTTGGATTTGTCCAGATAAATTTCAAAAAAATATAAAAAAATTTTAAACTATAAAAAATACCCCATAAATTAGGTTGAGCCGGCAAGGTGACATTACGTCAACCCCGCCGACTTAGTGGAAACATATGTAGGAAGCGCTCTGACTGCTTAATTCGATTTCCTATGTTTATAGTATTATTATACTGGAAAAATGTAACAGAAATTTGGCCGCAACGTAAAAAGATTATGAAATTTATTAAGGGTTTCTAACGAATTATGAAGTTTGTATCTTTTTGGCATAAAACAGAGGGGGATATCGTCAATCTTCCCGCCGTCTGAACTGTTACAATTTAATAAGAAAATTTAAAAAAAGTATTGACTATCACGCATGGTGATAGTGTAAAGTGAGAGTCAGAGATGAGGTCCCCGGTTCCTTCCAACGCCGGCAGGAGGGGCAGGAGAACCGAACCGGGCGGTAAAGGAAGGTGAGAATTATGATGACTGTTAAACAGGTTTCCACATTGACGGGTGTCAGTGTTCGGACGCTCCAGTTTTACGACGAAATCGGCCTATTTCAGCCGACGGAAATGACGGAAGCCGGATACAGGCTGTATGATGAACATGCATTGGAAGTACTGCAGCAGATCCTGTTTTTTAAGGAACTGGACTTTACGCTGAAGGAAATCAAAGCGATTATGGAAAACCCGCATTTTAATAAAGCAGCCGCATTCGAAAAGCAGAGGGAGCTGATTCAGCTGAAACGCGACAGATTGAATGGTATGCTGGAGTTACTCGATAAATTAATTCATGGAGAAATGTGTATGGACTTTAAAGAGTTTGATATGAGCGAATATTTTCAGGCTTTAAGTGAGTTTAAAGCAACACATACGGATGAGATTATAAAACAGCTTGGAAGTATGGAGCAGTTTGACGAAATGCTAAGCACGCTGCAGTCGCATGAAGATGAGATTGCCAGCCAGGCAGTCAGGCAGTATGGCAGCATTGAGAATTATACAAAGGCAATGAAGGAAGGTTTTCAGAAATATTTGTCTGAAGGACCGGCTGTTTCAGAGACAGAAGTGAATGGAATTATGGAGCAAACGGAGCTGTTGACGAAATGCCTTACAGCCGACTTAAGCAGAGATACTGCATCTCCGGAAGTACAGGAGGCGGTAAGCAATTTAATTGCTTTTTGCGAAGAAACCAATAAAGGAATCGATATGGGAGAGAATTACTGGTCTTTTACGGCGGAATCCTATCAATCCAATCCCATATATATCGAGGTGAACGACCGGAAATACGGGGTGGGAGCCTCAAAATTTATCGGAAATGCAATTAAAGAGTATTTGGACAGAAGATAGATCAGAGGAATGTTAAAACAGAATAAACGTTATTTCAAATGCTGCCTTTGGAGGAGTTCGTCTCTGCCTGGGGTGGCATTTGTTCTGTATTTACATATACGGAGCAGCAGCTTTACGCACAAGATAGGAAAATTATTCGTTTCATGTTATAATTTTTCCATAGATACAGACGAATTTTATGAGGAGAGAGGGAATTTAATGGAGACAATCATCTGCGGACATTGCGGTGCACCGGTGTTTTACGACGACGGGCTGGGGTACGGAGTTTGTGAATACTGCGGTTCTATCATAAAAGACAGGGAAGACGCGGGCGAAAACCGGACGAATCTGGACAGGGAAGTCAACTATATTATGGAAGTGAAGCCGTATGCATGGGAATACAAACTGCTTTTTGCAGTTCTGGACTCTGGTCTGCAGAAGGCCGGCAGCCTCAAACAGGAAATGTTCCGTCCTCTGTTCCTTACCGATGAGGCCGCAAAAGAGGAGATCCTGCGGTATGTGAAGTGGATCACTGGCAAGATGGAGAAGCTTCAGGAGTATACAGATCCGCTCCACCGCATTTTTAAGGTTGAATTACCGGAGGCAATGGGGCCGCCCGGACAGCCTGGCGATGAAACAAAGCTGGTAAATACCGCAAATCGTATCGGGAGCGTTTATACAGGCCTTATTTACTGGGGATTGGAATTCCAGACCGACGCAACACCCATTAATCTGAAGGGGTTAGCGTTGGAGGCGAGGGGCATGGCCGTATCAATTCTGGAAAATATCGAACAATTTTGCTACCAGGGCAGGAAGCATTTTGCTGGTCTTCAGCCTGGCATGAAGGTGCCGCAGGATACCAGTCTTGTCCTGCGGGAACTGAAGATGGATCAATTTATGGGTGAGCTTAAGAAACTGGGCGTTTTGTAGCAATGAGCTAATCAGATGGAAAGATAGAAAAATGGAAAGATAGAGTAATAGAGGAAAGAGGAGAAACAGCATGATTAGTTTAAAGATTCTGGAAGAACTGTCCAATGCGTTCGGTCCCAGCGGTTTTGAGGAAGACGTGGTTAGAGTGATAAAAAAATATTGCAGTGGAATGGCCTTTCGAAATGATGCAATGCACAATGTATACACAGAGATGAAGCCAACGGCTCTCACGGCCGGGACTGGGGATAACAATGAGATTCATGAGAAGCCTGCATTTTCAGCCGACAGACGTCCGGTGCTGATGCTGGATGCCCATCTCGATGAATGCGGATTCATGATTCAGTCTATTATGGAAAATGGTCTTATGAGCATCGTAACACTCGGCGGTTTTCACCTTACCAGCCTTCCGGCCCACTCGGTTATTGTGAGAACGGCAGAGGGGAAAATGCACAGAGGTATTACCACGTCGAAACCGGTTCATTTTCTGACACCGGAGCAGAAGGCGGACAACAGCCTGAGGATCGAGGATATCCTGATTGATGTGGGCGCGTGCAGCCGGGAAGAGGTGCTCACTGTGTACGGAATCCGTCCGGGCGATCCCGTTGTTCCGGATGTGGCGTATGAATATCATGAGGAAAACGGCATCTGCTTTGGAAAGGCATTTGATAACCGCCTGGGATGCTTCTGTATTATAGAGACCATGAAGGCCCTGATGGCGGAGGAAGACCGCCTGACGGCCAGAGTCGTGGGTGCGTTTGCAGCCCAGGAAGAGGTGGGAACCAGGGGGGCTGTGGTGACTGCTCAGCAGGTGAGGCCTGATCTGGCGATCGTGTTTGAGGGCTCACCTGCCGATGATCCCTATTTCCAGGCGGGAATCGCGCAGGGAGTGATGAGAGGCGGTGTACAGATTCGCCATCTGGATAACAGCTACGTATCGAATCCGGCGTTTATCCGGTACGCGCATGAGATCGGAGAGAAATTTGGAATTCCCTGTCAGGATGCTGTTCGGAGAGGCGGCAGCACAAACGCAGGGAAGATCAGTCTGACCGGTCAGGCGGTTCCGGTTCTGGTGCTGGGAATTCCTTCCCGCTACGTGCACAGCCATTATAACTTCTGTGCGAAATCAGATATTGAGGCGGCCGTATCCATGGCAGTGGAAGTGATCCGCGGCCTGAATGTGGAAAATATGAAGCGGATTTTCAGACAGGACGTGATTTGATAGTATGGTGCCGTATGCGTACCTAATCGGGAAAATGTACGCCATGGGCGGAGAAAAGCGTGTCAAACGATTGGATTTTGTGTCAAAGAAACGGGATTTTGGGGAGTGAGAGTCGTTTATTTTTCACAGCTTTTTCTGAGGACACGAGAAAATACTTGTCAAGGCTTTTCCAATAGAATATAATATCATGGAAAGAGCTGTTGCAGAAATCGGTTAAGATGCATGCAACAGCCTTTCCTCTTCATTTGCAATTTTTGTTTTTTATTGCAGGAATGCGGGAATGCTAAAGATAAAGCGGCTTATGTCCGGTTTTTTTCATTTCCGGCATTCGTGATACCGTACATGATTATTATAGGAGGAATACCCGTGGAAAGAGAAATGATTATTGTTCTGGATTTCGGTGGTCAGTACAACCAGCTGATTGCCAGACGAGTCAGAGAATGCAATGTTTACTGTGAGGTTCATCCATACACACTGGGGCTGGATAAGATCAGGGAAATGAATCCGAAGGGAATCATTTTCACCGGAGGCCCTAATAGTGTATACAAGGAGGAGTCCCCGCATTGTGAAAAAGAAATCTTTGAGATGGGAATTCCGATCCTTGGAATCTGTTATGGTTCCCAGTTGATGGCTCATATGCTGGGCGGAAGCGTTGCGACGGCTCCAGTCAGCGAATATGGCAAGACGGAAGTGGAGGCAGAGGCGGACAGCCGGATCCTCGATTCCGTGAGCCCGAAGACAGTCTGCTGGATGAGTCATACAGATTATATAGAAAAAGCCCCGGAAGGCTTCAAGGTTACCGCTCATACGCCGGTCTGCCCGGTGGCAGGCATGGAATGTGAGGAGCGCGGCCTCTATGCGGTTCAGTTCCATCCGGAGGTTATGCACACACAGGAAGGCATGAAGATGCTGTCCAATTTCGTATACAATGTCTGTAAATGTTCCGGGGACTGGAAAATGGATTCCTTCGTTGAATCTTCCATACAGTCTATCCGAGAAAAAGTCGGCAGCGGCAAGGTGCTCTGCGCTCTGTCCGGCGGAGTGGATTCTTCCGTAGCAGCTGTTATGCTGGCGAAAGCAGTTGGAAAACAGCTGACCTGTGTATTTGTAGACCACGGTCTTCTGCGCAAGGATGAAGGCGACGAGGTGGAGGCTGTCTTTGGTCCAAATGGTCCTTATGATTTGAATTTTATCCGCGTCAACGCCCAGGAACGTTTCTATGAGAAACTGAAAGGGGCGGAGGAGCCGGAGCAGAAGAGAAAGATCATAGGAGAAGAGTTTATCCGTGTATTTGAAGACGAAGCAAAGAAGATCGGCACGGTGGATTATTTCGTGCAGGGTACCATTTACCCGGATGTTATCGAGTCAGGACTTGGAAAGTCAGCCGTGATCAAGTCTCACCACAACGTGGGCGGACTTCCGGAGCATGTGGATTTTAAGGAGATCATCGAGCCGCTGCGCCTTCTGTTTAAGGATGAGGTGAGAAAGGCCGGTTTGGAACTTGGAATTCCGGAGTATTTGGTTTACCGCCAGCCGTTCCCGGGCCCGGGCCTGGGCGTGCGCATCATCGGCGAGATCACACCGGACAAGGTAAGAATCGTTCAGGAAGCTGATGCAATCTACCGCGAGGAGATTGCAAAAGCTGGAGTCGATAAGGGACTCGGCCAGTATTTCGCGGCGCTGACGAATATGCGGTCGGTTGGCTGCATGGGTGATGAGAGAACGTACGATTATGCCGTTGCACTGAGAGCTGTGCTTACATCTGATTTTATGACTGCGGAGTCGGCAGAACTTCCGTGGGAGGTCCTGGGAACTGTGACCAGGAGAATTGTCAATGAAGTGAAGGGCGTGAACCGGGTGCTGTATGATTGTACGGGGAAGCCGCCGGCTACGATTGAGTTTGAATAATAGATATGTTCCCGGGAACCCAGTAAAATCAAGGGCTCCCGGGATTTTTTTGCCCATCCGGTACGAAAACGGTACGCATTATTCCGGAAACTAATATAGTCTTAAAGAAGTCAGGCAGAGCAGAAAAAAGACGATATAATATGCCTATCTGCGCATTACCCCCATCAGTCTCTATCTAAGTTTGAGGAGCGCTCCCGGAAACGTTAATAGAATGACTATTCTAATATATTTTTAAACGTGTATCACTATTTTGCACCGTACAACTTCATAAATCTGAGTTTATGAAAATAGCATACCGGCATTAAAGTCTCAATATGTCGACGCGATCCATATGCCAGCATAATCCAGACACCAGATCAGTAAATCATAAACTTCCCCTATATCAAAGATTAACCAGAATTGGCACAACCTTATATCCCATTTCAGATAAATAGATAATTCTAAAAATAATTTTTTTCTGTCCTAAACCTCACACCATCATTTTACCATATCGCAATCCCCATAAAGTGCCAATCCGCACTCTAGAGCCAGCATAAAATATTTCTCAGCACTATCCACTCCATAGTCGGTCAAATCTCTTTCTTCCCATTCCCCATGATCCAGGCTGTCTGCACTATAAAAAAACTGAACAAACGGAATATGCCTGTATTTCGCAGCGGCCAATAAAGCCGAGTATTCCATATCAACAGCGATACAGCCAGCTTCTTTGCGCTCCGTAATTGTGTTCAAGGTTTCTCGGTAGATACCATCTGTTGTCCATATTTTTCCTGTAGTATAAGGACAGCCACACCTTTTCAGACTTTCTATTAAATGTTTTGTTATTTCCTGGTCCGGGGCTATTTCCTCGCTCGGTGCTAAATAATGGTAACTCGTTCCTTCATCTCGTACTGCCCCGGTAGGGACGATTAAATTGTGCTGGACGGTATCGTCATCCAATACACCACAGCAGCCGAAGAAAACAAATTTTTTTGCCCCGGAAGCAATTACTTCTTCAAAACAGCTTACACTGGCAGGTGCACCGACTAATGAAAGGTAGAATGCAAACTCCTTTCCTCCATACGTAATTTTATAGACTGGATTTTCTCCATTTGCAGTAATTAAATTGGTAATTACTTCAGCATTGCTCTGAGTAGAAACTCTGTTTATAATTCGCTTTGAAAATGTAGATATACAGACTTCCGGGAAATTTTCGATCGGCTTTACCGTATCAGTCGGATTTAAAATAGCACGATCCATTGTACGATTACTATAAAATACTGTTTTCATATGGTATCTCCTCACTTTCTGGTAATAATAAAAGCTTTATCTGCTCAATAATTCTTTTTGGAATATTTGTATCAATAGCCATCATGACACCATACATTCTCACTCCCTGGTAGGAAAATACAATCAAATCAAAGATTGCCTCCGGATTTACCGTCTTAAATTCCTTACGTTTCATACCGTACTGGATAAAGTCAACCCACATTTTTTTCGAATCGAGATATTGCTGAGTAATGGAATTATCACTTTTGGATATATTCGGATTGCTGAAGAATTCATAGATTGCAATACTTAAAGAGGAACTTTGGTCTAACATTTCTTTTTCGTATCTCGTTAAAACATCACAAAGAATTTCTGCTGCTGATGTACCTTTCTGCATTTTTTCGGAAAATTCGTTTTGCTGATTTCCCATAAGAAAATTTACAATTTCAAGAAAAATTTGTTCGGTACTTTCATAATGGCGATACAGTCCCCCACGGCTAAGTCCTGTTTTTTCGCAAATATCTTTCATAGTCACATCTTTGTAGCCTTTTTCAGTAAAAAGTTTAAATGCCTCCATACAGATGAGCTGCTTGGTTTGATCTCCCTTAATTCCCATTTTCAGTATTCTCCTTTGCGACATACATGTCTCTTTTTGTATTATGCGACATATGTGTCGCTTTGTCAATGAGAATTTGTTATAAATTTAAGAAGCAATTAACAGTTTGCCGCTTTTAAAATAGTAATCATACGATTCTAAATAGCAATGACATATCCTGAATAACAATCCGGAATACTTTCATTTCGTACAGAACATAAAACACCATCAGGTCTTGACACCTCCCTTCATTTGTGCTATTGTGCATATAATCAAATACAAAAAGCGATGATAAGAAATAGTAGGTATTCCGGACTTTACAGAGAGAAAGCGGTTGGTGCGAGCTTTCATTGAAGGAGTAGCGAACCGGTCTTTGAGCTGTGGGCTGAACGGAACGTAGATTTCCCAGTAGGTTTCGCCGGGTTCTCCCGTCACAGAGAAAGAGTATCAGGCAGTCTGCCCCGTACTCGCGAGCGCGGATTTATTCCGAATTTAGGTGGTACCACGGACTTTTGTACAGTTCGCCCTAAGCTGATGAGCGTCAGCTTGGGGCGTTTTTTATTTCATAGGAAAGTTCGTCCTATGAAATAAAAACCCTCCGGGAGGATGCGCACTCCGCGCTAAGGAAGTATGGCCGCTGAAGCGACCGCGCTCCGGCGCGAGAGTCCGGCTCGCCGGACTCTTTCCTGGTTTGTGGAAAATGAAAAAGGGAGGAAATCATATGAAACTGGAAAAACTTGTAGGGGATCGTTTTAAAGAACGTCCCGCGGACTGTGTCGTGGACAGCCATGCGCTGATGATCCGCGGTGGCTATATGAAGTATGTGGCAAATGGTATTTATTCGTCGTATACGCCTTTAAAGAGGATTACTCGTAAGATTGAACAGATTATGCGGGAAGAAATGGACGCAATCGATGGGCAGGAGGTACAGTTTCCTGTTGTGATGCCGGCCTCTTTATGGCAGGAGTCCGGCCGGTATGAGAGCATTGGAAAAGAACTGCTCCGGTTTGCCGACCGGGGCGGCAGCCCTCTGGTTCTCGGTATGACCCACGAGGAGGCGGCGGTTCAGCTTGTGAGGGAGTATGGACAGAGCTATTTGAAATATCCTTTTATGATTTATCAGATTCAGACAAAATTTCGTGATGAGGCGCGTCCGAGAGCGGGACTGATCCGGGTCCGCGAGTTTACAATGAAGGACGCCTACTCGTTCCACACAAGCCAGGAGGATTTAGAAGCGTATTATGACAGGTGTTATAAGGCCTATGAGCGGATTTATAAGAGGGTGGGAGTTCCTGAGGTCATATCCGTGGCATCGGATTCCGGCATGATGGGCGGCAGCATTTCCCATGAATTTATGCTTTTGACACCCATCGGAGAGGACTCCATCGCGATCTGCGGGGAGTGCGGATACCGGGCCAATATGGAAGCGGCGGAAACCATTGTGTGCAGTGCCAGGGATGAAATTTCAGATGAACTGACGCTGGTTCATACGCCGGATATACACACGATTGAGGATATCTGTCATTTCCTTGAAACCGGGAAGGAACACTCCTGTAAGGCAGTGGTTTACCAGCGGAATTCTGACGACAGGTATATTGTCCTGTTTATTCGGGGCGATCTGGAAGTAAATGAAACAAAGCTGACCAATTATCTGGGTTATGAGATTCACCCGGCAGTCATCACTGAGGAAAGCGGCCTGACGGCTGGATATATTGGTCCGTACAACTTAAAGGGGGATTTTACGGTTCTGTTTGACCGTTCGCTGGAAGAGGCAAATAATTTATCCTGCGGCGCCAATATCTGCGAATACCACTATACCGGGCTGGATATGAAACGGGATGCGGGCAGCGCAGAATACCATGACTTTGCGAAGATCACCGAAGGCGGAATCTGTCCTCACTGCGGGAAGGCGGCAATTAAGATTTCACGCGGTATTGAGGTCGGAAATATTTTCCAGTTAGGTACAAAGTATACAAAAGCCATGGATATGACGTATGTGGCAAAGGACGGAAGTATGCAGTATCCGGTGATGGGATGCTACGGGATCGGTGTGGGACGGCTTGCTGCCGCTGTATGTGAGGCGCACCATGATGAATTTGGACCGATTTGGCCAAAGGAAATTGCACCGTGGCAGATTCATTTATGTGCTGTCCGGCCGGACCATGAAGAAGTCAGAGCGTATGCGGACCGCCTGTATGAGGAATTGCAGAGCAGGGGGGTGGAGGTGATCTATGACGACCGCCAGGTAAGCGCCGGCATTATGTTTTCCGATGCGGATCTGCTGGGAGTTCCGCTGCGAGTCATTGTCAGCCCGAGGAATCTGAAACAGAATATTCTGGAGGTAGCTTCCAGGGATAAGCGCTTTTCAGAGAAAATAGCGATGGAGCATGCGGTGGAAACGTTACTGCAGCTCGTAAATGATCGCTAAAAGGCCTGGTGACTAATCAATACGCTTATAGAGATAGTAAAAAGGGCCTGCGTGTGTTAAAATGAGCGAAACGGTGAAAGGGCTTTATATGGAAGCCCAGGGGAGGAAAATAGGATGAAAACACCTGTATTAGAGACGGAAAGGCTGCTTTTGCGGCCATTTTGCGAAGCAGATGCACAGCGGGTCTTCGATTGCTGGGAAAGCGATCCGGATGTGGCGCGGTATATGTTTTGGAGCAGTCATAATGATGTTGAGAAGACCAGGCAGTGGACTGCCTTCGAAGTCTCTCAGATACCATCGGATCAGTGGTACCGCTGGGCCGTGGTGCTAAAAGCGACTGGAGACCTGATCGGAACCGGACTTGTTTATTACGAAGAGGAATACCATTTATTTGAAATAGGTTATAATTTCGGTAAAGAATACTGGGGACATGGATTTGCGACAGAAACGATGGAAGCAATTGTGGATTTTGCAAAGAATGTCCTGAAGGTAAAGGAGCTGGTGGGCAGGTACGCAAAGGAGAATCCGGCGTCGGGCCGTGTGATGGATAAACTGGGATTCCGGTATTTCAGAGAGATTCCTTATGAGGCGAACGAAGGAAAACACCGTTACAATGGGGTGGAGTGCAGGCTGAAGTTCTAAAAGGATATAAAATCATGAAAAAATATTTGTCCGCTGCAACATTTTATCAGGCTCATCTGTATAGAAGACAGAACGGCTAAGAAAGCTGTTAAAATTCCAAAAACAGAAAGGATAAATATTATGAAAAAGATGATGACTCTATCTATTACACAATGATTGCCAATCCTTTCGTGGATTGCCAGACTATGGAGGCTGCCGCCGAGGTGGCTGGATTTGAGTATCGCACGCCGGAACAGGTGGAAGTCTGCTCAGAAAATAAGATACAGGCCGTGGATCAGGAGATGATCCAGGTCATCTATTCAGCGGATGAAAATCAGATTTTGATCCGCAAGGCACTGGGAACAAGGAATATAAGTGGGGATTATAACAACTATCAGAAAGAAGAAACCATCACGGTGGATGAAATGCAGGTGACTTTAAAAGGAACTTTTGTATGGGAGGCGGTGAAAGCTCTGCCTGACAAATACCGTGAGGTCATACACCTGTTTCATTATGAAGGATACTCTACGGCACAGATTGGAAAAATGCTCAAAAGAAAAGAAGCAACCGTTCGGTCGGATCTGCGGCGTGGAAGGCAGAAATTAAAGGATATTTTGAAGGAGGCATACTCTTATTTCCTGCATTTTACAGAAACAGTGACAGAAGAAGCGGTTAAACAGATCGTAGAGGAGATAGACGCAAGATGACGTTCGGGGCGGAGATATTATTTTAACCTGGTGATAGATCCACCACTGCAGGCATCATCACCGCCCCTCATCGCCTCACCCGTTATGACTGCAGACACAACGATACATCTCAGACAATTGTTTGGAATACTGTTCCATCAACACAGATAACCGGGGTTCCCCTTCCATCGTCCGTTTATAGATGATCTCCGGGGATACGGTGCGATTCCTGTCAGCTTTCATATGAAGCATCTCCTGGATTTCGCTTAAAATACAGGCGGTAAAGGCCAGATAGTCTTCCATCTGTGCGGAATTAACCGCTCTGGCTTTTCTGTTGTTGATTAAGAAAAGCATTTGTTCTGCCTCGGATATCATGTGCCAGGAAATCCATAGAAGTTTTTTGATAAAGGCCGAATCCTCATTTCCCGCCTTTTTCAAATACTGGATAATCTGGTCGTGAATCAGATGGTAATGGATCTGGACATCGCAGATGACGCCATAATCCAGAGGCGCGGTCAGGCTGCTCTCCAGCAGGCGAAGGTAAACGTGGTGTGTGTGGAACAGCTGGTACAGGTTGTAGCGGTACTGTCCCTTCTGGTGTGTTGGAAATACAAAACGGTTTACGAGAAGTACCAGCACCATCGCAGCGACGACATATAGGATACGGAGCTCAGCGGCCAGCATCTGTGGGAGTGCCAGCGTGGTAAGGGTCAGGGCAAAGCAGGTGGAGAACAGAGCCTGCTGCCAGGTTCCGGCCGTTTCCATATAAAGCCCTGTTGCCATAACGGTCGCCAGTACAAAATGCCAGCCGGTTCCATAGAACAGCGGGAGGAGAAACTGCAGGATAAGACAGCCCGCCAGTGTGCCGATAAAGCGGGTCTTGATGCGCGTGGCGCTTTCCTCATACATGGGGCGGAGCAGCAGGAAGGCGTTCAGCACGAGCCAGTAACCATGATTTGCCTGGCTGATCGTACTGTAAGTAAAGCCAACTGTCAAAACTACGCTGAGACGAAGCGCAAAACGCGTCTCAAATGCATCCGCTTTTATCTGGCCAAACAGTTTTCTTAAGGGGCGGCGGTAGCTGGGGAGTCTCCAACAGGGAGGACTCTGTTTTTCACCTGTCTGTCGGATGTTTTCCAGGATCAGCAGGAAGAGACGGAGAAAATTCTGAACAAAAATGCAGGGGATTTCATCGCGTTCCTCCGCTTCGGCCAGAAGGTTATTTCCTGTACTGACCAGTTCTTTCCGTTCAAAACCGCCGTTTCCTGCGGCCTCCATATATCGGGCCAGGCGTTCCAACAAGTCATGGCAGGTCTGGTCAGAGAGCGTGGCTGCCTGGTACGGATTTGTCAGAAAATACACGGCACGCTGAAACAGCAGCGCAAACATATACTGAATTTTCCCCTGGGGGCTTACCACATAGGTGAGGCCCCTGCTTTTGTAGGCTTCTCCGTAAAGTCCCTGGAGGATTGGAAAGATGGTATCCATCTGTCCGGAAGCCAGACTGTCGGAGGGGGCTGTTTGTTCTGCGTTGGGGGACATCTGCTCAATCTGAGCGCGCAGCGCGGCTGCCAGGAGCAGGAGACCCTTTTTGGCAGCAGCAAAATGGTCATTTTTTCTATTCTGAAACGAACAGAAGAACAGTATGATGGTCAGAACCGCCAGACCGTAGGCCAGCGCCCCCATCTGCATGGCCAGTCCATCCCATCCGACAGGCCGCAGCTGAAGAAAGACAAAGCACATGGCATTCGCAAAATATCCCAGCGGATTAAACTGCGAGGTCTGGAGAAAAACCAGCAGAAAGGGAACGGTCAGATTGAGAAGAATGCAGAGCGTAACGTTGAGGGACGCGAAAAAGCTGAGAAGAGCCATCAAAAACTGCGTCCCCACCAGAACAATCAGCTGCCGGACTGTTAGATATTTCCGATAATTGACCTTGAACAGGATTGTAACCACCGATACGAGGATTGAATAGGAAATGCCGAATAATAGGATCGTAGAGTAAAATAAAAAAAGGAAAAAAAGGATAATTGGCAGGGCGGCCGCGAATTTGGAGCGGAAAGCTGCCAATACTGATTTTGTTTTGTTTTTCATGGGTGAAGTCATCTCCTTTAAGGAAATATTATAACTCTAATGGGGACGGCTGTCATCTTTTTTGTGAAGAGGGCATGAACCTGCCCTATATCAGAAGGATACTGTACTGCAGAACGGACGTTAAACAGTTTGCCTGATTAGCGTCCGTTCTGTGGCTTCATAAGTATTAGTCAGTGGAAGTATCCGGTGGTTTTTCCCGATACTGCACTGGCGTAACCCCCATATATGTCTTAAAAACAGTCAAAAAATAATTATAACTCTGAAATCCGGACTCTTCGGCTATCTTTTTAAGGGAATCATTGGACTGCCGGAGGAGGTGTGAGGCGATTCTGACCCGGTATGCGTTTAAATATTTCGTAAAAGGGAGGCCAAGCGCGTCTTTGAATGCCCTGGAAAAGTAGACCTCCGACACTCCGCAGTGGCGGCTGATATCCGACAGAGAGAGATCCAGATGATAGTTTTGATAGATGTAATTCAGCGCCTTCTGGATCAGCGGCGGGTATTGGGAGACCGAGGCGGACGCAAGCCGTTCCAGGCCCTGGCGGTAATAAAGGAGAAACTGTTTTTTCAGCGTCTCAATATCCAGGATATTGTTGACAGCCGGCGGCGGTACCGTGATGGTCTCACGATCCTGGGCGGCTGTTCGGAGAGCCAGCTGCATGATCTCCGTCAGACGCAGGATGAGGCGCTGAAGTCCAAGAAGAGAGACGTGCGTCTGTCCGACTGTATCAAAAATATGAGTGACGATTTCAGTCACTTTTTTTTCGTTCAGGTGAAGAAGAGATTCTGACAGCTCATTTTCCTCCTGCAGGGAGAGCAGCAGGACGGAATTACCTTCCTTTTCTACAGGACGTTCCGAATCGCTGTTAAAAGGCTTTACCTGAAGACGATGGTGAATTTTCAGGTAGTAGGGGCGCAAATGTTCCACGGAGTCGAAGACGGGCATGGACTCGGCAAAAGTATGGATAGAGAGATAACGCCGCAGGTTGTTCTTCAACAGGCTGATATCCTGGGAGGCCGTCTGAAGGATGGCAGCTTCGCTGGTGAGATCCGGAAAGGACAGCAGGACCAGGAATTCACCGTAGTTGATATGTGTGATAATTCCCCTCTGAAGCGAGGTGAAAAATGTATCACAAAAGTGGAGAACCGTATTGACAACCTTCTGATGGCGTTCATCCGGTATGCTCTGATAAATACTGGAGAAATTGGTGATCTGCAGGCAAGCCGCAACGTGCCGCCGGCCGCAGAGCAGCGGATCGGAGGCGAAAAAGTGACGGCTTTCATCCGGAATATCATAATTTAAGACGAGATTCCGGAGGTATTGCTGTTTTGACAGCTGGCACATCTGGTCCCACTGCTTCTGATGAAGCTGCTGTTTATCAATATAAAGCCGTATTTCGGACAATTTCGTTTCGAGAAGAGTCCGGGACAGCTCATGCTTTAGGAGGTAATCGTAAGCCCCGGCCTGGAGAATCGGTTTTACGTACTCGAAATTATCGTAATTGCTTATGACAAGGATTGTAATGGGAAGCTGATGTTTGCTGATAAACCTGGCGACCTCTAATCCGCTCGCCCCAGGCATCTCCATATCGAGGATCACGATGTCGATGGAATCGCCATGGGCGTTCAGATATTCGATGGCGCCTGTTCCGTCCAGCAACTGCCCGCAGACATGGATGAAATCGAGGTCTGCCAGAAAGGTCTGCATCTTATTTAAAGAAAGTATGTCGTCATCGACGAGAAGCGTCTGAAGCATGCGGGTCCTCCTTTACAGGATAGCTCAAAGAGATTCGGGTGAAGCTCTGTCCGTCGCTGTCGATGGAAAATGTGCAGCGGTTCCCATACTGGAGGCGAAGGCGTTCGATACAGGACCGTATTCCGATATTTGAATAGTCCTCCTCCGTTTGACAGGACAGATTAAGGATCTGTTCGATCTGATCGTTTCTGATTCCGGAACCGTTATCTTCAATGATGATATGGAGCTGTTCTTCTTCCAGATAGGCGTAGAGAAAGATGATTCCATCCTCTTCGAAATTGCGGAAACCATGCTTTATGCAGTTCTCAATAAATGGCTGCAGAAGAAGCTTTAAAACAGGCAGTTCCATGAGGGGGGCGGCAACGTCACACTGAAGCGTAAGGTTCTGGAAATTATTATATTTTTTAATGGAAATATAGTCTTTGATAAAACCGATTTCCTGGCGCAGCGTGACGAAATTCTCCGTATTTTTGGAGACGAGTTTCAGCATTCTTGTGAATGCCAGAGATACCTCCTCGATATTTTTAACGCCCTGAAGGCTGGCCAGCTGTGTAATGGTATTCAGAGCATTGTAAATCATATGGGGATTCAGCTGCTGCTGCAGCGTCTGCAGTTCAAGCCGGCGCTGTTTTTCTGCGTTTGCCTGAATTTCCTCCAGCATCTTGTCAATTTCATTTTCCAGATACACAATCCCGTCTGATATTTCCTTCAGTTCGTCGTTATTCTTATGGTGAAAGACACTCTTCTCCCTGGTAGTGATAAAACGGAGCAGCTCATTCTTAATCAGGAGGATCTTTCTGGAGAGCGATTTGGATATGATTCTGGAAAATGCGATGGTCTGCATGAAAACCAGAATCAGGATAATGACAAACAAAACTCTTATATTTCCGGAATCTTTGTAAATATACGTGTGCGGAACCAGCACATAGGTATGGTAGTTTGTTAAAAGGGAACTGGCGTGCGCCATCTCATAGCGTTCATTTTCCAGAATTACCGTTGTTCCCTGGGCGGAGAGGAGATGCTCCATAATTTCCGGTTTACTGAGGAGGTGAACCGCATTGGTGTAGATCAGTTCGTTATTGGGGTTAGCGATGAATACCTGATAGTTGTTCCCATCATAATCTCCCAGAATGGAATGAAGCAGCTCCGGGCTGATATCCACAAGAATGACAGCGAGTATTTCCCCCTCTTCCTTTAATACACGGCCGTAGGTCAGCGCCTTCTCACTATCGGTACTGTATAGATTCCGCTCCGTGTAGTAGGTGCCGGGGGAGGCCAGCTTCACACTCTCGCACAGCGGACTGTGAAAGCTTTGGAGCCGATTGATATTGGAGCCGTTGGTGTATATGCGGTTATAGCGGTCGATGATCGTGTAGGAACAGGCAAATTCGCCGTAATTAGAGATGGACTTCAGGAAATTCTCAATCAGGACATGCTTCTTATGCCCTTCGACCGTGATTTCATCGTAATCCTCCTTCAAATAACTGCGAATATCTTCATTGGAAAAAATGTGGGTAATATTCTGTTCAATATCAGTGGTCAGGGAATCCAGGGCCTGATTGATGGTGGAAATTCTGCTGTATGTAAAGGTGAGTTCCTTCGAACGCATGGTGCGGAACCAGAATGGATATGTGGTGAGGCTGATGAGTAAAACGGGAACAATCCCATTGAATAGAAAGATCAGAACAAGCCGGGCATTAAAATGGGATTTAAAGTAATGGATTAATTTCGGGTGTTTTTCCAACTTCTGTGCCTCCTGATTGAGTATACTCGAATTATACTATCAGAAAAATTCACTTACAATAAAAGATTAAAAATTTGTAGTAACTGGTAAAAAATACAAAGCTTTCCGCCGGATGTGAGTCAGTATAATAAAGTCATGAACAAGGTCACAGGACAGAAAGGAAAATGAATTGTGAAAAACAGTATAAGCAGGATTGAACAAAAACGAAGATTCATGAAAAACTTCAGGGCAACGAAAACACTGTATTTGTTTGTAATACCCGGGCTGGTGTATTACGCATTATTTAAATACTGGCCGATCTACGGGTCGCAGATTGCATTCCGGGATTACTCTCCATTCCTGGGATTTACGAAAAGCCCGTGGGTGGGACTTGAAAATTTCGAGAGATTTTTCCGGTCTCCGGATTTTTTCCTGATACTCAAAAATACATTGCTGATCAATGTGACGAACCTGATCCTGGGATTTCCTTTTCCGATTATACTCGCCATTCTGCTGAACCAGGTCAGAAACAAAGCATTTAAAAAGCTGGTTCAGACTGCGACGTATGCACCGTATTTTATCTCCGTTGTCGTTCTCGTCGGTATGATGTACACCATGCTTTCTCCGTACAGCGGTGTGGTAAATGCGGTAATCCGCTTTTTTGGCGGAGACCCTGTCCATTTCATGGGAAAACCCGGAATGTATGTCATGATCTATGTCTTATCGGGGATCTGGCAGACGTGCGGGTGGTCTGCAATTGTCTACATAGCGGCGCTGGCATCGGTTTCCCCTGATCTGCATGAGTCGGCAATCGTCGATGGGGCCGGAAGATTACAGAGAATCTGGCATATCGATCTGCCGGGAATCATGCCGACGATCATTACCATGCTGATTCTGACTGCGGGACAGCTTTTAACGATCGGCTTTGAAAAATCGTACTTAATGCAGAATTCCATGAATCTGGGGGTATCGGAGGTCATATCGACGTATACCTACAAGCGGGGACTGGTAGATGGTGATTTCAGTTACGCGTCTGCGGTCGAGATGATGCAGTCCGTGGTGAATTTCGTGATTTTGATTTCAGTCAATAAATTCAGTAAAAGGTTCAGTGATACTTCTTTATGGTAGAATGGGGGGATATGTGAATGAAAGCGGGAAAAAAAGACAGAGTCTTTGTAATTGTCACGACGGTGCTGCTGGTCATGATCTTAATCGTTGCGTTATATCCACTGTATTTCAGTCTGATTGCCTCCATCAGCAGCCCGAGAGCCGTTTATCAGGGAAGGGTTTTGTTTCTGCCGGCGGATGTCACCCTGGATGGCTACCGGAAGATATTTGCGGATGAATCGATATGGACAGGCTTTGGCAACGGTCTGCTCTATACGATAGTCGGAACCCTGTTAAATGTGGTATTTACCATTCCGCTCGCCTATGCCCTCTCCAGAAAAGAGTTTCCGTTTGGCGGCATATTCATGAAAGTAATGGTCTTTACCATGTATTTTTACGGAGGTATCATTCCGCTGTATTTCGTGGTAAAGCAGATGGGGATGCTGGATCGTCTCTGGTCAATTGTTCTGCCGACGCTGATCAGCACTTACAATATGATAATCGCCAGGTCTTACTTTATGGGAAGTATACCGGAAGAACTGAAGGAAGCAGCATTTTTAGACGGATGCGGATACGTGGGATTCTTCTTTCGTGTGGCTCTGCCTCTGTCAAAATCGCTGATTGCAGTCATGGTACTTTTTTATGCGGCGAAGCAGTGGAATTCCTATTTCGAGCCCATGATCTATTTGAGCTCCGAAAGCCGTTTCCCGCTGCAGCTGGTGCTTCGGACCATTCTGATCGACAGCCAGAATTCACTGGCCTCGGCGGATGCATCTACTGTGGCGGATATGCAGCAGCTGGTTGATTTGCTGAAATATGGCTGCGTTGTCGTCTCAAGTATTCCAATGCTGGTATTTTATCCCTTTGTTCAGAAGCATTTCGTAAAAGGCGTGATGCTGGGGGCGGTAAAGGGATGAGGATAAATGAAAGGAGAAGCAGAATGAAAAAAAGAAGATTTGCAGCACTGTGTACAGCAGCAGCCGTAGTGGCAGGCTGTGTGGCATGCGGAGGGACAGCACAGTCCAAGGGGCAGGACAGCAGTCAGGCCGGCGCGGGGGAAAAAGGGAAAGAGAAAATCAAGGTGACCTTTATCAAGAATGAGTGGCACGGTGACCCGAATGACATGGAAATCTATAAGATTCTGGAGGAAAAGACCGGAGTCGAGGTGGAATGGCAGGTTTACTCAGCGGCGACATGGGAGGATAAGAAGAATCTGATCTTATCCAGCGGGGATATTCCGGATGTCTTTTACATGAATGCCGTCAATGTCAACGATGTAACGAAATACGCTCCTCAGGGAATGTTTCTGGATCTGACGGATTACATCGAGGAATACTGCCCGAATCTCAAGAAAGCATTTGAGGAAATGCCGGGATATAAGAATATCTGTATCAATCCGGATGACGGGAAAATCTACAGCATCGGGCGTGCGGTGGAGAGAGAGGTAATGTATACGTCAGGCCTGCTCTACATCAACAAGAAGTGGCTGGATCAGCTGGGACTCCCTGTCCCGAAGACCGTTGATGAGTATTATGATGCACTGAAGGCATTTAAAGAAAATGATATGAACGGCAATGGCGATAAGGGGGATGAGATTCCATTCATTTTCCATTATAATTCGTCCGTGCCGGATACTGTATACAGCTACCATCAGCTGTTCGGCTCTTTTGGATATGTGGATCCGGTTTTGACCGTGGGCGCCCATTTCATAGAAGATGAGAACGGTGAGATCGTCTATACGGCAGAACAGGAGGAGTACAAGGATGCAATCCAGTATTACCATAAGTTTGTGAAAGAGGGGTTATGGGATTCTGAAGGCTTCACCACACCGGACACCTCAGTCATGAATGCCAAGGGAAATAACGATCCGGAAATTGTAGGCTCTTTTATGGCATATGATTCCACATTTGTCGTTCCTGAAAAATACAAAGAAGATTATGTGATTGTTGAGCCGCTGGAAGGTCCGACAGGCAAGCGAATCTGGCAGAACAGCGCCAACAGCAACGGTAATGTCAATGGAACCCAGTTTGTCATGACTGCATCGGCAAAGGGTAAGGAAGAGGCAATTATGAAATGGCTGGACGCCCATTTTGAACCGGAAATTTCGGCACAGCTGTTTTTAGGGCCGATTGGGACCACCCTGGAGAAGACAGACAGCGGAATGCTGGATTATGTACCTACTCCTGACGGGATGTCCTACAGTGAATTCCGGTATAAGAATGCCCCTGTACACGTACCCTGTAAGATTGCTTCCGAGGATTGGGGAAAGCTGGTCCAGGTCATGGATGAAGATATCAATAAGCTGCAGATCGCCAAAGAGCACTACGCTCCGTATGCCACGCAGTCCTCTCTGTTCCTGCTGCCGAATAAGGAGGAGAGTAAGTACTTTACCACGACAGCAAAGGATATCGACGACTATGTCAACAAGATGCAGGTAAAATGGCTAACGGAAGGCGGGATTGAAGCAGAATGGGATACCTATTTAGAGCAGCTGAATAAGCTGGGGATCGATAAATACAAAGAAACGGTAAAGGGGATACGGGAAAGGATGGCGAAGCAGTAGACGTGGACAGCGGAAAGAGAAAAAGTAATTTCCTGATATTTATGACAGACCAGCAGCTGGGGACGACCCAACAGAGTAAGGGACCGGCGTACATGCCGAATCTGGAGCGGCTAAAGCGCCATGGTGTGACTTTTCAGGAGGCGTATTGTCCATCTCCCCACTGCTGCCCCAGCCGTGCCAGCTTTTTTTCCGGGTTGTATCCCTCAGAGCACGGCATATGGAACAATATTGATCTGGCGGATGCATTTTCCCACGGTTTAAATGACGGGATCAAGCTGTTTTCAGAAGATTTGAAGGAAGCGGGATATCAGATGTATTTCAGTGGGAAATGGCATGTCAGCGCGGAAGAAGGGCCGGGCGATCGAGGATTTGGTCCCTGGATCTATCCGCCGCAGGAGGGCCGGTATAAGCCATGGAAGAGGACTCCCTTTATGGGAGACTGGGATTGGCTTTTAGAGGAAGACGACATTGCTCTAGAAGAGGGGCGCAGAGAAGGGGGAATCTCCAGAATTGGATTTCCTCAGTACAGCCAGTACGGTGTGACGGAAAATCCCTTCGGTGACGGTGATGTTGTATCCTGTGCAGAAGGCTGGCTGGAGAATGTGAGCAACGATGAGCCATTCTGTATGTATGTCGGAACACTGGGGCCTCACGATCCGTACTTTGTCCCACAGCAGTATCTGGATCTCTATCCGGATGAATCGATAGTGCTCCCGGAGTCCTGGAAGGACCAGATGCTCGATAAACCAAATCTCTACAGAAGGACGAGAGAAAGGTTTGACGAACTCGGCGAGGCGGAACAGAAACGTTCCCTGAAGCATTACCTGGCCTTCTGCTCCTATGAGGATGCGCTGTTTGGAAGACTTCTCGACGTGCTGGAGCGGAGAGAGCTTCTTGAAGATACTGTGATCCTATACGTATCGGATCACGGAGATTATGCCGGCGCCCATGGATTATGGACGAAAGGCCTTCCGTGTTTTAAGGAGGCGTACCACATCTGTTCTGTCATGGGGTATGGCGGTATTAAGGCGGAGGGGACCGTGATCAGCCAGAGGGTATCGCTTCTGGATTATGCGCCGACATTTTTAGAACTGGCCGGTATCCTGGAAGCGGATAATATGGAAACGGATAATGGGGAAGTGAAATGGCGGTTTTCAGGCCGCTCCTTAAAGCCGTTTCTGGAGGGGAGCATTCCGGAACGATGGCGCTCGGAGACTTATACACAGAGCAATGGAAACGAGTGCTATGGAATCCAGAGGAGTATTTTTACAGACGAATACCATCTCGTTTTTAATGGATTTGATTTCGATGAACTGTATGATTTGAAAAAAGACCCGGACTGCATGATAAATGTGATGGAGGAACCTGGATACGAGGCAGTTATCTATGACCTGTATAAGAAATTGTGGAAATTTGCATATCTGCATCGGGACGCATTGGGGGACCCCTATATTACGACCGCGCTGGCGCGGTATGGCCCTGGGATCATCAGGACGGCGAAACGGAAAATGAAAGGATTTCCTTCTGCTTAAAATCACACCGCCGGCACTGAGCCAGAGTATTTTCACTGTCACAGCCCTCCCGGTGACAGGCGCCCGACCAACGGCAGATGCTTGGCAGGATTAAGATTTACAGTGCTGCCTGATAGAAAAAAAGGAATCCGTACAGCCGGGAGTTGTGCGGGTTTCTTTTTTGATGCGCAAAATGTCCTGTATGACTATTTCACAGAAAAATCATCAAATCCTGTCTGTCCTTTCAGCTTTCTTTCAGCTTTACATGCTAGGATAAAAACACCTTAAGAAAACAAAGAACAGGTAATCACACAGAGAAAAGGAGGCAGGACCGATATGGCACAGGAAATTTTTGAACGTTATGAAAAGAAATATCTGCTGACAGAAGTACAGTACCTCGGTCTGAAACGGTTGTTTGAGGACAGGATGGCAGCCGATGCATATGGAGTACATACCATTTCCAATATTTATTTTGACACAAAGGATTTTGAACTGATCAGAACGTCCCTGGATGGGCCTGTATACAAAGAAAAACTTCGTCTGCGGGCTTATGGGGCGGTGAACGAAAAGAGTACGGTATTTCTGGAAATGAAGAAGAAATACAGCGGTGTGGTATATAAAAGACGTGTACCAATGGAACTTGTGTCTGCCATTTTGTATTTAAATAACGGGATTCTTCCAGAGTCGGAAAATCAGATTTTCCGGGAAATACAGTACATGAAACAGAGGTATCATCTGGAACCGGCGGCATATGTGGCTTATGACCGCGTGGCGTGTTACTGTAAAACCGATGAAGAACTGCGGGTAACCTTTGACTGGAATATACGATGCAGAAACGAAGCGTTAGATCTGCGGGCCGGGGCATATGGGACTTCCCTGCTTGATGCAGGCTGTGTCCTGATGGAAGTAAAGATACCGGGAGCAATGCCGGTCTGGATGAGCCGGGCATTTTCGGAGCTTTCCATCTATCCCGTGTCATTCTCGAAGTATGGGCGTTACTACAGGGAGTATCTGCTGAGAGAGGAAGGGGCGGAACCCGAATACAAACAAAACACTATAAAAGGAGGGCGTGTCTGTGCTTAACAGTATTTTGACGGAAACAGTCAGCTCTGGGATTACATTGCCGCAGCTGGTTATATGTACCTTGACTTCACTGGGACTTGGGCTTGCTCTGGCATTCCTTCATACATATAGAAATACAAGCTCAAGAAATTTTGTGATGACGTTAGCGATTCTCCCGGCTGTGGTACAGGCGGTGATTATGCTGGTCAACGGAAATCTGGGAACAGGTGTCGCGGTAATGGGCGCGTTCGGGCTGGTGCGTTTCCGGTCTGCGCCGGGAAATGCCAGAGAAATTGGAAGCGTGTTTCTTGCCATGGCCATCGGCCTGGCGACAGGAATGGGGTATCTGGGAATCGCTGTTCTCCTGCTTATCATAATCGGGGCGGCAATTCTAGTTTTGGCGGCGGTTACTTTTGGCAGCCAGTCATATGCGCAGAAAGAACTGAAAGTCACCATACCGGAAAATCTGGATTATGCCGGAATTTTCGATGACTTATTCGAAACGTATACGAAGCGTGCGGTGCTCATGAAGGTACGCACAACAAATATGGGAAGTCTTTATGAGCTTTGCTACCGGATCGAACTGAAAAAGGAAGAGGAGGAGAAGGCGATGCTCGACGATATTCGGTGCAGAAATGGAAATCTGACGATTGTGTGCGGCCGAATAGCAGAGAACAGAGAGGAATTGTAAATGAGAAATATACATTTGAGGCTCCATTTTTTTACAGGGACTGATGTTACAAGCGTGAAAGGAGAGATGGGATGAATCAATTATTGAGACGCGGTCTGTTTCTCGTTATGACTGGAGCGATTCTGATGACCGGATGCCAGAGCAAAAACGGAGATCAGGCCTTCGAAGATACTGAGGCAGAAGGCAATGGAAGCGCCGTAGGAGCAGAAACCGTGATAACCGGAAAGGGAGATTCTGTCTCAGTGACCGGAACGGGAGCCGCGGTAGATCAACGTATCGTGACGATTACGGCGGCGGGAACGTACCGGCTCAGCGGAGAGATTACAGACGGCCAGATTGCAGTAAATGCAGGCAAGGAGGACGAGATCCGCCTGATTCTGGATGGCTTTACAATATCCAATGCCAGCTCGTCCGCTGTCTATGGAATAAAAAGCGGCAGTATCACAATTACCACGGAAGAGGGAACAGATAATTATATTTCCGATGGAACCCAGTACCAGTATGAGGAAGAAGGCGCCGATGAACCGGATGCAGCCGTATTCAGCAAGGACGATATCATTCTGGAGGGCAGCGGGACGCTGACGGTCACAGGAAATTACGGTTGTGGGATCCGAAGCAAGGACGATCTGACAGTGAAGTCGGGAACGTACGTGATTGACGCGGTTCAGGACGCCATGAAGGGAAAAGATTCAGTAGAAATAGAAGGAGGCACGTTTACCTTAAATGCTGGGGAAGACGGCATTCAGGCCAGCAATGACGAGGAAGAGGACAAGGGATATGTGAAGATTTCCGATGGTACGTTTTCCATTACGGCGGCCGCCAAGGGAATTAAGGCGGAGACGCTCCTGGAGGTAACAGGAGGTACCATTGAAATTGATTCGGAGGATGATGCAGTCCACTGCAACGGTGACGTGAACATCACCGGAGGAACTTTTACGATTGCCACCGGAGATTATGGAATCCATGCGGATAATCAGGTGGTGATCGACGATGGAACAATTACTATTATAGAGAGTTATGAGGGGATCGAAGGGCTGACGATTGATATCAATGGCGGCGTGATCGACGTTACCTCGGAAGATGACGGTTTAAACGCGGCCGGGGGAAATGACGGTTCTGGAAATGACGGTTCCGGAAATGACGGCTCCGGTAATCTGGAGTCCGGCATGGAAGGAAGGCCGGGAGGTCCAGGCGGCGCTTTTGGTTCAACGGAAGGCGCCTATATCAAAATTACCGGAGGTGAGATAAAGGTCAGCGCCTCTGGAGACGGCATTGACTCGAACGGTGATTTCTATATGGAAGGCGGCACCGTGATCGTAGAGGGCCCGACAGACAATGGAAATGGGACGCTGGATTACGATGGAACCGGAACGATCAGCGGAGGAACATTTATGGGAACCGGCAGTTCCGGGATGCTACAGTCATTTTCCAGTGACTCCACTCAAAATGTGATTGTCGTGTATTTTGCTGATACGAAAACAGCCGGCACGGAGTGGACGCTTACGAGCGGTGATGAAACGGTAATGCTGTCAGGGAATCCGGATAAGGAGTATTCTTCTCTGATTATAAGTTCCCCGGAATTAAAGGACGGGGAGATGTATCAGCTGGCTGCGGGAGAAGAATCTAAGGAAATCACTGTCTCGGGAATCATCACCCAGTCCGGCACACGGTCCGGAATGGAGGGCGGACCGGGATCCGGAATGGACGGTTTTAAGAACAACGGCCCTCGGAATCGTGGATCCGGTGATAATGCTCCAGAGAAAGGCGGAGAAAGTGGCATAACAGATAATCCTCAGCAGGGAGGCGGCATGCGTGGGAAACACGGCGCTGATGGCAGCGGAGGAGGGGAAGCGGAGAACTGAAGTAATAATTAAATGATATTGGATTCCAATTCTCACTTTTTATGGTAAAATAGCCATAGAGAGTGGAAATTGGAGGTTGAAAGACTTTGGAAAAGAAAATTTGGCTGGACAAATTAAGGGCAGAAGACAGGGATACGGTATTTTCCATGACTTCCGACCCGGAGATCGTAAAATATATGCGTTTTGATACCCATGAGAAGCCGGAGGAGGCAGAAGAACTCATCCGGCATTATACGGAAGGAGGAAATTACGGCTTTCTCATACGAATTGCAGACAGCAAAGAACCGGTAGGAGTCGCCGCCCTGAAACAGGATGAGGAGAACTGCGGAGAGTACTCGGTGTCTCTGTTCAGTTTTCAGAGATTCTGGAACAAGGGATACAATACCGCCGCGGTGGAACTGCTGAAGACATTTGCACAGGAACAGGGAATCAGAGCTCTGAAAGCTTATGTGGTGGAAGAAAATTACGGTTCACGAAAGGTGATGGAGAAATGCGGATTTCAGATACAGGAGATCCTTCATTTTGATGATTTTCCCTCTGGATTATACGTTTACGCTCTGCCAATGGAATCAAGCGTTGTACCGGATATAGAAAGGATAATACCATGAAACTGTTTGGAAAGAAGGCTCAGCCTAAAAAGGAAGAACCAAAGACGCAGGAAGCAGTCCTGACACTGTATGCCTGCAGAAAAGATGGGAAGGCCGTGCCGGATATTGCATGCCGTCTGTTTGCTGATGTGATGGACAAGATCTTTTATACGGACGAAGATGAATTTCAGATTCGTTTTAAGGATGGCACAACATCGGTTTTCCATCTGGTAACGGACGCCGGGGAGACAAAGGTGCAGTCCAATGGAATGGCCAATTTCTTTTCCCAGGCCCCTCTTGCGAATGAGGAGGTGAAGGAAGCGGCCCTCTGCCAGATGCGTCTGTTTAATTGTATCATAGGAATCCGGTTCGAAATCGACGGGGACAGCGACAGGACAAACGGTATCATACACTCCATTTATGGCATGGCGGAAGAACTCAGCGCCTTTGTGCTGTATCCCAATATGTATCTGTATCACTGGGATGGCCGCCTGCTGCTGTCGATTGACGGAAAGAGTGATTTTGAAGAGTTTTATCCGCAGGCCAGTACCACGATTCTGGATCGCGAGGTGAATGAGAAAGAGGCAGACAGAGAACGGAAAATGCGTTCCATCACCATTTTAAAGGAGAAGGGGATTCCCTTTCTTGAGCATTTAAAGGCGTCGGTGTTCGAATCGGAATGTAAAATTCCGGACAAGGAAGTGATCCTTCATCGCCTTGCCTGTATTTTTACCGCTTGTGTCCAGTCTGAGATTTATGCCAGCGGGCAGTTTAAAAACTGCAGGGAAATGGCGGCGGAAGAGATCGCACAGATGGAGGAACGCTATCAGATCTCGGAGTGGCTCTCACCGGAAGAACGGGACTATCTCGAAAATCCGGACAAGGATCCGGCGCTCCATAACCGGTTTGGATGGCGGTACGAGTGCTGCTCTGTACTTTTGTGGGCACTGTCCATGATGGAGTTGAAGGAACCGACAGAAATATGCGATGCCTCTGAGCTTGGAGCAGTCATGTGGAACCATACTTTTGACAGTCTGATGGAAACTGCGGTTCTTCGCAGCAGGGATGAGATTCTCGACATGCAGGATCTGGTGCTGCGGTATGACTGGGCCTGCGTTGATGCGAGAGTCCACCACAAGGAGGTTCCGATGCTGAACAGTGATATTGTTTTCGAGTGGCATTATGCGCTCAACTGGCTAGTGCAGGCTGATGGAATCGCAGACTGGGACCGGGTGACAACGACGACGTAGGCGCAGAGAGACGGAGGTATTTATGGATTACTGTCTGAAACACAAGCCGGAGTATGAGTGCGAAGAAAGCATATTATCGGCAGCTGGTGGATTTTCCAGGAGATATGTAAAGAAAGAGGACAGGACACAGTATGTATAGAAGAAAATTGATGATAAATGGTAAGAGTGGGAGGCCAGCCGGAGCAGTTGGCCTTCCTTTTCTTTCTTTCAGATTCTGTCACCTAGACGTAACAGTGTCTTGGTATGTCTAAGGGTTATGAAGCCATTCTATTGGGACACCTCTTTCTTCTTAAAAAACGCTCCCTTAAACTCTGAAGGGGTCATATCTTCATATTGCCTGAACACTTTAAAAAAGTACTTTTCATCCGAAAATCCACAGTAAAACGCTATTTCTTTCAGATTAAAGTCTGTTGTAGTCAGCAAATTTTTTGCAGATTCTATCCTTACAGAATTAATATACTGTGTCAGCGTTTTCCCAGTCAGTTTTCTGTAATTGCTGGAAAGATAATCCGGATTATAATGAAAGATTTCTGCAATTTGTCCAACCGTAAGAGACTGCTGAAAATTTCTGCGTATCCAATCCTGGATTTTGTAAATATGAAGCGGATCTTCTTTAGAATCCAGAAGCCTGGAAGAGAATTCTCCGGCAAGTTCTAAAAGGAGGGCTGTTAGTGAATAGTGGAGCAGATATTCGGAAGCCGGATAACGACGCATGGAAATATCAAGCAGCTGTGAAAAAAGTACAGGGACCCGTTTCCCATGAGTTAGTGTTCCTGTTTCAGGAACAATGTATTTTTCCGGAAGCGCTTGACTGATATCTGTCGGATACTGTTCCTGGCTGATATAGACTGGGGAAACAGGAATGTGAAAGTGCACCCAGTAGTAGTGCACGTATTCAGAGGATTCCCGCCAGCCATAATGTTCAGTATCCGCGTGAAGCAGAATAAAATGAGTCGGATTCAATTCATACTGAATACCATACTGTGCAATATTCAGAGTGCCTTTTAAGACATAAATTAATACAAAAGAATCCAGACAACGTTTTGGATGTAGAAAATTCTTATTTTTCACCAGTTGTCCACTGGATAAAAACGTAAGTGGCTGGCTGCAAGGAAGCATGAGATGGCGCATAACAATCCTCCTGTTCGTGAAGTATTACTTATTTAGTATAACAGATTTTAGCTGAAATTTAAATGTAATGAAAGCATGATATAAGATATTTACACCTTATATAGAGTAAAAACGGTTGTGCATAAAGTATATAAAATATATAATTAAATCATAAAACTTGTGCATTAATTTAGTATAAACTGGAAAATATGCACGGGGGGAAAGGCTTCCAAATACGCGCGATTGGAAATTTATACCAGAACAACAGCCTGTGAGTGTTAAAAACAAAAAAGGAGAGAACGCTATGAAGAAAATGAAATGGATGTTTACGGCTGCATGTGTGTTTTTTGCATTAGCTGGATGCAGTGCAAAAACCACAGAAACAGAAGCTCCGAAAGAAGAGACAGCTGCGAAGAATTCTGTCGATCAAGCGACAGAGACCACAAAGTCGTCTCGGGGAGATCAGATCACTTTGCGATTCGCATGGTGGGGTGGGGATGACCGCCATACGGCCACATTAGAAGCGATTGAAGCGTATGAAAAACTAAATCCAAATGTAAAAATTGAAGCAGAATATCAGGGATATGATGGATACAATGATAAGTTATTAACTCAGCTGGCAGGAGGAACCCAGCCGGATATTATGCAGACCATAGCAACCGCGGCAGCAGAATATCAGGCGTCATTCCCGGAATCATTTGTACGATTGGATCAGCAGGATATTTTCCAGTTAAGTGTATTCGATCAGAATTTCCTGGACAGCTTCTGTAAATCCAATGATGGAAGTACTGTTGCAGTGCCTTCCGGTGTCAGCTCCTATAACTTTGTGGTGAATAAAACAGTTACTGATGCTGCGGGAGTGGAACTAAAGGACAATATGACATGGGACGAGTTCGTAGAGTATGGAAAAAAGGTACATGCAGCAAATCCGGATTACTACTTAGTTACATTGTCAGATGACGACTGTAATCATCTCATGCGCTCCTATGTTCGCCAGTTATGCGGAAAATGGACAATTTCTGATAAGTATGAAGTTATAACAGATAAAGATGCTCTGGTAAAGGCATTTACACTTCTTCAGAGCCTTTATAAAGAAGGAATTGCTGAGCCAATGGATACAGCATTTGCTTATAATGGAGACAAAGATGCCAATAAAAAACTTTTAAATAATGAAATTGCCTGTTCTTACAGAGCATCATCGTCAATTATTAATCTTGATACAAGCGGAGGTATGGCTCTTGATGTAGTCAATATACCGGTTGATCCGGAGGCAAAAGAAAGTGGTATCATTACTCAGCCGTCTCAGCTGTTTATGGTATCGGAAAGTCCGAACAAAGAAGAAGCTTTGAAATTTATGCAGTGGATGTATACTGATGAAGAAGCAATCCGCATCTTAAGCGATTGCCGTGGTGTTCCTCCGACAGAGATGGGACGTAACCAGCTGGAAAAAGAGAATTTGTTGAACCCGGTTGTCAATAAGGCTGTTTCACTGGCTCTGGAAAAGACTGATGGTGCGGTTCCACCGGTCAATGAAAATTCGGAGGTCTATGGTTATCTGTTTCCTCTCATGCAGGAACTTTGTTACGATACAATTACTCCAGAAAAGGCTGCAGACGAGCTGATTACTAATCTTGCAGAGATCGTAGAAACATTAAAGCCATAAATAAAGCAGGTAGAATTACTTCGTGATTCTCAGCAGTAAATTGGGCCGCCTGTTATGGCGGCCTGATTTGAAACGGACTGCTTGCGGAAACGGATTTTTCAGGATCCGGATTTATTAGGGGGAGAGGACAACGGATGAATAAAAAGAGACATACAACGAGGTTGGAGAAAAGAAATAATCTTGGGTATTTATATCTGCTGCCCTGGATCATTGGATTCCTTATTTTTCAATTGTATCCGATAGCCATGTCACTGTACTATTCGTTTACGGATTACAGCTTTGGCAGCCAGTATGACTTTGTCGGATTGGCCAATTATTTACAGATATTTACGAAAGACCGGGAAGTGAAAAATTCCCTTGCTGTCACTTTTAAATTTGTCTTCATGTCAGTGCCGATGAAACTGCTCAGCGCTCTCTTGATAGCAATGATCCTGAACCAGACTTTAAAGGGGATCGGGCTGTTTCGAACCATTTACTATCTTCCGTCTATTCTGGGAGGAAGCGTGGCGATAGCCATTCTTTGGAGACACCTGTTTGATTTAAATGGAGTAGTCAATGTCTTTTTAAACAAATTTGGGATCAAGAGCATTGGTTTTCTGACCGATCCCCAAATAGCCTTGACCACCATCAGTATGCTGTCAGTCTGGCAGTTTGGTTCTTCCATGCTGTTTTTCCTGGCTGCATTAAAACAGGTTCCTCAATCACTTTATGAAGCTGCAAAGATCGACGGGGCGGGCCCGGTTCGGTCCTTCTTTAAGATTACCATACCCATGATCAGTCCCATGACGCTGTTTAATATTATCATGCAGATGATCAACGCGTTTCAGGAGTATACAGCGCCGGCGGTAATCACAGGAGGCGGTCCTGTGAAAAAGACACAGGTACTGGCAATGACTCTTTATCAGAATGCCTTTACGTATAGGAAAATGGGATATGCGTCGGCTATTTCCTGGATCATGTTTATTATCATTATTATATTTACCATATTTATTTTTTCAACCAGTGCAAAATGGACGTTTTATGGGGACGAGGAGGGGTGATTATGAATAAAAAGAAAGAAAAGATTCGAAAAATAGTCTTGAAGTCTATGTCGTATCTAATATTGATCACGCTGGGAATTGTTTTTCTATATCCGCTTTTGTTTATGGTATCTGCATCATTTAAAACGAATCAGGAACTGATGACTTCTATGAGTCTTATTCCTAAGCGTATTTCTTTTGACAGTTATGTGTCAGGCTGGAATGGAGTTGGATCCTATACTTTTGGACATTTTATGAAAAACTCAGGACTTTTGGTGGTTCCGGTGGTGCTCTTTACCGTGATGTCCTCCTCTTTGGTGGCCTATGGGTTTGCGCGGTTTAAATTTAAAGGACACAGTCTTCTATTTGGTGCGATGCTGTCCACTATGATGCTTCCGAACGCGGTTGTTATTGTTCCACGCTATATTATGTTTCGACAAATGGGCTGGCTAAATACATACGTGCCGTTTTACGCACTGTCGCTGTTTGCCTGCTATCCCTTCTTTATCTTTTCAATGGTACAGTTTATCAGAGGGATACCAAAGGATATCGACGAGTCAGCATTTATGGATGGCTGTTCTACCTTTGGAATATTTGTTTATATGATACTTCCTTTGGCAAAGCCGTGTCTGTTTTCTATGGCAATATTCCAGTTTATCTGGACCTGGAATGATTACTTTAATCCTTTGATTTTTATAAATAGTGTAAATAAATATACGGTTATGCAGGGACTTCGGATGTGTATGGACAGTTCCAGCGGCATTTCATGGGGACCAATTATGGCACTGTCCCTGATTGCAATCCTGCCGTGTGTCATAATTTTCTTTGCTGCCCAGAAATATTTTGTGGAAGGTGTTGCGACCACAGGACTGAAAGGATGAGAACGATGAACGATACCATAACAAATAATATCTATCCTAAATGGAATTCCTTTGGAGACAGGTCAATGGAAAAAATGCTCCTGCTGTTTGCAGATACCAGAAAAGCGCATGCAGCAGCAGGCGATACAGAGGAACTGGAAAAATATTTTTCTTTCGCAGAAGCGGCGGGAAGCAGCTTTGATTGGGTGCAGCTTCACAGCGGTTACTTTTTTAACCATGCGCCATTTGAGAATTATCCGGACTCCGGGGTTGAAATAGATGAGAAAACGAATGTGTTTCTTGATAAGGCAATTAAAATTTGTAAGCGGAATGGTAAGAAAGTTTCCTATATGATGGGAGATTATTCCCCGTTGGATTGCTTGCTGGAAAGATATCCTCAGGTCCGTAATTTAAATAATGGTCTTTTCTGGGACCTTATGTACGATGCAGCATGTGGTATATTGAAACGTTTTCCCGATTTAGATGAACTGGCTATGTACTTTTTTGAATCTAAGAATCTGCTGCATTATAATAATTTTTTTGGCTGTATGAATTACGGACTGAATTTTAATGAAGATACACTAACCGGGCATCCAGAACTGGTTATGGAGCAGGAAGGAAAATCTTTCCCATATTTAAGCTTTGGAGACCATCTGCGAATGATGCTTCAGGCGGTGGCAAGAGCGTGCAGAGATTGCGGGAAGAGTTTTACACTGCTTACCCATGTCTGGTTTCCATATCAGGAAGAGGTACTCTATGAAGCACTGAGGGATTTTCCCGCTGATCTGCCTCTACTGCTGGAACATAATTACACGACAGGAGATTTTAATCCGGCACTGCCGGCACCAGGGCTGATTAAACGACTGCCACATTTGAAACATGGTATTTGTTTCTGTTGCGGAATGGAGTACCATGGACTGTCCCTGGTTCCGTGTTGTTTCCCGGAAGCAATGGAGGCCACGATTCATGATGCTATGGAATCAACTTTAAATCTGGAACGTATTACAGTAAGGCCCATTTGGGACGGCCAAAGCCTTCTTGGGTCACCCAACGAGATCAACCTGTATTATCTGCTTAAAATGGCGGATCAGCCGGATATTGATCCTGAAGAAATCTGGAAGGAATGGATTCAGGGCAAATACGATCTTTGTGATGAGGAGTCGGCGGAACTGTTGGCCTCTGCATTCCGAAAATCGTATAAGGTAGTACAGAATGTGTTTTTTGAATTTGGAGTGAGAACCAATGATCATTCTCATATACCTGATTTTGCACATTTGGAGTCCAGGTTCTTTAATTATGGAAAAGCATTGATCAAATGGTCCCCTACGCCGGAAAACAAACAGAATATTTATGACCTTTTGATTCATCCGGGAGATAAGATACTCAGGCTGCACAGGGAATTACATGAAGAATCGCTGGAACTAATTGAACATGCACTGGAACAGATAAAATCATTGGAAGGCTGTATGCGATGGAAAGACTACGAGGATGTAGTTCGCCGTTACGAAGATATGAGAATTTGGGTTCTGCTGCATCAGGATGAATATGAGTCTTATATCCGGCTTCTGATTCAAAGAAGAAATCCCACAGAGCGCAACCGGAAACTGGCGGAATGTGCACTGAGCAGTCTGGAAGAAAAGACGAAAAAAATCAGGAATGGAGAAATTCGAGACTGTTATCTGTTTTCGATAGATCATATTGAATCTTTTATAGAGGAATGCAGATCCAATTTCAGTATAAACAGACGATAAAGGATGGACAAAATTATGAATCAAAAACAATTTTCAGAAGCCGTATCATCGGTTACAGTAAAGGATAACTTTTGGGATCCGGTAATGGAGGTGACCAGAACTCAGATGATCCCATACCAGTGGAAGGCACTGAATGATGAACTTCCTGATATAGAGCCCAGCCACTGTATTCGGAATTTTAAGGTTGCAGCCGGACTTATGGAGGCAGAATTTGATGGGAGAGTCTTTCAGGACAGTGATGTGGCAAAATGGATTGAAGCAGCATCTTATTCGCTGAAATGGCATCCGGATGAAACTTTAGAAAAAGAAATCGATGATACGGTAGAATTAATTATACAGTCACAGCAGCCAGATGGTTATATTGGAACATATTATTCGATCAACGGACTGGAAAAACGGTGGACCAATATTATGAGGCATCATGAACTTTACTGTGCAGGACATATGCTGGAAGCGGCAGTAGCTTATTACAATGTTACTGGAAAAGACAAATTTTTACAGGCTATGATCCGCTTTATAGATTATATTGACAGTGTTTTTGGTCCGGAAGAAGGGAAAATTCATGCTTATCCTGGCCATGAAGTGATTGAAATGGCTTTGATGCGGTTATACGAAATTACAAAGGAGGAGAAGCATTTACGGCTGGCCAGGTATTTTATCGATGAGCGGGGGAAGCAGCCCTGTTATTTTGAAAATGAGATAGAGACTTATCATAATGAATATCCCTGGAAGGACAGTTTTTTTCAATTTCACTATTATCAGGCGGGAGCTCCTGTAAGAGAGATGAAAGAGGCCGTTGGCCATGCAGTGCGCGCTGTTTATTTATACTCGGGAATGGCGGATGTCGCAAGGGAAACGCTGGACGATTCACTTTATGAAGCTTGTCAGGCTATGTGGGACAGTATCGTGGAAAGGCGCATGTACATTACGGGCTCCATCGGGGCTTCGGCCTATGGAGAAGCGTTTACCATTGATTACGACCTGCCGGGGGATCTGGTATATGGAGAAACGTGTGCCGCTGTAGGGATGGTGTTCTTCGCCCATCGAATGCTGAAATTAAGCCAGCGCGGCGAGTACGCGGATATTATGGAACGTCTGCTGTATAATGGTACAATCAGTGGTATGGCATTGGATGGAAAGAGCTTTTTTTATGTAAATCCACTGGAAGTTTATCCAAAAAAGAATGAAGAGATTCAGGCTTTCCGTCATGTAAAGGTAGAACGGCAAAAATGGTTTGCCTGTGCCTGTTGTCCACCGAATTTAGCGAGACTGGTGGAATCTGTAGGTTCCTATATTTACACACAGCGTGAGGACCAGCTTTTTATTAATCTGTTTATAGGGAGTGAGGCTCTAGTGTTTTCTGGAGAGAATTCTGTGTATATCACTCTGGAAACCGGATATCCATGGAATGGAAATGTAAAGCTGGTTATGGAATGTGAAAGCAGCAGAGAATGGGAGGTGGCTCTTCATTTGCCGGACTGGTGTCGGGAATTTGAACTGCATGTTGATGGAAAATCAGCCTGGTATATGCAGAGAGAAGGTTATCTTTATTTGAGGCAGTGCTGGAGAGGAAGGCACGAAATATCTTTCAACATGAAAATGGAAGTACGGGAAGTTCGTTCTAATCCTAAGGTACGGGATAACATCGGAAAGGTTGCAGTGATGAGGGGACCAGTGGTTTATTGCCTGGAGGAGGAAGACAATGGGGCTGATTTACACTGTATAGAAATTCCATCCCATGCGCAGTTTGAAGAAACGTACCGCCCCGATCTTTTGGGCGGTGTGGTTACAATTGAGTCTATTGGACGGAAGATGATGCCGGAGGAAGGGAGTGCACTTTATTTGGAAGACGGCTGGGAGCGTTACGAGGAGAAGAAACTTTTATGGATCCCTTATTATAGTTGGGCCAATCGTGAAGCAGGAGAGATGATAGTCTGGGTAAGGAAACGCTGACAGGTATCAAAAGCTAAATTTATTAACATTTTACAGGAATGAATTTCAGAGAGAGAACTTAGTGGTAATTTACCCCTGCGTTTTCTCTCTGATTCTTGCCATACTATGGATTGAGAGATTCTACCGCCCCTACAGGGGAGGTCTCCTGACATAACCCGCACCGGAGACAATGGTCTCCCGCAATCTGACAAGGCTCCCATGGCATGATGCATTGTTGCGGACATGCCTCCGCGCAAAGCTTGTATCTGATACAACCGTCAGTGATGGAAAATCCGCTCATTTCCTCATCCATCCACCTATTTCTCATTTGCAACCCGTTTTATTCTGTGATATGATAAAAAGATACGATTAAGCAAACGAGGTGGCAGCGGATGAAAGAGAACTGTGGTATCGTCATCCTCTCCGGCGGTTCCGGCCGCCGCATGGGGTACGTCAATAAGGCCGACCTGGACTATCACGGAAGGAGCTTTGCCGGGCAGATTATGGAGGAGCTGTCAGGCTTGGGGCTGCCATTCTTTCTGTCCACGGGAGTTTACGGGAATCCAACCGAAATTCCTGATAACTGCACTGCAATTTTGGATATTCCGGTCGATGGACAACAGGGACACATCGGTCCCATGGGCGGCATCCGCTCCTGCTTTTTAGAGACGGACGCGGACGGCCTTCTGTTTGTGCCGTGCGACATGCCTCTGATCCGGGCTGAGATGGGACGCCGCCTGATGGAACGGTGGACGCCGGAATACGATGCGGTGATCTGGAAGACGCGCGATGGCCGGATCCAGCCGCTTTGTGGTTTTTACTCCAGAACGTGTCTGACTGCGCTTGACGGATGCATCGGAGAAGGAAACTACCGCATGATGGAATTCCTGTCCCGAATCTCGTGCCTCGTTATGGAAACCGGCCGGGAGCACCTCCCGGACCGCTGGTTTTTAAACGTCAACGACCGTGATGACTACGGAAGACTGGAACGGACAGCCTGTCCCGTGCTGGCGGTGAGCGGAAGCAAGAATACAGGAAAGACAACGCTTCTCGAGCGGCTGGTTTCGGCACTGGCTTCCAGGGGAATCCGTGCTGCGGTAATCAAACACGATGGTCACGAGTTTGAGGCGGATGTGCCGGGAACGGACAGCTTTCGCATGAAGCAGGCCGGCGCGTATGGCACGGTGGTGTACTCCGGCAGTAAGTTTTCCATGGTAAAGGAACAGCCGGGTTTACAGGCAGACGCCTTCTTTTCCTTCTTTCCGGAGGCGGATTTAATTTTACTGGAGGGGCAGAAGCATTCGGATTATCCAAAGATCGAAGTGCTGCGGCAGGAGGTCTCGAGAAAGCCCGTCTGTGACTGTTCGACCGTGCTGGCCTATGTGACAGACGGCGGCTGGGAACCGGATATGGGTGAATCTGCGTCCAGGACAGAAACGCCAGAACATAGCAAAGTACCAGAAACGATCGCTTCAAACAATCTGGATGCTATATTAGAAGTAATCATTCATCTTCTCGATTCCGCAGACCCGGATAACAGCGGCAGCCCCAAAGCCGCAAAAGCCCATCACAACAGCGGAGGACATGCCGTATGACCATGGAAGAAGCATTTGAAATATCCAATATTTTGAGATGTGCCAGCCCGGTCAGCCGGACGGAGATCGCTTCCTTCGCTTATATGAAGCGGTATGAGAAAGGGCAGCACGTATTCTACGACCGTGAGGATCTGACCTGCTTCTATATCCTTCTGGAGGGAATGGTTTCGCTCTATAAGCTGAACACTCTGGGAGAGAAGAAAGTGATATTCGTCTACGGCCCGGGAAACCTTTTGAATGAAGTCCTGTTCGAGGATATTCCGGCTTCCATCAACTGCGAGGTCCGGGAGGACTCCAGTGTTCTCGTCCTTCCGAAGGACAGGCTGTGGCATGTGATGGCGAGCTGACAAAGGCCGCCTTCAATTCCATGGCCATAAGAATCCGCCGCCTGTACCGCCAGATGAAGAACACCACCAACGCGCTGAAGGGAGAAAAACGCCTCGCCGCCAAGCTCTACATGCTGGCCAGGGATTATGGAAAGGAGACGGAGAGAGGGATATCCATCGAAATGCAGTTAAGCATCACCTATCTTTCCGAAATGCTGGGCTCCAAGCGGGAAACGGTATCGAGGCAGGTGAAGAAACTCTGCGACTCGGGCCTGATCCTTATGGAAAAGAATCATTTCTGGATTCCCAACCTGGAGAATTTGAGCAATTATTTTAAACAGCCGTGATGAAAATCACGGCGTTTTTTGTACATTTCTGCTATAGTTAAAATATTAACGAAAAGAGTACGGGAAGGAAGGAACGCATGAAAAAAGTACAATCAACCTGCAACTACTGTGCCCTGGACTGCAACCTGGATTTTTACGTGGAGGACGAGAAGATCGTCAGGGTGCTTCCGACAAAGGGGTACCCGGTCAACGACGGCTTCTGCTGCATCAAGGGACTGTCCCTGGATAAACAGCAGACTGTGGTGAAGACCTCGCCGCTTCCGAAGATCCGGCAGGCGGACGGTTCCATGAAGGAAGTTTCCTGGGACGAGGGATTTCAGTATGTGGCGGATCAGTTACAGGAGCTTCAGGCAAAATACGGCCGGGAAAGCGTGGCGGGCATCAGTACCGGACAGCTGACCATGGAGGAATTTGCCATTTTCGGCCACGTCATGAGAAATTACTTAAAGACCAATGTGGACGGCAATACCCGTCTCTGCATGGCGACCGCGGTCGTGGCCCACAAGCAGAGCTATGGCTTCGATGCCCCGGGATACACACTTAAGGATCTGGAGCTTTCCGATACGATTATCTTCATCGGAGCCAATCCGGTCGTTGCCCATCCCATCCTCTGGAAACGGGTGCGCCAGAATCCCGATAAAAAGGTGATTGTCATCGACCCGAGAAAATCGGAGACAGCCATGAACGCGGATTACTGGTACCCGGTAAAATGCAGGGGAGACTTATATCTTCTCTATACGCTGGCCAACGTTCTCATCGAAAAAGGCTGGATCGATCAGAACTACATCGAGGGACACACGGAAGGCTACGGGGAATTCAAAGAATTTGTGAAACCATTTACCCTGGACCAGGCTCAGGAGACCGCGGGACTTTCCCCAGAGCAGATTCTTAAGCTGGCGCAGCTGATTCACGAAGGAAAGCGGGTCTCCTTCTGGTGGACCATGGGCGTGAACCAGGGCTATGAGGCGGTCCGCACCGCGCAGGCCATCATCAATCTGGCGCTGATGACAGGCAATATCGGCCGTCCGGGAACCGGGGCCAATTCCATTACGGGCCAGTGCAACGCCATGGGCTCCAGGTCCTACAGCAATACGGCGGTTCTCTACGCCGGCGGTGATTTCACGAATCCGGCCAGACGGGCTAAGGTGGCGGAAGCGCTCGGCGTGGACGAGAGTGTGCTGGCTGAGAAGCCGACGGCGACCTATAACCAGATCATCGAGGGCATCAATGAAGGACGGATCAAGGGGCTGTGGATTCTCTGCACCAATCCGCGCCACAGCTGGACCAACAACGAGACATTTGCAAGCGCGGTGAAGAAGCTGGAGCTGTTTGTGGTTCAGGATATCTACGACACCATCGAGAGTGCCGAGGAGTGCACGGTCTTCTTCCCCGTAGTTTCGGGAATCAAGAAGGAAGGCACCTATATCAATCTGGAGCGCCGCCTTTCCGCCATGCGCCCCTGCCTTGCGAAGAAGGAGAATGAGATTACGGACTACGAAGCCATATTAGGCGTGGGTAAGGCGCTGGGAATGGGCGGTCTGCTGAAGGGCTGGGAGATGCCGAAGGACTGTTTTGAACTGATGAAGAAGTGTTCCAAAGGAATGCCGGGCGACATTACCGGCGTCACATGGGAGATGCTGGAGAATTCCAACGGAGTCCAGTGGCCGTTTCGGGAGGGAGAGACGCTGGAGGACGATGAACGACGCCTGTATGAGGACGGCAATTTCTTCACTCCCAGCAGGAGAGCCCAGTTCAAATTTGAGGCGCCCATGGAAAATCCTCTGCCGCTCACGGAGGAGTATCCGTACCTGTTCAACACCGGAAGAGGCTCGGTCGGCCAGTGGCATACCCAGTCGAGAACCAGTGAGGTTCAGTTCATCGGCGACGTATCGGCCAGGGAAGCGTATCTCTTTATGAATCCCGGGACGGCCGCCGCGTATGATCTGGAGGAAAATGACCGCATCCTGGTCCACTCCGTCAACGGAGAAAAGGCCGGTTTTCAGGTGCGGATCTCGGATCAGGTGCGGGAAAAAGAGCTGTACGCCCCGATCCACTATATTGAGTGCAATAAGCTGACGCCTTCCGTCTACGACCCGTATTCGAAGGAGCCATCCTACAAGGCGACGCCAGTCTGGTTTGAGAAAATGGAAGGAGGTAACGCGGATGTACCGGATAAAAATTGACAGAAGCCGCTGCATCGGCTGTCTGACGTGTGTGACAGCCTGTGTCGTCAGCCATGAGAGCTGCGACGCCAGAAACCGGGTGGTGATTGACAGCGAGTCAAAATGCGCACCCATTTTCTGCCGCCACTGCGAAAAGCCGGAATGTGTATACACCTGTATGACGGGAGCTATGCACAAGAATCCCGATACCGGGTTTGTGGAATACGATAAGGAAAAATGCGCCAGCTGTTACATGTGCATCATGGCCTGTCCCTACGGCGTGCTGAAGAGCGACCGGGTCGAGCATAAGGAAATTATGAAATGCAACACGTGTGTCCACCGTACCCAGGATGGTTCCCCCGCGCCGATGTGTGTGGAAATCTGTCCCATGGGAGCGATTACTCTGGAGGAGGTGAAGGGATGAGATACGTGGTATTAGGCGCTTCCGCAGCCGGAGTCAACGGCGTGCGGCAGCTTAGAAAACACTGTCCGGAGGCGGAGATCGTGCTGGTGTCAAAGGATGACGCCGTTTATTCCAGATGTATTCTTCACCATTATCTGGGAGGAATCAGGACGAAGGAGGAGCTTTGCTTCGCAGAGTCCGATTTTGAGACAAAGTACCGGGTGGACTGGAGAAAGGGCGTTGTCTGTTCTGCGCTTCGGGAAGCAGAAAAAAAGGTGGTTCTGTCCGACGGAACGGAGCTTTCCTACGACCGTCTTTTAATTGCGACCGGTTCCCATACCTTCTTTCCGCCTGTAGAAGGCTTGAGAGAGGCAAAGGGCGTCTTTGGATTTCATAATTTAGACGAGGTGGAGCAGATTCGGGACGAGGCGGCGAAGGCGGAGCACATCGTTGTCATGGGCGGCGGCCTGGCAGGCATCGACGCAGCGGTGGGATTTCTCCATAGCGGCAGACGGGTGACGCTGGTAGAGATGGAGGACCATATACTGGCGAAGCAGCTGGACCGCCGCAGTGCGAAAACGTACGAGGAGGCCATGGAGAAAGAAGGCATCCAGTTTTATCTGGGCGGGGCGTAAAGGAAGTGCGCATGGGAGACGGCGGAGAAGTCACTTCCCTGCTGCTGACCGATGGGACGGAAATCCCCTGTGACATGGTTGTGGTCACCGCCGGCGTGCGTCCCAACGTCGAATTTCTAAAGGATCCCGGAGTGGAAATGGACCGGTTCGGACTGGTGATCGACCATCACGGTCAGACCAGCGTACCGGACATTTACGGCGCGGGCGACGTGACGGGGCGTTCCCCCATCTGGCCGGCTGCAGTGAAGCAGGGCATGACCGCAGCGGATAACATGGCAGGCGTTCAGACCTCCATGGATGATTTCTTTGCAAGCAAAGCCACGATGAATTTCCTGGGAATTCCCACCATGTCCCTGGGAGTTCCGGAGATACCGGATGAGACGTATACCGTGGTCATGGAGGACAACGGAGAGCAGTACCGGAAAATCATTCATAAAAATGGGAAAATATACGGCGCAATTCTTCAGGGAGACTTGTCCTACGGCGGCGTACTGACCCAGCTGATTGCCAAAAGAATTGATGTGTCACGGGTAAAGAAACCGCTGTTTGAGATTGACTATTCCGATTTCTTCCATACAAAGGAAAACTTTGAATTCTATTATGAGGAGACGTAATCTATGAAAGAACGTTTGAAAAATATGCCGATTCCGGTTGTAGCCACCATGCTCGGCGCCGCCACCTTAAGCAACATCTATCAGGGACTCGGATACGACTGGATCCGCCACGTGACCATGTGGGCCTCCACCGTTGTGCTTCTGTTTTACATTGCAAAGATTGTCCTCTATCCTTCCATAGTAAAAGGAGAGTATAAAAATACGGTCCCGGCCAGTCTCTATGCAGGTATCACTATGGTTACCATGATTCTGTGCAGCTACTATAAGGACTGGTTTCCCGGTGCGGCCAGAGTGGTTTTAATCGCCGCTGTCTGTATCCACGCGGTTCACATCGCCGTGTTCCTGTTTAACAATGTCTTCCATGGCGTGAAGCTGGATACCTTTGTTCCCAGCTGGTTTGTCACCTTTAACGGAATCATGGTTTCCACAGTGGTCGGAGCCGCCATGCTTCCGCCGGTTATGGCGAAAGCGGTATTAATCTGGGGACTCTGTATCTATACGGTAACTATCCCGTTTATGATCTGGAGACTGGCGGCGAAGGAAGTGAAACCGGCCGTCTGGCATACCCAGGCCATCGTGCTGGCCCCCTGCAGCCTCTGTCTTGCCAGCTATTTGAATCTGGCTGCGGAGCCGAGTATGATCCTGGTGAGCGTCCTTTTCCTCTGCGTATTTTTATCCCTGGCGTTCATTATCGTGAAGCTTCCGTCCTTCTTTGCCGTGCCGTTTGCACCGGGATTTGCGGGACTTACGTTCCCCATGGCAATCGGTATCGTAGCCTCCAATAAGGCAGCCGCGTTCTTCACGGGAGCGGGTCAGGAGACTCTGGGCTATGTGGTAAAACAGATTGCCGGAGTGCAGATTTACTTAACGACGGCCATCATCGGGATGGTGCTGTTCGGATTCATGAAATTGCTCTGCTCCCCTGCGAAGAAGCAGGCGTAACATGATTTGAGGCGCGCTTCCTGGCTCGCCTCTTTCGTCAGATCTAAGGGAAAACAAAAAGAAATCGAATGACAGGATGGGAAGAGAGATGGATACCAGGAAAACGGGAAGTGAAGGAGAAGAGCGGGTGACATTGGAACGGGCAGTCCGGCTGCTTTTGGACCACTGCAGTATCATAACGGAGACCGAACGATGTTCTGTGCTCGACTGTACAGGGAGGATTCTGGCGGATGATGTGTATGCAAAGGGGGATCAGCCGCCCTTTGACCGTTCGCCGGTAGATGGCTACGCCTGCCGCAGCTGTGATATCACGGATGCAACAAGGGAAAATCCGGTTTATTTAGAGGTGGTGGAGGAGATCGCCGCCGGCAGCTGGCCCACGCGCGCCGTAGGCTCCGGCCAGGCCGCCCGTATTATGACGGGCGCTCCGATTCCTGCGGGTGCGGACTGCTGTATTTATCAGGAAAAGACCGATTACGGGGAGACGTGCGTGGCGGTCTTTCAGGGCTGTCAGCAGCATGGCAATTACTGCTTTCGCGGTGAAGATATTCAGGCGGGCACTGCGGTCCTTAAGAGGGGCACACGCCTGACCTATGTGGAAGCGGGAATTCTGGCCGGGCTGGGGCTTTGCGAGGTAACGGTTTACCGGAAGATCCGGGCGGCTGTGCTGGCCTCCGGCGATGAACTGACGGAGCCGGGCCAGCCCTTACAGCCGGGGAAAATATACGACAGCAACTTATATTTCCTGGCTGTCCGTTTAAGAGAGCTGGGGATCGAGGTCCGCGTCTGCCGCCGTGTCCCGGACAGCGAGGCTGAGATGGCAGAAGCGCTTGGCGATGCGTGCCAAAAAGCGGATCTGGTCATAACGACAGGCGGTGTGTCTGTCGGAAAACGGGATATCATGCACCAGGCCCTCGCCATGGCCGGGGCCAGAAGGCTGTTCTGGAAAATCCTCATGAAGCCGGGAATGCCCACCATCGGCTCCGTATTAAACGGAACTCCGGTGATCAGCCTTTCCGGAAATCCCTTTGGAGCACTGGCAGACTTTGAACTCCTGTGCCGGCCTGCGTTTGAATCCATGACGGGGGATTCCTTCTATGCCCCCCGGATGAGGAAAGCCATCCTATCCCGGGGATTCTTAAAATCCAGCCCATCCCGCCGTTTTTTAAGGGGCCGTTTCGAGAACGGGGAGGTCTGGATTCCCGAGGTCAAAAAACACGCTTCCGGGATCCTCAGTTCCATGGCGGGCTGTAACTGTCTGGTGGACATTTCAGCCGGAACGGAGCGGATAGAGGCCGGAGAGAGCGTGACGATCTGCGATCTTTCCCTTGACAGATAAAAAATATACCTGTTCAGCAAGATAATGCTTGTAAAATTCCTCCGTATCGGATAATATTATCTGGTATTTATACATGGAAATGCATAATAATAAATTGAAGGCTCATCAGAAATCGGGTTAGGCCTTCGTAAGATACTCAGGAGGAAAGTAATGAATTACGGTATTTTAAGCCTGCTTCCGCCCATTATCGCGGTCATACTGGCAATTAAGAGCAAGAATGTAATCCTGTCCCTTTTTTGCGGCGGTTTTGCAGGCGTGATGATTTTCAGCCACGGGAATCCGTTTCTGGCTGTGAAATCGATGATTGGAGATTATTTATTCGTACAGCTGACGGACAGCTATAACGCGGGAGTGATTGTCCTGATCGTCTTTATCGGCGGTTTCATCAAGCTGATGGAGAAATCGGGAGGTGCCCAGGCATTCAGCCAGAGTGTTTACCGCTACGTGAATACGAAGCTGAAGGCCCAGCTCTGCGCCTGGGCGGGCGGCATCGTAATCTTTTTCTCAGATCTGGGCACACCGCTTCTGGTAGGACCGGTGTTTCGCCCCCTGTTTGACAAACTGAAGATTTCCAGAGAAAAGCTTGCCTGGATTCTGGATTCGACCTCCTCGCCGGTAGCCATTCTGATTCCGTTTATCGGATGGGGCGTCTATATTATGGGTCTGATCCAGTCCGAATTTGACAATCTGGGAGTAATGGATTCCGACTATACGACGTTTGTTCAGGCGATTCCATTTCAGATTTACGCAATTCTGGCAATTATCATGATTCCGCTGGTTGCCTTTACGAAGCTGGATTTTTCCCAGATGAAGAAGGCGGAACTCCGTGCCGGGAAGTCCAACGAGACGTTTTCCTTCATGCAGGAGGACGAGGAGAAGGGCAGCGCGGAAACGGGATATTCCCGGAAGAACGCAAAGCCGGTTATGGTGGTTCTGCCGATACTTGTGGTGTTTGTGACGCTGTTCGGCACGCTGGCCCCGGCCGGTTTCCCGTTTAAGAAGGTGGACGGCAATGAGTTCCGGGTTGCCCTGACTATGGGATACTTCTTCGGTGCAATTGTGCTGATGGCATTTATCTGTATTTTTAAGGTTATGCGGTTTAAGGATACCTTCAAGGTGTATGTGGAAGGCATGAAGGGCATGACGGATGTAGCGGTCACCCTGGTTCTGGCCTGGTCTCTGGGGAAAATGATCAGCGGTCTTGGCACCGCGGAATTTATCGTGGAATTCCTCCAGGCCATGCGCTTTTCCGCGGCTCTGGTACCAGCCTGCATCTTCCTGTTTGGCGCGTTTGTGTCATTCTCCACAGGGAGCTCCTGGGGAACCTTTGCGATCATGATGCCGCTGGCAATTCCCATGGCACAGGCGTTCGGTATACCGTTTGCCATCGCGGTGGGCGCGGTCTTATCCGGCGGACTGTTCGGCGACCACTGTTCCCCTATTTCAGACACTACGATTCTCTCCTCAACCGGCGCGGAGTGTGATCTGGTGGAACACATCAGGACGCAGCTGCCGTATGCGGTGGTGAACGGAATCATAGCATTTGCCGCCTATATTATCGCGGGAGTGACGAAGAGCCCTGCTGCGCTGCTCTTTGCGGTTGCCGCGCTGGTGGCGGTTATGATCGTCTTTAACCGCCTGCCTGATAAGATGGGAAAAAGGGCATAAAAAGAAGCTGTCAGTTATGCCGCGCAAGCCGCAAAACCCCCGTATTTCCATGTATAACCGGAAATACGGGGGTTTTAATTTATCATAACTAAACGTTTATAATTCCGACAGAAACTGATCTGTTTCCCGCCGGTTTTTTAATATGACGGTTTTCACATCATCCGCTTCGCTCATCATATCGTAGAAACGCCTGCGGGTTTCCTTGTGATGAGTCCAAACACTCTTGATAAAACGTATCTTTTCCGCATTCAGTTTTTCCGGGCAGTTTCCTCCCATATCCGTGCGGCTTTTACCATAGTTTTTCACAAATCGTCCAACCACTCCGCTCAGACATCTGATCCGGGAAAAATCCATGAAAATGACGGCGTCACAGTACTGCAGCCGGAGCGGGATTGTGCGCGAAATATTGCCGTCGATAATCCATCTGGGCTGAACCAGTTCCGACAACAAAAGCCGGTCAAATTCTTCATCGGACACAGGCTTCCAGTTATCGTTCCAATACAGTGCGTCCAGATGGATCAAAGGCAGGCTTAACTTATTCGCCAGCTTATTTGAAAGGGTGGTTTTTCCGCAGCCATTGCCGCCGATAATCAGTATTCTTTCCAATCGTAAATCCCCCGTGATCAATCAATGATTATCTAACAGTATAAGGCAGCGGACTTCCAGTTGTCAATGGCCGCGGCAGACTGTAAAAAAATAATAGCATTGCTGTCACACCGACAGATGGAGCACTTCATAAACCGTTCCTTCTACAGACGAGTCCGGTTTTTTGCCGAAAAAAGAATACTCCTTCTGCACCCATTGTTCCGGATCGCAGAGCAGCACCTTCCCGGTACAGCCATTTCCAACTGCGGAAAAATGCGGCCGCACCATTTTCCGGGACGCTGGAAGAACCTGTTCTGTTTCCAGCATAAACCGCGAAGTTAAAAATTCTTTTTCAAGTTCCACAAAAACGGGAATTCCCAGTTTTATGCGCTGTCTCCCAAACGAGGACACAATATTATCGTAGTACCCATCCCATATAAAATGGATCATTCCGGGACTGTCCTTCCAGAGATACAGCGGGGAATATTCGTTGCCGCCTTCTGATCCGCCTTGATTTTCCCGTATCAGATAAGCCTTAAACAGCAAATCTTCAAAACCATCTGTCTTCGTCCCGTTATGTCTTACGCGCTGGCGTATGAGATTCATGTCGTAATGATCCGGCAGCGCTATCTGATACTGCATTGCAATCATGGGAAGCTCCTTCTTTCTGTATCATTCAGTACCGGGCCCGGCGGTGATGTTTTTACTATTTAATTATACAGAACTGCCGCCGTCGTGTATAATAGTTGGTAATGATGTCTGGTATCATTTTAAATGATGGAGGGAACTATGGAAAGTCAGGAACTCAGAATATTCCGGGAGGTTGCCCGCGCAGGCTCCATCTCGAAGGCGGCCGGTCAGCTGGGATACGTACAGTCGAATGTGACGGCAAGAATCAAGAAACTGGAGGAAGAGTTAAACGCCGTTCTGCTAATCCGGCACAGCAAAGGGGTCACTCTGACCGCGGAAGGGGAGCGCCTCATACGCTGTCGATATCCAGACTGCCGCTGTGGCTGACCGCATTTCAGGAACAGCTTCCAGAAATGAATCTTTCTGTGGTCACGGACAGTCAGGATCATCTGGCCCAATATCTGGCCGAAGGAAAGGCTGACTGTGCCTTTCTGGAGGCGCAGTACGTGACAGAGGAGATGGAGACACTGGCTTCCTTTCAGGAAACACTCTGTATCATCGCCCCATTCGGCTGCGCGGAACGGGAGATGATTCAGATGCCGGCCATAGTAAATAAAATAGCTGCGTGCCCTTACCGTGCCCGTCTGCTTGCATGGTTTCAATCCCATGGTGTGCCTGCTCCACGGATCATCGAGATGGACACGGTCGAGGCCATACTCCGCTCCGTCGAACTGGGAATGGGGATTTCCCTTCTTCCCGCCAGCGTCCTGTCAGAACGGCAAAATATTGCGGTATCAGGTGAACTAAAAATGGACCCTGTCCGGATTTTTCTGTCCGTCTGCAAAGGCAGCTCCGGCAGGGCCGCCGAAATTCTCCGGGAAATTATCATAAATGGGGCGAAATCATAAAATAAAAAATATTTTCTTATCATTAATCACGACATACAGATGTCCTGTTTATTTGCTATAATAGAGAAAAAAGCATCGAAAAGAAGGCTAGTACAGCATTGCATAAGTTCCAGTGAATTCTGTACTCGCTATTCACGCCAGAACCACGCCCACGAAGCTAGACGTAGGGTCCACTACGCCGTCGCTTCGTGGACGCGCCCCTGACGCAAATATCAAGCACATAATTCACCGAAACTTACGCAACGATGTACTAGAAGGAGAAGGATATGACAGAATCAAAGAAAAAGGCAGTACTAAAGAGCAGGATCGAGCAGGTATGGGAGGTTGTGACAGATCTAAGCGACTGCAGCTGGCGCAGCGATCTTCAGAGAATCGATGTACTGGAGCCTGGGAAAACGTTTGTGGAATACACGAAGGAGGGCTTTCCGACCACGTTTGTGATCACCCGGTTCGAGCCGCCGTACCGGTATGAATTTACCATGGACAACGCCAATATGACAGGTACGTGGACCGGTCTGTTCCGCCGGACGGACGAAGGCTGTGAAGCGGATTTTACAGAGCGGGTGGACGTGAAGAAGTGGATTATGAAGCCGTTTGTCCCGGGTTACCTAAAGAAGCAGCAGGAGCAGTATTTTCATGATCTGAAGGCGGCGCTGGGCGAGTGAGCGCAATTGGGAAGATTGACCTATCATGAGTAACAGGAGGCGTTTATGAAAATTGACCGACTAATCGGAATCCTGTCCATTCTTTTGCAGCAGGAAAAGGTGACGGCGCCATACCTTGCCGGGAAGTTTGAAGTATCACGGAGAACGATCAACCGGGATATCGAAGATATCTGTAAAGCAGGCATTCCGCTCGTAACCACACAGGGACCCAATGGAGGGATTTCCATCATGGAGGGATACCGGATCGACCGGACTGTACTGACTTCATCGGAGATGCAGTCGATTCTGACCGGACTTCGCAGCCTGGACAGCGTATCCGGCACCAACAAATACCAGCAGCTTATGGACAAGCTGGCCATGGGGAATTCTTCGATTCTGACCTCAAACAGTCATATCCTGATTGATTTATCGTCCTGGTACAAATCCTGCCTTGCGCCGAAGATCGAACTGATACAGGCTGCGATCGGCGCCAGAGAATACATCACCTTTGCGTACTTTGGTCCTTCCGGCGAGAGCAGAAGGAAGCTGGAGCCGTATCTTCTGGTCTTTCAGTGGTCCTCCTGGTATGTGTGGGGATACTGTACCGATCGTGAGGATTACCGGCTGTTCAAGTTAAACCGGATGCTGGAGCTGAGGGCGCTGGATGAACGCTTTGAGGAGCGGAAGGTTCCTGCGTATGATATGTCACCGGACAAGGCATTTCCGCCGCGGATTTCCGTCACAGCGGTCTGCGAGGCAGATATGAAGTGGCGGCTGATTGAGGAGAGCGGGCGGGAGAGCTTTCAGGAGAGGGAAGACGGAAAACTGGTATTCAGCTCCTGCTTTTCCGATCCCGGAAGCGTATTTAGCTGGCTGCTCAGCATGGGAGACCGTGTGGAACTGGTGGAACCGGAAGAACTCCGGGTGGAATTTGCCGCCATGGCAGAGAAAATTTGTCGTATTTACCGTTAATGATGACATACAGTTGTCGTGATTAAAGTGTTATCCTGTAAGCGTACATGAGAAAACCACAGAAGTGGTGGAAAAGAGGACAACTGGATGAATTACGAAATCGTGACACTGCCTGAAAAGAAGGCGGCAGGAATAACAGCAAGGACGAATAACCATGCGTCTGATATGGGAAGCGTCATAGGCGGGCTATGGGAAAGCTTTTACGCGAAAGGGGTTTACGACAGTATCCCCGAAGACAGAAGAGGCTGCGTCCTCGGAATTTATTCAGACTACGAGAGTGATGAGAACGGCGATTATGATATGACGGCAGCCTGTGAGGTGGCGGATGATGCCGGGCTTTTAGAGAACTTAAGGATCCGCACGATCCCGGCAGGCAGATATGCGAAGTTTGTCGTCAGGGGAGATGTGCAGCAGGCCCTGGTTCAGTTCTGGATGGAACTGTGGAGTATGAACTTGAATCGTGCGTTTCAGGCTGATTTTGAAGAGTATCACGGGATGACCGGTGAAGAGGCGGAGATCCATGTCTATATAGGATTGAAAGAGGAGTGAACAACAGGAGAGGGAATGATGAGTATGGAATTCAAACGGGTAACTTTGGAGAATATCGAAGAAGAGCACATCTGCTGTGCCATATCGGATAAAAAGGGAGAGACCTGCGTGGCCTCCAAGAAGGCATGGATGAAGGAACGGCTGAAAGAGGGACTTGTGTTCGAAAAACTGGATGTGCGCGGAAAGGTATTTATCGAGTACCTGCCGGCGGAGTACGCCTGGGTGCCTGTCGATGCAGATGGATACTACTATATCGATTGTCTGTGGGTTTCCGGCCAGTATAAAGGACAGGGCTATAGCAGCCAGCTGCTGGAGCACTGTATCGCTGTGGCCAGGGCGAACGGGAAGAAGGGGCTTGTTATACTTTCCTCTAAGAAGAAGATGCCGTTTCTGTCGGATGGCTCCTACTTAAAGCATAAAGGATTTGTGACAGCCGATACTGCTGCGCCGTACTTTGAGCTTATGGCACTCCCATTTGAAGAAGGGACAGCCCTGCCGCGATTTTTAGAGTGTGCAAAGACCGGTGAGACCGATGAAAAGGGATGGGTTCTGTACTACACAGCGCAATGTCCCCACACGTCGAAATACGTTCCGATTCTGGCGGAATACGCCAGGACTCAGGGCATTGAGATCAAGACAGTAAAGCTGGAATCCCGGGAAGCTGCAAGGCGCGCGCCAAGCCCATTTACAACATACTCGTTATTCTATGACGGGAAATTTGTGACGAACGAGATTTTATCAGAGAAAAGCTTTGAGAAATACAGGAAGAAAGTGTAACGTGCTGCGCAAAACGCAGATCAATTCACACTTTCCCTAGTCTGAGAAAAGAAAAAGGAGACCGATGATATGTCTGATATTGCAGCAGATTATGAGCTTCAGGCAGACAGGCTGCGCAGATTACTAAAGGCGAAAAAGACCTTTGAACCGGCTATGGAATTGGCACTTGTCCTTCCTGCGGTCACACATACGGGGGTGGTTTCAGGAAGCAGCAGCCCCACGTTTTGCGATCATGTGCTGGAGGGTCTGGCAGAAGGGGATTACAGTGTGATGCTGACTGAGAAAGATGAAACCATAGCCTGGCATTTTTTCCATAAAAAGCAAAAAAATGTGGACTCCGGCGATCCTGACTGAAATCGCTTTTTCCACACCTATATCATACCATAAAAATCTCTTTTTTTCAAGACTTGTAATGAAAGTCTGAAAGGCGTAGAATCAGTACTTACCAAATACGGGGAGGAAAAGAGATGCAGGAGAACTGGTATGAACTGATGGAAACAGTACAGCGGAAGCAGGAACTGGAAAGAGTGCTGGCTTGCAACGAGAAGACAAAATCCTTCGGACTTACACTCACTGAGGAAGATGCTGGGAGACTGATGGCAGGCCGGCGTGATTCCTTAAGGACGCAGATGCGGGTCGAATTCGGAAAGGGGGTATTGCCGGAGATTATAGAGACTTTCTGTGATTCTCCCTATTTGCAGCAGGAAAACTATGCTGATGTGATTGCGGAGCTGCAGGAAATCTTCTATCTCTATAAGAACGAATCAGAGGACAACTTAACGGATGAGGAACTGCTGACATTTATGAAAGAACAGTTTGACGGCGTCTGTTACGGTTCCGTCGCCTATTTGGAGGAAACGTGCCTGGAACGTTTTGCGAGGGCGATTCGCGCCGGATACCGGGATTACGTGGAGGACGGTGGAAAAGGAGAGTACGAGAAATTTTCACAGGAAGCACGTTGGGACAGGGATCTCTTTTTGGAGACACTCTTTGACCTGCTCAGTTAGGAGGCGGACATGGACTATACGATGGAAGAACTGCTGCCTGTTGTCGGAAAACTTACGGAAAAGTATACCAGTCTTTCCAGCACCTCCGTCACCTATGAGACGGCACAGCAGCTGATGGGAGCGGTGCTTTACTGCCTGCGGGAAGCAGAATATGAAGCGGTGAAGACAGGAAAGAACAGCGTAGCCACCGCCTCAGACACGGATTTATGGAGGTTTTACCAGCAGGGGTATGAGGTGGTTCTGGAGAAGACCGCCAGGGCCAAGAAGGTCTACGATCAGGTCATTGCGAATTTTCGTTCCTTCGGAAACCGCTGTTATGAGGATACGGTTATCAAAGGGATGCCGGAATTCTTTGTCCATTACGATGCCAGATTCCGGCCCCAGGATCATCTGCTCACTCTGGATTACCCGATTTTACGGCCTGTCGGGAAGCGAAAGGGAATAGACGCCATCTACTTTTATTTATCCTGTGTTCTCCTGGAACAGAGATTCCTGGGCAAGATTCCGGAAGCGTACGGAAAGGCGGTCCTGGAACACTACCATGGGGATTATGAGGAGCTGGTTCTGAATGTGGCTTCTGTCATTATGAGGAATCTGGTGATTCATATGATGATGGGGAAAAAGCTGTCCGGGGATACGGTGACAGCAGACGATACGAAGCGGTTTTGCAGCCGTGTGAAGATCTGTGAACCACTGAAACTCGAGGAAGCCATAAATCAGCTGATGGAGCAGATGACAGGCGGCCCGGAGGGGGACAGAGCCATGCTTTCCTATCTGTCCTGCGACAGGAAGGATTTTGCAGCAGAACTTAGGAATGCCGCGGAGTATGGATGTATGGACCGTATGATTGTTTATTAGAATTACGCAGAGAACACATTTTAAGCATAGTTACGGCACTATAATAACACAGGAGTCTGCAGTTCAGGAAAAGGAGGCGGTTTTTATTGAAGATGCCTGAAGCAATTGGCAGTCAGATGTTTGCACCATGCGGAATGAACTGTATGGTGTGTTTTACACACTGCAGTACCAAGAAGGCCTGCGGAGGCTGCCTGGGAAACGATGAGAGCAAGCCCGGACACTGCCGGACTTGTCTGCGAAAAAACTGTGCAGCTGAAAGAGAGCTATCCTACTGCTATGAATGCAGCGATTTCCCATGCAGAAGGATACGGGATCTGGACAGAAGCTATCGCAAACGGTATGGCGTCAGCCTCATAGAACAGTCCCTGTTTGTGAAGGAAAACGGCATGGAATTATTTCTGAGAAATGAGCGGAAACGCTATACCTGTACGGCCTGCGGGGGTGTAATCTCTCTCCATGACCATCGGTGCAGTGAATGCGGGAGGGTAACTTCCGGATAATTATTTATACTGAGGAAAACGGTTTAAGAGAATAACAAAATATACATAATGCACAAAAAAATAAAGATTTATTGATAAAAAGGCGAATAGACTAAAAAACTTTTAGCGTATATAATAAATTTTGTGATTAAATATTGGTGCTATTCATTATGTATATCCTGAGAATTGGCTCAGAGTCTCTACCAACTACCGTAAAGAGTTGACTACATAGTTTATGTAGTTGACTCTTTTTTTGGTAAATTCATGTTTGTTGGTGGAAGGGAGCGACAATCGTAAACCTTTAAAGTATAGACTACAGGATAGCAAAGCAGGCAGTCTTAACAGGCAGTTTATTTAAAGGAAGATGGAGGACATATTATTGGAACGAAAAACAGGATTCGCAGACAGGTTTTTTGGGATATCCCAGAGTCATTCAAGCGTTAAAACGGAAGTACTTGCAGGAATCACAACATTTATCACAATAGCCTATATCCTTATTCTGAACCCACAGATTTTATCCGACCCATATTTGATTATGGGAGACGCAGCGATGGCGCAGAAGATTGCCAACGGCGTCTTTATCGGTACCTGTATCGGAGCGTTTATCGGTACAATCCTTTGTGCATTGTATGCAAGGGTTCCGTTTGCGCAGGCGCCAGGCATGGGGGTAAATGCATTTTTTGCATATACCGTGGTGTTGGGAATGGGATATACATATGGACAGGCACTGGTCATCGTATTTATATCCGGTATTTTTTTCATCGTTATCACCGCAATCGGTCTGCGAGAGGCGATAATCAGATCAATTCCGGACGCGGTTAAAACAGCGATTACCCCTGGTATCGGTCTGTTTATTACAATTATCGGACTGAAGAATGCAGGAATCGTCATTTCCAATCCTGCCACACTCGTAAGCCTGGTTGACTTTTCCAAATGGAGAAGCGGCGCGGATATGGTTTTGATCAATGGCGCGCTGGTGGCACTGGTTGGCCTGGTCATTATGGGAATTCTGCATGCGAGAAAGGTAAAAGGCTCGATTCTTCTGGGAATTATAGCGGCAACCCTGATCGGAATCCCGCTTGGTATAACGCATCTTTCAAATTTAGATATGAATCTTGGAGTGAAATTCCAGGATTTCGCGGAAGTATCATTTTTAAAGATGGATTTTGCCGGCCTGTTTGCCGGAACAAACTTTGTGGAAACTCTGTTTACGGTAACGATGCTGGTCATCAGCTTTTCCCTGGTTAATATGTTTGACTCCATTGGGACACTTCTCGGAGCAGCTAGGCAGTCTGGAATGATTGATGAAAACGGCGAAGTAATCCGGATGAAACAGGCGTTAATGTCAGATGCGGTTTCGACATTGGCAGGCGCAATGGTAGGAACCTCAACCGTTACCACTGTGGTGGAATCCAGCGCTGGAATCGCGGAAGGCGGAAGAACGGGTATGACGAGTCTTGTAACCGCTCTGATGTTCCTGGGAGCCATTCTGTTTGCACCGATTGTCAGCATTGTTCCGGCGGCGGCTACTGCCCCGGCACTGATTTTCGTGGGGATTCTGATGCTCGGTAACATCAGAGATGTGGATTTCAGCGATATGAGCAACGCACTGCCGGCCTTCTGTACAATCGTATTTATGCCATTTACATATTCGATCGCCAATGGTGTCGCATTCGGACTGATTACCTATTGTCTGATGAATATCATGACAGGGAAAAGACGGCAAGTTAGAGCTTTAACATTAATGATCTCCGTTGTATTTGTTGTGAGATATGCTTTTATGACGTTGGGATAAGACTGGTTTGCGGTTTAAAACGCATTTTACCAGGATCAGCAGTCAATACGCAGCAGGCTGGACTCTTTTTGAGGTCCAGCCTTTTGTCTTATACAGTAAAGATGGAATTTATCTATTGACAAGAGTCCGAAATCGGACTATACTTTATGTATCCGAAATCGGACACATAAAGCGCCTTAATTAATTTTCATGCCTGGAAAAATGGATTTTTCAGTCAGCATTTGGGCTCACTTAGCAGACAGGGGAAAAATTGTGTATGAATGAACAGATAAGACAAGAGACAGAGAAACAGATAGAACAGCAGACAGGATGGCAGCCGGAGCAGCAGATTAAGCAGCAGTTGGAAACTTTGAACCAGCAGATAAAAGAACTGACCGGAGTTTACCATCAGGCTGCCGCCAGGCTGGGAATTTCTGATAATGAATTTTGGGTGTGGTATACCCTGTTTGTGATGGGGGAGGAATATTCGCAGCAGGATATCTGTGAGATGTGGTCATTACCGAAGCAGACGGTTAATTCAGCTGTTGCAAATATGGTGAAAAAAAAGTTTGTCAAACTGGAAGCAGTTCCCGGGACACGGAACCGGAAGCTGTTACGATTAACGGACAGCGGTAAAAGTTATGTTGAAGGCATCGTACAGCCTGTATTTGCAGCGGAGTACCGGACCTTTGTCAGGCTGTCGGAGCAGGAACGTCAGATATGCATTTCTTTATTAGGCAAGTATATCGGATGCTTTAGGGAAGAACTTCGTGAGCTGGCGGCATTGGAATGAAACTGGAAGTATCGGCAGGAAATATCAGATGGAGGTGAGCGCTTGAGTGATAAAACGGCTTTCGTACTGGGGGGAGGAGGTTCCCGTGGTTCCTATGAAATGGGGGTATGGAAGGCCCTGCGGGAACTGGGGATTGATATACATGTGGTGACAGGTACATCTATCGGCGCAGTCAACGGCGCAATGATCGCACAGGGGGATTATGAGAAAGCAATTTTTCTGTGGAATCAGATTGAGACCGCTCAGGTCATGGATGTACCGGTCAACGATGAACATCCATTGAAGAAAAAAGTTTGGCAGACATATCAGACCTTTGTCTTAAACTTTGTAAAGAACGGCGGCACGGATACAAATCCTCTGAGGCAGACGCTTGGCTCGTTTATTGATGAAGAACGAATACGTAAGTCTGAGATCGAGTACGGACTTGTTACCATAGATATGGATAGAAATATTCCCTGCGAACTATTCAGAGAGGATATTCCCTGTGGGAAACTGATTGACTATATTATTGCCAGCGCCTCCATCTATCCTGCGTTTAAACCGCATCGAATTGATGACGTAAGGTATCTGGATGGCGCGTATCACGATAATCTTCCTGTGAAGATGGCATTGGAAAAGGGGGCATGTCACATCATAGCCGTAGATCTGGAAGCCTTTGGAGTGGTTAAGAAAGAGGCGCTGGCGCTTGCAAAACGCCTGACATATATCCGGTGTTATTGGAATCTCGGCCCTACACTGGTATTTGACCATACTGTAATGCAGCGAAATATCCGTCTTGGTTATCTGGATGCGTTAAAGAGTTTTCAGGTTTATGAAGGCTGTGCTTTCACTTTTATGCGCGGCTTTGGAAAATCTGCGGCAGAACAGATGGGCGGTTATCTTCCGCTTAGATCATTACTCGAAAAGGGCAGCGCAGGATTCGTTCTGGATCAATTGTACTTAAGACAGCTGGAAAAGATTTTCGAGGAGCATGGAGTTCTGGAACCGGATGAAGGAACAACCGCGCTGGTATGTGCCGAGGTGGCGGGGGAAGTATTCGGCCTTAGCAGTGAGACAATTTATTCATACGGAATCTGGCAGGAGCAGCTTCAAAGACAAGTGCAGGAGTTCCTGATTCCGGAACAGGAAGAGAAGGGAGAATTATGTTTCGCGGATACTCTGTATGAAAGCGCCAGGTCATTGGCTGACAGACGTTCCAGGGCAATTCTGGCAGGCCGTGTGATTGCGGATATGGTTCGGACACAGAAAGAACAGCCTTCCCCTGCAGGCTTCAGCATCCTTCCGGAGGCGTTTCTGGCAGGTGTTTATTTGGCGGCAGGCAGTTTTTTATAAAAAATTAAATAAAATACCTGATGTAAGGTCAAACAGGAGGATATTTATGCAGAGTAACAGGATTGGTACTTCCGGGCCAGGATGTGTTTAATTATCTTTAAGGGAGCCAGACTGCGCAGGTGGATGATGCCATATGGAATTATGATGCCAAACATCTGCTCCCAAACGTTTTGAAGCTCTTTATAAACATTATATGCAGTTGGCCGATCGTATTCTTTTAAACGGTCTGGAAATATCCGTACCAATATGGTAAAATGGTAATGTAAAGTAAATACAAAGATAAAAACACAGCCCGGTAGGTAGTCCGGGCGCAGCGGACAATATTCGTGAAACCGCTGTCAGTAACCTTCCTCCTTAGGTCGTCCGTTCTTTGTCTATTTTGAATCATATAAGGAGGATATCATTATGGACAAAGTATCGCTGACCTTTCGGGTATTTTTTGAGGACCCGTTCTGGATCGGAGTCGTGGAACGGATTTCGGGCGGAACGATGGAAGTATGCAAGATAACCTTCGGTATGGAGCCGAAGGATTACGAGGTATATGACTGGCTCCTTAAGAATTATTATCGGCTGCGATTCAGTCCGGCCGTGAAAGCTGAGGCTAAAAAAGAACATACCAACCCGAAGCGCAGGCAGCGGGAGGCCAGGATGCAGACGGCGGTCTCCGGCATCGGAACGAAGTCGCAGCAGGCCCTAAGCCTGCAGCATGAGCAGCTGAAGGAGGAACGGAAGATCCGGACCCGCGAGCAGAAAGAAGCGGAAAAGGAAGCCAGATTCGAATTAAAACAGCAGAAACGGAAGGAGAAGCACAGGGGCAGATGATTCTGCTTCCTGTGTTTCCTTTTTATATTTCATAATAACAGGCAATACCGTTATGGAAACACCCAGGTCCTCCGTATAATCGAATCCCCTGTTTGAGGACTTTTCGTTACTCGTTTCATATGATGTTTCATATTATATTGTAAAGATCAAAATCGGGTAAAAAGAATATGAAAGAAACAGGCTATCGGCGGGACGCGGCATTGGAATATGCAAAGAAATGGGCCATGGGCAGAAATCCACGGTATTTGGACTTTGAGCATTTTGGAGGAGACTGCACGAATTTCGCCTCACAGTGCATTTACGCGGGGAGCGGGGTCATGAACTATACGCCGGTGATGGGATGGTATTATAACAGCAGTACTGACAGGACGCCGAGCTGGACGGGAGTGCAGTATCTCTACAATTTTCTGGTTAATAACAAGTCGGTTGGTCCGTACGCGGCAGAAACCGGTCAGGACGGAGTACAGCCGGGAGATATTGTACAGTTGGGCAATGCCAACGGTTTTTATCACAGTCCGGTAATCGTCGCGGTCACGGGCGGCCGCATTTACGTGGCGGCGCACAGCTTTGACGCTTATATGCGCCCTCTTGATTCCTATTTATACGTGAAATCCCGCTTTCTGCATATACAGGGTGTACGCAGCTGGTAGATACCGAAGGCAGAAAAACAGGCAAAAGCTATTGACTATTGGGTTACCAGATAGTTTATGATAGGAAAAGGCAAAGCCAAAATAAAGAAAGAAGGGGAATCATGTATATCCATGTTGAGCCGGTAAATGACAAGAACCGTGAGGCAGTACTGGCTCTCAAAATTCACGAAACACAGAAGGGATTTGTGGAAAGTCCCGAACAATGCTTAAAGGAGGCGGCGGAAGAGAAATGCTGGCGTCCGGTAGGCATCTATGACGGAGAACAGCTGGTAGGCTTCTCCATGTACGGTTATTTCTGGCAGTATCTGCCATTTGGCCGTGTCTGGCTGGACCGGCTGCTGATCGACCGGGATTATCAGGGCCACGGCTATGGGCACATCGTACTCCCGATGATGATCGAGAAGCTGAGAAGCGAATACCACAGAAAGAAGATTTACTTAAGCGTAGTCGAAGAAAATCAGGGGGCAATCCATCTCTATGAGAAATTCGGATTCCGATTTAACGGAGAGACCGATGTTCATGGAGAGAAAGTGATGGTGCTGAAAGAAACGCTGAATAGAAGCGTTGAAAGAAACCTGAATTAGTTGACAAAATTGTAAAAATATGATATATTATCTTTCAATAAAAGGGAGTAGCGAACCATCATCCGATGGATTTTAAATCGTCTTCTTGGTGTTTTTATAAACACCCGTATAAAATGAAATGTGCAAGACTTTTATTGTGGCAGGAACTACCACGGTAAGAGTCTTTTTCTTTTCTTCATAAAGGAAGTTCCAGCCACGCACGAAAACTTTTAGTTGTCGTCAGACAGGAAGGAGAATCAGTATGGAAGAAGAGAGAAGAAAACAGGAAGTAGAAGAGGCGATCGCCGCCGCAAACCGGGTGCTCATGAATCTGAGGCAGGCCGAAACCGCGTTATCGAGCGCAGGCAGCTGGGGAATCTGGGATATGCTGGGAGGCGGAATGTTTACTACCTGGATCAAGCACTCCAGGATCGATGATGCGAGAACGTCTCTGGAGGAAGCCAGACGCAGCTTAAGAAGCCTGCGCAGGGAACTGATGGATATTGATATACCGGCAGATTTCAAAATCGATATTGGGGAATTCCTTAATTTTGCCGACTATTTCTTTGATGGATTGATCATAGACTGGATGGTCCAGGCAAAAATCAGGGAGGCATCGGACAACGTGAGTGAAGCCATACGCCGTGTGGAGATGCTGCGGACCAGACTTCACGAAATGCTGTGAGCAGAGGCAATTCCCTAAACAGGCAATACATTTACAGGAGAGGAGGGCTGAGCCGGTTCACGGCCTGGCCCTCGCCGGATACAGGAAACAATCTGATGAAGTCTTTCACGAAATTACTGTTTATGGTATACTAATACTGCATTGCGCAACGCAGTACTGGGAGCACTTGATGTTGACTTGATATTGAAATGGAGGAATCAGTTTGAAAGAACGCGAGATAAAATACGATTTTCTAAGGGCGGTGGCGGTGCTGGCGATCATTATGGTCCACGCCATACCGGCTGTCTCTGTCAATGATAAACAGTGGTGGTTTGCAGCAGTCATGCAGCCGCTTCTGCTCAGCTTTGTCGGAATATATTTTATGCTCAGCGGTCTGTTCCTTCTGGATTCGGCGACCGGAGACATCACGCAATTTTATAAGAAACGGGTAAAAGTCATCGTTATCCCGTTTTTCTTTTTCTCGGTCCTTTACTATCTGTTCTATGTCAGCCGCAGCCAGGAGATATTATCCTGGTGGGAGTATCCGGTGGAATTCCTGCGGGATTTTTTCAGCGGTACAGTGCCTATGGCGGACCATATGTGGTTTATGTATGTGATCATAGCGCTCTACCTCTGTACGCCGTTTTTGGCCCGTATGATGAAGGCAATGAATGATAAGGAACTGAAATATTTTATTCTGCTCATCCTTGGAGTCCAGACACTGACCAACTATGCCGGTGGATTTGACATCGGACTGGATCAGATTCTTGATTATATGGTGTTTAAAGGCTGGCTGATCTACTATGTCCTGGGATATGCGCTGAAGAGGCTGTTCAAACGGGAGGAATTTAAGTGGTTTGCCCTTGCAGGAATCGTAGGGCTGGCTCTGACACTGCTGCAAAAAAGGTTTACGCCTGGCTTTGTACCGGGAATTCACGATCTGGCGCCTACCATGATTGCCATGTCGGCGGCAGTGTTCTTACTGTTTGAGTGCTGTGGTAATTTAAAATGCAAGGCTGCCAGAACAGCCGCTGTCTGGATGAGCCGCCACAGCTATTCGGCCTACCTGGCCCACTATCTGATTCTGAAGGCCGCAGCTGAAATGCTGGTGGATCAAACCATAGTGAGACATTTTTACGTTCCGCGCATTGTCTGTGCAACGCTGCTGACCGCGGTTCTGTCCTTTGCAGCCGCATGGATCTTGGACAGTACGGTGATTCGATGGCTGCAAAATTTAATTAAGACGGATCAAATGGACCAACGAAAATGAATCAATAAAGACGACTCAATAAAAATAATTGGAATCAATATAAAGGGGAGATGCACGAGATGTCAGGAAAGAACTGTGAAAGCTGTATGTATTATACATACGACGAGGACTACGAATGCTACGTATGTGATATGGAATTGGACGAAGATGAGATGATCCGCTTTTTAAGGGGAGACAGCGGCGGCTGTTCTCATTATCAGTTCGCCGACGAATACAAAATCGTACGAAAGCAGATGTAAGACATAAAAAAGCCCCATAAAAGGGAGGAGCCGGTATCCTTCTGTAAGAATACCGGCGATTATGAAAAAAATTTTATCTGATGTAAGGCATAAGCATCTTTCTCTTATGTTATAAGTATATCCGGTAAATATGAAGATAGTTTGACCGGTATGTAAAAAGATTATGACCAGAATATGAACAGAACGCGCTGCACATTAATTCGATCCTAAGGGACCGGCAGTTCGATCAGGAGGCTGTATTGCCATCAAATCCATCAAATGTAACACTCTCCAAATGATAATTAAGACTCCACTCCATAAACACTCCGGGCCACGGCAGGTATTCCTGCCGTGGCCCGGGGCTATTTTAACTCATTTCACTTCTATTAATCCAGTTTTGTATAACCGTAGCTGTTTACAATCGCATCCAGCTTGATTCCGTTCTTACAATCCGGACAGTTCTCCGGCTCGGAGAGACGGAAGTCGGGAAGATCGGAAGAATCGAATACCGCATTAACCGGATATCCGTCGATCTCATTGACTGCGGCGAAGATAACGGAGATGCCTTCCAGAATGCCGCCGTAGGATTCGATGCAGCGAATGCTCTTTAAAATAGTACGGCCGGACATCGCGGTAGCGAGAACGACTAATACGTGTTTATCCTTCAGCATATGCTTGATGTTGTCACGAACGACCATCTGTCCGGCGGAATCGAATTCCGGAGTCACGATGTAAGTAGTCTTGTGGATATTCGTGGTGGTAACGCCGAGCTCGGATAATTCCTTTGCTACATAGGCGCCGATTACCTCACAGCCATCCATACAGATGATGGTATCGATTGGAGTCTTGGAAGCAAACGCTTTGGAATAATGCTTGAGCTCTTCCGCTCCTACGCCGATCAGCCCTGATAAATCAACACGGTTTACGTATCTTTTCACCATGGATTTGGCAACCTGCTCAGCTTCCTCCTGACGCATCTTCAATGTGGTCATGTCAATGTAGTAGTTAATGTGAAAACGGTCGGATGAAAAATGTCCTTTTGTTACTTTTAAAGCCAGCTTATCATTGTCTCTGGCGCGAATTTTGGTTTCCTGCCCCATACTCATAAAAAACAACCTCCTTTGTCATATTACTTCTATTATAACCGATGTCAACCACAGAAACTATAACAAAGGTTAACTTTTTTCGTTATTCTGAAAAATGATAGCTGTCCAGAAGCTGATTTTTCATGTGCCAAAGCTCATTGGAGAGGTCCACATGCACCTCGTGAGGGTTCACAAGACGGCGGGATTCATCCCAGAGCGTATCCAGTTCTTTCTTGCAGTACGCCTGAATGTCCATGACCGCGGGGGATTCGTAAACGCATTCTCCATCTTTAAATACCGGAACCATCAGATCACGGAGATGATAGGTGTTGGGAGCCAGGTGCGTCTTTTTCCAGGTCTCGATGGGATCGAAGAGCAGCAGTGAATTATTTTCATCGTATTTCTCGCCCTCCAGGCAGATCAAATCGGCAATGATTTTTCCGGTTTCCCTGCTGTAAATACGCTTGATACATTTATTGCCCGGGTTGGTAATCTTCTCGGCATTTTCGGATAACTTGATCTTTGGCACAAATTTTCCGCTCTTCCTATCTAAGATGGCAGCCAGCTTATATACGCCGCCGAAGGATGGGCAGTCCTTGGAGGTGATCAGATTCGTGCCGACTCCCCAGGAGTTGATGGCTGCGCCCTGAATCTTTAAGCTGTTGATCAGAGACTCGTCCAGATCGTTGGAGGCGGAAATAACTGCGTCTGGGAATCCGGCATCATCCAGCATCTTTTTCGCTTTCTTCGATAAATAGGCAAGATCGCCGCTGTCGAGACGAATTCCGTAGAAGGTCAGCGGGATTTTCGCTTCCTTCATTTCCTGAAATACCTTAATGGCGTTAGGAACACCGGATTTCAGCGTGTCATAGGTGTCCACCAGCAGGATACAGGCAGAAGGATACAGCCTGGCATAGGTGCGGAACGCGGTCAGCTCATCCGGAAAGCTCATGATCCAGCTGTGGGCGTGAGTTCCCTTGACAGGAACGTTGAACATCTTACCGCACAGAACGTTGGAGGTCCCGATACAGCCTGCAATCATGGCCGCCCTTGCGCCGTAGATACCGGCATCCGGTCCCTGAGCCCGGCGAAGTCCGAATTCCATGACACCGTCGCCGCCGGCTGCATATACGACGCGCGCTGCCTTTGTGGCGATCAGGCTCTGATGATTGATGATATTTAACAGCGCCGTCTCAATGAGCTGCGCCTCCATAATAGGAGCAATCACTTTTACCAGCGGTTCACGCGGAAAGACGACAGTGCCTTCCGGAATGGCATAAATGTCGCCTGAGAATTTAAAGTGGCGTAAATACTCCAGAAAGTCTTCGCCGAACAGTCCCGTGGAACGCAGATAGTCCACATCGTCCTCTTCGAAACGAAGATCCTTGATATATTCAATTACCTGCTCCAGACCGGCACAGATTGCATAACCGTTGCCACCCGGATTTGTGCGGTAAAATGCGTCGAAGATTACGGTCTCATTGGCATCCTTTTCTTTAAAATAGCCCTGCATCATGGTTAACTCGTATAGATCCGTTAATAAGGTTAAATTGCGCTGGCTCATATGTGTTCTCCTTCTGAACGTTTAATGTGGGGGCGGAGCAATTGGGACCGTAAGGCCCGGGGACTCTGTCCTTTTTGGACATTATACCATAACTTTACAAAAACGCAACGTGATTGATAAAAAAATAACAATCTATAATATCAGAATAATAGAGAAGAATAACTATAACAAATGGAGTAAGACAAAAAAAATAATGAATATTTCAAATAATTATATACAATTTGACAATTAAGAAATAATTTATTAATTTTTTCTAAAGAGTCTTGCAAAACAGAGAGAGATACTATATAATAAAGCTATCAAAGGAAAGAGATACAAGATATAGAGAAACCTCCCGGGAACAGGAAGCGGGAAGGATAAAAAATAGAAAGAAAAGGAGGTAGATTCCGCCGAAAACATAAGTCTCGTCTGATTTCCAAGTAGGAAGCGGACAATAGGAAAAACCTTTCGGCCACAGTGAAAAGCCATTCCTTCTATGATGAATAAATGCGAAAGCATGGATGAAGTAGCAGGAAAAAATCTATATATCTTTTACATATGCCTATATTTCGTTATAAACTGCAAAGGAAAATTCATCGTATGAGTCGTATGACGAGAAAGTATGATTCGTCCGAACAAAGGTTTCCACATATGTAGCTTACTAACATATAGAAGAATGAAAATGACGATGCAGAGATAAACCAGATGATAGATGAGGCCCGGTAATGGAGTGGCGAAGGTAAAAAAATTTAATATAGAGCATCCAGGTACACAAGTATCAGTGACAAAACAAAAAGTGAGGGTAAAGTCCAATGGATGAAGTAGTCTAGGAACGGGTATCGAAGTTCATGTAAATGAGTCGGTACCCGTTTCTATTTGCGTGCAGACGGCTTCCGCAGTGGGACTGCGCAGTTATGGAAAAAGATTGAAGAAAAATGTAAAAAACGCTTGACAGAACTAACTGTAACTGATATTATTACAGTATAAAAACTGAAACAAAAAAAGTTACAGAATGGAGCGGATGAGATGATAAAAGGGAAATATTGGATAACGGCGGGAATCGCCGCAGCGGTTTTAGTACTGACGGCGTGTTCGGGCGGCCAGGGGAGTGCTTCCGGCAAGGAGACACAGAAGACGGCGGCGCAGAAAGCGGAGGCCGGTGCGGAGGTCCAGGCTTCACAGTATGTTAAGTTTAAGCCGGAAGAGGCAAAGGAAGTTATGGATTCGGACGATGCGCTCATCGTGGTGGATGTAAGAACTCCGGAAGAGTATGCGGACAGCCGGATTGGCGATGCGATTAACATTCCGGTGGAAGACATCGGAGAGGAGATGCCGGAGGCGCTTCCGGATCTGGATGCGAAAATTATGGTCTACTGCCGAAGCGGCGTGAGAAGTAAAAACGCGGCGGAGAAGCTGTTGGGCCTTGGTTATAAGAATATTATTGATATAGGCGGTATTAAGGACTGGCCCTATGAGACCGTGTCTGGTGATGAAAAATAAAAAATGGTGATAAGAAAGGAAGTTTTGAGATGAAAAAGTATGATGCGGTTATTATAGGATTTGGCAAAGGCGGTAAGACTCTGGCGGGAAAGCTGGCCGGTGAGGGAAAAGCGGTAGCGCTGATTGAGAAATCAGATAAAATGTATGGCGGTACCTGCATCAATGTGGGATGTATTCCATCCAAGTCTCTGGTGAGAAGTTCCCAGATGACGGAAGCAAAGGGAGAGATCTCTTTTGAGGAAAAGGCGGAATTATACAGGACAGCTGTTGAGGAAAAGAGACGCGTTACTTCCCTGCTTCGAAAAAAGAATTTTGACAAGCTGAATCATCTGGAAGCGGTGACCATTTATAACGGAACTGCCAGCTTCCTTTCCAATACACAGGTAAATGTAGTGCCGGCAGACGGTTCGGAGGCGTTTACTTTAGAGGGAGATCAGATCTTTATCAATACGGGGAGCGCTCCGTTTGTGCCGCCGATTGAGGGAATAGAAGGCAATCCCCAGGTTTATTTAAGTGAGACATTTATGGATTTGGAGAAGCTTCCAAAGAAGCTGGTCATCATTGGCGGCGGCTATATCGGGCTGGAGTTTTCGTCCATGTATTCCGGATTTGGCTCTGAGGTGACGGTCATTCAGAACGAGGCACGCCTGATTCCGAGAGAGGATGAAGATATCGCGGCCGAGATTCAGAAGGTTTTGGAAGAAAAGGGCGTTAAATTTGTGGTTGGCGCGGCTATTTCCGGGATCCGGAAAGAAGGGGACTGGTCTTACGTCCATTACTCTGTCGATGGAAAAGAGGAAGATCTGGAGGCGGATGCGATTCTGGTCGCTACAGGAAGAAGGCCTAACACGGCGGGATTAAATCTGGAAGCGGCAGGCGTGGAATTGACGGCCCGCGGCGGCGTCAAGGTAGATGACGGCTATAAGACGACGGCTCCGAATATCTGGGCCATGGGAGATGTGGCCGGAGGACTTCAGTTCACCTACGTTTCCCTGGATGATTTCAGGATCGTGTGGTCCAGCCTTCACGGCGGGGCATATGATGCGAATGCGGGCAAGAGAAGCCATATTCCGTACAGCGTGTTCATTGAACCATCCTTCTCAAGAGTCGGTATGAATGAGCAGGAAGCGCGGGGGGCCGGTCTGGATGTGAAGATCGCCAAACTGCCGGCGGCCGCGATTCCGAAAGCTGCTGTCTTAAACAGAACCAAAGGTCTCTTAAAGGCAGTGATTGATGCGAAGACGAATAAGATATTAGGCACGATGCTGTTCTGTGAGGAATCTTATGAGATGATCAATATCGTGAAGCTGGCCATGGATCTCGATGCGGACTACACGGTATTGAGGGATCAGATTTATACGCATCCGACGATGAGCGAGGCGCTGGGTGACTTGTTTGCGGTCTGAAAAAAACGGTCTGATGAAACTGAAAAAAACGCTTGACAAATTATGCTTTTTCATATATCTTTGACTTAAGGATAGTTATTGCTTCGGGCAAGCTTGACCTTGTATGATCGTATTTGAGTGGCAGCAGCCATTCTTATTGATGATGCAAGGTCTTTTTTATTTCTAAAATGAATCGGAAGGGGGATTTCGATGATCTTTAAGAAGAGACTGAACAACAATGCAGTCATTGCGGAGGACGAAAAAGGGCGCGAGAAGATACTGGTGGGATGCGGGCTTGGGTTTCAGAAAAAGGAAGGCTCCGAGGTGGAGGAGCAGAAGATCGAAAAGATTTTTTCTCTGGAGGACGCCGGGCAGAGGGAGCAGCTGAAGGAGCTGCTTCAGGAGATTCCTGTGGAACACGTGAAGCTGGCGGACGATGTGCTCTCCTATGCCAGAGTTCATGTGAACAGTAAGATCAGCACGAATGTCATCATTCCGCTGTGCGACCATATATACATGGCGGTGGAGCGGAAGAAGCAGGGAATCGATGTGAAAAATGTGCTTTTGTGGGATATCAGGCGGTATTATCCCGCGGAGTATGATACGGGACTCTATGCGCTGCGCTGTGTGAAGGAGCGGTTTCATGTAAAGCTGGAGGAAGATGAAGCGGGCTTTATTGCCCTTCATATTGTGAACGCGCAGATGAATTTAAAGCAGAAGACGGTCCATGAGATCACCACCGTCATGCAGGAAATCGAGACAATCGTCCGCATGACCTGTAAAATCAGGCTGGACGCGGAATCTGTCTATTACCACCGCTTCATTACGCATTTGAAATTTTTCGCGGAGAGGATGTTTTCCGGAAAAACGTATGAAGATCAGGAGGTGGCGGCGCTGGCGGAGGTGATCCGGGCGCAGTATCAGGAAGCTTACCAGTGCGGCAGGAAGATTGCCGCTTTTATCGGGGATAAATACCAATATACGCTGAGTGAAGAAGAGATTCTTTATCTGAGTATTCACATTGCAAGGATCGTTTCTGTCTCGCGGAAACCACGGGCATGATTCAGAAAAGGAAGGAAAGGAGGAAAGCCCATAAGACATAGCGTGATATTTCATTAAGGACAGTTACATTCAGTTGGCTCGACCTTCAGATTTCAAACAAAAAAATAGAAAGATGGAGGAAATGAAATGGGAAAATATGAGGAACTGGCAAGAGAGATTGTCAAATACGTGGGAGGCAGGGACAATGTTACCGGACTTACCCACTGCATCACGAGACTGCGTTTTAAGCTGGCGGACGAAGCCGCGGCCAATGATGAAGCGTTAAAGAACATGGAAGGCGTGGTCACAGTCATGAAGAGCGGAGGCCAGTATCAGGTGGTGATCGGAAATCACGTGGGAGAGGTCTATGAGGATGTCTGCCCGCTTCTCGATCTGGAGAAAGGGGAGGAGACGGCAAAGCCGGAGAAGAAAGAGAAGGTGTTTGACCGGTTTGTGGATACGATTTCCGGTATTTTCCAGCCGATTCTGGGAATTATGGCGGCCTGTGGTATGGTGAAGGGGCTGAACACGCTGTTTGCGGTGCTGGGATTATATCCCGACACATGCGGCGGATACTTAATCATCAATGCGGTGGGGGACGCGCTGTTTACCTTTCTTCCGCTGTTCCTGGGCTATACCTCCGCGAAGAAGTTTGGTTTAAAGCCCATGCTGGGGCTGGCGATCGGCGCGATCATGTGCTATCCGGCGATTCAGGCGGGAAGTATTTCCGCTTCTATGGCTCCGCTCTACACGCTGTTTGAGGGGACGCTGTTTGAATCGCCTGTGTATATCACATTCTTCGGGCTTCCGGTAATCTCCATGGATTATACCTCCACGGTAATTCCTGTTATTTTTATCGTATACTTTGCGTCGAAATGCGAGAAGCTGTTCAATAAGTTTGTACCCGATCTGGTCAAGTTTTTCTTTGTGCCGATGCTGACGCTTTTAGCGGCGCTTCCGGCGGGATTTCTGGTTATCGGTCCGGTTGTCACCTTTGCATCCACGATTATCGCGGAGACAGTACTTACAATCAGAAGCTTTTCACCTATGCTGGCAGGAGCCATCGTTGGATTTACCTGGCAGATCCTGGTTATCTTCGGCCTGCACTGGGGATTTATTCCGGTTTATATCAACAATATCATGACCATGGGCTACGACAACGTGATGATGCCGTTCTTTGCCTGTACCTTTGCGACATCGGCTGTGGTTCTGGCTATCTTTATCAAGACAAAGGACAGAAAACTGAAGGAAATGGCACTGCCCAACTTTATTTCCGGTATTTTCGGGGTGACGGAGCCTGCGATCTACGGAATTACACTGCCGCTTAAGAAGCCCTTTATCATCAGCTGTATTGCAGGCGGAATCGGCGGAGGCTTCTACGGTTTCTTCAATTTTAGAAAATTTATGATGGGCGGAATGGGAATCTTCGAGTTTCCGGCGATGGTGGAGCCGGACGGTTCCATGGGCAACTTAATCGTGGCTGTGACCGGGGCCCTTCTGACCATGGTGATCGCGTTTGTTATGACGATGATTGTCTATAAAGATAAAAAGAAAGAGGATTCTGCTGAGGACGGCAGAATGGACAGTGGCAGTGCAGACCAGGGAACGGCTGACAACAACCCGGAATTCGCATCTCATGAGTTCCTGACCATCATGAGTCCCATGAAGGGCGCTGTTATTGATTTAAAAGACGTAAAAGACAGCGCATTCGCCTCCGGAATCCTTGGAAAGGGGATTGCTGTTCTTCCAGAGGAAGGTCTGGTGGTGTCACCGGTGGATGGAACGGTTGTGACCATTTTTCCGACGCTCCATGCGATTGGAATTCTGTCGGACGAAGGGACGGAGATTCTGATCCACATCGGACTGGATACGGTGCAGCTGGATGGAAAGGGCTTTGAGGCTGCAGCGAAGCAGGGCGATCATGTGAAAGCGGGGCAGCCGCTGATGCGGTTCGATATGGAGCTGATCCGGGAGGCAGGGTTCCTGCTGGAGACGCCGGTTCTGATCAGTAATTATGGGAATTACCAGTCGGTGGAAGCCGTTGTGAAGGCCGATGACGCGGTGGAGTATCAGAAACCGCTTTTGCGGATCGTTAAATAACCGGAAAGGAGATCAGAAAATGGGACTGAGTAAAGATTTCCTCTGGGGAGGCGCCACTGCTGCAAACCAGTGCGAGGGCGGCTGGCAGGAGGACGGAAGAGGACTCTCCAATGTGGACGTGTGTCCGGCAGGACCGGACCGTGAAGCAGTGATACGGGGAGAGCACGTATCGCTTGTCTGCGACGGGGAGCACCGGTATCCCTCTCACGAGGCCATTGACATGTTTCACCATTTCCGGGAGGACATACGCCTCTTCGGCGAGATGGGCTTTAAAGTCTACCGCATGAGCATCGCGTGGACGAGGATATTTCCCGGAGGAGAGGAAGAGGAGCCAAACGAGGCGGGACTGCGGTTCTATGAGGAGTTGTTCCGGACGTGTCACGAATACGGCATTGAGCCGCTGGTGACCATCTGCCACTTCGACTGTCCGGTGCATTTAATCGAAAAGTACGGCGGATGGCGGAGCAGGGAGATGATCGGCTTCTATTTGAAACTCTGCCGCACGCTGTTTGTCCGCTACCGGGAGCTGGTGCGGTACTGGCTGACCTTTAACGAGATCAATATGATTCTGCACGCTCCATTCCTGGGCGCGGGACTTCTGTTTCAGGACGGGGACGAGAGGGAAAAACTGAAATACCAGGCCGCTCATCATGAACTGATTGCCAGCGCCCTGGCGGTGCAGATGGCACACGAAATCAATCTGGAGAACAGAGTCGGCTGTATGTTTGCGGCGGGGAGCGTCTATCCGTACAGCTGCAGGCCGGAGGACGTGTGGGAAGCACTGAAAAAGGACCGCGAGAACTATTTTTTCGTCGATGTGCAGGCCAGAGGGGAGTATCCGGCCTATGCAGGGAGAGCGCTTGAGCGGGAGGGCCTTATGCCTGTGATGGAAGACGAGGACGAGAGGATATTGAAGAAGGGAACGGTGGACTTTATCTCCTTTTCCTATTATAACAGCCGCTGTGTCTCTACGGCAGACAGCGTGGAATCGGCGGAGGGCAATCTGTTTGCCTCTGCGAAAAATCCGTATCTGACGTACAGCGAATGGGGCTGGCCCATCGATCCCCTGGGACTTCGGATTACCTTAAACCAGATCTATGACAGGTATGAGAAACCGCTGTTTATTGTGGAAAATGGGCTGGGAGCACAGGATTTTCCCGACGAAAACGGAAACGTTGCAGACGACTGCCGGATCGATTATTTAAAGCGGCATATATGCGCCATGATGGATGCCGCAGAGCTGGACGGCGTGGATTTACTCGGCTACACGGCGTGGGCGCCCATCGATTTGGTGAGCGCAGGCAGCGGACAGATGAAGAAGCGATACGGCTTCATCCATGTGGATCTGGACGACGAAGGCAATGGAACGGGAAAGAGGATGAGGAAGAAGTCGTTCGGATGGTATCAAAAAGTAATAGGGACCAATGGGGAGTGGGCCCGTTACGGGGCAGAATGACGAAAATACGCGACAGATGCCCGAAATTTCGTCTTTTACTTGACATTTCCTCCCATAATATCTATAATGAGAGGACATATAAGGCATAACCTGCCATTATATTATAGGAAGAAAGACGATGAAAGAGACAGTAGGACCGTGGGAAATCCAAAGCGAGCCGGGGAGGGTGAAAGCCTGGTGAGAGTAGTCATGGGAACGAACATCACTCTGGAGTCTCCGGCTGAAAGCTGTATAAGCGGTAAGCCAGGACGTGGTTCCTACGTTACAGGGAACGCATATGTCAGTATGCTGTAATAGGTGGTTTAGCGAAGCACGGCCTTCGTCCTGATTACGGGACGAAGGCCTTCTTTTTTTACTATTTATAAAGGAGGTCAAAAGAGATGTATAACAAAGTTCCTACAGATTTAAATTTTGTAGCGAGAGAAAAAGAAGTTGAAAGATTCTGGGAAGATCACGAGATTTTCCAGAAGAGCATCGATAACAGAAAAAAGGCTGAAACCTATACCTTCTATGACGGCCCTCCAACCGCCAACGGAAAACCTCATATCGGCCATGTCCTCACCCGTGTTATCAAGGATATGATCCCGAGATACCGTACCATGAAGGGATGCGACGTGCCGAGAAAGGCCGGATGGGATACCCACGGACTTCCAGTCGAACTGGAAGTGGAGAAGATGCTGGGGCTGGACGGCAAGGAGCAGATCGAGGAATATGGTCTCGAGCCATTTATCAAGCACTGCAAGGAAAGCGTATGGAAGTACAAGGGCATGTGGGAGGATTTCTCCAAGACCGTCGGCTTCTGGGCTGATATGGATGATCCGTACGTTACCTATGAGAACTACTATATCGAGTCCGAGTGGTGGGCTCTTAAGCAGATCTGGGAAAAGGGCCTGTTATACAAAGGCTTTAAGATCGTTCCCTACTGTCCGCGCTGCGGAACGCCGCTGTCCAGCCACGAGGTGGCACAGGGCTACAAGGATGTGAAAGAACGCTCCGCTATCGCCAGATTCAAGGTGAAGGGCGAGGATGCTTATATACTGGCGTGGACGACCACACCGTGGACGCTTCCTTCCAACGTGGCGCTCTGTGTGAACCCTGACGAGTCCTATGTGAAGGTGAAAAACGGAGAATATACGTATTATCTTGCGGAAGCTTTGTGTGATACGGTTCTGAATAGTGAATACACTGTACTGGAGCGCTGCACCGGAAAGGATCTGGAGTTCAAGGAGTACGAACCGCTGTTTGATTTCGTGCATCCGGCGAAGAAGGCCTTCTATGTGACCTGCGATACGTACGTAACGCTGACAGACGGTACCGGAGTCGTTCATATCGCTCCGGCATTCGGTGAAGATGACTCCAAGGTTGGTAAAAAATACGATCTTCCTTTCGTTCAGCTGGTGGATTCCAAGGGCGAGATGACGAAGGAGACGAAATGGGCGGGCACCTTCTGTAAGAAGGCCGATCCGCTGGTTTTAAAGGATCTGGAAGAGCGGGGCTTACTGTTCTCCGCACCGGTATTTGAGCACAGCTATCCGCATTGCTGGAGATGTGACACGCCTCTCATCTATTATGCGAGAGAATCCTGGTTCATCAAGATGACCGAGGTGAAGGAAGACTTAATCCGCAACAACAACACCATCAACTGGATCCCGGAGAGCATCGGTAAGGGACGCTTCGGCGACTGGCTGGAGAATGTTCAGGACTGGGGCATCAGCCGGAACCGTTACTGGGGCACTCCTTTAAACGTATGGGAGTGTGAGTGCGGCCATCAGCATTCTATCGGAAGCATCGAGGAATTAAAGTCCATGTCTCCTGACTGCCCCGAGACAATCGAACTTCACCGCCCATACATCGACGCGGTGACCATCACCTGCCCGAAGTGCGGGAAGCAGATGAAGAGAGTTCCGGAGGTAATCGACTGCTGGTTTGATTCCGGTTCCATGCCATTTGCGCAGCACCACTATCCATTTGAGAATAAAGAGCTGTTTGAGCAGCAGTTCCCGGCGGATTTCATCTCCGAGGCTGTGGATCAGACGAGAGGCTGGTTCTATTCTCTGCTGGCTATCTCGACCCTGATCTTTAACAAGGCGCCATATAAGAACGTTATCGTTCTGGGCCACGTGCAGGATGAGAATGGACAGAAGATGTCGAAGTCCAAGGGCAACGCGGTTGATCCGTTCCAGGCTCTGGATGAATTCGGCGCAGACGCCATCCGCTGGTATTTCTATATCAACAGCGCGCCGTGGCTGCCGAACCGTTTCCATGGCAAGGCCGTCATGGAAGGCCAGCGCAAGTTCATGGGTACTTTATGGAATACGTACGCTTTCTTTGTTCTCTATGCAAATATTGACGAATTTGATGCAACAAAATACAAACTGGAATACGATAAGCTTCCGGTTATGGATAAATGGCTTCTGTCGAAGTTAAATACTTTAATCAAGACCGTGGACACCAATCTGGGCAATTACCAGATCCCGGAGGCGGCCAGAGCACTTCAGGAGTTTGTGGATGACATGAGCAACTGGTATGTGAGAAGAAGCCGTGAGCGTTTCTGGGCAAAGGGCATGGAACAGGATAAGATCAATGCCTATATGACCCTTTACACCGCGCTTGTGACCGTCAGCAAGGTGGCTGCGCCGCTGATTCCGTTTATGACGGAGCAGATATACCAGAACCTGGTGTGCAATATCGATAAGACGGCGCCTGAGAGCATCCATTTATGCGATTATCCGGAAGCGGATGAATCCTGCATCGATGAGAAGCTGGAAGACAACATGGACGAGGTCTTAAAGATCGTAGTCATGGGCCGTGCGGCCAGAAATACGGCGAATATCAAGAACCGCCAGCCGATCGGCCGGATGTTCGTGAAGGCGCCTCATGAGCTCTCCGTATTCTATCAGGAGATCATCGAGGATGAACTGAATGTAAAGACAGTTGTCTTTACAGACGATGTCCGCGATTTTACCAGCTACAGCTTTAAGCCGCAGTTAAAGACTGTCGGACCGAAATATGGAAAACAGTTAAACAACATCAGAAAGGCCCTTTCCGAGGTGGACGGCAACACCGCCATGGATACTTTGAATGAAAAGGGCGCCCTCACGTTCGACTTTGACGGCAGTGAGGTGGTTCTGACGAAGGAAGATTTACTGATTGATACGGCTCAGATGGAGGGCTACGTATCGGAAGGTGATAATACCGTTACGGTTGTGCTTGACACGAACCTGACACCAAAACTGATCGAGGAAGGCTTTGTCCGCGAGTTGATCAGCAAGATTCAGACGATGCGTAAGGAAGCCGGCTTTGAGGTTATGGACCATATCCTCATCACCAGCGAAGGCAATGAGAAGATTGCCGGAATCTTTGGCGCACACGGCGAAGAAATAAAGAGCGAGGTCCTCGCAGAGGGCATCACACCGGGTAAGGCAGCGGGATATACGAAGGAATGGAACATCAATGGTGAGAATGTCACTCTGGGCGTTGAAAAAGTTCAGTAATATGAAGCGAGGATTCTCTTCAGATGGAAATAACCAATAGGAGGTCATTCACAATGAGTATGGGATTTGATAAAGAAACCTTTAAGAAAAGCGTTATTTATAACGTAAAAAACGTATTCCGCAAGACGATCGATGAGGCTACTCCGGAGCAGGCGTTTCAGGCAGTTGCCTACGCGGTAAAGGATGTCATCATCGATGAGTGGATTGCAACCCACAAGGAGTATGAGAAGCAGGATGCGAAAACCCTGTACTATCTCTCCATGGAGTTTTTAATGGGCCGTGCCCTTGGAAACAATATCATCAATATCATGGCGCTGCCGGAAGTGAAGGAAGTTTTGGACGAACTCGGCTTCGATTTAAACGCCATCGAGGATCAGGAGCCGGATCCGGCTCTCGGAAACGGCGGCCTTGGCCGTCTTGCCGCCTGCTTCTTAGATTCCCTGGCGACGCTGGGCTATCCGGCATACGGCTGCGGCATCCGTTACCGTTACGGTATGTTCAAGCAGAAGATTGAAAACGGATATCAGATGGAAGTTCCGGATGACTGGTTAAAGAACGGCTATCCGTTCGAGGTACGCCGCGCCGAGTATGCGGCGGAGGTAAAATTCGGCGGTTACGTGAGAACTGTCTGGGAGGACGGCAGAGAGCATTTCGTTCAGGAGGGATATCAGTCCGTCCGCGCCGTTCCCTACGACATGCCGATCGTCGGCTATGGCAACAATGTGGTGAATACGCTGCGAATCTGGGATGCGGAGGCAATCAATACCTTCAGTCTGGATTCCTTCGACAAGGGAGACTACCAGAAGGCAGTGGAGCAGGAAAACCTGGCGAAAACCATTGTCGAGGTTCTGTATCCCAACGACAACCACTACGCTGGAAAGGAACTGCGTTTAAAACAGCAGTACTTCTTCATATCCGCCAGCGTTCAGAGAGCGGTTAAGAAGTATATGGAAAAGCATGAGGATATCCATAAATTCTTCGAGAAGACAGTGTTCCAGTTAAATGATACCCATCCGACCGTGGCTGTGCCGGAATTAATGCGTATCCTGTTGGATGAGTTTAACCTGACCTGGGATGAGGCATGGGCTGTGACGACGAAGACGTGTGCCTACACGAATCACACCATCATGTCCGAGGCTCTGGAAAAATGGCCGATCGAACTGTTTTCCAGACTGCTGCCGAGAATCTACCAGATCGTGGAGGAGATCAACCGCCGCTTTGTGGAGCAGATCCAGCAGATGTATCCGGGCAACCAGGATAAGATCCGCAAGATGGCCATCATTTACGACGGCCAGGTGCGCATGGCCAACTTAGCCATCGTCGGCGGATTCTCTGTCAACGGCGTCGCAAGGCTGCACACCGAGATATTAAAGAAGGAAGAGCTGCGTGACTTCTATGAGATGATGCCGCAGAAATTCAATAATAAGACCAACGGCATCACACAGAGGCGCTTCCTGCTTCACGGCAACCCGCTGTTAGCCGAATGGGTGACTGGAAAGATCGGAAGCGAATGGATCACAAACCTGCCTCATATCCACCGTTTGGCGGTATACGCGGATGATCCGAAGTGCCAGCAGGAGTTCATGGACATCAAGTACCAGAACAAGGTCCGTCTGGCCAAATACATCAAGGAACACAACGGAATCGACGTGGACCCGCGTTCGATCTTCGATGTTCAGGTAAAGCGTCTTCACGAGTATAAGCGCCAGCTGATGAATATTCTTCACGTGATCTATTTATACAACCAGCTGAAGGATAATCCCAACCTGGATATGATTCCGAGAACCTTTATCTTCGGCGCCAAGGCGGCGGCCGGATATAAGAGGGCGAAGCTGACCATTAAGCTGATCAATTCCGTGGCAGATGTAATCAATAACGACAAATCCATCGACGGAAAGATCAAGGTGGTGTTCATCGAGGACTATAAGGTATCCAACGCGGAGATTATTTTCGCGGCGGCCGATGTCAGCGAGCAGATTTCCACGGCCAGCAAGGAAGCATCCGGTACCGGAAATATGAAGTTTATGTTAAACGGTGCGCTGACGCTGGGAACTATGGACGGCGCCAATGTGGAGATCGTGGAAGAGGTTGGAGCCGAGAATGCCTTTATCTTCGGTATGACCTCCGACGAGGTGATCGGCTACGAGAACAAGGGCGGATATAATCCGATGGAGATTTTTAACAATAATTACCAGATCCGCCGCGTCCTGATGCAGCTGATCAACGGCTACTTCGCTCCGCAGGATCCGGAGCTGTTCCGTGACATTTATAATTCTCTGCTGAATACGCAGAGCAGCGACCGTGCAGATACGTACTTCATCTTAAAGGACTTCCCGTCCTACGCGGAAGCACAGCAGAGGATCGATCAGGCTTACCGCAATGAGACCTGGTGGGCAAAAGCGGCTATTCTGAATGTGGCCTGCAGCGGTAAATTCACCTCAGACCGTACGATCGAGGAGTATGTAAATGACATTTGGCATCTGGAAAAGGTGAAGGTAGAAATAGAAGCAAATCAGTAAAGCAGTGCTGAATAAGCGCTTAAGAGAATTACGGTGGGAAAATGCAGCGAGAAGCGCCGTCGGCAGGACGGAACAGCGGGCGGCATTTTCCCACCGTTCTGTTTTTGAGGGCTGCCTGCGGCGGGGATTTGATTTGAAAAGAGGAAAGTGGGGGAGAATATGACAGAGAGTACAGTCGGAAAACGGGGATTTGAACCGTCGAAAATAACGATTTACGTGAAAAACAGCGGTATTGTGCTGGAGGAATCGTCCATGGCTCTTGTAAACAGGGACACCGGCCTGATTATAGCCATGGGAAATGAGGCGGAGGAGGCTATGGATGCTCCGCCGACTCCTGCTGTCCTTTTACCAGGCCGGGGCGAAAACGGTGTATCTCAGCAGTCTGCCTTTGGAAACTGCCGTAATCTCTCTGGGGGAACAGTGCTCCGTGTTCGTGGGAATTACGTGGAGTGGGAAGGAAAAGGAACGTTTCTGCATAAACGAGAATTGTCCGCATAGAATTTTTTAAAGGAACTTGCGGAGGTTTTTGGTGGCAAAAAAAGTTGTAATGATATGCGTCATGGCATTGCTGCTTCCATATATAATAACCCTGGCATGGACAGGCAGAATCGAGGAAAAGAAGCAGGTACCGCTCATTACCAGCGGAAAAAAGGTGATTCTGGACCGGAAAAACGGGGAATCCTATATGGACGTGGAAGAGTATCTGCCCGGAGTCGTGGCGAAGCAGATTCCGGCGGAGTATGGGAAGGAAGCGCTGCGGGCGCAGGCTGTGATCGCCAGGACGTTTATTTACCAGAAGATGAACGGTCAGGACGAGGTGAAGGAATCGGAGCTTCATATGGAATATCTGGAGGAGAAGCAGATGGAGGCCATGTGGGGAAGCGAGTCATTTGTGACGTATTTTCAGGCGGTGGAAGAGGCCGTGCGCTCGACGACGGGCGAGGTGATCACCTATGACGGCAAGCTCATTGAGCCGCTGTTTCACCGCGCCAGCACCGGGATGACGAGAACCGGAGATGAGAGCCATCCGTATTTGCAGGCGGTGGCCAGCAAACGCGATGTGGAGGCAGAAGGCTACCTGACCATGATGACCTGGAGCAAGGAAGATTTTGCCGGCAGGATTAATCAGATCGCCGACAGCGTGCCTGTTGATGCAGGCCAGCTTCCCCAGTCCATTCAGATCATCGTCCGCGACGACGGCGGTTACGTGGGACAGATTCAAATCGGTACAAAGGTGTATACAGGAGAGGAGGTCCAGTATGCGCTGGGGCTGCCGTCTCCGTCTTATACGCTGGAGGAGTACGACGGCGGAATCCGGGCGGTCTGTCAGGGCGTGGGCCACGGTTACGGTCTCAGCCAGTACGGGGCGAAGTGCATGGCGGAGGAGGGAAAGACCGCGGAAGAGATTCTTGGATTTTTTTATAAAAATATTGTTCTGATTTCTGAATAACTCTTTCTCCTTTGGTAAGAATATTACCGAGGTGATAAACGTGAAAGAGAAAATGAGTCAATTGTTCAAGGATAAAGTATTCCTTGTCCTGTTGGTTTTAGGCCTGCTGACTATAGTTGCTGCGGCAGGAGTCATTACCATTCAAAGAGGAAACAATGACGGCCAGAGTCCATATCTTGAAGTTCCGGACCAGAAGGGTGTCATTGCAGAAGAGACGATACCACAGGAAAACCAGGTAGCAGTTGCCGGTGATTCCAACGCTGAGCAGAATCTGGATGCGGATACACAGGTTGCTGATTCCGCCAAGGCTACAGCGAAAGCAGAGACAGAAGCTAAAAACCCGGCGGTTAAGGCCGGAGCGGAAAAGGAGGCAGCCGCAGCGCTTGTCCTCAATTTTAACGATGCAACAAAGATGGCATGGCCGGTATCAGGAAATGTCATTCTGGATTACAGCATGGAGTCCACCATCTATTTCCCGACTCTTGATCAGTATAAATGTAATCCGGGCATCGTCATTCAAGGCGCCGTGAGCACACCGGTCGTAGCACCTGCAAACGCAAAAATCCAGGAGATCGGTTCTAATGAAGAACTGGGTAATTACGTCATTCTTAATATGGGAAATGACTATACGGCTGTCTGCGGCCAGTTAAAGGAACTGCAGGTAGTGGAAAATGAATATGTCGCTCAGGGCGACGTTCTGGGCTATGTGGCCGAACCTACGAAATATTATTCAATTGAAGGCGCGAACTTATACTTCGAGCTGGAGCACGAGAATCAGCCGGTAGATCCGCTGGATTACATGCAGTGAGAGCGTGCGGACCGGACTGTACCATACGGTGAAGAAAAGAAGGCAGGGCAGAAGGCTTATTGAAGTTTTCTGTTCTGTTTTTTTGTGTAAATGGAGATGGGGATGTGGTATAATATAAATGAGGTTTGTGAGCGGTATTTTTATGTGTGGCCGTCAGGAAAGGAGAAAAATAATGAATTACGATATACTGAAGAAGAATTTTGAAAAGCATGGATTTCATACGTCATATTTCGAGACAGGGGAGGAAGCGGCTTCCTACATAAAAGAGATGGTGAAGGGGAAGGCGGTGGCGCTGGGAGGCAGTGTGACGCTGCAGGAGATAAAACTGAATGAGATTCTGGAGGGGGAGTGTGCGCTGACCTGGCACTGGCTGGAACCAGGGGCAGAGACGCTTAAGAAGGCGAAGCAGGCAGAGGTCTATATCTGCAGTGCCAACGGGGTATCCGAGACCGGAGAGATAGTCAATATCGACGGGACCGGCAACCGTGTTTCCATGACGATCTACGGGCCTCAGAAGGTGTACTATCTGGTAGGCAGAAATAAGATTTCGCCCGATATGCACAGTGCACTCTTGCGTGCAAAGAACGTGGCGGCGCCGAAAAATGCGCTGCGTCTGAACCGGAAGACGCCCTGTGCGGCGAATGGAGGGGACCGCTGCTACGACTGCGACAGTCCGGAACGCATCTGCAGAGCAACCGTCATCCAGGATCGCCCCTGTAACGGTATGGAGGCAGAAGTCGTGTTTATCAACGAGGATCTGGGCTACTAAAAGTAACAGTTCAGCCCTCGCTTCTGGCTGTCGCGGTCCGTCCAGGTGCTTTCGTTTCCCGTACCTTTCCTGTTCCGGTTTCGGGCATAAGCAGTTCTTAATGCGCAGAATTTTTCGTTCAGGGGAAATCCCCACCTGTCTGAGCGCAGCGAGTTTGGGGATTTTCACTGGTTTTTAGAAAAATTCTGCACATTTAGAACTGCTTATGCCCGAAACCGGAACAGGAAAGGTACGGGAAACGAAAGCACCTGGACGGACCGCGACAGCCGGAGGCGAGGGCTGAACTGTTACTACTAAAATGTTATAAAAAAATAATAATTTGTTCATATGTGAACTAAGGTAATATGCTATAATAAAGACGAAAATAATGTGACGGGAGTGCGGCTATGAACATATTGTTTTTTTTAACACCAAAGTGTGAAGTAGCATATATTTATGAGGACGAGACTCTGCGGCAGGCCCTTGAGAAGATGGAGTATCACAAGTACTCCGCGGTACCGATTATCAGCAGAACGGGAAGATACATTGGAACCATCACAGAGGGCGATATGCTCTGGGGAATCAAGAATAAGTTTAATTTAAGCTTAAAGGAGGCCGAGCGCGTAACCGTGGCGGCGATCGACCGGAGACTGGACAACCGTCCGGTATATGCAAACTCCAACATGGAAGATTTAATCGACAAGGCGCTGAACCAGAACTTTGTTCCGGTGGTAGATGACCAGAAGAACTTCATCGGAATCATCACCAGAAAGGATATTATTCGCTATTACTACGATAAGTCCCAGGAATGCAGTCAGGCGGCACAGGCCTGTCGGAACGCGGGAGATAAGGCACGGCTGGTGCTGGGATAGGAATTGTGAAAAGGAATCACGGATTAGGAAGCAAGGCTTTGTTAAAACGCCTGTCGGCGGGAACGGTTACTTCTGTAACTGGTGTTTCCCGGCGGCAGGCGTTATTTTGTGTTTATGCTCTTGTCATTTTTTCTTTCTCTTCGTTTAGCAGAGAGATGGAGTCGGCAAAGGTATTGTCGATCACTTTAAGTAGCGTGTCCTGCTCCAGAGTCGGGGAGTAGTAAAAGCCCTGCTGGTAGTCGCATCCGGCGTTTGTCAGGATATTCACCTGATTCTCGGTTTCCACACCTTCTGCGATGATGTTTAAATCCAGGTCCCTGGCAATGTGGATCAGTCCCTCGATCACGCAGCGTGACTTCGGGTTCGTCTCCAGCTGCCATACGAATAAACGCTCCAGCTTCAGCGTGTTGACTGGAAGCTCCAGGATAGTGGCTACGCCGGAATATCCGGAACCGAATTCGTTTAACACCAGCTCTACGCCCATGTCGGACAGTTCCTGCAGCATGATGTTAATGTTTAAGTATGCTGTGGTCAGGGCGCTTTCCTGGATCTCGATGGCAAGCTTGCCTTTGGGGATCTGGTAAGTATCGATGACGCGTCTGACCTCATCCAGAAAATCTTCCTGCAAAAAGAGGATAGAAGATATCGGGAGAGCGATGGAATCGAATTCCCTGCCGGCCTCGGTGAGCTTTGCGATACATTGGCCCACTTTATCCAGGGCGAAATATTCGAGGGAGCGGATCTGGCCGGAGTCTTCAGCGATCGGAAGAACCTCGCTGGCTCCAATGAGTCCCAGCCCCTTGATGAAGATGCGCATATAAAACTCTGCGCGGCTGAACTTTCCGGTTTCCATATTAAGTGTAGGGCGGTAACGGACCTCAATCTCTTCTTTTTCAATGGCGGTCTTTAAGTATAACGCGATGGTATGGCGGCGAAGCAGCTGCTTCTGAAGTGTACTGTCGAACATAATGGCCTGGTTCGGTCCGCCTTCTTCTGCTCTTAAGACTGCCAGGTCGAGACATTTTAACAGCTCGTCCGGCGTCACGGCGTGTCCCGGATAGGAACACATACCCATCTGAACGGAACAGAGGCAGTCCGTTCCGTTCACTTTCCAGGCGTGATCAAACTGTTCGGCGATCTCTTCTGCAAGATCGGATGCCTGTCCCTGTGAATACTGGTCGAGGATCATGATGTATTCCACGCCGATGTAGTGATAAACAGGTTTTCCTGTCTTTTCTTTTAAATAGGCGAGAATCTGGCTTAAAAGGTTCTCACAGTAATCGTAACCAAATACCTGATTCAATCGTTTGAAATTCTCTATGTATACTTTTAATACAACTCCGCGGTCTGAGGGTGTATCCATGACTTCCGACAGGTGCCGGTAGCATGCGTCACGTTCCAACTTGCTTTCTTCCGCCCTTTCAGTGATCACGGGCTCGGATTCTACCGGTGACGGAGTGGGGATTGTCTTCTTTTGAAACCAACTCATGTGGTCTGCCTCCTGTTTTTGCAATTATTAACTTTATTGTAGTATAAAACAGGCGTGAAATCAAGGAAGATTTCGGTAAATATTGAACCTACTTTACGAGAAGCATGACAGCTCCCAGCAGAAACAGAATCACGCCGGTCAACCGGTTTAAAAGTTTCGGATCTGCTTTGTTTGCGAAAACGGCGGCGATTCGGGCAAACAGGAAGGTAAACACGATACAGAGAACAAGCAGGAACAGATCCGGCATGCCGCCGATGGCAAAATGGGAGAGGGAGCCGGTCAAAGCCGTGAACGTCATGATAAATACGCTGGTTCCGACGGCGGTCTTTAATTCATATCCCAGTACGCTTGTCAGCAGCAGAAGCATCATCATACCGCCGCCTGCGCCGATAAATCCACAGATGAAACCGACCACAATGCCGCTCAGTATGGACTGGATCAGCTTTTGCCTTATGGTCTTGGATTCCTGTGCGTCTTTGGTTGTGAGGACCGGTCTCACTATGAATTTAATGCCCAGAAGCATGGTGAGGAAGACGGATGCGTTCCCCATGGCGTGATTGGGAACCAGGGATGAGATGTAGCTTCCAATCATGGTGAAGATTAAGACAGCGGCCATCATCACGATACCGTTTCGAATATCGAGGTTTTTGTGTTTTCCGTAGGTGTAGGCCGATACGGCGCTGGCGAGAACATCGCTGGCCAGAGCGATGCCGATCGCCTGATAAGCAGGGACTCCTAAAAATGTGATGAGCATGGGGCTGATGACGGCCGCCGCGCTCATTCCGGCAAAGCCTGTGCCGAAGCCGGCTCCGAGGCCTGCAAACAGACATACAATGATTTTTACTAACATGGTAAGACCTTCTTTTCTCTTGTTTTCTTGTTTATTCCCGCGGGCAACGAGCTATGTGCGATGGAGGCATGAGCTTTTGGCGACTGCTGTGAGGGGGTAAATACTCTGTTGCTTGCTGCGGGGGAGTTGATTACGTTTGTTTTAGATTATCCATCATCCGTTTTAATAGATCCGAGAACATATGCCGTTCTTCCTCTGAAATCCCGCGGTTCAGCCGTTCGAAGAAATCTTCCTGTGTCCGTTTTAAATCCCGGGCGACAGGGGCGGCGGCATCTGTCAGCTTTAAATGAATTTTTCTGCGGTCGGCGGTGTCCTCGTGACTCTCTAAGTATCCCAGACCCGTCAGCGACTCCACGGAAGCGGATACCCCTGATTTCGCCAGCATGCGGAAATAAGAGATGTCCTTTGCTGTGTCGTAATCCGGATTATTGTAGAGAAACAGAATGATGTCGGCATCCATCAGCGATAAATGGTGCCGTGCGGCCGCGGTCTGAATGACCTGATTGTAAATCTTGTGAAAGGACTTTGCTCCGGATAAAATATCGCGTGTCTCCATATGATTCACCTCTTTTTCTGTGGATTTCCGCGAGCAGCCAGCCGGGGGCCGGGCTTGTAAGAACGAGCATATGGCTGTTAGCATAGGTATATGGCTGTTAGCATAGGTATATGGCTGTTAGCATAGGTATATGGCTATTAGCATGGGCATATGGCTGTTAGCTCGAGTATTTGGCGACTGCCGCGTGGGTCAAATACCCTGCCGCGTGGATCGGAGTATTTGACTGATAGAGTAACAGTTACAAAAAGTTTTAAAATGAACTGTTCTTTTTAGAACTATATCAAAACGTTCTGGTTTTGTCAATAGAAATACCGGTGAAGAAGAAAAGGAAGAAGTAAATTTCAGGATATCGGGGAATGATAACCGTGAGGTGAAAATATGAAATCAATCTGGACACAGACAACGAAAATACCTGGAAGAAATCCGCTTCCCGGTAATAAGAAAACAGAGGTTGCAGTAATCGGAGCAGGACTCTTTGGTATTCTGGCGGCCCATTATCTGAAGGAACAGGGAAAAGAAGTGATTGTGCTGGAGGCCAACCGGATCGGAAGCGGCCAGTCGGGATATACGACCGCGAAGATTACATCCCAGCATAACCTCATTTACCAAAAGCTTGTAAACACCATGGGGGAGAAGCATGCCGCCGCTTACGCCATGGCGAACCAGCAGGCTATTCGGGATTATGAGAAGTTAATTGACAGATACCGCATTGCATGTCATTTTGAGAAGAAGGATGCCTATTTATTTTCGGTTAATGAGTCGGAAATTCTGAGGCAGGAGGCGGACTGTGCTGCACGATGCGGCATACCGGCTTCCTTTGTCCGGGAGACGGAGCTTCCGTTTCCGGTTCACGGGGCGGTGCGTTTTGCAGATCAGGCACAGTTTCACCCACTGGAGTTCATCGAAGCGCTCTCCGGGGATTTAACAGTCTATGAGCGGACGAATGTCCGTGAGGTGAAGGGGCATGAGATCATTACGAACAGAGGTGTGGTGAAGGCGGGTCACATTGTATTTGCGTGTCATTTTCCATTTGTAAATATACCGGGCTTTTACTTTCTGCGGATGTATCAGGAAAAGAGTTACGTGATGGCGCTGGGGCCTGTAAAGGAGCTGGAGGGAATGTATCTGGGGATTGATAAAAACTCCTATTCCTTCCGGAGCGCGGGGGATACGCTTCTTTTGGGCCATGGAAGCCATCGGACTGGAAAGTGTCTCAAAAAGAATCCTTACGAAGAGATGCGGCGGTTGAGAGAACATTTTTATCCGGACACGGAGGAATACGGAAGATGGTCGGCGGAAGACTGTATGAGTGTGGACAGTGTGCCTTACATCGGCCATTTCTCCGGCGTGCTTGCGGACTGGTACGTGGCAACGGGATTTGGAAAATGGGGCATGACAACGGCAATGGCCGCGGCCAGGATCGTGACAGCGCAGATTATGGGAAGAAGGACGCCGTACGACGAGGTATTTACTCCGCAGCGGTTCAGGCCAAAAGCGGCGGCGTCCACATTTCTTTCCCATGCCGGTTATTCTGCGGCCGGGCTTATGAGTGGCGCTATGCCAAAGGTTCCCCGGTGTCCTCATCTGGGCTGCAGGCTTGTATACAATCGGATGGACGGGCGCTACGAGTGCCCCTGCCACGGATCGCAATTTGAACAAAATGGAAAAATATGCGTTGGCCCTGCACAAGAAAGCCTTCCTTTCATAAATTGATATTAGAAACTTATCATATTGAAAGGAGTATTTCATCCTATGGATTGTTATACGAAACAAAGATGTCCTGGCTGCCAGGCGCCGCAGGGCGCTAAAGGCCGTCAGGATGTTCCAATGGGCCCAGGCCCGGTGATACGCCCGGATCTTCCTCTGGGATCTGGCCCGGCCGTTCACCACGATTCGGCGACACAGCCGAATATGCCGATGGGGCCAGGACCGGCGATGCCGCCGGAGATGCCGATGGGGCGCGGAGGCGCAACTCAGCCCAATATGCCGATGGGGCGCGGGGGAGCGACGCAGCCGAATATGCCGATGGGCCCGGGGCCAGCAATACCGCCGGAGATGCCAATGGGGCGTGGGCCGGTAATGCCGCCAGAAATGTCAATGGGGCGTGGAGGAGCGACACAGCCGAATATGCCGATGGGACCAGGACCGGCGATGCCGCCGAATATCCCGGCAGGATGTGGACCTAACATGCGTTCGGAGATGCCGATGGGACCAGGGCCGGCGATACCGTCGAATATGCCCATGGGACGTGGATCTGCAATGCAGCCGAATATGCCCATGGGACCAGGGCCGGCGATACAGCCGGAAATGCCGATGGGTCGCGGATCAATGATGCAGCCGGAGATATCAATGGGCCGTGGATCGATGGTGCAGCCGGAAATGCCGATGGGTCGTGGATCAATGATGCAGCCGGAAATGCCGATGGGTCGTGGATCAATGATGCAGCCGGAAATGCCGTTGGGGCGCGGATCGATGATGCAGCCGGAAATGCCGATGGGTCGTGGATCAATGATGCAGCCGGAAATGCCGATGGGACGCGGATCGATGATGCAGCCGGAAATGCCGATGAGCCGTGGCGCAATGCCGCAGTCGAATGCACTGATGGACTCAGGTACGGTCGCTCGCCGGGAGGTAATGTCAGGCCGTGAATCAGCCGTTAGCCCAGAAATGCCGACGAATTCCGGTTCTATGAATTCATCCTGTGATATCGATCAGTTTCCAGTGGCTATGGCATACGTTCCGTGGCAGCGCTGGCAGCAGGTCTATCCGGTTGAAAAAGCAATGAGCAGAGGGACAATTTTCCCGGATCTGGATAAACCGTTTTCCATGGGGAGGTGCAGATAATGGCAAATACCGATATGAACTGCAGTGCTTTGCTTCAGGCAGTCTATGAGGCGAGCTTCGCTATGGACGATGTAATTCTCTATTTGGATACTCATCCCAGTGATCAGGATGCGCTGAATTACTACCAATATGTATCAGATTTACGGAAACAGGCAATGGATGCCTATGAGGCTCAGTGCGGCCCGCTGATGTTTGACGAAGTCCGGTCCGATAGTTACTGGACCTGGGTCAATAATCCGTGGCCTTGGGAAGGAGAGTGCGGCTGATGTGGAGATATGAAAAGAGATTACAGTATCCGGTAAATATTACTACACCGAATCCTAAGATGGCGACGTTTATTATGAGTCAGTATGGTGGACCATAGTGCGGAAACAGATAAGTACCCGGAAAGCCGCGCATCATGGGTTTTCCGGGTTAAATTGAAATATAATAATAGCATTTTAGTTTTCCGTGTTCTTTATCGTACACGATCTTTTTGACGATTCCGCGCAACGCATTGCCCTTGACTTCATAGCATACTTCCGGATTTTTCAGAAGGTCGATGGTGTTCTGGATTCTGCTTTGCAATGCCTTACGATCGTCTTCCACGTTTCGGGCGGGACCGTCCTTCAATTCTCTAAGCTGGGCGTTCAGCTCCTCACGTTCTTTCTTAATCCTACCCCTATTATCTCTGTATTCTTCTAATGTGTCAATCCCGTTTTCATAAGCGTCACGAATTCTCGACTCCTTGACGGCCAGGCGGGAGAGCGCAGATTCCAGTTTTGATATGGAGGCGTCGGAGTCTGGAACGGACTGCCTGATATACTCGTACTTGATGTGAGGATCATTTACAGCCATATCCAGAGATTTTAATATGGATTTTTCCGCTTTGCTTACCGTAATGCTACAGGATTCGCCGTGAATACCTTTGGCATATTTCCAACATTGGAAGAAGCTGGGGTTTCGGCCCGTGTTTTTCGATTTATTATAGCCAAGGCTGGCACCACAATATCCACATTTTAGGAGGCCAGAGGCCCAGTGGAGGCAGGAAGAGGTTTCTCTGCGGTTTAATGGTTTGTATTCCCGCTGCATACGAATCTGATTATCCTCAAAGATAGCAGTGATAGAAGTCCGGCATTCGTGCGGGCCCTGGAAGGTGAAGCCATTCCATGTTACGATACCAACATAGAATTTATTCTTGAGAATACCTTCTATGGCTCTTTTATCGAAAAGATTTCCACGTTTGGTACGGTATCCACGGTCATTGGCACTCCTTGCGATGGCGCGCATGTCTGCACCTGAGTGATAAGATTGGTGGATGTATTCCGCAACGGTATATTCGGATTCGTTAATAATGAAGGGCCTACCGCCGCCAACCGCTTGATATCCCAGGCATGGAGTGGATTGATAACCTTCACGTAGTGCTTTTTCTGTCATACCACGAAGAACCTCACCAGACAAATTAAAGGAGTAATACTCATCAAACCATTCGATGATCGTTTCGATCAGTCGGCCAAACATTCCTTCTGCGATCGGTTCAGATACACTTTTAATATCTACACTGCATTTTTTGCGAAGGATCCCTTTGTAAAAGGTGCTTTCTTCTTGATTTCGGGCGAAACGTGAGAACTTCCAGAGATAGAGTCTGCGAAAAGGTGCAGGTGTTTGTGACTTTGCTGTAGCGATCATACGCTGGAATTCTTCCCGGTTATCGGCCCGGCGTCCGGAGACCCCACGTTTTTCAATGAAGACGAACTCGTCTGGTATGAAAAAGCCGTCCTCTTTGGCAGAAGCTCGGATTACTCTAAGCTGGGCGTCAGGGGAAAGTTCTGTCTGGTCATCGGTACTGACACGGATGTATGCGGCACCTATTTGTAAGTACTCTGTTTCTTTTTTCATGATATATCACTTCCTTGATTAAATGTACGTGAAAAGAGTGCAAAAAATACGCCCCTTGCCAGGGCACTTTGGAAATGATATAATTCAAGTGTCGGATTGATTATATCTACTGGAGTATTCTGGCAAGCGGGCGGTTTTGCGTTTTATGCTACTCTATTATAGTCAATGACAGAAACTTCCTGCATGAGTGATTTGGCAGCATTAACCATTTGCTCTAGTTTCTGAGCTACACTGTTGGAATAATACGTTTCCCCACACTTTACACATTCTTCGCAGGGGACATTTCGGATAATAATTACGCAACCCTTGTAATTTACAACGTGATTCGTTGTGGTCTGAATCATCTCTTTACTTCCGCACATACACATATCTAAGACCTCCTTCTTGTTTTTAGATCTGCCTCGAACTTTACTGCATTGGGAAAGTATGCTGTTATCATGTATACATATTCTCCATCCGTGCCAACAACTACATGAATTATCTGATTATCTATAGTGTATCCAAATATCAGGCAACTGGGATAAGGAAAATCATCAGGATAATCTTCGATGATTTCGCCACTATTCACGCAATTCAGGGCATCATTTATGGAGATATCTCTTTCCTGCAAGCGCGATAGACAATGCTTTGCCCATTTTATTTTTCCTTGATTGATTAAAGTACATAAAAGTTCTATATCCATTCTATTCTTCCACCTTTCCCAGCACTTTCCCCACGCAGATGATATGCTCAGACCCCGGAATCATGCGGTAGTTCCTATTATGTGAAATCAACCCATCGCGTCCGGCCTCCTTGATAAAACACTCATTGTTTACCATGAATATGCCGATTTCTCCAATTTCCACAACTTGTCGTTTTTCCACATATACCTTATCTCCGTCATAGTAGGTGGGTTCCATGGAGTCCCCGTTCACGCTGATAATAAAGTCAGCACAATCCACATGAGGGGCTTCGATCGTGTCAGTGGGGATATCATCGAAGATATATTCTCCGGTTCCGGCAGACGCAAGGCGTTGGTAGTAGGTATATGTAGAACGGCGTGTGTCGCGGACGGGTTCAAATTCTATGATATTCGAGAGTATATTAGCCTGTGGGATGTTAAAGGCTTGATATTCAGGTATCTTGGTTAGTAAAGATACCTGTTCGTTAGCTTTTGTCTGTCCTTCCTTGTTTAAGGAATTATAATCTTTTAACAAGGCCCACTCACCATTATCAATTGATAGTTTTTTTCGCTCACCAGTTTGTGTGTTTTCTATAGTGACCGTTCCTTCTGCAAGGAGTTTTTCAAGAACAAAAAGCACTTGAGAAGATGTGTCAGTGCCAGTCAAGTCTGTATCTGTATTCTTATCAGAGATTCTTTCCATTGGGACATCGTAGCCCATGAGCCAGGCTTCTGAAACACCTAATGCCAAGCCGAGCACATATAATTTGTCTTGATTGGGTTCTGTTTTTCCAGAACAATACTGACTGAGGTCTGATTTGTTCATTTTCACGCCATATTTTTTGCAATATGGAACCGTTAAATTTAGTATATCAATTTGGCGTAAATTTCGCTTATCCATTATTTCTTTTAAGCGAGTAGCAGTGTTTTTCTTTTTCATAGTATTACCGCCTTTCTGATTTATAGTGTATCACATATTATACAAAAGTTCAAGATGAAAAACTGTAAAAGTTAAAAAAAATGAACTTATGTATTGACATATGTGTTTTTAGATGTTATCATATGGATAGTTAAAAAAATTGAACTAGAAAGGAGATAGTTAAATGGCGTTTGATTATAGCAAGCTTCGTGGAAAAATTGTGGAAATTTTTGGAACCCAGTCATGTTTTGCTGTTGCTATGGGCTGGTCTGAAAGAACGTTATCATTGAAGTTGAATGGCCTTAGGACATGGAAGCAACCCGATATTTGCAAGGCGGTAAAATTGCTTAGATTAACAGACGGAGATATTCCAGTATATTTTTTTACTACTGAAGTTCAAAATTTTGAACAAAATAGTGTGGAAAAGGAGGGCGCATGAACGATTTAGTAAGAACAACCATCACATCAATGGAAGCCGCGGAGTGGTGCGGTAAGAAACACAATGAATTACTGAAAGATATTCGGCGTTATATCGGCCAATTAGGAGAGGGGAAAATTCCCCACACCGATTTCTTTCAGGAAACTACCTACATAACAGAGCAGAACAAGACGCTTCCCTGCTTTCTGGTTACAAAGAAAGGCTGTGAGTTTATAGCTCACAAGATGACTGGACAGAAGGGAACAGAGTTCACGGCGAGGTACATCAACCGTTTCCACGAGATGGAAGAGGGAAAGCTTCCCTGCCCCCTCAACCCACAGATCGCATCCAGCGTGGCAGAGCTGGGCCGGGTAACGGAAAGGGTTATGAAGAATCAGGGATCGGCTCCATATAAGATTGCGGAGGCATTCAAGATGGAGTGCGAACAGTTCGGCATCCAACTCCCTGCGGATTTTGTGAAGGTGCCGGAGTATGAACAGATGGCACTGTCAGAGTTCATAAAGTAAGCAACAAGTACAACCAGTCATACATACAATCTACCAGAGAGGGGTGAAAATATGGCGATGGAGCAGACAACAATCCAGATAGGATTAAGAGTTAATGAGAGTATGAATGATCGTCTAGAAAAGAAAGCATCAGAAATAGGCGTCTCTAAGAACTCACTAATTCTAATGCTTCTTGATATGGGTTTTAAATTTATGGACGGTAAATTTCAGATCATTCCTCCAACGGAATAATTCCATGAGATTTTTCGTACTCTTCAATGCAGCTTTCGGCGGCATATTCCAATTGCGCATTAAGTGATCGCTTTTCTTTTTTTGAAATATAGGTCATTTTGTAAAGTGTTTCGGGGGACAAACGTAAACCTGTCTGAATTTTATTTGTTGCCATATAATAACCTCCTATCAAAGTGCTAACAATTTACTATCATAATATCATAGATTGTCTTGACAATCTACAAACAAAGTGTTAGCATAAAGTTAGCAATAAGTTAGCTAGGAGGGATATAATGCAAATTTTACAGATACTTATTCGTGCGCCCGAAGAATTAAAAGGTTTGTTACAATCTGACGCAAAGAGAAGGGGGACTACACTTAATGCCCTGATCCTGCAAATCCTGTGGGAGTGGGTAAGGAAGAATGAGAAAGCCGGATAGCTCGGAACACGTAATTAACACGCAACAAGTACAACCAGTCATACATAGAATCTACCAGAGAGGGGTGGAGATATGGCGAAAAAGGAACTGATTATTGAAAACTACATAGAAATTGATGGAGTAGACGTCCCGATGGATACTCTTTCAGAAGAAAAAAGAGCAGAAATTGCAATATTATTACAGGATACGGCAATGTCGTATGCGGGATACAAAAGAGTGCAGACTCCCGGTTGATCCGGGACTGGTAGGACAACCCCGCATCACAGGAAGATATAGTTCCCAGATGAGCGAAAGTGTCAATGGGAAGTTGAGAAAAAAGGTGAAGAAACCTAATGGATATTAGATCGAGTCTTAAAAGCATGATTAAGTTGCCAGATAAGGAGGAGGTAAAATAAATGGAAATCCCAGAAAAACTTAATACTGTTTTTTTACATGAAATGTCAGCGAAATTAACCAACGCAATTACCGAATGTATGATATCTAATCAAATGACATTGGAGTGTCTTGAGTTGGCTTGTAATGAAGTAAAGGAAGTTTATAAGAAAAATGCAGTTATAAAGAAAGCTGACTAATGCCGGTACCAGTAGGACAACCCCGCATCACAGGAAGGGGGGGGGAGGGGAATGATAAGAGTAGCATTAACTGTTATAGCCGCTGCAATAACCTGCATTAACTTTATTCGTTACAGCCGCATCGTGGATAAGCACGATGAGTTCCATAATGATAAACGCACATTGCTACGAAAATAAATACCTCGTAGCGATACCCGCACATTGACAACAAATGTTTTCAACAATCATGAAGACACGACAAATAGAGCAGCTAAATAGCTGCCTGTCCATAATGAATCATCAGG
>OKVD01000054.1_pt1 | contig 117688 bp, 103 predicted proteins | sample 1606881 | NCBI WGS metagenome assembly OKVD01 (sample SAMN03281011, study PRJEB24777) | human gut metagenome | isolation source: fecal sample PR176 from 1 month old male Indian infant, caesarean delivered... | place: Singapore | collected 2006-01-13
GAAGGGATAAACGCTGAAGGCATCTAAGCGTGAAGCCCCCCTCAAGATGAGATATCCCATCGCAAGAGTAAGACCCCTTGAAGACGACGAGGTAGATAGGGCAGAGGTGGAAGCATGGCAACATGTGTAGCTGACTGTCACTAATAGGTCGAGGGCTTAACCAAGTTGGTTTAGGTTGTCAGAAATGGCAGAGGAAGTAAGAACGGATGAAAGATATGTACAATGTGTGGTTTTGAGGGTATATGCCCTAAGAGAAAACGGAGAGATGAGAGTCGCTTCGTTTTTATAGAATAAGCGCGAGTGGCTCAGTGGTGGAGTACAACCTTGCCAAGGTTGGGGTCGCGGGTTCGATCCCCGTCTCGCGCTCTTGTTATATAAGAAAACGGATTTCCAGAGATGGAAATCCGTTTTTGCGTTACACCCCAAAGTGTATCATATACTTCTGTTCATCGATCGCCTGGCTGATCTTGTCTGCAAGCGCAATCAGGTTGTGATCGTGATTGATTCTTTTGTCGCTGATCACGATATCCTGCAGTGCGGGGAGAGACTCCGGCGGGATTAAGGTAACACCATATCTGTCGAGGGCAAAGGAGGGGCGGCTGAGGGACTGTGTGTAGGTCCGGATCAACAGCAGCCGCGGCCACCAGTCATTGATATACTTGTCGTCATCGATGGCAACACAGCCATACTTCTGAGGTTCATATTTCACATAATTTTTTTCTGGATCGATTGTATCCATGATTCCAAATTCTGTCTTTATCATAAGCTCACCTGAATTCTACAGCAGCACAGTGTCCCGGTGGATTACCCGCAGGGAACAACTGTTTCAATTAACCGGTCGGCAGTTTCTTCGTCTGCGGCGATGGAGAAGAGATAGACCACTTTGTTGTCCTCATTTCGCAGGTAGACGTTCATCTCGAGGTTCTCCGGTATTTTACAGACCATTTTCTGATAAGTCTGGCCGGCCACGGTCACGGGCCGCGGGGCAGTCGGAGTCAGATCGTATTTCCCCCAGAATGCAGAAAATACATTGAGATCGTCCCTCAGAATCTGCTCCATCGGATCACTGTTATACTGAATGACGACTCCAAACAGCGACTGATCCGGAGTGACAGCCAGGAAATCGTAATAGCTTGGGATATAGTCATGAGCGGAAAGTACATTCAGTTCTTCGGCGGTCTGCACAAAGGTATATTCCGGCAGCGTAATACGGATTCCGGCCCAGGGATGCTCATAGACTGAATTCTCGAACCGGCCGGAGGGAAGATGGACGAAAAGAGGGTCCGTTATGGGCGTCTCTTTCCAGGCTCCCGAGCGTTCGAAGCTGTAGGTATGGCCTTCTATGTCGCGCGTGGTGTCGCTCACCATTATTCCATCGGCATCAAAGTAATACCAGCCGTTTCCATCCCTGATCCAGCCGCCGCGTATCAGGGTGCCGTCAGAGAGCGCATACTGCCATTGATTTCCCTTGTGCAGCCAGCCAGTGCTTTGACTCCTGCTGGCTGTGCTTACCGCGGCATATGCCTCCTGCGGCCGGACAGCCGAAACTGTACCGGCGAGTGCCAGGGACAGACATAATCCTGCGGAAATGGTAAGAAGACGTTGGTTTAATCTCATGAAGCTATGATCCTCCTGTCAGTAATACCGTCTTGCACGGTGGATTACAGTAAGTGTATCTCTTTTTGGATTGTCTGTCAAATATAAGGATGAATGAGCTGACGTTTAAATTTACAGAAGATGTAATATCCGTTATAATCAGGACAGAGGCAGTATCAGATAAGACAGCACACCGAGACGAAAGCGAAGAAAGATAAGACCGTGCATTAAGACGAAAGAAAAGCAACCGGCCGGGGCTGGAAAGGGGTGGGAATGTGAGTGAACCTGTTGCAAAGCGCCAGATGTTTGAATATGACGGGGATAATCCGTTTCATATCTATAATATTCCCTATTATCCGTCGAGCAGTGATGAACTTCTGTTTAATCACTGGCACGAGGAACTGGAGATTGTTTATACGCTGCAGGGGAATAGTCTGCATTATATTGATGGGACCTGCATCAAGTCACAGCCGGGAAGGCTGATCGTCGTGAATTCAGAAAGCAGTCATAATATCATACCGGACCGCACGGTATATGGAAGCGGAAGAAAAGTGGTTATTGCGCTGCTTATTTCGCGGGAATTTCTGGAAGGAGTATTTCCGGATTTTAAAAACATGTATTTTCTCAATGAAAAGGAATTGACGACTCCGGAAATAGGGGATTTAATGATGAGGCTGTCCCATTACGGCGATGAGGCTGAGACGTCATGCTATGAGCGGATTTATATAAAAGGACTGGTACTCCAACTTCTCTACCATATCACGCAGGAGGGAGTGGCGGAGAAAAATGTGATCCTGCCGCTGAACAATCAAAAGAACATTGAGCGGCTGAAAGGCGTCCTTCAGTTCATCGAAAACCATTACATGGAAAAGCTTTCTCAGGCGGAGATCGCGGATAAGTTTTACTTTTCCAAAGAGTATTTCGCCCGTTTCTTCAAGAAGCACACGGGGATGACCTTTATCGAGTACCTGACGAAATACCGCCTTCAGAAGGCGCGGATGCAGTTGATGGCTTCTAATTCCGGAATTCTCGAGATTGCTCTCAATAATGGTTTCTCTGACGACCGGAGACTGATTCTGGCGTTTAAGGAGGAGTATGGCACAACCCCGTTCCAATATAGAAAAATGGAAAGAAATAAAGAAGAATAAAGAAGAATAGCGGTTGTATTTTCATGTACAGGTCAATATATGGATGTTTTTGGCTAAAATACGCAAGGAATTCCCTGTCCGTCTCCGTTATAATGAGGATTATAAAAAATCAAGTTACAGGAGAGGGGAAGCAATGGGAAAAAAGAAAACCGGTTTATCATGGTCAGAAAAAATTTCTTATGGTATGGGAGACTGCGGCGCCAATGTGACAGTAGCCCTGTGTTCCACATTTTTGACTGCGTATTATACGGACACTGTGGGGATCGCTGCCGCCGCGGTCGGCACTATGATGCTGCTGGCGCGCGTGTTCGATGGGGTTACCGATATTATCATGGGGGCGATTGTCGATAAGACGAAGACCCGCTGGGGCAAGGCAAGGCCATGGGTGCTGTGGACGGCGCCGCTTATGGCGATCGCTCTGATCCTGGAGTTTAATGTTCCCGGAGGCTTAAGCGGGAATGGAAAGCTGGTCTATGCGTATCTGACCTATATTTTCCAGAACTGTATCGTGTATACAGCCAACAACCTGCCGTTTAACGCACTGCTGTCGCGCATGACGCTGAATGTTCAGGACCGCGCCTCCGCGGCGACTACGCGTTTCGTCATGACTCAGCTTACAACGCTGATTATCAATGGGGTGACAGCAACCCTCTTGTCTACGGCGGGATGGTTCTGGCTGTCGATTATTTACGGCATCGTAACATTTTTTATGTGTCTCATCTGCTTTCTGGGTACCAGGGAGCATATCGGAGAAGACGCGGAAACCGGTGTGGTTCAGGTGGAGAATGTTCCGCTGAGTACAGCACTGCCGGCACTTTTCAAAAACAGGTATTTTTATATTCAGAGTCTGCTGTTTATGTTTCTGTATATTGGAATCGTCAGTACCGGTTCCACAACATTCTATTTTTGCAATATCGTTTTAAATAATCTGGGTTACTTAACCTACATATCCATGGCGACTACGATTCCGGCCATCATCGTGAATCTTATGCTGCCGAAGGCCATTCAGAGATACGGAAAATGGAAACTGATGATTGGCGGTGCATTTCTGATGGCTCTGGGCGGGCTGATCATCGGTGCGGCCGGTTCCAGCTTCCCGCTGGTTCTTCTGGGGCTGATCATAAAAGGAACGGGAATGGGACCAATCATGTCCGGTATCTTTGCAATGACCGCGGATGTCGTGGATTACGGTGAATGGAAGACCGGAGTCCGCTCGGAGGGACTGGTCAACTGTTGTACATCCTTCGGTATGAAGGTTGGAATCGGCCTCGGCTCCGCCCTCTGCACCTGGATCATTACCATGGGCGGATATGACGGGACCGCCGCGGTGCAGCCGGCTTCCGCTGTTACTATGATTCGGTTCGGGTTTGGATACAGCGGTGCGATCATCGCGGTGATCTGCCTGGTTCTGTGTTTCATGATGAATATCGATAAGTATATTGCGTCGATTCAGAATGACCTGGAAGCAAAACGGAATATAAAATAGAGAGGTACAGGTAACTATGTCAGAAATGAGTGATACAATTCGTAGACTGTTTCGGGAGGGGGATGAACGGCGGGATGCCGGTCTCACCACACCGGAGGGAATCCGGCGTTTTGACGATATCGTCTATGGGGAAGATGCAGAGCGGCAGATTCTCGATGTATACCGTCCAAGAGACAAGGCGGGGGTACTCCCGGTTATTGTGAGTGTTCATGGCGGCGGATGGGTGTATGGTGATAAGGAGAGGTACCAGTACTACTGTATGGATCTGGCATGCCGCGGATTCGCAGTCGTAAATTTCACCTACCGTCTCGCGCCGGAATATAAGTTTCCGGCGGCGCTGGAGGACACAAACCGGGTGTTTGCCTGGGTGCTGGATCATGCGGAGGAATATGGCTTTGACCGGACGCGGGTTTTCGGTGTGGGGGATTCCGCCGGGGCCCACAATCTGGGACTTTATGCCGCTGTCTGCACAAACCCGGAATATGCGGCAAAGTATCCCTTTCAGCCGCCTGAGGGATTTGTGCCGACGGCTGTTGCACTGAACTGCGGTGTCTATCGGGCACCAGTCTCCGAAGACGAGAAGGACCAGAGCAATCTGCTTATGGCGGACCTTCTGCCGGAGAGAGGGACGAAAGAGGAATACGAGAAAATCAGCCTCGTGAATTACGTGACCAGTCAGTATCCGCCGGTGTTTCTCATGACGGCTGCCGGAGATTTTCTGAGAGAACAGGCGCCGCTTCTGGTGGAGAAGCTGATGGAGTTTGAGATTCCGTTTGTATACCGGTATTATGGCAGCGCGGACCGGCCTCTGGGACACGTGTTCCACTGCAACATCCGCCTGCAGGAGGCTTCGCGGTGCAACGATGAGGAATGCGGTTTTTTTCGAAGCTATTGTTGATTCACCGCGGCCATCTGATCCAGAATAGTGAGAACTTCGGAGAGTTCATATATGCTGTAATCAGCAAGTGTACGGTCAAAATGAAAACGGTCGTCGATGAGCGCAGCTACGGTCATACCGGCTCCGTGGCCGGCCATGATACCGTAAGTGGAATCTTCCACGACGAGACATTGTGACGGTGTACACTGCAGGACGCCTGCCGTATGCAGATAGATTTCCGATTCCTACTGGTCGATGAGGCGAGAGCCAGCAGATAGCCCCGGTCTTTTATTTCTTTTAGAAGGCCGGGTACCATTTCTTCAGACACTGAAACGTGTGGTTCAAATATACGATTTCACTGTCGATCAGAACACCGTCCATATCAAAGATCACTGCTTTTATTATCTGAAATTATCCTCCTGCTCTTTCCTGTCACTCTTTTCCTGTTCCGACCGGTACATTCCGATCTGTGCCTTTCCGGTAGCAACCATCTCTCCGGCAAGCGCGGGCGCGTCATTGTCCAGTCCCATCCTGCATCGAATGGCCAGTTCCAGCGCCATACCCAGATTAATTCCATATAAAACCGTCAGCCGCGGGTCTGTATCTGTCAGCGCGGCGGCACATTTATAAGGAGATCCGCCGATCATATCGCACAGTATGAGAAGCTCGTCACAAGTCTGCATGGTTCCGACTGCATCTTTTAAATGTTCCATCAATGTGTCCCAGCTTTGCCCGAATTCAAAATCCACGGCAGCCAGCAGCTCCTGATGTCCAATCAGCAATTCCAGCGCGCTGACCAAACCGGAGGCAAACTGCCCATGTCCTGTGATAATCAATCCTGTCATGCATTTCTCCATTCTTTTTGTATTTGCCGCAGCTTTTATTTTATAATCTCCTATATCATATACTATATACAAAAAAAGCGCAATTCCCCGTCCCTTTCCGGATGTAGTTTTTCCTGTTTTCTCCCCGGTTTTCAGAAATGTCAGAAAACCTAATAATTTCCACCAAAAACAGAATTGCTATCTCTTTAGGAAACGCTTAGAATAAAATCAGAACATTCTGTTAAAAATCGGGGGATTGCAGTATGAAAATTGGAAAAAAGATACTTCTGACCAGTGTATCCTTGATTACAGCCGGTATTCTGGCAGCGGGAGGGATTATCAGCTCGGTTTACATAAGACGTCAGCTGGACAGTACGGGGGTGTATGTGGAGACGTTGGTTGACCAGATCGCCGTCAACATCGGAACGAGAACACGGGAATATGAGGATACGATGTTAAATATGGTGCAGAACTGGGATTTGTTCGGCAGCTATTTAAATAAAAAGGACAGTAATATCTATTACAACCGCCGCGCCGTGGCTTCCTTCGTGAATCAGAGAAATACATCGAGGTCGCCAATCCTGGATTTCTACGCATTGGACAACAGCTCAGTGATCACCTATTATGATTATAAAACACAAAGCTTTAAGGATGTGAACCAGGAGATTGCAGACTATATCCGGGTCAACAGAAAAGTAATACCGAAAGGCGCCATTTGGAGGTGTTTTGTCTCAGAGCCGGAAAAGGTCTACATGATCCGGTCTATTTACAGTCCGGTCAGGCTGGAGTATGACGGTGTGATCGCGGTGGGGATCAGCAGGGATATATTTGAACGTCAGTTTCTGGCACTGGAACAGAGCAAAAATGGAAAGGTTACCATCTTAAACCCGGAGGGGGAGGTGATCTTTGGAAGGAACGGCGAACAATTAAATCCTGCGTCCATACTGGAGAAGAGCAGGGAGTCCGGTGATTCCCGCCATTTAATCAGGAGCGGAAGCAGGAGCTATCTGGTCCGAAATAAGGAAACCGAGGACAAGAAGTGGAACGTGATCTATCTTATTAACGAGCAGGAGCTCTTCGGCCCCATGAATCAGATGCTGGTGGCAATTCTGATCGTCTGCTCAGCGACCATACTGGCGGCGGTAATCTGCGCCGCGGTGATCTCTGGCAGTATTACGAGGGGAATCCGCCAGCTGTATGATCACATCCAGCGCCTTAAGCAGGGGGAGTGGACCACGCTCTCCGTCCCCTATTCCAAAGATGAGATAGGCCAGATTACCATTGCATTCAACGATATGGCGGTCAGCTTACAGGACATGGTGGAACATCTGGCCAGACAGAAGCTGGAGACGGAGCAGGCGGAGTATAAGGCGCTTCAGGCGGAGTACGGGGCACTTCAGGCGAGAGTGAATCCACATTTTATTTTCAATGCCATGGAGTCCTTAAATGCTGTTGCCAAATTAAACGGACAGGACACAATCGCCTCCATCTGTACGTCTCTGGGACGGCTGATGCGTGTGGCCATTAACCGGAGAAAGAGCACTGTGACGCTGAGGGAGGAGCTCAGCTATGTCAGTGACTATCTGGAGGTCCAGAAATTCATGATGGAGGACCGGCTGGAGGTGTTTTTTGATGTGGAACCGCAGGCGGAGGAGTACCAGGTGCCTTCTCTGCTTTTACAGCCGCTGGTGGAAAATGCGGTCATTCATGGGGTGGAGAATTTAAGCGAGGGGGCAGTGATCTTTGTCTCGTCGGATCTGATTGCCGGGCCGAAGGGAGAAGGGGCCGTGGTGATACAGATTGCAGATAACGGAGCGGGAATGGACGAGGAGACTCTGAAACGATACTGCGATTTTTCTGTCAGTGCGGAGGAAGACAGTTCCAGCCATTTCGGCCTGGTAAGCGTAGAGAAACGGATAAAAATTCTGTACGGGCAGGAGTACGGAATTACAGTGTCGAGCCAGGTGGGGAAGGGGACTGTCGTGAAGGTAGTCCTTCCTGCCATCGACAGAAACGGGGGATTTACATGATTAAAATTATGGTAGTCGATGACAATGCTCTCGTCCGGCGGGCTGTCTGCGAGACTATTGACTGGGCGGCCATGGGCTGCGAAATCGAGGGAAGGCTGACGAATGGGATCGAGGGATTCCGATATGCGAAGGAGCATCATCCGGATATTATTATCACCGATATTAAAATGCCTGGAATGGATGGCCTGGAGATGGTTAAGGCCTTGAAAGTGGAGTACGATACGTTTGCGTCGATTGTCATTACCGGTTTTGACGAGTTTCAGTATGCACAGCAGGCGCTGCGGCTGGGGGCGGCGGATATTCTGTTGAAACCGATTGAAAATAAGGAACTGGTGGAGACGGTGAGGCGGATTGCCAGAGGGAGCATGGAGGGGAGGTACGGAGTCGGAGGCCTGAAGGGAGAAAGAAATCTGCCTGGAGAAGGAAAACCGACCGGAAATGTAAGCCTCAATGGAACGTGCAGCCTGACTGAAAATCAAATCCTGACTGAAATGACCCGAGAGGGGAATATGCAGTATCTGGAAGAGAAGAAGGAGGAGCACTACGCCATAGTGGTGCGCCGGGCGCTGGCGTATATGCGGGAAAACTTAAGCAGGAAGATCACTCTGACGGAACTGGCCGACTACGTAGGATTGTCGGCGGCTCATTTAAGCCGGCTGATCAAAAAAGATACGGGGAAGAGTTTTATTGACGTTCTCAATCAGATTCGCCTGGAGACAGCGGTCCAGCTGCTCCGTGAGGGCAGATATAAGGTCTATGAGGTATCCAACATGGTGGGAATCGACAATTATGCGTATTTTTATCAGTTCTTTAAAAAAGAAACGGGAAAATCACCGACGGAGTATATTCAGAACGGAACGTAATACATTTATTCCGATCGGGCGTCCGCCTGGTAATTTGGCATCGCAGATAAAAAAATGTCATAATAACTAATAAAATATCATTTTTATTAAATTGTTTGTGCATGTTGAATGATATACAATAGTGTCAGTGGGAACCCCAAGAACAAAGAAAAGGAGAAGAGATATGAGAAAGAGAGAAAAAAGATGGGTTAGTCTGGCACTGGCGTCATGTATGGCCATCGCGGCTGTGACGGGATGTAGCTCGGGATCCGGGAAGACCGGAGAGACGAAGAGTGCTGCCCAGGCAGAGGCAGAAACAAAAGCAGAGGCAAAGAAGGAGGAGGGTAAGGAAGAGAAAAAAGAGGAGAGCAAAGAGGAAGTTACACTGACATTTCTTCACCACATGGGGGAACAGGGGAAGAAAGACGGACTGGTAGCGCTGTCGGAAGCATTTACGAAGAAGTATCCGAACATAAAGATCGAAGTGGAGTTCCTTTCCAGAGATGATTTTATCAATCAGTACAAACAGCGGGTAGCGGCGGACAATGCGCCTGATTTCATCAATTACCGGCCGTTTGAGACGCCGGAGGTCATCGAAGCCGGGCTGGTGGAACCGCTGGATCCCTCCATTTTCCCGGATAATATCGACAAGAATTGTATCGATTCCATATCACTGGACGGAAAGATCTATGGAATTCCTCTGGACAGAGGCGGATACGGCTTCTATTACAACAAAAACATGCTGGAGAAGGCAGGAGTGAAGCCGGAGGATTTAGATACGATGTCGGGAGTTTTAGAGGCCTGCCAGAAGATAAAGGATGCAGGAATGGTTCCGCTGGCTTCCGGTTATGCGGAATCCTGGACAGAGAATATCATCATTGAGGGCCAGACTTTTACGGGACCGATGGTTGCCGATCCGATGATTTTTGAGAAACTGATGAGTGGGGAAAAGAAATTTTCCGATTATCCGGAGTTTGTGGACATTATTACGCACGGTCAGAAGCTGGTTCGCGATTACGCGCTGGTAGATGAGAAGGCGGCAAGCCAGCAGGCTTCCGACCAGTATGCGCAGTTTGGACGCGGCGACGCAGCCATGATGATGCAGGGAACATGGGCGATCTCCGATATCCGTATTGCACAGAAGGCAGCAGGCAATACGGATGAGTTTGGATTTACGTATTATCCATGGTCTGATGATCCTGCAAAGAACTATATGCCGGCCAATGCCGATGACTCCTTCATGATTTCATCCGGGAGCAAGCACATGGAAGAGGCCATGCTGTTCGCAGAGTTTGTTCTGACACCGGAGGCGGGAAAAGTATGGGCCAACGCATCGGGCTGTATCAGTGCTCTCTCGGGCGTCAGTGCGGATAATCCGGATCCGCTTCTCACGATCTTTACGGAGGTTCTGGACGAAAAGGGATACTATTTTGAGATGAATCCGGGCCTGGCGGGCCAGTATTACCAGGATTTTGACAAGATCTATATCGAGGGAAGAATTGCGGGGGATTCTCCGGAGACGGTGATCGAGAAGTGGCAGAAATCATTTGACAATATCCGGGCAACAGGGGGCTGACGGGAATTGACGAAAAGGGAGCGGCCGGAACGCGGCGGCTCCCTTTTTTAGAAAGGAGGCGTATGCTATGAAAGGCAGATGGAAGTCTGTTAAGAGAAACAGTATTGATTTCATGTTTTTACTCCCGGCCGCCCTGGTATTCCTTTTCGTCATCGCAGTCCCGTTTTTTCAGGCGTTCGGGATTGCGTTCACAAACTGGAACGGTCTGTCGAAGGAGTATGATTTTGTGGGGCTTAAGAACTTAACCGCCCTGTTTCACGATACACAGACGATCAATGCAGTCTCCAATACTATGGAGTACACAGTAATTACCTGCATCGGCGTCAACATCCTGGCACTGGCCATAACCGTAGGATTAAATTTAAACGTCGCAGGCAACCGGTTCTTGAAAAGCGCCATGTTCCTTCCGATTATCGCCAGCCTGGTAATCACGGCTTTTATCTGGCAGAGAATTTATGGAGACGTATTTCCGGTGAACTTCGGCATTGTAAGCCCTCTTACCAGGCTGACCACGGTGATTCCGGGAATTGCCCTGATGTGTCTGTGGCGGGATACGGGGCTGGCCATGGTGATCTACAACGCCGGTATTCAGTCGGTGCCCGGAGACCTAAAGGAGGCGGCCCGAATCGATGGGGCAAACGCGTGGCAGTCCTTCTGGAACGTGACATTTCCCATGCTGGCCCCGGCCTTTACCACCTGTGTCACACTGTGGCTGGGGTATGGGTTAAAAGTCTTCGACTATCCGAAGGCGGCAACGGGTGGGGGACCGGGAAAGGCGTCCGAGACGTTTTCCCTGTTCGTATACAATCATTTCTTCACGAATAACAGGGCTGGATACGGGCAGATGGCCGGCCTGGTGATGCTGATCTTCGTAGTGGGAATCACGGGAGTGGTTACGAAGCTGCTGCGGAAGAGGGAGGTGCAGCTGTGATGGGAAAGAAATTACATACGGCCTCCGGCCGGCGTTTTATCCTGCTGAGCCTGGTCATGTGGTGTGTGACGATTCTGTTTCTGGCGCCGTTTTACGTCCTGATTATCTATGCGTTTAAGCCGAGGGAGGCGACTATGCTCAAGAACCCCCTCGCATTTCCGGATACGCTCTATCTTCAAAATTTTGTGGAGGCGGTGCAGAAATCTGATTTCCTGAGGGCCTTTACCAATTCCACGGTATCTACCGTGTGCGGAGTCGTTGTTCTGGTTCTCATCTGTTCCATGGCGGCTTATATCGTGGTGCGGCGGGGAAACAACCGGTTTTACGGAGTCTGGCAGTACATTTTCCTGGCTTCCGTCATGCTGCCGTTTCAGACCATCATGTTTCCGCTCTATAAGAATCTTATGAACCTTCATCTCTTAAACAGCCGTCCAGCCTATGTGCTCGTGTCTGTGGGATTTCAGATGGGATTTGACATCTTCCTCTACTGCGGCTTTATCAAAACCGTTCCGGTGGAGCTGGAGGAAGCGGCGGCGATCGACGGATGCAGCAGGATGGGGACCTTTTGGAGAATTGTTTTTCCATTATTAAAGCCGGTTACCATGACGGTTGTCGTATTATCGGCGCTGGGAATCTGGAATGACTATCAGATCGCCCTGGTTGTGGTATCCAAGGAGGCCGTGAGGACACTGCCCGTGGCGCAGCAGTCATTTATCGGGCAGCAGATCTCGTATCTGAATTTGGCGTCTGCGGCGTGCCTCCTCTCGATTCTTCCCATGTTTTTCTTATTCCTGTTTTTACAGAAATTCATCGTGCAGGGAGTGACCGCGGGGGCGGTTAAGGGATAGTTGGGCTTTATCAAAATGCTCAGGAAGGAGATGCAAAATGAAAATAAATAGAACGGATCTGCCCGGAAGGGCGCGGGAACTGGCGGCGGCCATACAGAAACGGTATCCGGAGGCGGATGAGTATCCATACCGTTCCTGGAGCTATCCGCAGGGCTATCTTTTGATGGGATTTATTCATTTATGGGAGAAAACCGGGGATGAGCTGTACTACCAGTATGTGCTTGCATACTGTATGGACCATGTAGCAGAGGACGGAAGTGTCCGGGGCTTTACGGGATGCAGCATGGACGACATGATGACTGGGGCCGTGCTGGTCTGGATGTATGAGCAGACGGGGGAGAAACGGTTTGAGAAGGCATGCAGAAAGATCCGGGAAACCTACCGGGATTATCCGCGGACGAGAGAAGGAGGTTTTCTTCATAACCGTACCGAGTTTCCGGGAGAAATGTGGGTGGACGGCGTCTTTATGGGGCAGATGTTTTTATGCCGGTACGGTGCCGTATTCGGGGAGACGGAGTGTTTTGACGAGGCGGTGCTGCAGCTGGAACTGATTTACCGGTACTGCCATGTGCACGACGGTCTTTTGGTACACGCCTACAGTGAGGGCTGTCTGGCTCCCTGGGCCGGTCCGGACGGCAGATCAGGATGTGTCTGGAGTGAGGGACTGGGGTGGTATGCCCTGATTCTGACTGAAGTTCTCGATCTCCTTCCCGCCGGTTATGAGGGAAAGAGAGCGGTGGAGGATCAGCTGAATCAGCTGCTGGCCGGCCTGGAGAAATATCAGAATCGGGAGAACGGTCTGTGGAGACAGGTAGTGGACCGGACTGATGACGTGGATAACTGGTGCGACACCTCGGGAAGCGCCATGTTTTTGTACACCTGGAAATGGGCGGCGGATAAGGGAATGGTGCCGGAGGAGACGGCGGAGCCTGTCTTAAGAAAAGGATACGAAGGGCTTCTTGCCCGCATCGTCCCGGGGGAAGACGGGCTGCCTGATGTCCATACGGCGTGCCAGGGGCTCTGCGTCCAGAAATGTTATGAGGACTATATCCATTATCCAAAGACCGTAAATGCACAGGAGGCGGTATGCGGCTGTCTATGGGCTCTGGTGGCAGCGATTGGTTAGGATCTGCTTGAACAGACCAATGCATTCCGGGCAAACAAAAAAGGAGAAGCGTATGAAAGCGTTAATTGTAGATGGGGAAGGCCGTTTATCGGTGGAAGAGATAAGCATGCCGCAGATTGGCCCGTGCCAGGCTCTTGTGAAAATGGAGAGCTGCGGGGTATGCAACGGAACGGATAGTAAGCTGATTCACAGGACATTTAAGAATTTCCACACATACCCTGCCATACTGGGGCACGAAGGTGTGGGAAAAGTGGTAAAAACGGGAGAATTTGTGGAAAACCTCCATGTGGGCGACCGTGTGCTGCTCCCATTTCTGGAGGAGGCGGCCGATGGATACATTCCGGGCTGGGGCGCCTATGCGGAATACTGTGTGGTGGGAGATGAGAAGAGTGCCATCCGCCATGGGATGGGTCCTGGCACAAAACAGTGGAACGAGGCCTATGCAGCTCAGACCGTTATACGGCCGGAGGATCGGGTGGATGCGGTGGGCGCTTCTATGATTATCACGTTTCGGGAGGTCTTAAGCGCCATCCGAAGGTTTGGATTTCAGCCTAATGAGACCGCAGTGGTATTCGGTGCGGGTCCGGTAGGACTCTGTTTTACCAGGTTTTTAAAGCTGCTGGGGCTTAAGACGGTCATCACTACGGATATTCTGGAGGACAAGGTGGAGACAGCGAGGCGGATGGGGGCTGATTACGCGTTTCATTCTGCCTCCTGCAATGTGACGGAGGAGGTGAAGCGGATTTTCCCGGATGGCGTGGATTATGTGGTGGACGCAGTGGGCGTCAATGCATTGATTAACGAGGCGATGGGGCTGGTGAAATACAACGGAAAAATCTGCTGCTACGGTATCTCTCCTGAACTGTCCATGAAGCTGGACTGGAGCAGCGCTCCCTATAACTGGACGCTCCAGTTCGTGCAGTGGCCCAGTAAGAGGGGGGAAGGGGAAGCCCATTCCCAGATTATGGCGTGGATTAACCAGGGGGTCCTGGATCCTATGGACTTTATCTCCGATGTGTTCCCCTTTGAGCGGATCACCGACGCATTTGAACTGATCGAGGCGAAGAAGCCGGATACGAAGAAAATCGTGGTTCGATTTTAGAAATGGAGGAGTTGGAATGAGAGAGAGCAGACTGTTTTGCACGCTGCCGGAGTACGTATGCACACCTGACGGGATGGCAGTAGACCGCCATGGAAATCTGGTGCTGTCCTGCCCGAATTACGCGGATGACAGCATTTCCGGCTGTGTGGTCCGCATCGATAAAGAGGGCCATGTGCGAAAGTGGTTCGACGTACCGGTTCATCCGGAGACCGGGGTGGCCAGAAATATGGGGATCGCCTTTGATGACGAGTGGAATCTCTATCTCTGCGACAACCAGGGCTGGAGTGAACGGGAAGAGCTGCTGTACAAGGGCAGAATTCTGAAGCTCACGGTAGATGAGGAAGGTAACATCTTAAAGACTGTCGTCGTGGCGGAACACATGGAGCATCCTAACGGTATCCGCATCAGAGGCGGGTACATGTACGTCACACAGAGCTATCTGCATCCGGTTAAGAGGCCGGATGGAAAGTTGGTGAGCTGCGTATACCGGTTCGGCCTTGACGAGGAGGGGATTCAGATTACCAATACCCTGGAGGACCGCCATATCTTCGCCACCTTTGTGACGGAGAATCCGGACTGCCAGTATGGCGCCGACGGGATCGTCTTTGATCAGGAAGGACGGCTCTATGTGGGGAATTTCGGGGACGGAGCCGTTTACCGGATTACGTTTAAGGAAGACGGAAGCCTGGACGAAAACACGCTGTTCGCCCGGGATCCGGAGGAGCTTAAAAGCACGGATGGCATGATATTCGACGAGGAAGGAAACTTGTATATTGCGGATTTCTGTGCCAATGCGATCGTGCAGGTGACACCCGGAGGAACGGTACGGCGGATTGCCCAGAGCCCGGACTGCAAAGGCGCGGACGGGGGACTGGATCAGCCAGGGGAGCCGATTGTATGGGACGGCCGGATTATCGCTTCCTGCTTCGACCTTGTGACGGGACCGGGAAAGGTGAATTTAAAACATGAAATGCCGGCTGCGCTGGTGCAGCTGCCGCTGTAAGGAGGCGCCATGGGACAGGGAACTTTAGGAAATGCGGAAGGCTGCGGGGACAACTGTATTCTGGCCCACGATCTTGGAACCAGCGGAAATAAGGCCACACTCTATCGCGCAGACGGAACGCTTATAGCCAGCTGTGTCCACGAATATCCAACGAGTTACCCGCAGCCGGGGTTTGTAGAACAGGACCCGGAGGACTGGTGGAATGCAGTCTGTGCGTCGACGAGAGAACTTTTGGAAAAAAAAGGGATACGTCCGGAGAGGATAGCCGCCGTGTCCTTCAGCGCCCAGATGATGGGCTGCCTGCCTGTGGACCGGGAGGGAAATCCCCTGCGCCCGATGATCATCTGGGCGGATACGAGAGCGGTGGAAGAGGAACGGTGGATGGTGGAACGTATCGGTATGGAGCGCGGATATGAGATTACGGGCCACAGGCTCAGCGCCTCCTATTCCGCGGCAAAGCTCTTATGGGTGCGCCGCCGCGAGCCGGACGTCTATCGCCGCTGTTATAAGATGCTGCATGCCAAGGATTTCATCATCTGCCGTCTGACGGGGAAGTTCGTGACGGATTACAGCGACGCGTCGGGAACGAATCTCTTCGATATCCGGGCGAAAATGTGGTCCGAAGAGATATTAAGGGCACTGGACCTCGATGAAGAGCTGCTTCCGGAGCTGCATCCATCGACCGATATCGCCGGGGGCGTGACGAAAGCAGCCGCAGAGGCCACCGGACTTTTGGAGGGAACGCCTGTCGTGATCGGAGGCGGGGATGGAAGCTGCGCCTGTGTCGGGGCCGGTGTGGTGGATGAGGGGAGTGCCTATCTGGTGCTGGGATCATCGTCCTGGATATCGCTGGCGTCGAGGGGGCCGTTATTCGATCCTGAGATGCGGACATTTAACTGGGTTCATTTAGACCCGGAGCTCTATACTCCCTGCGGTACCATGCAGGCGGCAGGCTATTCCTATCAGTGGTACCGCAATACGCTGTGCCGCGGAGAGATGGAGGAGGCCGCGAAAACGGGAGAAAGCCCTTATGAGCGGATCAACAGGGGAATCATGGAATCCATACCGGGAGCGGGCGGTCTTCTATACCTGCCCTATCTTCTGGGGGAGCGCTCACCGCGCTGGAATCCGGATGCCAGAGGCGCCTTTTTGGGCATGTCGGTGACGACTGGAAAGCATGACTTATCCAGGGCCGTGCTGGAAGGCGTTGGTTTCAATCTGCGGGTTATTTTAGAGAGTATGCGGCGGGAACGTGAGATGAAGGAGCTGATGCTCATCGGCGGAGGCGCCAAGGGGCAGACGTGGCCCCGGATTCTCTCGGATATCTTCCAGATGCCATTAAAAATACCGGCATACCGGGAGGAGGCAACCAGCATGGGCGCGGCGGTGTGCGCCGGCGTGGGCGTGGGAATATACCGGGATTTCTCCGAGGCGAAAAAAATTAACACCATCGTGGATACGGTGATGCCGAGGGAGGAAAACCGTCTGCGGTACGACCGCCTGTATGAGATATTTAACCATGCGTATGACGCTCTGACGGGAGTCTATGGCGAACTGGGGGCTTATCGAAAAGAGATGGGGGAAAAACATGAATAATTTTATCTGGTACAATCCTACCCGCATCCTGTTTGGAAGGGGTACCCATAACGAGGCGGGGCGGGAAACGGCTGCTTACTCCAGGCGGATTCTGCTGCTGTATGGAGGAGAGAGCTTAAAAGCTGCGGGGACGTACGGTGCGATCACAAAATCACTGACAGAGGCTGGTGTGGAATACCGGGAGCTGGGGGGCGTCCGTCCCAATCCCAGACTGTCGCTGGTGCGTCAGGGGATTTCGCTGTGCAGGCGAGAAGGGCTGGATTTCGTGCTGGCAGCAGGAGGAGGCAGCGTGATCGACACGGCGAAGGCCATTGCGGCAGGCGTCTTATATCCGGGCGATGTGTGGGATTTTTACCATACTAAGAAGCGGCCGGAGAAAGTCCTTCCCACGGGGGTGGTCTTAACCATTCCGGCGGCCGGGAGCGAAAGCAGTGACGGCAGCGTGATTACGAGAGAGGAGGAGAATGAGAAGAAGTCGTTCTGCTCACCGCTTTTGTATCCGAAGTTTGCCATTTTAAATCCGGAGCTCTGTTACACACTTCCGAAACGGCAGATTGCAGCAGGGAGCGCCGATATACTGGCCCATGTGATGGAACGGTATTTCTCTCCCAATGGGAACACGGAGCTGTCAGACCGTCTCTGTGAGGCGGCCATGAAGACGATCATCCACAATGTGCCGCTGGCATTAGCGGATCCGGACCGGTACGAGGTCTGGGCCGAACTCATGTGGGCGGGAAATGTGGCCCACAACGGACTGTTGGGAAAAGGAAGGGAAGAGGACTGGGCCAGCCATAACATTGAGCATGAGCTGAGCGCCCTCTACGACATTGCCCACGGAGCGGGGCTGGCCATCGTATTTCCGGCGTGGATGAAGGCTGTGAGCAGGAGAAATCCGGAGCGTTTTGCACAGTTTGCGGAAAGGGTATTCGGAATCGAAGCGGAGGATAAGCGGGAGGATGAGATGGCCGCGCTGGGAATCAGCTGCCTGGAGAATTTCTTTAGGAAACTGGGGCTTTTTACCACGCTCTCAGAGGCCGGAATTGATGACAGCCAGTTTTCGCGAATGGCCGGGCGTGCAGTTGCGGGCGGCAGCCTGGGAAGTATGGAAAAGCTGGACCAGACAGCGGTAATGGAGATTCTGGAGCTGGCCAGATAAGGAATGAGGAGGGAGACAGACATGAAGATAACGCCAAAGGAACTGGCCGGGTATTTTGATCACACCCAGCTGAAGGCCTATGCGGTACGGACTGATTTTGAGAAGCTGTGCAGGGAGAGCAGGGAATACGGATTCCGGATGGTAGCCATCAATCCGGCCCCGGTGGCTCTGTGCAGAGAGCTGCTTTCCGGCTCCGATGTCCATGTGGGAGCCGCCATCGGTTTTCCGCTGGGGCAGACGACGATCAACGACAAGGCCAGTGAGACGAAAGAGGCCATCCGAAACGGGGCCGATGAGATCGACTACGTCGTAAACCTGACGGAGCTGAAAGAGAAGAACTACGGATACGTGGAGCGGGAGATGGCTTCCATCGTGGAAACGTGCAGGGAGGCGGGAGTAATCTCCAAGGTCATCTTTGAAAACTGCTATTTAACGGATCAGGAGAAGGAGGCGCTCTGCCGGATTGCCCTGGAGGTGCGGCCTGATTTTATCAAGACCTCGACTGGCTTTGGCAGCGGCGGCGCCACGACAGCTGATATCATGCTGATGAAACGGATGGTGGGAGATGCGGTGAAGATAAAGGCGGCGGGGGGAATCCGTACGCTTGACACGGCGCTTGAGATGATCGATATGGGGGTGAGCCGGATCGGATCGACGGCCAGTGTTTCGATCGTGGAGGAACTGAAAGCGCGGCAGCGCGAGTCCTGAAGTATGTTTGTCATAATCTGAAGAGACTCTTATAAAGACTCCCGGACAGGCACACAGAAACGGTATGCAAAATGGTGTACAGAAACAGCCGGATGTGGTACAATGCAGGTATGAGTTTTAGCACATACATCGTACACATGCGGCCTGTTTCAGCCGTTTTGAGTGCTCAGGACAAGGAGGAATGATTTATGGAAAGAGCGATTACAATCAGTCGTGAATTTGGAAGCGGCGGACGTGAACTGGGAGTGAAACTGGCTGAGAGTCTGGGAATTCCGTTTTACGATAAGGAATTGATTTCCATGGCTGCGGAGGAGAGCGACATGTCAGAGGACGCATTTCTTCATTATGATGAGAACATGCCATTCATAAAAGATCCGCTGGACCGCCATTTTTACTCGCCGTTTTCTTCCATCTATCAGGTTCCCATGTCGGATCAGATCTTTTTGGCGCAGTCCAGGGTGATTCGGAAGCTGGCGGACCAGGGCCCCTGTGTGATCGTTGGACGGTGCGCGGATATGGTTCTGGAGAACAGTGTGAATCTGTTCATTTACGCCAGGATGAAGGACCGGATCAGACGTATGAATTCCTTGGAGACAGGCGTCGATCCTGTGAAGATGGAGAGCAGAATCCGCGAGGTGGACCGGAAACGGAAGGATTACTATCAGTATTACACCGGCAATGAGTGGGGAAAGGCCCAGAACTACCACCTTTCTCTGGAAAGCGGTCTGGTAGGCGTGGACGGCTGCCTGAAGGCGGTCCTGGCCTATTTGGAATCGGTGCAGTAGGATAAATACGATATGCCCCGGAGCGGGACAGGCCCGATGCAGTACGCAGAGCTGCGCGGCCGTGAATATGGATATCAGATTCCTCAGAAGTCGGGCAGCCGGCTTTTGGGGAATTTTCTTGTATTATGTCCACCTTTGTACTATAATAATATACATTATGGATTTTGATAAAATCTTGATGGAAGTGCGAGGTGGAAAGAAATCGATGCAGTTTGCTGAGAGAATGGACCGATTCGGAGAAGGAATATTTTCTAAATTACTGGAGATAAAAAGACAGAAGGAAGAGCGGGGAGAGACCGTGATCGATTTAGGCGTGGGGGCGCCTAACATACCGCCGGCCAGACATATTACCGATGCCCTGTGCGAAGCGGCAGCGGATCCGAAGAATTACGTCTATGCCATCAGCGACCAGAAGGAGCTTTTGGAGGCGGCAGCCCAGTGGTATGAGAGGCGCTACGGCGTGAGCCTGAAACCGGAGACAGAGATCTGTTCTCTTTTGGGATCTCAGGAAGGACTGGCCCATATTGCGCTGTCTGTTGCCGATGAGGGAGATGTCGTTCTGGTTCCCGATCCCTGTTATCCTGTTTTTGCGGATGGTCCTCTTCTGGCGGGTGCCACCCTTTTTTATATGCCTCAGAGAAAGGAAAACGGATACATCATCGATGTGAGCGAGATTCCGGAAGAGACGGCGAAAAAGGCGAAACTCATGGTCATTTCCTACCCGAACAATCCGACCACGGTCATGGCACCGGACTGCTTTTACGAGGAGGTCATCGCGTTTGCGAAAAAGTATGACATCATCGTCCTGCACGACAACGCGTACAGCGAGCTGGTATTTGACGGGAAGACGTGCGGAAGCTTCCTTCATTTTCCAGGTGCGAAAGAGGTTGGCGTGGAATTTAACTCCCTGTCCAAGACCTACGGGCTGGCAGGCGCGAGAATCGGCTTCTGTGTGGGCAATGAAGAGGTAGTGAGCCACTTGAAGATGCTGAAATCTAATATGGATTACGGCATGTTTCTGCCTGTCCAGAAGGCGGCGGTCGCGGCGATTACGGGAGACCAGGCCTGTGTGGAGACCACGAGAAAGGCCTATGAGCGCAGGCGGGACGCCCTGTGTGACGGGATGACGGAGATCGGATGGAAGATGGACAAGCCGGAGGCCACCATGTTCGTGTGGGCAAAGATACCGGATAATTTTTCCGATTCCACCTCCTTTGCCATGGAACTGGCCGAAAAGGCAGGACTTCTGGTCACTCCGGGAAGCGCCTTCGGACCTTCCGGCGAGGGATATGTGAGGCTGGCCCTCGTCCAGGATGAGGACGTACTTAAAAAAGCGGCGAGGCTGGTCGATGAAAGCGGTATGCTGCGATGAAAATGAAGAGGAGACAGTATCTCTGGAGTGCCGCGGCGGTGCTTTACGTGCTGTTTATTTTTTCCAATTCCATGAAGACGGCCGACCTCTCCTCCGCGGACAGCGGGGCGGTGCTTAAGCTGGTGCAGCAGGTTCTGACAGCGGGAGGCGTGGACAGCACGATCATTACGGAGCATGTGATCCGCAAGACGGCGCATTTTACGGAATACGCCGCGCTGGGAATACTGCTCTGCCTCTGTTTTCGGACGTTTGCCCTGTCACTGGACAGGCGCGTTCTGTCTCAGGTGCTTGTAAGCTTTCTGGTGCCGTTTACCGATGAGACAATACAGCTTTTTGTGGCTGGCCGGTCAGGACAGATCAGCGATGTCTGGCTGGACTGTGCGGGAGCGGCCTTCGGAACCGTGGTATTTATGGCAGCTGCACGGATTTTAAGCAGGACGGGAGTAAAAAAACGTGATAAAAAATTATAAGATAGTTCTTCAGTATGACGGAAGCCGCTATGACGGCTGGCAGAAACAGGGCAATACGGGAAACACGCTTCAGGGTAAGCTGGAGGGGATTTTACTGAAACTCACCGGCCGGCCGGTGGAGGTGCACGGATCGGGGCGGACAGACGCCGGAGTCCATGCTCTGGCCCAGACGGCTAATTTCCATGCAGATACCGGTATGACGGAAGACCAGATCAGGGCATACTTTAATCAGTACCTGCCGGAGGATATCGCCGTGCTTTCTGTGGAGACGGTGCCGGACAAGTTCCACAGCAGGTTGAATGCTGTGAAAAAGACGTATTTATACAGGATTGAGATGGGACTAAAGAAGGATGTATTCGAGCGGAAGTACTGTTACGGACTCGGAAAATCTCTGTCGGTGAAACGGATGGAGGAAGCGGCGGCCTGTGTTCTGGGGGAACACGATTTCAAGAGCTTCTGCGGCAACAAAAAGATGAAAAAGTCCACAGTGAGGACGATTTCGGATATCACATTTGAAAAAGAAGGAACGAAACTGTTGATCCGCTATACGGGAAACGGTTTTTTATATCATATGGTCAGAATTCTCACGGGAACGCTGATCGAGATTGGGCTAGGAGAGCGCAGTCCACAGGAAATGAAGGAAATCCTGCTGAAACTGGACCGACAGGCAGCCGGCTTTACGGCGCCGCCGGAAGGTCTGTTTCTGGAGCAGGTTATGTATGAGGACAGGGAGTAACATGACAGATTTTTTAGTGAAGACATTTGTTAAGGATTATGAGAATACAGGAGATATCGGCGTGAGAACGGAGTATGGCCTGATGGCCAGCACCGTGGGCATCTGCTGCAATGTGCTTTTATTTGCGGCAAAGCTGTTTATCGGACTGCTGATCAACAGTATTTCCGTCATGGCTGACGCATTTAACAACTTATCGGATGCAGCCTCCTCCATCATCGGCTTTATCGGCGTGAAGATGGCGGGCAAGCCGGCGGATGAGGACCATCCCTTCGGACACGGCCGGGTGGAGTATATCGCGGCGTTTATCGTGGCATTTATCGTCATCCAGGTGGGTTTTTCGCTGTTTAAGACGTCTCTTGGCAAGATTCTTCATCCGGAAGAGATGACGTTTAAGTATATTTCCATAGTTATTCTTCTTATGTCCATCTGCGTGAAGCTGTGGATGGGAATGTTTAACAGAAAGCTGGGAAAGAGGATCCATTCCTCTGTCATGATGGCGACCGCGGCGGATTCCATGGGCGATGTGGGCACAACATCAGCGACCATACTGTCCATTCTGGTTTACGGAATCTGGGGGCTCAATATCGATGGAATCGTGGGCCTTATCGTGTCGCTTATCGTCATGTGGGCAGGTGTCGGGATTGCCAAGGACACTTTGGCGCCCCTGATCGGAGAGCCCATCGATCCGAAGCTTTACCGGGAGATCACGGAATTTGTTGAAAGTTTTGACGGAATTGTGGGGAGTCACGATCTGATCGTACATAATTACGGGCCTTCCAGAAGCATGGCGTCGATCCATGCGGAGGTACCGAATGATGTAAGCATTGAAAAATCCCACGAAATCATCGATTATGTGGAGCGGGAGGCACAGCGCCGCTTCGGTATTTTCCTTGTGATCCATATGGATCCCATCGAGACGAAGGACTGCAGGGTAACGGAATTTAAGGAAATGGTGGAAGCTATCGTTAAGAGCATCGATTCCAAATGCAGTTTCCACGATTTTCGTATGGTTGAAGGTGAAAAACAGATTAATCTGATCTTCGATCTGGTCGTTCCCAGGGATTACGACAGGGCGGCGAGGGAACAGATCAGGACAGAGATAACAGAGAAGGTAGCAGAGCGGGATAGCAGGTGCTGTCTGGTCATGACGACAGAAAGCGGCTTTGGTGTGGAAGAATAAGGAAACAAAAAAATTTCCATAATATGCAATAAGAAGACAGCATCCTGCATTAACTTAGTAGAAAGGAAATCGACTCCATGTTGTTTATGGGTATGATGAGCCTTGATGGGCCGGAAGACTACGGCCGGTTAAGCGATGAGGTGCTCCTTAATAAGGTTGGAACGGGAGACCAGGAAGCGTTCAGACAATTATATCAGAATACAGACCGGTCAATTTACGGGTTTATCCTGTCTATTGTAAAGAATCCCCAGGATGCCGAAGAGATCATGCAGGAGACCTATATAAAGGTATGGACTTCCGCTGCGGGTTACAAGTCCCAGGGGAAGCCGCTGGCATGGATGTTTACCATAGCCAGGAATCTATGCTACATGAAGTTTCGCAATCAGAAGCATGAGTCCGATATCGCATTTGAGGATCTGGAAGGCGAAGAGACAGGGGAAGTATGCCCGGAGATTGAACAGGCGGCGGATAAGCTGGTTTTGGCCGCGGCGCTCAAGATCCTGAAAGAAGAGGAGAGGGAGATTGTCCTTCTGCACGCGACTGCCGGGATGAAGCACCGGGAGATCGCAGCTTCATTAGGCATGCCTTTGGCTACCGTCCTGTCTAAATATAACCGTGCAATGAAGAAATTAGAAAATTATCTGACATAAAGATCAAGGAATAAAAAGAGAGGAGGAAGTGTTCATGTTTCACAAAACCGACAGACAACTGAACAGAGAACAGATAAAAGCGCATTTGAAGTCTGCGGTCATGGACCTGACTCCGAATGTATTGGATAAAATCGATTTGAGTGTGCCCCAGATGGCAGCGGAGGAGCTGCATGAGGAGGCGGGAAGAGCCGTGAGCTCCATCACTGTGATGCGAAAGCGGATGCGCGTGGTTGCAGCTCTGGCCGCAGCGTGCCTCTGTATGGTGGCAGTCGCCGGAGGCACATATACGTACCGCAACGGAAAAGTGGACTCCGTGATCGGCATCGATGTCAATCCCAGCGTGGAGCTGTCCGTGAACCGGAAGAACCGGGTGTTGGAGGCAGCGCCGCTGAACGAAGACGCGAAAGCCATTATGGAAGACATGAATCTAAAGGGTGTTGATCTTAATGTGGCGGTGAACGCGGTGATCGGTTCCATGGTGACCCATGGCTACCTGGATGATCTGGACAACGCCATTCTTGTAACTGTCTCTAACGACAGCGTCAGCAAGGCATCGGCCCTGCGGTCGTCGGTCGTGAATGATATTCAGAATTCCCTGGAAGAAAATCAGGTGAAAGCCGTGGTATACGACCAGCAGGTCATCGAAGAGGACCATGTGAAGGCGCTGGCGGACGATTACGGAATATCCTATGGAAAAGCATATTTTTTGAAAGAACTGATCGATCAGAATCCGGCTCTGACCATGGAGGACATGGAGAAGCTGGCTCCCCTGACCATGGAGGAGATTGCAAAGGAGATTACGGAGCGTTCCTATGCGGTAGGAGGCCACGCAGGTGTGAGCGAGGATATGACCACCACCGCCCAGACGACCACGCAGCCGGTCACGACAGTGCCTGTGACAACAGAGGCGACGACAGAGGAAACGACGACGGCGGAGGAATCCGAGACCGAGACGGGGAATCAGACGACAGCGGCTCCGGTTCCGCAGACGACAGCGCCGGCTCCCACCGATCTGCCGGTGATGACGACAGAGGCGCCGACGACGGAAGCGCAGGTGCCGGTCTCAGACGCGAAGATCAAGATCGATTACGTCGATTATGAGAATGGTGTGGTGACAGTCAACTTTAAGACAAAGGTAAAGTGGAAGAACCCCACCGTATCGGTAAAGGATGAGGGTGGAACCACGTATTCCGCCATGGTAGGCGATACGGACAGCTCCACCTGTGAGATCTACGTAAGCGGCCTGGAAGGCGGAAACTCATATACGTTCGTTCTCGGCGGAATATCCCCGAAGAACGGGAAGCAGACGACAGTGAAGGGAACCTTCGAGACTCCGGTAATCGGGGATGGCGATGCCAACGAGGAACCGGTAATGCCGCCGGATACAGAAGAAACAAAGGAAACGGAAACACAGCCTCAGATCACGGAATCGTCTGAGGCTTCTGCCACATCAACGGCCGAAACAGAATCCGTACCGGAGACGGAGAGCACCCAGGCCACTGAGCCCACGACGGATGCACCGACCGAACCACAGACCCAACCGCCGGCTGCTGCGACGTCTGCGGTGTAATGCGAACCCTGTCATTTGCTGCACACGAAATATGGTCTAAACTGTTTGATTTGAAGGAATAATAAAGAAAATAGAAAAAATATGGAAAAAGGGCTTGACGAGGAGAATATGGTATAGTATAATACAACCGTTGTGTTGATGGGCTATCGCCAAATGGTAAGGCAACGGACTCTGACTCCGTCATTTCAAGGTTCGAATCCTTGTAGCCCAGTTAAAAAGCTTTTAAGCATAAGATCTTGTGCTTAAAAGCTTTTTTATTTTCCAGGATTAGGGTGTCAAAAGGTCATTAATCTTTTGACACCCTAATCCTGGAAAATAAAAAAGAAGCTCCATATAGGAACTTCTTTCTCATATAATTTATTACGTCCAATCTTCTATCTGTAATCCGGTGACACGTGCAAACTCCCTTGTATTATTTGTCACAAGCACAAGGTTCTGTGATTTGGCATGTCCCGCGATTAACAAATCCATGGGGCCAATCGGCGTGCCTTTTTTCTCCAGTTCAGCCCTAATCTCCCCATAAACCTCCGCAGCGCGGCTGTTAAAATCTAAAACAGTAATTGCAGATAAAAATAAAGACATCGCAATGCGGTTTTTTTCTACGGCTTGGCTCTTTTCTACACCATGCATGAGTTCCGCGTATGTTATCACGGAGATACATAAGTCTTCAGGGTTCTGTGCCAGTACTTTTCTGATCACCGATTCCGGCTTGTTTTTTATAGCATAAATACAGATGTTTGTATCCAGCATGTATTTCATAAAACTTCCCTCTCCTGCTCTACAGAATCACCGCGCCCTTCATTCATAAAATCGTCAGAAAACAAACTCAATCCGCTTAAAAAACCGGCCCATTTATTTTCTGTCGGCATTAAAAGTACTACGTCTCCTATTTTATTAACTGCGACCTCCTCACCCTGGAAGCGATATTCCTTCGGCAGCCTTACGGCCTGGCTTCTACCATTTTCAAATAATTTTGCTGTCATCATTATGATACACCTCCTTATGGTTTAAGTATATACCACGATATATACTATGTCAAGGATACTGTATTGACTGTTTTTGAATGATATTTTTTTGATAATTATCAGCGGTTTCTGAATTCACTCGGCTGAATTCCCGTATAACTCTTAAATGCACGGCTGAAGTAGAAGCCGTCTTTATAGCCGACCAGCTCTCCGATCATCTGGATCTCCATATCCGGATTGTTAAGGAGCAGCCGCTTGGCTTCGTTCATTCTCAGCTTTGTCAAATATTTGGACGGAGTTTCTCCCGTATATTTCTTGAATATTTTCCCCAAATACTCCGGCGTATAACAGAATTTCTCGGCCAGCTCCTGAAAGGAGACATCGTGCTGATAGTTTTCCTGAAGATATTTTTCCAAAAGCTCGCAGATGGACTTCTGATCCAGGGCGCTGTTCCTGGTCCGGTAGGTCTCCAGCTCCTCGGTCTCCGTCCCCATCGTGATCAGCAGTTTCTGAAGCGACTCGGAGAGCGCCTGAGCGGTCACCGGTTTCAACAGATAATCCCTGACTGCGAACTTGATGGCGGCCTGAGCGTAGGAAAAGTCGTCATAGCCGCTGAGGATGATGATCTTCACTCCCGGATGATTCTTGTGCAGATACCGGGACAGCTCCAGGCCGTCGCACTGCGGCATGCGGATATCGGTGATGACAAGGTCGGGACAGTCCTTTTCCACCTTTACGATAGCCTCCATTCCGTTGGCTGCCTCCCCAATCAGGGTAAGCGGCAGGTCCAGGGCTGTGATCTTTTTTATTAAGTTTTTGCGTATCAGGCTTTCGTCCTCCACGACCAGATACTTATAATGGGGGATGCTGCTCATGGTATTCCTCCTTTTAATGGTAAACAGGCCCGCCAAGGATAAAGATCGTCTTAAGCGGCAGTGTATTTTCGATTTCAAATACTGCCTTCTCTCCGTAAAGCAGTTTTAGCCGGAGATATACGTTCTTCAGTCCCATGCCTCCGATCTGCATGGATTTCAACTCCTCATTGAGGTTTAAGTTCCGGTACAGGTGAAGCAGTTCCTGCTTCTTCTCATCTTTTAGATTGCCGCCGTTGTCCTGGATTCGCAGCAGCCAGCGGTCGTGTTCGATGGAAGCGGAGATGGTGAGCTCCCAGGGCGGCTGTTTGTCGAAGGCGTATTTGAAGGCGTTTTCCACCAGCGGCTGGATGATCAATTTGGGAATGCAGATGTTTTCGGCCTCTTCCTCAATGGTAAAGGTGTAATGGAATTCCTCGGTGTAGCGCATCTGCATGATCTCTAAGTACCGTTTGGTGTAGAAGATCTCCTCTTTTAACGGAACGATCATCTCGCTGGAGGAGGAGATATACCGGAAATAGTCACACAGGGCCTGGCACATCTGAATGATGTCCTCATTCATCTCTTCCTCGGCCATGACGCTGATATTTGTCAGGCTGTTGTAGAGAAAATGCGGATTGATCAGCGATTGTGTGGCCTGCAGCTTGGCTCTCGTCTCCTCGCTCTGGGATAAGAGCACTTCCTGGGAGGTGCTGCGGAGTTTCTCATACATGCTGCGGATGGATTCGCACAGCATGGAAAGTTCTGTGATATTGCTGTCCGCGGAAGTCAGATTCACCTTATTCTCGTCCAGCACCCGGTTGATGGTGATCTTGCCGGTGGCCGCCGTCAGCTTCCGAAGCGGTGCGGTCAGCCGTTCTGAGATGTAGAAACAGATCAGGAGGGTGAGTAAAATGGAGAAAATACCGATCAGGGCGAACATTACCCGGAAGGTGTTAAGAGGCTCGTAGATGGCCGCTTTCGGCTTCGTTAAGATCACGGTCCAGTTATAGTCCGGCGTGGTCCGGTATGTAAAGAGAAGGTTCTCGCCTGCGTCGGTTTTTAAAAGCCTGCCGGTATTTTCCGGAAGGCCTCTGTGCTCAATCAGCCCATAGTAATCGGGCACAGCTTTCGTATCATTGTAGGGGTAGACCAGCTCTTTTCTGGAATTGTAAATGTAGACGCGGCTGTCAGGGTTCTGGTTTTCCAGCTGGGTCGCCAGAGAGAAGATGGTATCGCAGTCCTGTATGACCTCGACGATGCCTTCCGGCTGTCCTCCGGTGTCGAGAAACAGACGCACCAGGGATATGAACTTCTGAGAATCTTTATTGCCGCCCCTTGCAGGTAAATCCTTCTGCACTTCCGGATTGCTGATATACATGTGGCCGTTTTGCGCCATGGTCTCCTCGTACCAGGGAAGTGACTCCAAGTCTACGGAAGAGAGCAGCAGCCAGTATCCGGCCACGGAACCGTCCATGGTGTAGATCCGGACATCGGAGGCAGACTGATAGGCGCCGATGATTGCGGTGACGATATCGTGGATGGCCAGCGCCTTCTCACGGGAGGCCGCCAGACGGCGCGGGTCCGTTCCATACCTCTGATAGGAGGCTGAGAACTCTTTGAAATTGGACTTTACCGCGTTGGAGTATACGATATTCATGGAAATGGTCGATATGTTGTTTAATTGGGTTTCCACAGAATTTTCCACAGAGGCGCACATGTTTTCTAAATCTTTTCTCGCCTCATCCAGGGCATTTTTCCTGTAATGTGTGTAGGTGAAAAAGAAGAAAATCCCCAGCAGAAGCAGGATGAACAGGCCATATATGACAAAAAGATACATCTTTTGGGAATAATGCTTTGTCGTCTTTTTGATAAGAACGCCACCTCCCTTCGTGAGTGCTATTATACAATGTAGTTCAAAAAAATGCAAATGGTAGTTCGGAATTGTCTATTTTGTAAAAATGACTCTTATGTTATGATGAATTTACGCTAAAGAAAACGTATTTTATCGATAAAATATAGACGCAAAAGACAAGTGTGGAAAAAGAGTGAGAATCAGTTGAGAAAAGGAGAACAGATATGAAAAAGATGATAAAGAGAGCATTAAGCCTTTCTATGGCGGCGGTCATGGCGGCGGCAGTGGTGACGGGCTGTGGATCAGACAGCAATACAGGTGCGGAAAAGGATGGGAAGAAGAGCGTAACCCTGACCTTCGGCAGCCACCAGAGCGGTCTTCCGACATCGGGAATCGTCCAGGATTTAGCAAAGGAATTCGAAGCTGAGACCGGAATCAAAATCGACTTCCAGATTTCCCCCGACGCCCAGTGGAGAGACTTAATCAAGGTGAAGCTGGATTCCGGGGAGGCGCCGGATATCATCTGTGTGGATACGCCCATCGGTCTGGCCTCCAGCATTCACATGGACCAGTACAGTGCTGAGCTGACCGGACAGGAGTGGGTGAGCCGCATGGAAGACAGCGCCCGTTCGGCTGTCTCCGTGGATGACAAGGTATACGGCATCACCTTCCCGGGAGCGAAGATGTATTTCTATCTGTATAATAAAGACATATTCAGCCAGCTTGGACTGGAGGCGCCTGCTACATACGAAGAATTCAGGACGGTATGCCAGACCATTCAGGATTCCGGAACGACACCGGTCTATGAAGCCACCACAAACGGCTGGCATCAGGTACTTCCCCTGTTTGAGACCGGCGGATTATGGCTGGCCGATGATCCTGAGGTCTACAACAAGTTAAATGCGAATGAAGTGGATTTAGACTCCATTCCCCACTTACTGAACATCATTACAGAATTAGATGAGTGTGCAAAAGCCGGATACTTCGGAGATGACTACTTAAGCAACGCATGGGAGAATGCAAAAGAGGCCATAGCCACGGAGCGGTGTGCCATGACCATTGCCGAGCTGGGATTCCGCGGTGAGATCGAAGCCGATTATCCGGACTTCAAGGCGACAGAGAAGCTGGGGGCGTTCGTTATGCCGTGGGATGACAACAAAGCAGTCGGCGTCAATCCCGCCAGCAATGCCTACTTTATCAACAAGGACAGCAAATACGTGGAAGAGGCAAAACAGTTCTTCGAGTTCCTGGCGAAACCGGAAAACCTTCAGAAGCGTCTCGACGGACAGCCGGAGCTGCAGAAGGACCCGGGCTGGGTAAAATAACGGCGGCGGAAAGGAGGTACGGTCATGAACAGAAACAAATTATATCCCTGGTACTTTGCCAGCGGCGCGGCGATTCTCTTTTTCCTGCTGTGCTTCCTTCCAGGTCTGCTGGGTATCGCATATTCGTTTACAGACTGGAACAATTTCAGCGATGAGATCAATTTTGTCGGCCTTACCAACTATAAAAAGATCTTTCAGGGCAATTCTGAGTACTTGAAATATATCGGCAACACCGTGCTGTTCACGCTTGTTACCACAGTCATGAAGACGGTTGTCGGCCTTGCGCTGGCCCTTCTTCTGACCCAGAAGTTTATCAAATGCAAGAATTTCCAGCGTATGATCATCTTTTCCCCACAGGTCATGTCGTATCTGGTGGTAGGCCTCGTGTTCCGGAGCATGCTCCATCCGACCACCGGCTTCTTAAACAATTTTCTGAGGGGAATCGGGCTTGACGGGCTGGCTAAAAACTGGCTGACCGATTTAAGTCTGGTGTTCCCGACGGTCATGACCGTGGATACCTGGAAGGGCATGGGCTACATCATGGTTGTCGTCATCGCCGGGCTGATGTCCATCTCGCCGGAGTACTACGAGGCGGCCAGCATCGACGGCGCCAATTTCTTCCAGAAGCTGTGGGATATCACGCTGCCCTTATTAAAGCCGGTTCTTGTCAATGTAACGGTTTTAAATGTTACATACGGCCTGCGCGTATTCGATATGATCTATTCCCTGACAAACGGAGGCCCGGGAAACGCTACAGGCGTAATCAACACAGCTGTTTACAAGGAATTCTCCAAGGGAGATTTAGCTATGGGCACCACGCTGTCCAGCGTCCTGTTTTTCTTTGTGCTGGCGCTGCTTTACTTTATCATCAAATCCATGGAAAATAAGGAGGTGGAAGCATGATGGGAAGAACCGGCAGAACTATCGGCAGTGTGGCCGGAAACCTGATCTCGATCGTAATCAGCCTGATCGTCATTATCCCGCTGGTGGTGCTGTTCTTAAATTCCTTTAAGACCTCAGCCGAGGCCAACCGGATGACGCTGTCACTCCCGACGAAATGGGTATTTGAAAACTATGCTACCGTCATCGAACAGGGCAAACTTGTGTCCTCCTTCTTCAACGGACTCCTCTATGCGGCCGGTAGCGTAATCATCGTAGTCGGACTGGTTGCGGCAGCAGCCTTCGTCATATCCAGAAACCAGAAGGGCGTCAACCGTTTTCTATATTACTTTATCATCTCCGGCATCGCCATGCCGATCAACAATGTAGCTTTGATGAAGGTCATGCAGGCGTTTCATCTGGTCAACACCAGAATCGGCATCATTCTCTTATATGCCGCGATCAACATACCGCTGAGCCTGTTTCTGGCCTACGGCTTTGTGGCGACGATTCCGCGTGAGATCGACGAGGCGGCGGTCATCGACGGATGCAAGCCGTGGCAGCTCTTCTTAAAGGTGATTGCGCCGCTGTTGAAACCGATTGTTTCCACGCTGTTTGTGCTGGATTTCATGGCAGTATGGAACGATTTTACCATGCCGCTGTATTACTTAAACAATTCCAGAAAATGGCCCATGACGCTTGCCGTCTATAACTTCTTCGGGGCCTTCCAGAATTCCTGGAACCTGGTGGCGGCGGATATCATGCTGACGCTGGCGCCCGTACTGCTGGTCTTTATTCTGGGGCAGAAATACATAGTGGGCGGTGTGTCGGCCGGATCTGTAAAAGGTTAAAACAGAGCCGTTAAAGACGGCTGAAAAAATAAGCCTGCAAGGAGGAAGAACGAATGACAATGCAGAAGATCTGGGATCTGATCCGGGAAATGACCCTGGAAGAGAAGATCGGGATGATTCATGGACAGGGGATTTTCCATACGAAAGGTGTGGAGCGCCTCGGAATTCCGCCGCTCTGGATGTCGGACGGCCCCATGGGGGTCAGAAAGGAACTGCAGGACGACAACTGGGCGCCTAAGGGGACGACGGACGATTACGTGTCCTACCTTCCCAGCAATACGGCCATCGCCTGCACCTGGAACCGGGAGCGGGCGGCAGACATGGGATGCGTGCTGGGGCAGGAGGCCAGGGGACGTGGAAAGGACGTGATCCTGGCTCCGGGAATCAATCTGATTCGTTCCCCACTCTGCGGCAGAAATTTTGAGTACATGAGTGAGGATCCCCATCTGATCTCGGAAATGGCAGTTCCGCTTATCCGGGGCATTGAGGAGCAGGATACGGCGGCCTGTGTGAAGCATTTTGCCTTAAACAATCAGGAGACACGCAGGCTCGATGTGGAGGCTGCCGTGGATGAGCGGGCGCTCAGAGAACTCTATCTCCCCGGCTTCGAGGCCGCGGTGAAAGAGGGAAAGACGAAGACGCTGATGGGAGCCTACAACCGGTTCCGCGGAGAACACTGCTGCCATAACCATTACCTGCTGCAGGACATTCTCCGCGGGGAATGGGGCTTTGACGGCGTGGTCATATCCGATTGGGGAGGCGTCCACGACACGATGCAGGCCGCCGAAAACGGACTGGATATCGAGATGTCGGTGACCAGTGATTTTGATCAGTACTGCATGGCGGATCCGCTGGCGGAAAGGGTCCGATCCGGAGATATCCCCGAGGCGCTGCTGGACGAGAAGGTTAAGAATATTCTGGTTCTCATGGACCGGCTCCATATGCTGGACGGCGTCAGAAAGAGAGGCTCCTATAACACGAGGGATCATCAGGAGGCAATCCTCAAATGTGCCGAAGAGGCGATTGTGCTGTTAAAGAATGAAGGCGGGATTCTTCCGCTGAAGCCAGTGAAACGCCTGGCGGTAATCGGGGAAAATGCAGGGAAGATGCATTCTGGCGGCGGCGGCAGCGCGGCGATCAAGGCGCTTTACGAGCTTACACCGCTTATGGGACTTAAGATGGAGCTGGGCGGAGCGGTCAGCGTAGAGTATGCTCCAGGCTACCAGAGCGACGGTGAAAAGTCGGTGGAACAGGAAAACTGGCAGGCGGAGAGCCTGGAGGAACGGGCCTATAAGGCGTCATATAAGGGAGACGGAAGCGATGCGGCGGAGAAACGCCGCAGAGAACTCATAAGGGAAGCCGCAGCCCTGGCAGAATCCTGTGAAAACGCCGTTTTGTTTATCGGGCTGAATCACGAGTTCGATCTGGAGGGATGCGACCGGACGGATATGAAGCTTCCTTACGGACAGGAGGAACTGATCTCCGCTGTCCTGGATGCCAATGAGAATACGGTCATCGCAGTCACAGCCGGTTCTCCGGTGGACATGGAGGTCTTTGCCGACCGGGCGAAGGCCATTGTATACAGCAGCTACAATGGAATGGAAGGCGGCCTGGCCATGGCAGAGGTCCTTCTCGGCAGGGTGAATCCTTCCGGCAGGCTTCCATTTACCATCCCGAAGCGGCTGGAGGACTGCCAGGCCCATTCCATCGGAGAGTTTCCGGGCGGTGATTCCGTTGCCTATCGGGAAAGCGTCTACGTTGGCTACCGGTATTACGAGACGGAGCGAAAAGCGGTCCGTTACTGCTTTGGCCACGGATTGTCCTATACGGAGTTTTCCTATGGGGATTTAAAGCTGGAGCGGCGGGAAGACGGCATCTATGGTACTGTGACGGTGAGAAACTGCGGCTCTGTGGCTGGAGCGGAGGTCGTGGAGATTTACGTCGGCGCAGCCGGAAAGACTGTCAAACGGCCGGCCAGGGAGCTTAAGGGATTTGTGAAAGTCCACCTTCAGCCGGGCGAGGAGCGCGCCGTGGATTTCCGGCTTCCATGGAAAGCATTTTCTTACTACAATGAGGAGAAAATGACGTTCGAAGTGCCGGAGGATGAGTATTCGGTCTGCGTGGGGCGGTCCGTTGGTGATGTGCGGCTTGTTCAGACCGTTGAAATTAAAGAAAACGATGCATTAGGAGGAAAAAGTCGATGAAATTCACAGAAGGATACTGGTGTACCAAAAAGGAAATCACTCCGCTTTACGCGGCAGAATTCGCGGACAGCCGGATACATGGGGATGAACTCATAGTCTATGCGCCGGGAAAGCATATTACGGGAAGAGGGGACTGCCTGAATCTGGGGATGCTCACCATTTGTCTCTCCAGTCCAATGGAAGATGTGATCAAGGTTTCCGTGAGGCATTTTGAGGGAACCGCTTACCGCGGCCCCTTCGCCGGGATTAAGGAGACCGCCCCTCATGTGACAATCGAGGAAACAGAGGAGGAAATCCGCTATCAGAGCGGCCGCACATCTGCGGTTATCGATAAGAGGCCGAACGGCTGGGGAATCCGTTTCCTCGATGGAGACCGGGAACTGACCAACACCGGATTCCGCAACATGGCTCATATGACTAACCGGGATACGGGAAAAACCTATATGGTGGAGCAGCTGGCTATCGATGTGGACGAATGCATCTATGGACTTGGTGAGCGGTACACCCCGTTTGTGAAGAACGGCCAGATGGTGGAAATGTGGAATGAGGATGGCGGAACGGCCAGCGAAATCACCTACAAGAATATTCCGTTTTATATTACCAACAAGGGGTATGGCGTGCTTTTGGATCATGAGGGGGATGCCGCCTATGAGATTGCCAGCGAAAAGGTGGAGCGCCTGCAGTTTTCCGTGGAAGGGGAACGGCTCGATTACTACGTGATTAACGGTTCCACCCCGAAGGGAACCATATCCAAATATACGGAGCTGACCGGCAAACCGGCGCTGCCTCCGGCCTGGTCCTTTGGCCTTTGGCTTACCACCTCCTTTACGACCAATTACGATGAGGAGACGACCTCCGGCTTTATCCAGGGCATGGCGGACCGGGATATACCGCTGCACGTGTTCCATTTTGACTGCTATTGGATGGAAGCGTATGAGTGGTGTAATTTTACGTGGGATCCCAGGACATTTCCGGATCCGGCCGGTATGCTGAAACGGTATCACGACCGGGGATTAAAGATCTGTGTGTGGATCAACCCGTATATCGGACAGAAATCTCCGCTGTTCCATGAGGGCATGGAGCATGGCTATTTAATCAGAAAGACGAACGGGGATGTATGGCAGACCGATATGTGGCAGGCCGGTATGGGACTGGTAGATTTCACCAATCCGGACGCGGCCGCATGGTATCAGGGAAAGTTAAAGACGCTGCTGGACATGGGCGTAGACTGCTTTAAGACGGATTTTGGTGAGAGAGTTCCAGTGAAGGATATCGCTTATTTTGACAATTCCGATCCGGTTAAGATGCACAATTACTATACGTTTCTCTATAATCAGACCGTATTCCAGCTTCTGGAACAGGAGAGAGGAACAGGGGAAGCCGTGCTGTTTGCCCGTTTTGCGACCGTGGGAGGACAGCAGTTCCCGGCTCACTGGGGCGGTGACTGTTCGGCGACCTATCCATCCATGGCGGAAACCATCCGGAGCGGCCTCTCTCTGGCCTGCGCGGGCTTCGGCTTCTGGAGCCATGATATCAGCGGTTTTGAAAATACGGCGCCGGCCGATATCTATAAAAGATGGTGCCAGTTTGGCCTTTTAAGCTCCCACAGCCGTCTCCATGGCTCTTCCTCCTACCGCGTGCCGTGGCTGTTTGATGACGAAGCCTGCGACGTGCTTCGGAAGTTTGTGAAGCTGAAATGTGCGCTGATGCCGTATCTCTACCGTCAGGCGGTAAAAGCCCATGAAGAGGGAATCCCGATGATGCGTCCGATGTTCGTGGAATTCCCGGAGGACCGGGCCTGCGAGCCGCTGGATAAGCAGTATATGCTGGGTGATTCTCTGCTGGTGGCCCCGGTATTTAAGGAATCCGGCGAGGTGGAATACTACTTACCGGAGGGAACCTGGGTGAACTTGCTTACCGGAAAGACCGTCGCGGGAGGCAGATGGCAGAAGGAGACACACGATTACTTCTCCCTGCCGCTCATGGTGCGCCCCGGCAGCATTGTGGCAGTCGGACGGGAGAGCAGCAGACCGGATTACGCGTATGCGGAGGGAGTCAGATTCCTTCTGTATCTCCCGGAGGATGGAATGACCGCGGAGACCGGCGTAACGGACTTAGAAGGCCACGTGGTGATGACCGCAGCGGCCAGCCGGGCAGATGGAACAATTACGCTTCGGGTGGAAAGAACCGCTGCGGCTGCTTCCGAAGGCGGTTCGGCAGACTTTTCAACAGACGTTTCAGCGGGCTTTACGTTTGAGGTCCTGGGAGACGAAAAAGTGGAAGTGGTGGTTGCATAATGCGTTTACTCTTTTCGGATTATCAACGTTCTTTCAGCCGGAACTGCTCGACCAGTCCGTTTAAAAGGATCGCCTGATCGGACAGCTCTTCACTGGCCGCGGCACACTCCTCGGCGGTTGCAGAGTTGCTCTGGATTACGGCGGTAATCTGATCGATTCCCATGGTGATCTGTGAGGTGGCCTCCGCCTGCTTTAAGGAGGCTTTGGAGATGAGGTCCACGGTCTCGGCTACCTCCACGGCACCGTTTACGGCTTCTATCATGGCGGCGGCTGTCTCGGAGGCAATCGCCGCGCCGTTTTTCACCGCCTTCATGGAGCTCTCGATGAGAGCGGAGGTGTTTTTGGAGGCGTCTGCCGTATCCCCGGCAAGGTTTCTGACCTCATTTGCAATGACAGTGAAGCCCTTTCCGGCAACACCGGCTCTGGCCGCTTCCACGGAGGCGTTGAGTGCCAGAATATTCGTCTGGAGCGCAATGGATTCAATGGTTTCAATGATGTTGCCGATCTCCCGGGAGCTGCTGCTGATTTCGTCCATGGCGGCGATCATGCGCTGCATCTGCTGATTGCTGGCGTACATCTGATTGCCGACCCTGCGGGCTTTCTCACTGGCCTGCTCCGCGTTGGAGGCATTGCCCCGGATCTGTCCGGAGATGTCTCCGACAAATGCAGCCAGCCCTTCGATGGAACCCGCCTGCTCGGAGGTGCCCTGAGAGAGGGACTGGGCGCCGGTGGCTACCTGTTCCGCACCGCTTGCAACCTGATCGGAGGCACGGTTGATCTGTCCGATAATTCCATTTAGGGACCCGGAAATACGTTCCAGTGCCTCTTTGATCTTCCTGAATTCACCGGCGTAGTCATAGGTCAGTTCAAACGCCAGGTCACCGTCTGCAATCTGGTTGAGCACGGCAGAGATTTCCTTAATATAATTCACATAATCCTTAAGCCGCGATACTGTCTTGTTAAAATTTACGGCCAGGGAGCCCAGTTCATCTTTCGAGTCATACGTGATCACTTCATTTAAATTGCCATCCGCGATTCGGGCGGCGGCGTTGTCGAGTTCGTTGACAGGGAAAAGGATGGCTTTCACTGTGGCAAGGGATAACAGAAATCCCGCGGCGATCAGGAGTACAATGATCGAGATCAGAAGCATCCACGCTCTGGAATAGAGAAGCGTGCTTTCGTGGCTTGCATTCTGGGCGTTTGTCTTGCTGTATTCGACCAGCTCCTCGAAAATCTCGGAGGCTTCGTCAAACAGCTTCTGGGAATCGGCCCGCGCGATCACCATGGCCTGTTCCATCTCACCGCTGCGGCTCAGTTCGACTACGGTGTTGTGTAGCTGCAGGTAATCGGCCCAGGCCAGTCTGGCGGAGGCGAGCAGCTGTTTTTCCTCATCACTGCTGCCGAGCTGATCGTATTCGGCGAATTTGGCGTCGATTTCAAGGAGAAGGTCTGCCATCTGTTCTTCCCGCAATGCCATGATTTCCGGCTCCCAGGCAATGATGTGTCCATATTCCCTGATGCGGAAATTGGAGGTGAGTGTGTCCAGTTCTTCTGCCGTGACAACGGAAGGCAGCCAGTCATCGTTGATAGCCGTGTTGCGCTCATTCATCCGGTGCATGAACACGAGGGAGACTACGCCGAGTGCGGTCAGGCCCAACAACAAAAAGGTTGTTTGCATAAGAAGTTTTGTTTTGATACGCAGATTTTTCATTTGTAACCCCTTTACCCCTTAAAATGTAATTTAATTTATATAAATATTATCAAAAGTTCCGATAATATAAGAATAGCATTAAATATAGAAAATACAACTATAATATAGAGTAAATTTAAAACAAAAAAATGAAAAGAAGTGAAAAAAAGTGCTTGACTATCGGACAAACATCGTGTATACTACATTTTGCTGTGTTAATGGGCTATCGCCAAATGGTAAGGCAACGGACTCTGACTCCGTCATTTCAAGGTTCGAATCCTTGTAGCCCAGTCTTGATAAAACCCGCAGGAAAGTTCCTGCGGGTTTTGCAGTATTTTGTGAGAATAGCGTCTTATAAATTGCAGAAACTTGAAAAGAAGCAGGAATCCATAAGGAACTGCTTCTTTTTCTGCAGTAGAATTGCTCCTTCTTCTGGACAAGACAGACAAAATGCTTTATAATGTTACTTAATTTTGATGAGAGGTGCAGTATGTACACATTTGGCAGCAGGATACGGTACAGTGAGACGGATGAATACGGTAAACTGACTCTTACAGGTATCATGAATTACTTACAGGACTGTTCGACGTTTCAGTCGGAAGACATCGGGCTGGGAATTTCCTATCTGACGGAACACCATCAGGCGTGGTGGCTTTCTTCCTGGCAGATCGTGATCGACCGGTACCCTGCGCTGGGAGAAGAAGTGGTCATCGGTACATGGCCCTATGACTTCAAGGGCTTTTACGGATACCGTAATTTTACTATCTGTGATCCGGCTGGGAATTACCTGGTGAGAGCCAATTCCGTATGGTTTCTGTTTGACACGGAGCTGGGTCGGCCTGTGAAGGTGAAGGAAGAGAATATCCGGGGATACGGCCGAGGCGACGAGAAGCGCCTGGAGATGGAGTACGCACCGCGAAAGATCACCGTTCCCGCTGAATATGAGGAAGCGGAGTGCGTTACGATCGCAAAACACCACATAGATACGAATCATCATGTGAACAACGCCCAGTATGTGGAGATAGCCAGGGAAGTGCTGCCGTCTGAAATCGAGGTGGGAGAACTCCGGGTGGAATATAAGAAAGCAGCCGTCTGCGGCGATGTGGTTTATCCGCATGTCAGCCGGACGGATGAAGGATACACGGTTTCTCTCTGTGACGAGCAGGGAGCCGCTTATGCAGTGATATGGCTGCGGGGAAAAACGAGAGAGGATGTAAGATGATAGAACTGGGAAAAGTGCAGACCCTGACGGTACAGAGGGTCAAGGAGTTCGGTGTATATGTGGGAGAGGGTGTGGCTTCAGAAGCTTCCGTGCTGCTTCCGAAGAAACAGGTTCCGGAAGGAGCGAAGCCGGGCGATGAAATCAGCGTATTTATTTATAAAGACTCGGAGGACCGTCTGATTGCAACCACGGGAATCCCGAAGCTTTCAGTGGGAGAGACCGCGATGCTTCCGGTAAAGGAAGTGGCCAAGATCGGAGCGTTTCTCGATATGGGACTGGAGAAGGATTTGCTTCTGCCGTTCCGGGAACAGACACATAAGGTACGCCAGGGAGAATCGGTTCTGGTGGCACTGTACGTGGATAAGAGCCAGAGACTGGCGGCCACCATGCGGGTTTACGCTTACATGAGCAGTGAATCGCCTTATAAGAAGGACGATCAGGTGACTGGAACGATCTACGAGATCAATGAGACTCTGGGGGCCTTTGTGGCAGTCGACAATAAGTACTATGGACTGATTCCGAAGAAGGAGCTTTTTGACGATTACCATGAGGGAGATACGGTTTCGGCCCGTGTTACCAAGGTGCGGGAAGACGGCAAGCTGGATTTAAGCCCGAGACAGAAGGCGTACTTACAGATGGATGACGATTCGGCGCGGGTGTTGGAAGTAATCGGAGACCAGTTCGGCGGAGTGCTTCCATTTACGGATAAAGCGGCGCCGGAAGTAATCAAGCGCGAGTTTCAGATGAGCAAGAACGCGTTTAAACGCGCGGTAGGCCATCTTTTAAAAGATGGAAAAGTAAAGATTACCGAGAAAACCATAGAGATATTGAAATAGAGTGGAAAGGAATAACAGGAGGATTGTTTTGGACTCGATAGACTATTATAATAAGTATGCGGCAAAGGTGTTCGAAGAGACAGTGGATCAGGATATGTCGGAGATAAGAACGGAGTTTCTAAATCTGCTGGAGGAAGGGGATACCATCCTTGACCTCGGATGCGGCTCCGGAAGGGACAGCCTGATTTTCTACGAACTGGGATACGATGTGACAGCCATGGACGCATCAGAGGAGATGTGTAAACTGGCGGAGATTCACACAGGGCTGGAAGTACTCAACATGACGTTTGAGGAGATGGATTTCGACAGCGTGTTTGACGGAATCTGGGCCTGCGCTTCCCTGCTTCACGTTCCGGAAAAGGAACTGTCTGCCATTCTTAAAAAGATAGCAAGGGCCTTGAAAGACAGCGGAATTCTTTATATGTCCTTTAAGCTGGGAGACTTTGAGGGCTTTCGGGGAGAGCGGTATTTCTGTGATTACACAGAGGATGCCATGGAGGAAGTACTGAAAGACAACGATCGGTTTGACGTGGTAAAGATCTGGGAAACCGAGGATGTCCGCTCTGGTCATTCTGACACACGGTGGCTGAATGTCCTGGTCAGAAAACAGTAAATCTTACGAAAATATTAACAAGACAGCGCGAAGAAATTCGGCGCTGTTTTGTCGTTTCCGCCCAAATCCGGCATGGAGATACCACAGGTTAGAGATATTAGACAGAAATGCCCAGCCGGATCTTTCTATATTTTGGCGTTTCAGTCATTTTTTTTATTGAATATACAAATTAGCCAAAAGGCAGATTTGGATTTTGGTTAAATGCCATATGGTAAAGATAAGGCCATTCATGTATGATAATGTCAGGAAATGAAAAGGACGGCAGCACAAGGGGCTGCGGGGTCCGAGGAAAAAACAAACACATATTTTTATTCAAAATTAGGAGGATTAAGCGATGGCTAGTTTATCATTGAAGAACATCACAAAGAAATATCCGAACGGATTCGAAGCTGTAAAGGATTTCAATCTGGAGATTGCAGACAGAGAGTTTGTCATTTTCGTAGGACCTTCCGGATGTGGTAAGTCCACAACCCTTCGTATGATCGCTGGTCTGGAAGATATTTCTTCCGGTGAACTTTACATCGATGGCAAATTAATGAACGACGTTGAGCCGAAGGACAGAGATATCGCAATGGTATTCCAGAACTACGCTCTGTATCCACATATGACCGTTTACGATAACATGGCATTCGGTCTGAAACTGAGAAAGACACCAAAGGACGAGATCGACAAGCTGGTTCATGAAGCAGCAAGAATCCTTGACCTTGAGCATTTATTAGACAGAAAGCCGAAGGCATTATCCGGTGGACAGAGACAGCGAGTTGCTATGGGACGTGCTATCGTACGTAATCCTAAAGTCTTCTTAATGGACGAACCGTTATCCAACCTGGATGCAAAGCTGAGAGGCCAGATGCGTATTGAGATCTCCAAATTACATCAGAGACTGCAGGCAACCATCATCTACGTTACACATGACCAGACAGAGGCTATGACACTTGGTACCAGAATCGTAGTTATGAAGGACGGCGTTGTTCAGCAGGTTGATTCTCCTCAGAACTTATACGACAAGCCAGGCAACAAATTCGTTGCCGGATTTATCGGAGCTCCTCAGATGAACTTAATCGAAGCAACCGTTGCAAAGAGCGGAAGCGACGTTACTCTTACATTCGGCGGACACACCATCGCACTTCCAGAAGGAAAAGCGAAGAAGTTAGAGGGCGCTGGATATATTGGCAAGACTGTTGTTTTAGGTATCCGTCCGGAAGATTTACATGACGAAGAAGCTTTCCTTGCATCTTCTCCGAACAGTATTATCGATGCAACCATCAGAGTTTACGAGCTCTTAGGTGCTGAAGTTTACTTATACTTCGATGTTGACGATGCAAACTTTACCGCAAGAGTGAATCCTCGTACAACAGCAAGACCTGGCGATACCGTGAAGCTTGCTCTTGACTTAACAAAGATCCATGTATTCGATAAGGACACAGAACTGGTAGTCTTAAACTAAATTTTATGAAAATTTAAGCAGGCGAGTGCTATACTCGCTTGCTTTTTTTTAGTTTTTGCTTTAATATAGAATAAGGGAAAATTTACGATAAGGAGAGTGTGCCATGATTTCGAATCAAATACTTCAAACGACAATTGAAGGATTAAAAGGAATTACGAGAATTGATTTATGCATTTGTGATACGGAAGGAAAGGTATTGGCAACAACATTTCCTGACGCAGAAGACTATGAGAGTTCTATCCTGGCATTTGTGGATTCTCCGGCTGACAGCCAGGTAATTCAGGGATACCAGTTTTTCAAGGTTTTTGATGAGCACCAGTTAGAATATATTCTTCTTGCCAAGGGAGGCAGTGACGACGTATATATGGTTGGCAAACTTGCCGCCTTCCAGATTCAGAGTCTTCTGGTTGCTTATAAGGAGCGTTTTGATAAGGATAACTTCATTAAGAATCTGCTTCTGGACAACCTGCTTCTGGTGGATATCTACAACCGCGCCAAGAAGCTTCATATTGAGACAAACATCAAGCGTGTCGTATTTATCATTGAGACACAGCACGAGAAGGATGTCAACGCATTAGAGACAGTCCGCAACTTATTTGCTGCCAAGACGAAGGATTTTGTTACTGCGGTAGATGAGAAGAACATCATCCTGGTCAAGGAAGTTCGGGACGGTGAGACGTATGAGGAACTGGAGAAGACGGCAAACACCATACTGGATATGCTGAACACAGAAGCCATGACCCAGGTTCATGTAGCCTTCGGTACGATCGTCGGAGAAATCAAGGAAGTATCCAGATCCTACAAGGAAGCCAAGATGGCGATGGATGTAGGCAAGATTTTCTACAGCAACAAGAATGTAGTCGCATACAGCAAACTGGGTATCGGACGACTGATCTATCAGCTTCCGCTTCCGTTATGCCGTATGTTCATCAAAGAAATCTTCGACGGCAAATCCCCTGACGAGTTCGACGAAGAGACACTCACCACGATCAACAAGTTCTTCGAGAACAGCTTAAACGTATCCGAGACATCGAGACAGTTATACATTCACAGAAATACGCTTGTATACAGGCTGGATAAGTTACAGAAGAGCACAGGGCTTGATTTGAGAGTATTTGAGGATGCAATTACGTTCAAGATAGCCCTAATGGTCGTCAAGTACATGAAGTACATGGAGAACCAGGACTATTAGTGAGGCATGAGCAGTGCGAAAAGAGACAGTAAGAAATCAGCGTTGTGCTGGCACAAAAGCGGATTTCTTGCTGGCTCTTTTCATAGGGCGAAGCCCGGAAACCGAGACAGCGTGCCCCGCTTCATCGGGTATGAAGCGAAGCGGAATCGAGGTTTGCACTGCGGGGGAGTGAGTCGCGACAAAGGAAATTAAAAGACTTCAGAGGATAAAGATGATCGAACTGTGGAATGTAAATAAAACATACGAAACCGGAAACAAGGCTCTGCGTAACATCAACATCACAGTTGAGGACGGGGAGTTCGTTTTCATCATCGGCCGGAGCGGCTCTGGAAAATCTACGCTTTTAAAGCTTCTTTTAAAAGAGGTGGAACCGACGTCCGGCAAAATTATTGTTAACGATATGAACCTAGGGAAGATGCCCAGGCGCTACATTCCAAAATACCGCAGGAGGCTGGGCATGATATTCCAGGACTTCCGGCTGTTAAAGGACCGCAATGTCTATGAGAATGTGGCATTTGCGCAGCGTGTCATCGGCGCTTCCGCAAGGAGCATCAGAGAATCGGTTCCAACCATGCTGACCATGGTGGGACTCTCATCGAAATACAAATTTTATCCGCAGCAGCTGTCAGGAGGCGAACAGCAGCGAGTTGCGATTGCAAGGGCACTGATTAACCGCCCGGAGATACTTTTAGCCGACGAGCCTACGGGCAATTTAGATGGCCACAACTCTATGGAGATCATGAAGCTGTTAGATGAGATCAACAAAAGAGGGACCACGGTAATCGTAGTTACCCACAGCCATGAAATCGTAGACCGCATGAAGAGGCGGGTTATCACCATGGATCGCGGAACCATCGTAAGCGACGAGAAAAAGGGCGGATATACACATGAGGATTAGTACATTTTGGTATTGCCTGAAACAGGGCGTAAATAATATATGCAGAAATATTCTGTTTTCGCTTGCTTCGATCGCGACGATTTCTGCGTGTATTTTTTTGTTTTGCCTGTTCTTTTCCATCGTAGTCAATGTGCAGTATGTGGTTAAGAATACGGAAAGCACGGTGGGAATCACCGTATTTTTTAATGAAGGTACAACGGATGAGACAATTGCCCAGTTCGGCGAGACTTTGAAAGCGAGACCGGAAGTAAAAGAGATCAAGTTCAAGTCGGCCGAGGAAGCATGGGAAGAGATAAAAGGTGATTATTTCGGAGAGGATAAGATGGATTTGGCGGAAGGCTTCCGTGACGACAATCCGCTTGCCAACTCTGCTTCTTACGATATTTTCCTGAATGATCTGGAAAATCAGGAGGAATTTGTTGCCTGGCTGAAGAGTCAGGACATTATCAGAAGGGTGAACTATTCCAGCACCGCGGCGGAAGGAATTACCAGCATCAATAAGGTAATTGGTGTTCTGTCCGTGATGATTATCGGTGTTCTCCTGGCGGTTGCCATTTTCCTGATCAGCAATACGATCTCGGTTGCGGCTGCATTCCGGAAGCATGAGAACGAAATTATGAAATTAATCGGAGCCACGAACTATATGATTCGTGCGCCGTTTGTAGTAGAAGGGGTGCTTTTGGGAATCTTCGGAGCTTTGATTCCCCTCGTCGCCATCTATTATCTTTACCGGAACGCGGTGGGATATGTGGTGGAGAAGTTCAGCATCCTGTCCGGCCTGTTCCAGTTTCTGCCGGTTGAGCAGATATTCCCGTATATGGCGGGAACCGCGCTGGCGCTGGGCGTCGGAATCGGATTTTTTGTAAGTTTCTTTACAATTCGTAAACATTTAAAGGTATAAGGGGAACTGCATATGAAATACAGAAAACGGATAGAGGCGGCCGTCATGACCGCAGTCCTTACCGTATCCTGTATATTTCCTTCCTATGGTACAAAGACTGATGTAGATGCGGCCAGAGAGAGCAAGTCAAATCTGGAAAACGAAAAGAAAGAAATAGAGAAGACGATTGAAAAACTGGAAGTGTTGAAATCTGACACCGCATCTTATGTAAATCAATTGGATGCGGAACTGAATTCCTTAAACAAGCAGGTGACCGCCCTTAATTCCCGCGTTGCGGCAAAGGAAGCGGAGATCGAGGAGGCGGAGGCAGAGCTGGCCGCCTCGAAGGAAGACGAGAGACGTCAGTATGAAAGCATGAAGCTTAGAATCCAATATATGTATGAAAAGGGTGAGACCAGTTATTTAGACTTGTTGTTTAAGTCGGCCGATCTCACCCAGCTTTTTAATCGTGCGGAATATATCAGTCAGATTGCGGCATATGATAGAAAAATGCTGGATCAGTATGAAGCGGCCAGTGAAGAGGTGGCTGCCAGAGAGGCGGACCTAAAGGCAGAACACGAGGAGCTGGTAACGCTTAAGACTAATACGGAAGAAAAGCAGAAGGACGCTGAGCGTCTGATGAATGAAAAGACAGCGGAACTGAAATCCTATAACAGTAAGATCGCAGCCAGCGAGGGAAATCTCTCTGATTTAGAAAAAGACATCGCTGCGCAGGAAGATAAAATTAAGGCTATTGAGGCTGAACTCAAACGAAAAGAAGAGGAAGCGAAGAAGGCCGCATTAGAGGCAGGGAAGAAGTATAATACCGTTAGTATTGGGAATATTAACTTCATATGGCCATGTCCGGCCAGCAGCAGGATCACCTCCTCGTTTGGAGACCGGGAATCTCCGACGGAAGGCGCCTCGTCCAGCCATCAGGGCATTGATATCGGCGCATCCACGGGCAGCAGCATTCTGGCGGCGGCTTCAGGTACCGTAACCATATCTACATACAGTTATTCTGCCGGCAACTATATCATGATCAATCATGGAGGAGGTGTCTCCACCGTTTACATGCACTGTTCGGAACTTCTCGTTTCTGCAGGGCAGGAGGTGACACAGGGGCAGGTAATTGCTAAGGTGGGCTCAACAGGTTATTCTACCGGCCCCCACCTTCATTTTGGCATCCGGGTGAATGGAAGTTACGTTAATCCCATAAACTATGTAAGTCCATAACCCGAAAGACAAGGAGAATAACATTGGAAAACAAAAATAAATTTTGGAAAGGCGCCCTGGTCGGCGCACTTCTGACAGCATTTGCAGGACTGATCATCGTGGGCATGTCCCTCGGAATATTTCTGATTGGGAGAACCGCGATCGACGGGCCACAGCAGGCGGCCGAATCAAATCAGGCGGAAAACCAGGACGGTTCGCTGGATTTAAACCGGATTACGAAGAAGATTACTACGCTTCAACAGATTATAGATAAATATTATCTCTTCGATGAAGATACCACGAAGGTGGAAGACTGGATCTACAAGGGCATGATGTACGGCTTAAACGATCCGTATACGACGTATTACACCGCTGAGGAATACCAGAAGTTAAGCGAGGATACGGAAGGCGAGTATCATGGAATCGGTGTCATGATCAGCCAGAACAGAAGCACCGGAATTATTACAGTGATCAAGGTATTTAAGGATACTCCGGCGGCGGAAGCAGGCATGAGGCCGGGCGATGTTCTCTATAAGGTAGGCGACATGGAAGTTACCGGAATGGATATGGATATTCTGGTAAAGGATTATATCAAGGGAAAAGACGGCTCCGAAGTGGCTCTCACTGTCTTCCGGCAGGATGAGGGGGAATACGTCGATTTGAAGATGGAACGCCGCAATGTCACGGTACAGACGGTGGAATACCAGATGCTGGAAGACCATGTGGGGTATATTGCGGTGAGCCAGTTCGATGTAGTGACAGCCGATCAGTTTAAGGCCGCGGTCGATGATCTGGAGAAACAGGGCATGAAGAAGCTCCTGGTTGATTTAAGGAACAACCCGGGCGGCGTTTTGGATACTGTGGTGGGTATGCTGGATTATATCCTTCCGGATGATTTGATTATCGAGGGTGATAAGAATCTGGTGCGTACCAACACGGAAGCGACGCTGCTTGTGTATATGGCCGATAAGAATGGCAAGGGAGGGCAGGAATACGCCTCCGACGGTCATTCTCTCGATATTCCGATGGCTGTTCTGGTCAATGGAGAGTCTGCCAGCGCCTCCGAGGTATTTACGGGAGCCATGAAGGATTACGGCAGGGCGACAGTTGTGGGAACAAAGACATTTGGCAAGGGGATCGTGCAGAATCTGATTCCTCTGGACAATGGAACTGCCATCAAGATGACTACGGCTCACTACTATACACCGTCAGGCTTCGATTTACACGGTAAGGGAATCGAACCGGACGTGGAAGTGGAGCTGAAAGAAGAGTTAAAGAATCAGATTACGGTGGATGTGAAGGAAGATAACCAGATTCAGGCGGCCCTGAAGGCGCTGGATAAATAACTGGTTCCGAAATATGGGAAGGCAAAAAAGGATTAGAATCGAAGGCATGAAAGCCCCGGATTCTGATCCTTTTTTCTTCGTCTTCTTATATTAAGTAGCGGAACAGCTGGAAGAGACGGGAGGTAACGGCAAAGATCCATTTCTTTTTCGCAGGGACCGGTATCACCGGAACGTCCGGGTCAGGGACATAGGAGCCGTCTGCCCGCACCACCAGGGAATCGGCTTCCAGATTGTCGATGCAGGCCTTAAGCTGTTGGTTGAACGCTTCTCCGTCGATGACCAGCATGGTCTCCGTATCCACATAGGTGCTTCTCATATCCAGGTTATAGGACCCCACGATAGAGAGACGGTCGTCCACCAGGATCGATTTTCCGTGGGAAGAGTGATCTCCGAAATATTCACGGAGTGAAACTCCTGTATCCAGTATTTTTCCGCGGTTTCTCGTGTAATCGGAGGAGGCCATAAAATTGTCGCCTACGGAAGTCGCGTTTAAAAGCATGGTGACCTCCGGTACGGAATCGGTGATTTCCTTCATTCCTTTATACATGTCTTTGCTGAAGACAGCGTATGGAGTGTGGATATAAGCCTGTTTCTCCGCATGCGCCATCAGGTACTGGACCTGATACCAGACCCAGGGCTCCTTGGCAAGAATGTGGGTGGGATTGGAGATCAGGGTGGCCTTGTTGATTGCCACGGTCTCCGGTCCGTAGTCGTGACCGGCCAGAACCAGCTCCGGCATGGCTTCTTTCAGGGTTTGGTAATACTCGGCCAGCTCCGCCCTTGCAGCAGGCAGTTTCTTCTTCATGGATGCGGAGGGGGCGTTAAACACAGTTTTGCAGTACCCGGACTGCCACATCGCTTCGAAATATTCGTATGCTTCCGACAGAACGCTGGAGGACCATGCCTCCTCCTGGCCATGCTTCGTGTTATAGATCATCACGTCACGGTCATAGCTTAGATTGCGCAGATTATACTCTCCAAGGAAGTAATCAAAGATGTTGCGGCCGCCCAGCAGCAGGAGCTTATCGTCAATGAGCAGATATTTGTCATGCATGCGCCCGTTGATGGTCCACGGCTTCAGCGGGTTGGGAATATTATAAAATTTTATCTCAATGTTCGGATTGGTCCCTGCCGCGTAGAAGATCGGGTTTCCCTGCATATGAAGGGTTCCGTACAATCCGTCTACCAGAATCTGGACCTTTACGCCACGGTCCGCAGCCTCCAGCAGGGAAGAGAAGATATCCCGGCAGCTGGAGCCGTCCCGGATATCGAAGGTGGAGAGCACGATGCGTTTCTCCGCCTGATGGATCATTAAAACTCGGCTTTCCAGGGCATCCATGCTGGTCTCTACGACGCGGGCCCTGTCAACACTTTCTGTCTCCGAATAAAAAGAGGCTGGTTCAAAGTTATTTTTAAATTCTTCTCCCGTTTTCTTTGTATGTACGAAGGGAAGCAGGGCCCCTGCCGCCAGGTAAAGCAGATAGAGCAGCAGAGCCCATCTCAGGATGACGAAAATACGCCGTTTCATATCATATCAATCCTTTTTTACAGGTAAAGGACACTAATACTGCAATCCGTAGTGTCCTTATATGTAATTATTTAATTTTGCAGTTTTGAAGGGCTGCGACGAAGGCGTGACAGGCGTCTTCTCTCGTGGCCCAGGAAGTGACGAGACGGATCGCACTGGATCCGTTGGTGCCGCGTTCCTGAATGGAAAAGAGAAAATCCGCGCTTAAGGCTTCGATGACCGCATCCGGAAGGATGGGGAACAGCTGGTTTGTCATGGATTCCGAGAGAAAGGAGTAACCGCACTGTTCAATCCCTTTTCTCAAGATGGCCGCCATATCGTTGGAATGTGCCGCCATATCGTAGAATAAATGGTTCTGGAACAGCTCTTCGAACTGGATTCCCAGAAGCCATCCTTTCGCCATCATGGCGCCGCGCTGTTTGATCATGAAGCGGTAATCCGGCTTTAATTCGTCTCTGCAGATGATGAGCGCCTCACCGAACAGTGCGCCGGCCTTGGTGCCGCCTATGTAAAATACATCCACCAGCTCCGCAATATCGCGTAGGGTCAGATCATTGACCGGGCTGGTCAGTGCCGCTCCCATGCGGGCTCCATCCAGGAAAAGATAGAGATCATTCTGGCGGCAGATATGGTGCAGGGCCTCTAAATCGGCTTTTGAATACTGGGTTCCGATCTCCGTGGAGTTGGAGATATAGACCATCTTAGGCTGAACCATGTGCTCATCGGTATGCGCATCCAGCGCCTTTAAAACGTCTGCCGGGGTTAATTTGCCATCCTTAGACGGCATGGCCAGAACTTTATGGCCGGTAGCCTCGATGGCTCCTGTTTCGTGGACATTGATATGGCCCTTGTCTGTGGCGATAACAGCCTGCCACGGGCGAAGCGCGGCGGCGATGGTAATTAAGTTCGTCTGGGTTCCGCCGGTAATAAAATGGACATCCGCATCGTTTCGTCCAATCTCTTCTTTTATTAAGCGGCGCGCATTTTCGCAGTGAATATCGAGTCCGTATCCGCCGTTCTGTGCTAAGTTGCAGTTCATCATCGCTTCCAGGATCTTTGGATGAGCGCCTTCACTGTAATCGTTGTTAAAACTGTACATAAACAGTCCTCCCTGTATCTGATAGTCTGAGACTAATCATATACCAAATGAGGGGGAATTGCAAGGTGGGAGAGGAAAAGTGGAGGGGGGCTGAGAAGGTGGACGCGATCGTAGCGTTTGTGGAAGGAAGTATGGGGCTTGAGAACTCCTTAACTGCCGAACCGGCATCAGGGCAGCACCGCATCCATCAAATTATTCACAAATTGAGTACATATTATGTTGAATTTTTCTGCTCTCCATATTATTATTTTAGTAAGGTACATGATAAATGAGACAAGACAAAATGATAGTGGCAGTCATAGTCTGGAAACGTTAGAAGGATAAATGGCGGCCCAACAGGCGCTATTGTACGTTTTATACATGAAAGATAAGGAGTTTATTAGAGACATGAGAAAAGAATACATTAATATGAATGTATTCGATGCACTGCAGAAGAGATTTGCGTTTTTATTTCAGGAATTTAAAAATATTTATATCTCATTCAGCGGCGGCAAGGATAGTGGTGTTCTTTTGAATTTGCTGCTGGATTACCGGAATAAGTATGCTTCAGATCGGGTGATTGGCGTATTTCATCAGGATTTTGAGGCGCAGTATACCGTGACTACGGACTATATTACCCGCACTTTTAAGCGACTGGAAAACGAATCTGGCATAGACCTTTATTGGGTCTGCCTTCCTATGGCTACCAGGACAGCACTGAGTAGTTATGAGATGTATTGGTATCCCTGGGATGAAACCAAACAGGATATATGGGTGCGTCCGATACCGGAGTATCCCTATGTCATTAATTTGGCGAAGCCTTTTACCCACTATCGTTACCGAATGCATCAGGAAGATTTGGCAAAGCAGTTTGGCCGGTTTTACAAGGAGGAGCATGGGAATGGCAGTACGGTCTGCCTGCTTGGTCTGCGGGCGGATGAATCTTTGCAGCGGTACAGCGGTTTTGTCAATAAGAAATACGGATATCAAAACGAGTGCTGGATTTCCAGGCAGTTCAAAGACGTATGGTGTGCTTCACCTTTATATGACTGGTCAAATTCTGACGTATGGTGCGCTAATTATCGCTTCAATTATGATTACAATAATTTATATGATCTGTATTATAAGGCAGGATTAAAAATAGACCAAATGCGGGTAGCATCGCCTTTTAACGACTACTCCAAAGATGCTTTGAATCTATACCGCGTCATCGATCCGGAAATATGGGCGAAACTGGTGGGGCGGGTGCGCGGAGCAAATTTTGGTGCGATTTATGGAAAGACAAAAGCGATGGGGTACCGCAGTATTACGTTACCGGAAGATCATACATGGAAATCTTATACTCATTTTCTGCTGGATACATTGCCTGCCCGACTGCGGAATAATTATGTGAAAAAGTTTAATACTTCCATCCATTTCTGGCATGAGACCGGAGGTGGATTACCGGAGGAAACAATCCTTGAGCTTCTGGAAAAGGGATACCACATTCGGAGAAATGGTATCTCTAACTATACAATTAACAAAAATTCCCGTATTATTTTTCTTGGACCGATTCCCGATCATACCGATGATATCAAAAGCACGAAAGATATACCAAGCTGGAAACGAAAGTGTTACTGTATTTTGAAAAATGACCATACCTGTCGATTTATGGGATTTGGGCTTACGAGGCAGGAACAAAAACGTGTGGATATTATTAAATACAAGTACGGAGGGATGATAAATGGTAAATAAGGAATTCAGAAGCCCAGTATACAGCATCATTGCGGTACCATTTGAAAAGATTGTACCCAATACCTATAACCCGAACAACGTGGCTCCGCCGGAAATGCAGCTGCTGTACAACAGCATCAGGTTGGACGGTTATACTATGCCGATCGTCTGTTATTATGTAAAAAGCAATGATAAATATGTGATTGTAGATGGTTTTCATCGTTGGCGGGTAATGCGGGATTACCCGGATATTTATGAGCGTGAGAAGGGGATGATGCCGGTTTCGATAATCGACAAACCGCTGTCCGATCGTATGGCCAGCACCATCCGTCATAACCGCGCCCGTGGAACACATGATGTGGACTTAATGAGTAATATCATTAAGGAGCTGCACGAGTTAGGACGTTCCGATGCATGGATTTCCAAACACCTGGGGATGGACCGGGATGAGATTTTGAGGCTCAAACAGATTACTGGCCTGGCTGCCCTGTTCCGCGATGTGAAGTTTGGACAGGCATGGCGGCCCGTGGAGGATTCGGTTCCAGGTGAAGAGCCCTCTGGCAGTGGGAAAACAGATACAGATTACCAGTGAATAGAATGATAGCATTGGCAAAAAACTGGATATGAGTTTTAACCATTCAAACTCCACAGACGGTTTTGAATTAATTTTCAGGCCGTCTTTTTATTTTTCTCTTACATGAGATTTAAATGGTATTTATGTCTATCTTAGGAAATAATTAATTATTTATCCAATATATATAAACACATTGGTGCCACAAATTCGATATAATATATATGATTTAAACTGAAAGGAGTGTCATGCTTTGCTTGAAAAAATACTTATTGTTGATGATGAGAAGGAAATTGCGGATCTGATTGAAGTATATCTTCAAAATGAAAATATGGATGTATATAAGTTTTATTCAGGGGAGGAAGCCCTTGTCTGTATTGGGAGTACGGACTTTGACCTGGCTATATTGGACATCATGCTTCCGGATATCAGTGGGCTTTCGATATGTCAGTCTATACGAAGTAAGGAGTACACATATCCGGTTATCATGCTTACTGCAAAGGATGGAGAGACGGACAAAATTACCGGGCTTACGCTTGGTGCAGATGATTATATTACAAAACCGTTTCTGCCTCTTGAGCTTGTAGCAAGGGTAAAGGCTCAGCTTCGCCGTTACAAGAAATACAATGTGGGCACAGCGGTTCCGGCAGCGAATGAAATCTTTAAGTATGCCGGATTGACGATGAACATTAAGACGTATGAATGTCGGCTTAACGGAGAGACGCTGTCATTGACTCCTACAGAATTTTCCATACTAAGGATTCTTTTAGAGCGAAAATGTAGTGTTGTCAGTGCCGAAGAATTATTTCATGAAATCTGGCAGGAAGAATACTATACCAAGAGTAACAATACGATTACTGTACATATCCGCCATCTTCGTGAGAAGATGAAGGATACCGGGGAAAATCCCAGATATATAAAAACGGTATGGGGGGTTGGCTATAAAATTGGTGAAATTTAAAAAAGCAGAGTACAACTATTCAAAGCTCGGCCGTATTACGTTTATCCGAGGATTATGGATTACAGTGGGAGCAGCAGCAGCAGTCTTTGCACTGCGGATGCTGACACGCGGACACCTGGCAGATGCGATTGTTGAGTGGATTGCACGCATTCTTTCAATCAGTGAGAATGAAGCTGATCTGATATATTTCCAGATGGTGACTGCTAATATGCAGTTTATTCTTGCGTTGGTCATAATCATATTTGTTTTTTTGTTGTTCCATATGCTGTTGGATACATATAAGAGATATTTTGATGAGGTAGTAACAGGGATTGACAAGCTTATGGAAGAAAGGGCAGCCATTTCCCTGTCTCCGGAATTGGAGAGTGTGGAGCAAAAACTGTCTGATGTAAAGCGGACGCTTGCAGAACGGGCGGATAAGGCCAAGAGGGCAGAGCAGCAGAAGAATGATCTTGTGGTATATCTTGCTCATGATATTAAGACCCCACTGACTTCTGTAATCGGATATCTCAGCCTTTTGGATGAAACACCGGATATGCCCGATGAGGAGAAAGCAAAATATATCCACACTGCATGGGAAAAGGCGAACCGGCTCAGGACTCTGGTTAATGAGTTTTTTGAGATTACCCGCAGTCACTCAGAAGCTCTTCCGCTTCAAAAGACAAAGGTTGATCTTTACTATATGATTGCACAGATTTCAGATGAATTGTATCCGCAGTTAAATGCATGTGGGAAAATCATAGAGAATCATGTAGATGAGGACATATCTGTATATGGAGATTCTGATAAGCTGGCCAGAGTATTTAATAATATCCTGAAAAATGCCATTTCTTATAGTGAGGAAATCAGCGTTATCAAAGTATCAGCCAGAGAACTTTCAGAATGGACTGTGATTCAATTTGAAAATGACGGGGAAATTCCGGAGGATAAGCTCAATGTGATTTTTGATAAATTCTGCCGTTTAAGCAATGCGAGATTAAGTGAAACTGGAGGCTCCGGCCTCGGACTTGCTATTGCAAAAAATATTATTGTGATGCATGGCGGACAGATAAAGGCTGAAAGCAGTAATGGTCACACTGCTTTCATCATTGAAATCCCATCAGCTTCATCTAAAATCTCAGTCACAGCATCTTAGAGATTTCCTGATGAAAAGCGCATTGTGTGAAAAGCCCGGCAAATAATAAGATGTTATAATGTGAACATCAAATATAGGAGGTACAACAATGTACGCATGGGAAGCAATCGAACAATCCTTGACTTTTATCGAGGAACACTTAACAGAAGATATTTATACGGAAGATCTGGCCAATATCGTGGGCCTGTCCCCTTTCTACTTTCAGCGTTTGTTCAAGCGGCTGGTAAATAAACCGGTTCAGGAATATGTGAAACTCCGCCGCCTGGCAAAGGTGATTGAAAATCTGGGTAATACCGAACAGAGAATACTTGACACTGCCCTTAACTATGGCTTTACAAGCCATGCGAATTTTACGCGGGCCTTCAAGGAGACGTATGGAATCACACCTGAAGAGTACAGGAGGGATTTACCAATGCTTAACACATTTGACAAGCCGGAAGTTTCCATGAATTATGTCTTAGTAGACGAAGGGATTCCGTTGGTGGTAGGAAATATCGTCTTGGAAATCCAGAGAAAAACGTTGGCGGAACCGGAAATTTATCTCGGCTTGGAAACGGAAGTTTGTATTTCTGAACAAATTCCGGTTGGTGAAAGCACAGGTGTGGACGTGCCGGGACAGCTTTGGAAACGCTATCATATGGAGAAGGCGTCAATCGCAGCAGATTTCGATACAAACGTAGAAATGGGGATGTCCCATACGGAAGATACGAATCAAGGCTTTTTTACGTATTTTGCAGGTGGTCTTGTTCAAAATATCCCGTATAATCAGCAGGAGGACTTTGTAAGCAGAAAACTCCCGGCAGGAGAATACATCGTTTGCAGAATCGAAGCAGAAAATTTTGAGGATTTGGTAACGGATGCCTTGAATCAGTGCGGAAAATACCTTTTCGGTACATGGCTGCCGCATCACAACTTAACAACGGAGCCTTTCTCAGCAGAAAAGTATTATCGTGACTTAAAAGATATGGCTTGTATGGAAATTTGGGTCAAGCCCTTACCGTTGGAAAATAAAAGATAGGAGGATATTGGGATGGATTGGAATATGCTTTATACAAACGGCCATGCTCCATCTCTGAGGCAAATAGCAGAGTATATTGACAATCCGTTATGGGCAGAGTTTGACAGCCGTATCCGGTCCACTTACCGGATTGAGCCTTACATGGATCACAGCCGCTGTTCCATGCAGCCAGGCTGGAATATTAAATACAAGAAGAGTGGGAAATCTCTTTGTACCTGTTATCCAATGCAAGGTTATTTTATCGCTCTTGTGGTTATAGGAAGCAGTGAACTTACAGAGGCAGGGTTATTAATGCCGTTATTCTCTGACTATGTGCAGACAGTATTCAGAGATGCAAAAACTGGTAACGGACAGAAATGGCTGATGTTAGAAGTACGGGATAAGGAGATTATGGATAATGTTTTTGAACTGATAAATCTTAGAAAGAAGAGTTAAATAAATAATATTCAAATGAGCGGAGCGGCTTTTTGGCGGCTCCGCTGACTTTTGTCTGAATTGATACTTCAGAGTGATAGCAACTGGTTGGTTTCAATATCCCTGTCACAGCGCCTTAGGAATGTCTTAATCATTCATTTATTATTTCATAGAAAATCAATTATCTCAAATTAAAAAACTGCCTGTTCATCAATGGTATGCTTAAACTGCCTGATAGAACAGGCAATATTTATATGAAAGGAGGTAATTTTAGAGTATGGAGGTGGCTATGAGAAAGAAGATAAGACGGATTATTACAATTCTGGGAACAGCAGCAATGATTTTTACCGTAACAGCCTGTGGGAACCGCATGGATACTATGCAGCCTGCTGCTTCCTATGTTGCAGACTTTTTTGATATTCCAGACACCGTGACAGGAATCGAAAGACTTCTGCTCAAAGATGATATGGCCTATATGTGCTGCCTGGAGGAGGATGGTTCGTCCTATTTAGCAGCAATGGACATTGATGACGGCAAGTTTTTGAAACAGGATCTGGATGTGGATGCTTCTGTCTCGCTTCTGGATTTTGGCTTTGCCCCGGATAACAGTATCTGGGCGGTTTGCCTGGAGAAGGCAGGCGGTTATAGTTTGAGGAAATTTGACAACAGTGGTTCACAGGTCCAATCGGTTGACCTGGCAGGTGTGATGGACACCCCGGTCATATCGGCAGTTGGAAGAGATTTAAACCTTAGCATTGATATAGAGGGGAATATCTGTGTGGCTGCAAAAGGTGGAAATACGTTGGTCTATCTATTCGACAATAACGGCCGTTTCTTATTTTCTCTTGATTATGACGGTAATCTTATGACAACCACAACGACTGCCGGAGGACAGATTGGTATTTGTGCGACTTCGTCAGACCGTATGAACTATGACCTGCTGACAGTGGACATGGAGAGGCAGGAGTGGAGTAAAGATAAAATCTATCTGGGAGCAACAACAGGACTGTATGGAGGCGTGAACAAAGATTTCTATCGGTTTGATTCTTCCGTTTTGTATGGGTATGCTGCTGGCGCACAGGAGGGCATCCCTGTCCTTAACTGGTCGGATATGGGACTTGGCACATCAGAAGTTCATCTTGGAGAATGCACGGATGGGCGTTTTGTGGTCCTGGCAGCCTCATCCAATCAGACTGAGGTACTGTCATATGAAATGGCGGTGCTAACCAAGGGTGTGGATGAGAGAGAACTTTTGAGTATGGTGAGCCTGACGGCGACTCCTGGCCTTGTACAGGCCGTATCCGATTTTAACAAAACAAACGACAGGTATAAGGTTGAGCTGACAGAGTATTTTCCGTACGCACAAAATGTTTCCAACGAGGAATGGGATAATGCCATTTTGAATCTTAATACGCGGATCATCTCTGGTGATATGCCGGATATCCTGGATATGAGTAATTTGTCTGTACAGATTTATCAAAGCAAGGGGCTCCTGGAAGACCTTTATCCATATATGGAAAATGATCCGGAAATCCGGACAGAGGATTATTTTGAAAATGTCTTTGAAGCTATCAGCCTGGATGGAAAGTTACCTTATCTTACAGACGGAGCAGCCATATCCACTATGCTGGCTGGCGCGGATGTTGTGGATGGAAACAATGGCTGGACCATTCAGGATCTGGAAAAGGTCCTTGATACTTACGGAGCCAATTCCATAAACAATCTGTCTGGTGCTTCCTTCCTGAAAATCATGCTTCAGACAGATGGAAGTTTTATTGACTGGAACCTGGGCAAGTGCTCTTTTGATTCACCTGAATTTGTAAAAATGCTGGAATTTGCCGGTAAAATACAGGAAAGCAGCCAGAACGGCTTTGGAGGAACGGAGATGAGTGATTCCTATGCAGCAGCCTATGAAACAGTGCTGAGCGTTTATCACATCACCAAGTACAGAAATTACTACAACGGGAACCTGAAGTTTCTTGGACTTCCCGGAGACGGCGGTGAATACCATGCAATTAAACCTGAAGTGAAGGTTGGAATCTCCTCGTCCAGCACCCGGAAGGAAGGGGCATGGGAATTCGTCAGAACACTATTGACAGAGGACCACCAGATGTCCTGTATGATGCTTCCGGTTCATCGGAAGGCATTTGATAAAGTCACGCAGGCGGCGGTGGAAGGAAAATCTATCTGGACATGGATTTACGAAGATGGTAAGGCAACAAAAGAAGATGCGGAGCTGACAAAGCAGCTTTTAAACAGTGCAGCCTATGTGGAGAATGACAATCAGACACTGGAAGCCCTGATATTGGAAGAGGCCGGGGAATATTTTTCAGGGGCAAGGAGCGCAGGGGAAACGGCTGAAAGAATTCAGAGCCGGGCCAGTCTTTATATCAACGAGCAAATGTAAAATTTTTATATGCAATGGAAAGGATTCAAAATTATGAAAAGACAGCTTAAGAAAAGACAGTTTATGAAAAGAGGAATGATGGGGATATATGCAGCTATCTGCGCGGGGATGCTTTTGGCTACCGGATGTGCAGGTACGGAGCCAAATGCAAAAACGGAAACAGAAAGAATTGAAGCGACAGAGAGACAGGAAAGTAATCCTGTAAATACTGTCAGTAAGGAGGAGAAGGTGGAAGTCCCTGAAAAGCAGGAGGAAGCGGTCCAAAATGATTCGCTTCTGCAAATTCAGGATGATGCCGGGAACGGGGACTCAGATACAATGGATACGTTTGCAGATGCGAACGACATGATGAAGTCAGCTGATTTGAGCGGCACAGCCGGAGAATGCTCGGATACCGGGTGCGTGATTAATACATCACCCTTTGCGGATGGCACGTCATCTTCCGGAGATGGAGGCAGTATAACGGTTACTTATTCAGAAAACACAGTATTTCAAAAGGGAACCGTGAAATCGGATGGCAGCAGCTATTCTTTGGAGGGCAGTGAAAAAGACAGGATAGGAGATAACGATTTTGTACTGTGTTTTGGAAAGCAGCAGGCAGACGGCTCTTACCTGGCAGACAGAATCATTAAGATTGTATTCAATTAACCTGATAGGAGATGATACAGCTATGCGTTTACATATTGGGGAAAAAATCAAACAGCAAAAGGCCATGCTTATTTCCGGAAAGAAATACAGGCACCTTATAGAAGAACGTGTACAGCGCATGGCTGTATATCTTATGATTGGATTTTTTGCATTTATGTTTGTATGCACAATTATTTCCCGTGCATCCCATTCTTTTACAACTGCCCATGTTGCAGTGTCTTCCATGACAAGCAAAACGTTAATGAACAGGGCTGAAATGGAAGGGATTATCCATGCGGCAGCAGAGAATGGGATCAGCCTTCCGGATGGCCTTAAGGTCATGTCTGTCAATGCAGGGGAGGGCAAACCGGTAGACAGAGGTGAAATACTGATAGAATTTGATGTCCCCGCCGTAGAAGAACGGATTAAGAAACTGGAAGAAGAAATCCGTATCCTTAATCTTAAAATGGATATTTCATCAAACAATGGTGGCATTGATGTGATTGAGGCACAGCGTACGCTAGAGGATGCCAAAAAGGCGTATGAGCGAATTGATGCGAAGTATGCCAGGGCAGAGATGCGGCTGAAAGAAGATTATACAAAGCTTGAAGAAACGCTGGCAGATGCGGAAAAGAATCTTATTAATAAGGCAGAAGCACTTGTGAAGGAAGCGAGGGAAAACCTGCAAAATGTAAGGGAGGACGCGGAGGACGCCATCCGTGCCGCAGAACAGGCGCTAGATGAGGAATCAGAAAATCTTGATGATTCAGAGGATAGTTATCAGCAGGCATTAGAGACGTATGAGCAGGCGAAAGATGAACTTAATATGGCAAATCAGAGAGTCAGCGAAATAAAGGAAGCGATTGCAGGGAAGCAGCCGGATGATGCCGCGGATTATACGGAGGAGCTGAAGGAGGCGGAGGAAGAACTTTCCATTGCGCAAAAGGCATTTAACCAGGCAAAAAAGGAACTTTCAAAAGCAGACTATACCTCATCGTCCTATGACAGGGCAGACGATAACCTGGATTCCATCAAGAGACGCTGGAGACGTAACATTGATAAAGCCAAAGATGCTCTTTATAAAGCAGAAACAGTGCTGGAAGCAGTCAGGGAAGGAAAAGATTTTTCAGCTGAGTCTGAAGTCAGTGAGGCCCAGGCTGCCATTGATACTGCAAGAGAAGCGTTAAACCGTGCCCGGCGTGAGTCAGAGGATAACCAATATTCTGAGGAGGAAGAACTTTATGCGGCGGGAAGGGCAATAGAGACTGCGCAGGCAACATTGGAAGATGCCCGGAGACAGGCTGAGGTATTGCAGAAAGAAGGTGAAATTGACAGAATTACCTATGAATCTGAGCGGTCAGATAAAGAGAAATTGCGTGCTGCATTACAGGAAATTTTGGATAATGGGGGATACCTTTTGGCCCCGGCCCCTGGAACGGTGGTGAGGACGCTGGAACGAGGGGATAAAACAAAGGAGGGGGAAGATGCAGTCATACTTTCCTGTACAGACAGAGGATTTGTTTTTGAAGGAAAACTGGATAAAGATTCAGCACGCCGCTTTTCAGCCGGGGACAAGGGAGAGCTTCATTATAAATTGGATGGAAGCACACAAAAAGCAGATGTGGAGATTCATTCTATCAGCACGCCGGACGAGTCGGACCAGGTTTTAGTAACTGCGGTCCTGCCGGAGGGAGGTTATACTTCCGGTATGCCGGCACAGCTTTTTCTGAGCAGAAAGAGCGAGACGTATCAAAATTGTCTGCCTCTTACCGCACTCAGAAGTGATTCAGGCGGAGACCACGTATTCGTACTCCGCAGACAAAGCTCCGTACTGGGAACCGAATGGGTCATTGCAAGGGTAGATATAACAGTAAAGGAAAGAGACAGTCAGATGATGTATGTTGATGGCGCGCTTACGTATTCGGATCAGGTAGTTATAAGCTCGAATAAGATCATATCGGAAGGAGACAGGGTCCGCATTGAAAATTGACAGGTTTGCCCATTACCGGGCATTGACAATATCAGCATTACTGGCAGCGGTTCTTTGGTGTTTCGCCTGTTCTTTTTATAGTACGGCCATCAGTCACTGTACAAGTGTGGGCATTAAATGGGATAAGGGCGGTGTCAGCCCCTCAGAGCTTATCAGGCAGCAGACGTATGCAAGGCAGGAGGGAGCAGGAAACCAGCCGGAGGCCACCTTATGGCAGATATACCCGGAACAGGAGATAGTGGCTTCAGATAAAAAGAAGATGAAAGCGGATGTTGTTGACGTCTTTGGAGACTGCGGGGATATATCATCCTCCATGCTGGCTGACGGCGCTTATCCGGCCAGATCGGATGCGTCTGGCTGTGCCGTCAGTACCGGTCTTGCATTCTCTCTGTGGGGAAGTACCAATGTGATTGGGTTGCCGGTAAAGGCGGAAGGAAATCAGTTCTATGTCCGCGGCATATTTGAGGAGGAAGAACCAAGGTTATTCTTACAGGCGCAGGCGGAATCGGAAGAACCCTTATCCAATATGCAGCTGACGTTTGCAGGTCCGGGAGCAGGGGAGAGGGGCAGGCAGTATCTCTTCTCGGCAGGTTTCCCGGAGGGACGGATCCTTGACCTGACATTATTTGCATGGGTACTTGGCATGATACTCCGGCTCCCTGCGATCATTCTGGCAATTGGTATCCTTGGGCGCGTGACCAGGCATGGAAAAAGGCTTTGCCGTTATCCCCTTCTGCTGGCTGTTTATTCTTTAATTGCTTTCGGTATATTGGCCGTATTATGGTTTTGTATGGACCTGCCTGAGTTTCCTTCCGAGTTTGTCCCCACAATGTGGTCTGATTTTGAGTTCTGGGGAAATCTGTTTCAGGAGCAGGGGAAAAATATGGTCTCCTGGATGGCGGCCGGGCCTGCCTTCCGGGATATGGAACTTTGGGCCTCGTCATTTATGGCAGTGCTGCTTTCTGTGTGCGCCTCTACCTTTACGGCAGCCGCAGCAATGCAAGTTTCCATACGCTCTTACAAAAGGATGATGTTCTATTGTGCGGCATATACACTGACGCTTGTCCTGATTTCACTCAAGATAGCATCTGCTCACAATATGATCTTTTGCAAAGAGATGTATCTTCTGCCATGTCTTTGGATATGTGTGGATTTTCTCTTTTACTGTCTGAAAGAAACACTTGCCGCCGATGTCCGTGAAGGGAGGATTATGGATGAAGAAAAAACGTGAATACAGTGTTCCGATCCGGGAACAAATGGTACCATGGCTGTTTTTGCTGCCGAGCCTGCTGTTCGTGAGCATTATGGTGCTGATTCCTATGCTGGACGCTCTGCGCCGTTCCTTTTTCCTGGCTGCCGGTGACCGGTTTGTGGGATTTCAAAATTATCTGGCAGTCTTGAGGAACCATGCGTTTCAGCTGGCGGCGGCTAATACAGCAAAATTTATCTTAGTCTGCATACCGCTTCTGTTACTCGTTTCCCTGGCTGTTTCCCTGATGCTGGCCTCCTTCAGGGAAAAGCGCGGCATTTTTAAGACCTCGTTTCTTGTACCCATGGCGGTTCCCGTTGCTTCGATTGTTCTGTTGTGGCGGGTGATTTTTCATAAAAATGGACTTCTCAATGCTTTCCTTGCACTTTGGGGGCTGGTTCCGGTTGACTGGATTGGAAGTAAGGCAGCCTTTGGCGTGTTGGTGTTTGCTTATCTGTGGAAGAATTTCGGATATGATATGGTCCTGTGGCTGTCAGGCCTCAGCGCCATAAATCCGGCATTATATGAGGCGGCTCAGATAGACGGCGCCGGAAGCCTCCAGCGGTTTGTGAGGATTACGCTTCCCAATCTTATGCCCACATTATTTACCATTACCGTGCTGTCGCTGCTCAATTCCTTTAAGGTGTTCAGGGAGGCTTATCTGATTGCGGGAGGTTATCCGGATGACAGTATTTACATGCTTCAGCATTTATTCAATAACTGGTACGGCAATCTGGATGTGGATAAAATGTGTGCCGGAGCTGTGATGATGGCAATTTTGGTATTTATTTTAATACTGCTGCTGCAAAAAATTATGAACAGAGGAGATAGGATATGAAAAAATGGCTTCTTGGCTTGCCCCTTGTATTGATTTCGGTTTTTATATGGCTGCCTCTTTGGATGCTGATATCCGGTACCTTTATGGGAGGGGCAGAGCTGTCTGAAAATCTTGTGCCAGTCCTGGAGGGCAGGGGAGGAACGGCTGTATGGCCTGTAATTGCGCGTTATCCGACACTGGCGGCATATGTGGAACTATTATTGGATACGCCCCAGTTTTTTACGGTATTCTGGAATTCCTGCAGGCAGGTTTTTCCAATCATACTCGGCCATGTCCTATTGGGCGCGCCTGCGGCATGGGCATTTGCTAAGTTTCACTTTCGCGGAAAAAAGATACTCTATACTTTGTATATTGTCCTGATGCTGATGCCTTTTCAGGTGACCATGGTTTCCAGCTATCTTGTCTTAAATAAGCTGGGCCTGATTGATACTGTATGGGCGGTCATACTGCCCGGTGCGGCATCAACGCTTCCGGTATTCATCATGACACGTTTTTTCATGGACATACCGGAGGCGGTCATGGAGGCGGCAGCCGTGGATGGGGCTTCCTCATTTCAGACATTTTTACGATTTGGGCTTCCTCTGGGTGCGCCGGGCATTCTCTCGGCTGTGGTATTGGGCTTTTTGGAATACTGGAACGCGATAGAAGCACCTCAGGCATTCTTAAAAAACCAGGAACTCTGGCCGCTGTCATTATATATGTCAAATATCACAGCGGATAACGCCGGGGTGTCATTGATTGCGTCACTGATTACGCTGATGCCTCCTCTGTTGATATTCCTGTCCGGGCAGAAATATCTGGAGCAGGGCATTATATCTTCCGGAATGAAAGATTAACACAGGGGATTAATATATGGAAAACAGGAATTTTGCAGGCGATCTGCAGATAAGCAAAGTGAATAAATGGTATCCAGGCGATGTTCATGCTGTTAAGGATATGGATATGGAAATAAAGAGAGGGGAATTTATAGTTTTTGTAGGCCCTTCCGGCTGCGGAAAGACAACGCTGCTGCGCATGATTGCAGGACTTGAGAGTATAAGCAGCGGCGAGGTCATTATGGACGGCAGGACTGTGAACCAGGTTCCGCCAAAGAACCGCGATATTGCCATGGTATTCCAAAATTACGCCCTTTATCCCAATATGAAAGTAAAAGATAATATTGCTTTTCCCCTTAAAATGCAGCATATCGGCAAAACGGAAAGGGAGAAAAGGGTAGCAGAAGTGGCGCAAAAGCTGGAGCTGGATGCTCTGCTTGAAAGGAAACCGGGGGCCTTGTCCGGCGGCCAGCGCCAGCGTGTTGCCCTTGCGCGGGCCATGATAAGAAAACCCGGACTGTTTCTCATGGATGAGCCGTTAGCCAATCTCGATGCGAAGCTCCGCACAGAAATGCGCCGGGAGATTATAACGCTCCAACGGGAGCTGGGGGTAACAACCATATATGTCACCCATGATCAGACGGAGGCAATGACGATGGGGACGCGCATCGCCGTAATAAGCGGCGGTGTTTTACAGCAATTTGGAACACCGCAGGAAATATATAGAAATCCGGCGAATCTGTTTGTTGCTGGGTTCATAGGCTCACCCAATATGAATGTGTGGGACACAGAGCTTATTTCAAATAACGGACAACATTATCTGACCCTGGGAAATGCCCGTATTCCGATGGGTAAAAGCGGTCTGGACGCAAGAGGACTGCAGGGGCCCATTAAGGCAGGTATCCGTCCCGAACACATTGTGCCGGCGGCACCGGACGATCCTCATGCAGTGCGGATGAAAATCAGCATTTTAGAAAATACCGGGCGTGAAGCGGCAGTTTTCCTCACCGGGGCTGATATACCGGATATGACGATGGTAACAGGCGCGGATTTCTCAGGCCGGGCCGGGCAGGAGGTATATATTCGGCTAAAGCCGGAAAAGATACTTCTATTTAATACAGAGACAGGATGTGCATATGGAGATGTTTATGTATAGAATATATTCAACAGGGATAGAAACTGCGGCTGCATCAGCGATACTGATACCGATTCTTTTTTATATCATATATTTATATTTCATAACATAAAAAAGACGGCAGCCTATATACTTTTTTCATTATATCTGGCTGCAATATGCTTTTTAGTGGGATTTCCCAATATAGCAGGGATGAGAATCGTTTTATCTCATAACTTTATTCCTCTGCGTGGGATGTTGACCGATATAACGAACAGCTATCTGAATGTTTTGCTTTTTATCCCATTAGGTATATTTGTTCCATGCTTATGGCCCGAATACAGAAGTATGATGAAAACAGTGGGCTTGGGCCTGATGACATCACTGGGTATTGAAATACTGCAGATATTTACCTTTCGCGCAACCGATATAAATGATGTGATAACGAATGTGGCAGGTACAATGATAGGATATTTAATAGGAAAATTGATTATTAATCGGTTTCCACAATTAAACTGGCTTGGCTGCAAGGAACGTGAGTTATATCTTTTATATGTAACGGTTAGCGTAGTAATGTTTTTTTCCCAGCCGTTTATTCAGTCTGTATTAGGTAATTTCTCTTTATAGGGAATTGCCTGGCAGCACAGGAGATGTTACAATGATAAAAAACAAGGAAAGAGGGAAACACAGGTGTGTAAACCGTTTAGGGAGGCAGCATGAAAGGATTCCATCGACAAAATAAATTATTTTCTCTCTGTGGATTGAATTGTGGGCTTTGCCCTATGTATTTGAATAAAAATTGTCTCGGTTGTGGTGAGGAAAATCACTCATGTAAAATAGCAAGGTGCAGTATGGAACATAATGGGATAGAGTATTGCTTTCAATGCAATGAATACCCCTGCGAAAAATACGAGAAGATAGACAAATTTGATTCTTTTATTTCACATCGAAACCAGAAGAGCGATTTAGAGAAGGCCCGGCAGATTGGGATTGAAGCTTACAATGCAGAGCAGGAAGAAAAGGTAGAAATACTGGGCACTCTTCTTGCAGGATATAATGATGGCCGTAAAAAGACCTTATTTTGTGTTGCAGTAAACCTTCTGAAGATTCATGAACTGAGAGCGGTACTTGGAAAAATTGAGAACAGATCCGATTTGGAAAACCTGACGCTCAAAGAAAAAGCGCTTTTACTGCTTGGTTGCTGAAGGCGGAAGCAGAAAAGAATAATATTGACTTGAAACTGCGAAAGAAAAAGTGAGAATTTGGATACAGACATCGTTCATTAATGGATAGTGAGGAATTGAGAATCGAAGTGAGTTCATCGAAATGTATCCGGTTCTTGGAAAGGACAGAAGAAGAGAGGTGTATTTTTGGTAAGAGAGTATCTGCATATGAATGTTTATGATGCGTTTTTAGCGCGGATGCATTTTCTCTTTGAGGAGTTTGATCATATCTATGTCTCTTTTTCCGGAGGCAAGGACAGCGGTTTGCTGCTCAATCTGGTTCTGGATTATCGGAATCAGCATTATCCGGAAAGGGCCATTGGCGTGTTTCATCAGGACTTTGAGGCACAGTATACGGTGACGACTGAGTATGTGGAACGCACCTTTGAACGGATTCAGGATCAGGTTGAGCTTTATTGGGTCTGCTTGCCCATGGCCACCAGAACCGCATTAAGCAGCTATGAGATGTACTGGTATCCATGGGATGATACGAAGAAGGAACTCTGGGTCCGGGAGATGCCACAAAAAGAATATGTCATCAATCTGGAAAATAATAGAATGACTACATATCGTTACCGGATGCACCAGGAAGATTTGGCAAAACAATTCGGGCGCTGGTACCGGGACGCCCATGACGGCGGAAAAACAGTATGCCTGCTTGGAAATCGGGCAGATGAATCTTTACAGCGGTACAGCGGGTTTTTGAATAAAAAATATGGCTATAAGGATACCTGCTGGATCAGCAAACAGTTTAAAGATGTCTGGTGTGCCTCCCCTTTATACGACTGGTCTACGGATGATGTATGGCACGCCACCTATTTATTTGGTTATGACTATAACCGCCTGTATGATCTCTATTATATGGCTGGACTGAAGCCCTCGCAGATGCGTGTGGCCTCCCCGTTTAATGACTATGCGAAGGATGCCCTGAATCTATACCGCGTCATAGACCCGGAGATTTGGTGCAAGCTTGTAGGGCGTGTACAAGGCGCAAATTTCGCTTCCATTTATGGAAAGAGCAAAGCGATGGGCTACCGGAATATTACTTTGCCAGAGGGGCATACATGGAAATCTTATACGAAGTTTTTATTGGATACACTGCCCAAAAGGCTGCGGAATAACTACGCTAAGAAATTCAATACCTCTATCCAGTTCTGGCATGGGACAGGCGGTGGGTTGGACGAGTCTGTAATTCAGGAGCTTCAGGAGAAGGGGTATCAAATTAGACGAAACGGTGTTTCCAATTATACATTGAACCAAAAATCACGGATTGTATTTGTGGGACCCATACCGGATCACACGGACGATATCAAATCCACAAAGGATATCCCCAGTTGGAAGCGGATGTGTTACTGCATTTTGAAAAATGACCATATCTGCCGCTTCATGGGATTTGGGATGACACGGCAGCAACAGAAACGGTTGGATATGATACGCCGTAAATACAAAAGTATAGAGGAATTCGATTATGAAGTATAAAAGCCCAGTTTATAATGTGATAGCTGTTCCAATAGAGAAGGTACGGCCCAATAACTACAATCCAAATAAGGTTGCTCCGCCGGAAATGAGGCTGCTTTATGAGAGCATCAAAGAAGACGGATATACGATGCCGGTCGTATGCTATTATGTAAAATCGCAGGATATTTATCTGATTGTGGACGGCTTCCACCGGTATCAGGTGATGATGGATCATCCGGATATCTACGAGAGAGAACAGGGATTGCTGCCGGTTTCTGTCATTGAGAAACCGATTGATAAACGTATGGCCAGCACCGTTCGCCATAACAGGGCACGAGGCACTCACGATGTGGATCTGATGAGCAACATCGTAAAGGAACTTCATGAGTTTGGGCGATCAGACGCCTGGATCTCAAAGCATTTGGGAATGGATAGAGATGAAATTTTGCGTCTCAAGCAGATTACAGGTCTTGCCGCGCTATTCAGGGATATAAAATTTGGAGAGGCGTGGCGCCCTGTAGAGGAAGAGACGGAAAAAGAGTAAATAATATTAATGAGTGAAAGTAATAAACGCCCTTTGGCAGAAAAATAAGTGATGTTCTGCAAAGGGAATCAGATATTAATTATGGAGGTATGCTTGCAAATGGATAAATGGTTCACGATTGATCAGATTGATGAAGATACATATATTATCAGCGAATACCGGCATTGGGAGGAGACGCATTGCTATCTGTTAAATGGATCCAGCCGCAGCTTATTGATTGATACGGGTCTGGGAATCTGCAATATTTATGATGAAGTAATGAAGCTGACAAATAAGCCTGTTACGGCCGTTGCCACCCATATTCATTGGGATCATATTGGGGGTCATAAGTTTTTTCCGGACTTTTATGCCCATGCGGAAGAATTGAGCTGGCTGAACGGTGAGTTTCCTCTGACAATAGAAACAATCAGAGAGATGGTGGCAGACCGCTGCGATTTACCAGACGGTTACGATACAGGCTCTTATGAGTTTTTCCAGGGAACGCCAACAAAGGTACTGGAGGATGGAGAGAACATTGAATTAGGTGGACGGAATATACAGGTATTGCATACACCGGGCCATGCTCCGGGGCATATGTGTTTCTGGGAATCAGACAGAGGTTATCTGTTTACCGGAGACCTGGTTTACAAGGACACTTTATTTGCCTATTATCCGTCAACAGACCCGGACGCATACCTTGCTTCTCTTGAAAAGATTTCGGAGCTTCCGGTCAAAAAGGTTTTTCCTGCGCATCATAGTTTGGATATTCAGCCGGAGATTTTAATTAGAATGAGAAATGCGTTCAGGCAGTTACGGGAAGATGGTAAATTACATCACGGCAGCGGTACATTTGACTATGGAGATTGGGCAGTATGGTTATAAAGAGAAGGAAGCAGTATAATTTTATTTAGTTGCGTGCTATACAAAAGGCTTTATCAGAAATAAAGAACAGCTATAGATTGAGGAGCGTTTATATGAAGTATGTATGTACAGTAATATCGGTAGCGGACATCAGCGCCGCAAGAAAGTTTTATGAGGAACTGTTCGGGGTAGAAGTCTATCAGGATTACGGAAGGAATATCGCTTTTACCTGCGGTCTGGCATTACAGCAGGATTTTGACTGGCTGGTAAGTATACCAAAGGAAAAGGTACTGAAGAAATCCAACAATGCGGAGATCGTCTTTGAGGAACAGGATTTTGATGGTTTCCTGAATAAGCTGAAAGCATACTCGGACATCGAATATTTGGGAGAAGTCATTGAGCATAGCTGGGGACAACGTGTAATCCGGTTCTACGATTTGGACGAGCATCTCATAGAGGTTGGAGAGGATATGCAGATGGTAGTAAAGCGGTTCCTTGCTTCTGGAATGACTATGGAAGAAGTCTCTGCAAAAATGGACGTATCCATTGAGGATTTAACAAAACTTCTAAATAGCTAATGTGCAGCGGGCATATAAATAAATTGAAATTTTGAGGAGAGTAAAATTAAATGTTAGACAGGACGATACCATTTTATAACATTATTCTTCGGTGTGATCGTTATTTAACCACTACACCAGTTTTGCATAATGGATATGAATTCCGTATGTATCAAGATGGAGATGAGCGAAAGTGGGCACAACTTGAATATGAAATTGGAGACTTTGATTCAGTTGATGAAGCAGAGCAGTATTTCATTTCAACTTATTGTTCAAAAAAGGCTCTTGATATTACAGAAAGATGTGTATTTGTAGTCAATGAAAAAAATGAAATTGTTGGTTCTTGCATTGCGTGGAAAGAATTAAGAAACGATATATTGGTTGCTTCCCTGCATTGGCTTGTTGTTTCCCCTCAATATCAGGGTAAAGGTATTGGAAAAGCTCTTTGCCAGAAGGTTATGCAGATTTTCGTTGTAAACGATGAGTTTCCAGTATATATCCACACCCAACCATGGAGTTATAAGGCAATCATTTTATATGTTCGACAAGGATTTAAGATTCAAAAAACAGACAGTTTTTCTCAATATGAAAACCAATTTAACTTTGCTATGAATACTTTGAAAAAAATATTACCGGAAAATCAATATGAGGAACTGACATACAATATCGAATTATAAATTCTTTAGGTTGTCGTGAGTAGCACAACAACAATCGGGATGGGCATCTCATAGAGGTTGGAGAGGATATGCAGATGGTAGTAAAGCGTTCCTTGCTTCTGGAATGACTATGGAAGAAGTATCTACGAAAATGGACGTATCTATTGAGGATTTGACAAAACTTCTGAATAACGAGAAAAAATAAAATTTTCAAATATGCTCAAAAACAGAGGAGGATAAAATGCCATATACATTTCAATCAGTGAAAAGCATGGAAATATTAACAGATAGCAGTAAGACTTTTCAGATTATGGAAAGAAAGGTATTTGAAAGCAAAGTAATTTTATTAGTATTTTTTTAAACAATTTAACAAATCGGGATTTGGAGGAAGAAATAATAATGCCAAGTTTAGAAGTGAACATAGAATATATCGAGCAACAAACAATATACGGATTATGGCAAAAGTCAAATGATAAAACAATTTCCAAAGATATAAAGGCTCTGTCTAAACAGTATCATGCCGTGGTTTCCATGCCGAAGGGGAAGGTGTTACCCTATTTTGTTCTGTCCAGAAATTACAATGAGCAAAGCCGCGATTTTGAATTGTTTATTGGTAGTGTGAATGACAAGAATAGTTTAGAAAGCTACGTCCTCCCAGCCAGCGAGTACGCCAAAATCACAGTAAAACCTAAATTGGGCTTTTTGTGGGGTGCTTCTATTGGAGAGGCAAAACAATATTTCTATACAAAATGGCTGCCCACAAGTTCCTTTGAAGCATTAAATTTGGAATATGAGTATCACACAGAAAGAAGTACGGAAAAGCAGCCGGCGATTGACATTATCTTTGCCATTCGACGCAAAGCTATCAATTAAAATTAGACCAATTATAATTTGTAGGGAAATTGAACATAGTGATTTTGCTCAATCGATATTTGAAAGGATAAAAGTAAAAATGATTTCTTCAATTTATAACAGACGAAGCACACGGTAATTCATAGATAAACCTATATCTCAAAAAGATATTATAGATATTATCCAAAGTGGAATAAAAGCCCCTTCTTCTAAAAATAGACAACCATGGAAGTTCGTTGTGATACAAGGAAATGCTAAGGAAAACATGATAAATGTTTTCAGGTTGGGAATCGGGAGAGAAGAAAACGATAGCGCATTGTTACCGCAAAGCAGACAACACATAGCTTCTGCAAAATACACTATTGATATTATGGCAGAAGCACCAACCATAGTCTTTGTTGTTAATTCACTGGGGAAAAGTATTATGGAAGAATTAACAACAGAAGAACGTGTTTATGAAATCTGTAATATTCAATCTATAAGTGCTGCTATACAAAATGTGCTTCTCGCCGCTACTGAAAAGGGAATAGGTAGTCTTTGGATATGTGATATTTATTTTGCATATCCAGAACTGTGTAAGTGGTTGAATAGTGACGGACAACTTATTGCAGCTATTGCATTTGGTTATCCAAATGAATTTCCTAAAGAAAGGCCACGCAAGAAGATTGATGATGTAGTGGAGTGGAGAAAGTAATTTGTCAGAATAATAACTTCCAGTTTGTTGAACTGAAAAATTTGAATTGATTTATCTGCAATGAATATGAAAACAAAAGGACAGAAACCATATGAAAACAACACAAAATTTAATGCGGGTGAAGGAGCTATTGCTTACCCCACCCACGTTTTCAGATAATAAGGCCCGACTGCAAACGAATCTGGATACTGATTTTCTCAAACTAATCGCCATTGTTTCAATGCTCATCGACCACATCGGCAGCGTCTTTTTCCCGGAGGTAAGGGTGCTGCGTTGGATCGGACGGCTGGCGTTTCCGATTTTCTGTTATTGCATGACAGTGGGCCTGCTATATACTCATGATATCAAGAAATATTTATTCCGTTTGGGAATATTTGCACTGATTTCTCAACCCTGTTATATCTTTGCCTTTCATCCGTATGACTTTTGGTCGCAGTTTACTAACTGGAATATCTTCTTTACTTTGTTTCTAAGCCTTTTGGCGATGTATGGATGGAAAGAACGCAAATGGTGGCTGTTCGCACTGACCTTTTTTGTGATTTCATGGTGGAACTTCGACTACTCCAGCAACGGAATTTTTTTGATGCTGGTGTTCTATCTCTGCCGCAACAATCCGGTAGTAGGGGCCATGTTCTATCTGCTGTTTACAGTTCCGCCAGCGCTTTTCGCCCGCCCCGGTGATTTTCGGAATCTCACCTTGGGTGGTCTTACATTTGATTGGACTTTTGCAATGGCCTTTGCCGCTTTGTTTATCTTCCCCTGTACCCATACAAACCTGAAGGTTCCACGTTGGTTATTCTATGCCTTTTATCCGATTCATTTGCTAATTATTGGCCTAGTTCGGCTGGTTCTCAAGGTATAATGTTAAGCTTTGCCAATTCATGTTTGTCGTGTTCTTTCAAACCTTATTTTCTTAACCTTTTAAATTAAGAAGCATGGTTTGCAAAACTCTATTTTGTAACCAGGTATTTGATGCCTATGGAGGAAACGCATATGGATATTCAGAAAATTATCAGTTTAGTAACAAAAACGCAAGGGCTAATTAAAAACCGTGAAATGGCCGCCCATGTAAAAGAGAAAGGTCTTGCAGATTATGTAACGCAGGTAGATATTGCCGTACAGAATTTCTTAAAAAAGGAACTGTTTGCCCTTGCGCCGGATATTCAATTCCTTGGAGAAGAAACCGGATTGCAGGAAATAAAAGCGGATAGCTTTTGGATTTTAGACCCTGTTGACGGGACGACAAACCTTATGCACGACTATCAGCACAGCGTTGTATCTTTAGCCCTTTGCCGCCAGGGGGAAATTATTATGGGAATTATATATGATCCCTTCCGCGATGAAGTGTTTTCTGCAATTAAGGGAAAGGGCAGCTTTCTAAATGGGCAGCCCATACATGTATCAAATGCAGAAAAACTATCCGACACAATGATTGGGCTGGGAACAGCAAAAAGAGAAGTGGCCGATGAAAATTTTGCCCGGTTTCGCAGGGTATTTGGTCAGTGCCAGGATGTACGCAGGATTGGCTCTGCCGCTCTGGAACTGGCATATACCGCCTGCGGCAGACAGGGAGGCTATTTCGAGATTTACCTAAATCCCTGGGACTATGCAGCCGGCATGCTTATGATTCAGGAAGCAGGAGGCAAGGTAACTGATTTTACAGGAGAACCGCTTGAACCGAAAAAGGGGAGCAGTGTGGTGGGAACAAATGGATTTATCCATACAGAACTGTTAAAGTTACTGTAAGCTATGTGTTCACTTGGGTACCCTGATGTAGGATAAGGTTAGCTTCTGGGTATCATCTTCTCGAAGCGAAAAATCAGAAGCCAGTCCAGAAAGTGGTGGAACTAACAATGTTCTATTCAATTCTCGGAAAATGCGGACTTAAATGTGGAGGCGGTTTACCCATTGCAAGAGCCGCGAACATCCTATCAGTCATGGCTAATGTAACTTTAGATAGGATAAAATTCTAACTGCTGGTAGTCAGGAGCTTTGTTGTGTGGAAACTATTCTGTCCTTAGGGAGGAGAATTATAATAGAGTACTGGAGTTCCTTTGAGTCTCATTTCCTTTGAGAATTTGAACAAGTAGAGCCTCGTTGAAAATCCTATAGTATACTGACTAAAAAAATGTGAGCAGATGACTATTAGGATAATTTATTAAGCCTGAGCGAATTATGAGACCGTGTGTGCAGTTCAAATGTTATGATGATTATCTAAAATTGGCTTATTAAAGAGCGGGCTGGTAATCTGCTTTTGGAGGCGTTATGAAAGGCTTTGAGAGACAAAACCAACTGCTATCCCTCTATGGATTGATTTGTAGGCTTTGCCTATGCTATTAATTAAGAATTGTTGGTATTCCTTACGTGTGTTGTAGAAAAGGCAGTGTAACAAAAAACAATAAATTAGCTGATGGTCTGGACTCTTCAAGTACATTACCTCTTTATGGATGATGGACACTTTTTTATTAAGTTAATATAGAACCGGAAATTAAACATAAACTATTATCCCTAAGTATAAAGGTATATAACTTAGAGAAAGGAAGAGTAGCAAAGAGCCAAAGACTTAAAGAATGCGATATAGCAAAAAGCCAATATCAACAATTCTTTTTAAGGGGAACAGTACAAAGCTGTTCCTCTTTTGTTTTCAAAATAACAGTATACACCCTCATGAGCAGGGGAATATATAGGACAAAGGTCCGTGGCCCACCATAGTCTTTCTGAAAAGAGATAATTCTACATTCGGAGGGACTATGAAAGTGAAAAAGAAAGATAATATCAGATACCGTTTTACGGGGTATGTATTAGCAGCTTTAAAACGTGCCAAGAGAGATTACATATGCCGTGAAATAAAAATAAGCAATCATGAAAGCCCGTTAGAGAAGCTGCTTCCAGAACCGTTGTGTGATATAACGGACAGTAAGCCATTTTTATGGGAAGAAACGGAGCAGATTCCATTGATACCGGATGAAGTTCGTCAGTATATGGAAAGCCAGATTGGTGAGTCAGGAGAAACGGCGCTTGATGCTCTGACAGATATGGAAATTCTTGTAGTGTTTATGAAGGTTTTTAGACAGCTGACATATCAAGAGATCGGCAGGCATTTGGGCATGGACTATAAAAAGGCCGCCTCTGTTTTCAACTATGCGAAGAAAAAAATGAGGAAAGGATGGAAAATACGCAATGAATTTTAAAGAACTGTTAATGAAGGCTAAGCAGGGAGACAAGGGGGCAAGGGAGGAACTGTTTTTGATGTACCGTCCCATGGTGTTAAGCAGGTCCAGAATCAAAGGAATATTTTCAGAGGACTTATATCAGGAACTTTCTAAGACCTTTGTATCCTGTATTGAACAGTTTTCTATTGAGGGGACTGAAAACGAGCAAAAATAAGACTGAATTTCCTTCTTAATCCGCAGTTAACGACAGGAGGACCAGCAACTATGAGTCTTTAAGGAGACAGAGAGTAAGGGAATACAGCATGCAGAGGCAGGGGTATTCCCTTTTCCTTTAATAGCAATTATCTTTATGTATGCTGCTACATTTATTTCAAGGGTATCTGATACTTGTCCCTTAAGCAGCTTAATAGCAATAGGGGGAGTCAGGACCATAAAGACTAGACAAACACTAAGAAGAATTATCTTTGTGCCTCTAAAACCCAGCTTTACACGCTCATTTTACGTGCAACACAAACAGGACGCCTGTCTGAATCGGCAGACAACTTAATGAGTCAGCGCTTTGGGGAATAGGAAAGCCGCCCAAAGGCGGCTCCTAGCTTTCAGCATTTTACAAAATAATAGAACTCTATGTCATCTATCGTAATCCACACATATGGATTGCCCAATATGTCCCTTACACCGTTTACAACCTGTGTGAACGCTTCATGGAATTTTTCATAACTTTACACTTCGACAGGATTCCATATAATTATAAAGTTAGCGGTCAACCCATCTAGATCTGGTCCCCGTTTATCCCCACAAAGGAAATAAGATTCGCTTAACCATGCATTTACATATATGCCTGTACTCGCGTATACTTTTTTGGCGGCCTTACCCCAAATCTTAACCAGGATGTTCTGAGTGACAATTTCCGGTATTAGTCCCGCAATGACAACGGTATATCGTTTTGTACGCATATGAATACCCTTTTTTATTAGTATATTCAGTAAAATTTTATATATATTTTCTGATTATCCTTATAAATACTACACTTTCAAACATTTTGAAGTATAGGTAAGCACTCATTTTACTACGAATTTACCACGATTGAATGAGCCTTGATATGACAATATAATTTGCTCTTAAAAAATAATAATAAAATAATAAATTTATTTGTTGAGAATGATGCTCTGAAATGATATAATCAAGATAGAAATATAGTACGGGTATAATTATAAGGAGGTGATTCCAATGTACAAGATTCTATTTCTTAGTCCCCCATAAACTTGTTCAGAAAGGAGTGTTTTATGAGTATGAAAAATAAGAAATTTAAAAAGGTTATAAGTGTTTTCTTATCATTAGCAATGGTTCTGTTATATGCTCAGCCAGCTTTTGCAAAATCGGAAACTCCGTCATCTGTTCCAAACACTAATACAGATTATGTAGAAGTATTAAATGAATATGGTCTTGATGGTGATTTAGTTGGAAAAGTTATGAGTGTTTCAGATCATATTTATTTTAACGAAGATAATAATGCTTTAAGAACTGATTTGTCTGATAAAGAACTATCAGCTATTTATGGCTTTAGCAATCAGCAGGTAAGTGATTTTCATGCTATTCTTGATGGAACGTATCAGCCGCCAGAACCGAGTAAAACTTTAGCCACTACACGAGCTGCACGTTTTTATCTTTCTAATCAAGATTTAACAGCAGGTGTTTTTGCTGTTTTAGGAACTGCAGCAGCTGCTGGTCCGGCTGCTTTAATGGCTGCATGGACTAGTGTTTCTAGTGCATTAGCTGGTCCGTTAGGGAGTATTGCAGGAATGGCTGTTTCAGCATTAGGTTATGCATTCTTTGCAGACTTAGCAGCTAAAATTGTTGGTGCTATTGCCCAAGGAAAAGGAGTAGCATTTTATCTTGATTGGGGATTCCCTCCAGTAAGCGCAAAGATTGAATAGAGGTGGTTTATGAAACTATATATATCGGGAAAAATATCTTTGATTTCTGCTGTTGCTACATTAGTTGCATGGATTGAACGAAGAGAGGAATTTGATCTCTCAAATCCAATTTTATTTTGGGGTGTTCAAATCTTGTTTGCAACAAGTATTATCATTGCTTTATGTTTTACGTTAAGGCACTGGGACATGAGCTACCATATCTCAAAAAAGAGAGTATTATTGTCCATAGTCAATATTTTTTGCCTTTATATTATTGCATGGACTAATTCCAAGTATTCATGGTTGCTAATTTTGTTATGTAGTATTACAGAAATATATGCTCTTAGGCAGTGCTTACATGAAACACAATAAAACCTTTTGATTTTTAGATAAGTCCATTCATCAGAAATTGAATGGACTTATTTGTTTATAACGTAAGCGTTGTACGAATGTTTATATAACTTTCGCTCTTTTAACATTTCCAGAAATTCTTTACTGTTAAACTTTCTCCAAAACTGTGTACTAATCTGAATATTCTTTTTTTGATAATTAGTAAGTTCTATTTCCTGCCCGATAACCGAAAATGTGTTTAATTCCTTTATATCAAATTCATCATTTTATTTTATGAGCAGTGATAACGGTATAACTGTACGCATTTACCGTAATAATACAATTATCAATCGTTATATACCAGTTTTTTCCTTTTCTTGTGATTTCCGCATAAGAAAGGCTAATTTTTTCTTTGCACCATTCAATCACATTTTCTACATTCAGAGATAAGTTCTTTTTAATTCTAATAACGCCAAGTTCAGTTGTGTGAAGTCTATCTAAGTTTTCCAGTAATTCATTCCCCATATTTTGATACCTCATTTTTCAACAGATTTATTTGTATATTTCATGTCCATATTATACCAGTTCCATATATCCGCCACAACAAAAATCATCATACCTTTGCCATTTTTCTAATCTTTAAAAAGGTACACTTTGCCTTTCTTCCTCTTGATTATCTAACACAGAAAAGAAAAAGCCCTGTCAAGAGCCTGCCACCATAGGTGGTGCGTTGCACTCTTGATCGGGCTTTTTGTTTTCTGTATCTTCTTGCAAGAGAAAAAAGGTTACTCGTCCTCATCATCAAAACGGCTATCCTTTAATACTTCCCGTAACAGTTCCATATCTTCTTTTGAGTTGGGGTTTATCATCTTCACAACTTGATAAGGTGTTCCGTACTTGTGTCCGTCTGTGCTTTCCCCAAACATGTCCATGCTGTACAAATCATCATAGCGGTCTAACACTTTTTGGAATTTCAAATGCTGGATAAATTCTTTGATTGGGTAAAGGTCGGACGCTTCAATGCTCTTTCCGTTAATGTAGTCGGTAATGTATTCCCGTAACTTTTCCAACTCATATTCCAGCCATTCTTCCTCGCTGTCAAAAAAGTTATCATAGTGTCCATGTTTCAACTCTGCATTTAGGCGTTCTTCCGTTCTTAGAAACTGGCAGACTTCCTTTTCTCCTTGACGGACAAACTTCCATTCTCCCGATAATAACTCATTAGGCGTTACTTCCAATACGTCCATTATCTTTTCCAGCGTATCAAAGGTGGGATAATTCACACCACGTTCAATCTTAGAAAGGCTCTGCATATTGATACCAATAGCGTCCGCAAGCTCCTGTTGCTTCATTTTTTTGTATTTTCTTATGGTCTGTATGTTCTCCCCTAAAAAACTCATTTTCTTTCTATAACCCTTCATAACTTAGTATAACCGCTTCTTCCATTGCTTTTCTTGTTATTTATAAGCCTATCATACTTATTATTTTGAAAAAAGTCAAGAAAAAGTTCTTGACAAGTAATTCTGATGGCGTTATTATCGTATCAGATAAAGTGATTAAGCACGCTAGGGTCAATCACACGCTTGAGTAAGCATATATAAGAGATGTTTTCACTTTGATAGTATGAATAAGCATGATCTATCAGACTGGAAATTGGATTTTCAAAAGGGCTGGCTGGACGGGGCACGTCCCCCAGACGTGTTTCGGACAGACAGTTCCTTTTGGAAAGGGAACGCCTTTAGGCGTTCGCAGAGGGCGTATATGTAACACCGCCCTGCGCATACGTGTCATAGTACCTAGAAACCGTGATAAATAAAGGAAAAAATGCAAATTATACCCCGCAAAAAATCGGGAAGTACGAAAGGAGAAATGTACTATCGCAACACACGAAAATTTATCCGTTAAGATTGATTACATCAGCATTGTATTTGAAACCGCAACCGCTGAAGATGTTATTACACACGTCTTACATTTGCCGACAGACATTTTTAATGTCTATCCAGCAACGGTCAAATTCAAGACCTATCAGACACGCTGGGAGATTGGAGATATTTATGTATCGGGCGACGCAAGAAAGACAGAGGACAACCCACAGGGACTTGGCTGTTATCTCGTCATGACAGGCAGGGGCTGTGATGATATTTACCGTATCCTTGAAGAGAAAGGCTTGACCTTTGGAGATATGTTCGGACGCTGTGAAAGACGATACGGGACTGGCAACTACCATTTTACAAGGCTTGACGTTGCCATTGATGACAGGAATGAAAAGCCATTCTTTACCATAGAGCAGATAAAGAAGAAATGTGAAAAAGAGGAATTTATCTCAAACAGCGAAGGCTATAAGTTTGACGAAAGCAAGTTTGATGATTTCGATACCGCAAAGACGGTCTATATCGGTGCTGGAAAATCGGGCTTGTCCTACCGCCTTTATGACAAGGACAAAGAAGTCTGTTCAAAGTATAATAGAACACTTGATGAAGTAGGAAGCTGGAAACGAACGGAAATGCAACTGCGTGACGACAAGGCTCATGCCTTTGCCATGACGTTCAAGGACAGACCGTTAGAGCTGGGAGAACTGGCTTTCGGACTGCTGGCGGACAACCTACGCTTTGTCGTCCCAAACAGGAATGAAAGCAATAAGAGCAGGTGGAAAACGTGTCGCTTCTGGGAACGCTTTTTAGGGGCTGTAGAAGTCTTGAAGCTCCGTACCCCAAAACAGCAGAATACCCTTGAAGAAACACAGCAATGGCTCACAGAGGGTGGCGTAATTTCAGCAGTCAAGAGCTTTTACTTCTTGGAAGAGCATGACGCATTAGGCGGACTTGAACGTGTAGGAACTATGCTGAACAAGGCAAGATACAGTACAGCCCTTTCCAGCAAGTTGACCGCCCACTTACAACGGATAGACCGTACCGACCTTATCCCCTATATCCAGTACGATACAAAGCACGTAAAAGGGGGAATTTGATGAATGATATTCAAGTCCCCGTATGGGAAAAATATGCCATGACAGTAGAAGAAGCATCCCAGTATTTTTCAGTCGGTCAAAACAAGATAAGACAGCTTGCCCAGCAGGACAGGTTCGGCAACTGGTATATGATGAACGGAAACCGACTGCTCATCAAGAAAAAACAGTTTGAAAAAATGCTGGATAAAATCGACACAATCTAGTGAAAAAGAGCCTTGTATGTGATATTATCATCATAAGTCATATCGAGGCTCTTTCTTATGAAAGGAGCAGATAATCATGTCAGAAAAAAGACGGGACAATAAAGGTCGCCTGTTAAAGACGGGAGAGAGCCAGCGAACAGACGGAAGATACTTGTATAAATATGTGGACGCACAAGGACAGACAAGATATGTGTACTCATGGAAACTTGTACCCACAGACCCCGTACCCAAAGGAAAGAGGAACGGGAAATCATTGAGGGAACTGGAAGCGGAGATACAACGGGACTTGCAGGACGGTATCGACACCACAGGCGGAAAAATGACGCTGTGCCAGCTTTATGCCAAACAGAACGTACAGAGGGCAAATGTGAAGAAAAGCACACAGCAGAGCAGGAAACAGCTTGTGAGGATATTAGAGGAAGATATGCTGGGAGCAAGGAGCATTGACAGCATACGCCTTTCAGACGCTAAGGAATGGGCGTTACGCATGAAAGAGAAAGGCTACGGCTATCAGACCATAAGCAATCATAAACGCTCATTAAATGCGTCATTCCGCATTGCCATAGCAGACGACCTTGTGAGGAAGAACCCTTTTGACTTCAAGCTGAATGAAGTCATAGAGGACGACAGAAAACCACGACAGGCATTGACCGAGGAACAGGAAGAAAAGCTGTTGTCCTTTGTCCGCAAAGACAGGGTATATAAGAAGCATTATGACGCAATCGTGATACTGTTAAAGACGGGGCTTCGTATCTCGGAGCTGTGCGGACTGACAAGACAGGACATTGACTTTGAAGATGAGGTTATCCATGTGAACCACCAGCTACTTTACAGCAAGGAAACAGGCTACTACATAGAAACGCCAAAGACAAAGAGCGGTGTGCGTGATGTTCCCATGAGCGAGGAAGTGAAACAGGCGTTTGAGCGTGTCATGGCAGAAAGGAAGAAAGCAGAACCGTTAGGGATAGACGGTTACAGCGGTTTCCTCTTTCTGAACGGAAAAGGCTATCCAATGACAAACGCCTACTATACGGCGACTTTTTCCAATCTGACAAAGAAGTATAACAAGTGCCATGAGGACAGCCTGCCAAAGATAACACCGCATATCCTGCGTCACACATTCTGCACAAGACTGGCAAACAGGAACATGAACCCTAAGAACTTACAGTACATCATGGGACACTCTAACATCAGTATCACGCTAAACCTATACGCCCATGCGTCAGCGGAAAGCGTCAAGGCAGAATTGAGAAGCATGATAGCCTAAGTTGTACCACGATATTTACCACGTTTGACCATGAAGATATGGGAAGAAATGCAAAGATAAGCAAGTATCTTTCGATAACAAAAACGTCCGCAAAGCCGATAAAATAAGGACTTGCGGACATATAAGAAGATATGAAAAGATAATCAAAAATCTATATTTAATTTATCGAAACAAAGAAAAAGTTATTGGCTATGGTTTCGCAGCCAGTTTATGGCATTTGATGCGTAAAGTGCACTGCCTAGGGAAAGAATCTCCTCATTAAATACAACGTGGTCATTATGCATCGGTTTGCCGAATAGCGGATTTTCCTCTGGGGTTCCGGCGCCTATTAACATATAGCAGCATGGCCGCTCATAAGTATAAGAGGCGAAATCCTCTGATCCCATACCGCCTTGTGTAAACAATACTATTTTATAAGGCTCATAGCATTCCTTCATGTAGCTGGCAAGCTCCTTGACCATTTCACTGTCATTTTGCAGCGGTGGTGCGGAAGCAATTTCTTTCACAAAAGCTTGTCCGCGAAAGAGAGAAGCTGTCTGAATGGAGATTTCTTCAATTCTGTCAAAGATATATTTGGATATCTTGCAATCCATTGCACGGATGGTTCCCTCCAGAATCACATCTTCAGGGATGATATTTGGAGCTTCGCCGGCAGAAAACCTGCCAACGGTAAGTGCGGCAGGCTGGGTGGGGGCAATTTCTCTTGCGATGATTTCCTGAAGAGACAGATAAATATGGGCCGCAATATTGATGGGGTCAACTCCGGTTTCCGGCATTGCACCATGGCATCCAGTACCTTTTATATGGATCTGAAATAAAGTACACCCAGCCATGCAGGTGCCTGAACCACACATAATTGTTCCAGATGGAATGCCGGAAACAACATGGAAAGCAATGCCTGCATCTACATGGGGATTTTCCAAAACACCGGCCTTAAGCAATGCCTTTGCTCCGGTGAATCCCTCTTCGTCAGGTTGAAATACCAGTTTGACGGTTCCAACCAGATCCTGCTGGTATTGTTTTAATAATTTAGCTGCGCCCAGAAGCATAGTTGTGTGCATATCGTGTCCACATGCATGCATATAGCCATTTTCAGAGGCAAATGGAACGGGAGCAGCTTCTTTAATCGGAAGAGCATCCATATCAGCGCGAAGAAGGATTGTTTTGCCGGGCTGCTTACCAGATATAGAGGCAATAACAGCACTTTCGCATATTTTCTGAGGACAATATCCAAACTCTTCCAATTTACTAAAAACAAATGATTGGGTTCGTGGTAAGATAGAACCTATTTCAGGATATTGATGTAATGTTCTTCTGATTGATATAAGTTCTGGGGTTAGCTGTTTTGCAGACTCAAAAATTGATTTCATATTAATATCCTCCGGGTTAATATTGACTGAATTTTAAGAATATGAAAATGGTTTGTTTCACTTGTTTCTGTTTATGAAGTATATCATAAAAAGTGAAAAGAATGTGAAGTCATATGATAAATAAACAATGAATTAAAAAAGAAAGTGTCTGGAATAGTATGTATGAATAGCACGAGTTGTATGCGAGTTGGAGCCGTATTCAGCAGAACATATAAATAAAGGTAGTAACTAGGAATGATAACAAGGAGGAAGGGATGATAGAATGCTGCATATAAATGCGGATGATTACAAGAAAAGTAAATATTGTTCGTTTGACGTTGGAGGGATAGGAGGATTTATATCAGGAATTGTACAAGACCTTTCTAAACTACATTGATAAGTTTCTGATTGATGTCACCGAAAAAGGACCAAAAAGAGACTGATTTGCGTCCTGACATGAATTGACATGCGATTTTCAATCTTTTATAATGGTATCATCGGATTTGAAAATCTGGATAGAGAAAGCAGCTGGTTCGTCGGCTGCTTTTTCTGACTCAAAAAACAAGAAAGGTGGTATATGCATGAGGGAAGACAGTGAAGGTCGTCTGGCAGAGGAGGTGCAGGAGAGGGAAAAGCGTGTACATGTCCAGCCAATGGGAATCCTTACCGTAGATGCTTCCGGAGCAGCGGCAAGGCAGGAGAGCGGGGATATAACCTGGCATGAGATGGTGAATGCCTACCGCACAAAGAAAATCCTGTCTGGAGGATTAAGTGGTATCGAGCGCCTGGATGGCGGATGGGTAGTAGCAGTCGTCTACTATAAAGATTACCGTGTATTAATCCCCATGGAAGAAATGATGATTAACTTGGAGGGAGACGGAAGGGAAAATTCCAATACGTTAAACCGCCAGACCCGTCTTGCTAACAACATGCTGGGCGCAGAACTGGATTTTATAATCCGGGAGATGGAGGAAAAGTCAAGGAGCGTGGTTGCGTCCAGAAAAGAGGCGATGCTTCGTAAACGCCAGCAGTTTTACCTGGGACAACAGGAGGGCCCCCCTATGATTGTGCCTGGCCGTGTTGTGGAAGCGCGAGTTATTGCCGTGGCACAGAAAGCGGTCCGGTTAGAGGTCTTTGGCGTGGAATGCTCCTTAAAAGCGAGGGATATGTCCTGGGAATGGATGGCAGATGCCAATGAGAAATTCTCCATTGGGGATGTTGTCAGCGTGATGATGAAGAAGATATCCGGAGATTCGATTGAGAATCTGAAGGTAGAGGTAAGTGCCAAAGAGGCAAAGACCAATGTCAACAAGGAAAATCTAATGCGCCTGCGCCGCCAGGGAAAATATGTAGGAAAAATAACAGATGTATTTAAGGGCACCTATTTTATCCAACTGGACTGCAGGGTCAATGCGGTGGCACATTCCTGTAATACAGCCAGCCTTCCGGGGCAGGGAGATGAGGTCGGCTTTCTGGTAACCAGAATTAACGATGAGCGGGAAGTGGCAGAGGGGATTATCACAAGAATTATTAAAAGAAAATAGGAATTTTGTACCTGAGACAGTACCAGATGCTGTCTTTTTTATTTGCACAAATATGAAAGGAGTTTTGATATGCTGAAAGGAATCGTGAAATGGTTTGATGTACGGAAGGGATTTGGATTTATTACAGATGAGGACAACATTGATTATTTTGTCCATTATTCCGAAATCCATGGAGATGGTTTTAAACGGCTGAAGGAGGGGCAGAAAGTGAACTTTGAGCCAGGGGAGGATGACAGGAAACGAAGTGTTGCATTATCAGTGACGGTGGAGGAGCAGGAATGAATTGGCGAATCAGGATGAAAAAGCGGCATGCCTTGTTTGTTTTGGTTGCCACCTGTTCTGCTATCAGCTATCTATTTGGCTTTATAGCCCATGCGGAGACAGTCAGAGGTGAGGAGGGGAGGTTTGAGACAGGAGATACACTGGAGGTTGAGACTGGCCTCGGTGATGGATACAGCACATTGGGATTCACCTGTCTGGATACGGATTACCGGGGTGGATATCTGTTTGTGTCGGATGAGGTCATTCCCTACTCTCTGTGTGTCCGTTATGCGGCTTCCAATAACGATTATACCTACTCAGATGTCAGGACATGGCTTAACCAGCAGCTTGCTGATACCTTGTCAGTATCAGGGGACCTGCTCCCCGTAAAACTTTCAGAGACTGGGGATTCCATATCAGACCGGGTTTTCTGCCTGTCTGTTGATGAAGTAAAGAACCCTGCCTACAAAGCGATTACCAGAAAAATCTGGACACCGCAAAGAGGAATGCGCTACTACTGGACCAGGTCGCCTAGAGAGAACACGACAAACCAGGCCTATATGGTGCAATACAACGGACACATTGCTTCCAGCCGGGTATCATTAACAGAAGCCGGGGTCCGCCCGGCCTTTGTCATACAGAAGGGAGAACCAGATAATACACAGGGCAGAATCTGGTATACCGGGGATACGATGGAACGGTCAATTGCCGGGAAATCATATACCTTTCGCTGTATTGATCCGGATTACTGTGATGCCGGAAGTAACCGGAATGGAGCGCTGTTTCTCTGTGACACCATTATTGGTGGAAGCGAAAGCCTTTTTGACGGGAGGGAAAATGCCTGGGAAGCGTCTGATTTAAGGGCATGGCTAAACCAGGAATTGGAGGATAGGGAAAATCTTGCGGAAACGGTTACAACCTGCCCGTTTACCTATGCGGGAAAAAGTAATAATTACCAGATTTCAGCCCGGAGATTTACAAAGCGCAGCCGCCCGGGACTTAAAGTCACGGACCAGATATTCTGCCTTTCATTGGAAGAAGCGCTCCGGTATCCGGATATCTTATGGAGGCTTGGTGGTGCAGAAGAGAATAATTTTATAAATGCAGGAACCTTCACGGCGGGTTATTGGCTGCGTACACCTGCGGCCGGCGATGGAACGAAGGGTTATGCTGTTACCTATGACGGCCGGGTGGCACCGGAGGATGTAACCAATAAGAAAATCGGTATCCGTCCGGCGTTTGTGGTAGTTCAGGAATAAAAAGAGTTACTTATAGGGAATTTTCTGAGAAAAAGGAGAACAAGATGAAGAAAAAGATGAAGAAGGGGCAGGCAGTTCTATCTGCATGGACCTTGATTGCAGCGATGGGGTTAACTCCAGTTCTTTCTGTATCATATCCAAACGGTATCGCTACCGTTTATGCAAAGGAGGCCGTTAACGAGGCGGTAGAAGAAGCCGGTACAGCTCCAATGGCCAGTCCGTCAGAAGCTAGGCGGGAGAAAGAAAAAGACAGCGCAGAAGGGGAAATGGCGCAAGCAGGTATCACCCAGACTGACCAGAAGGCGGACCAGGATGCAGGAACTTCAGATTTAGAGGACAAAACAGAAGCAAAAGCGGAGGAAGAGGAAAACGAGGCAGGAACGGAGGAAATCAAAACCAAGGAACCAGAGGCAGGGGCAGCAGAAGTCATTACAGATAAAGATGAGCTGATTCCGGCTACTCCTTCCAATGCCATGTTTTACAAAGGTGCCTTGAATATTTGGGGCGGTATGGAAATGAGTGACCATTTTGATGGAGAGGGAACCGAGGAAGAACCTTACGAGATTAACTCGGATAAGGATTTGAAACTCCTGGCGTATCATGTTGCCAATGAGGAAGTGGACGGTTATGAGGGGTACTATTTTGCTTTGACACGGGACATATCCTTAAGCGATACTGCCTCCTGGCTGCCGATTGGATATTTTACAGAAGCCGGGGACAGCGAACCGAAACCATTTAAGGGGAATTTTAACGGACAGGGATACCGCGTGTATAACCTGAAAATCAGTGATACGACTCAGGATTATGCCGGGCTGTTCGGCAGTGTCCATGGAGCGGTGATTGAAAATCTGACGGTGGACGGACAGGTGAATGCTCACAGTAAGGCGGCACTTCTGGTTGGAGAGACGAACGACAGCACCATAAGTAATTGCAGCTCCAGAGGACAGGTGCGTGGCGTAGGTGTCATCGGTGGGATTGTTGGGGAAGCATATGACAGCGTGATTTTGGAGTGTACCAATACAGCTGGAGTCTTGGGGGGAACCGATGCAGACGGCGTAAATGATGCTTACGCTGGAGGAATCTGCGGCTCTGCCCAATCCTCCTTTATGAGTGACTGCACCAGTGATACCACAGATAGCTACAGCGCTCTTTACTCAGAAGGATATGTAGGCGGAATTGCAGGAAATATCTACGAAACGGAAATATATAATACATATGTGGAAGGTAAGGTTGGCAGCACGTCAGCGGATTATATCGGTGGTCTGGTGGGAAGGATGCAGAGCGGCCAGCTTAAGAATGGCCGGTTTGCAGGGACCATTGGAGCATCTACTTCAACGACATTAAAGACAGCGGGACTCTTTGTGGGATATATTGAAGGTGGGACCATTGATTTAGGAGATGACCTCGCCTATCTCTATACGGATAGTGAGGACAAGTACTCATTAAATCCCTTTGGAAATAAATTAACACCGCAAATTCGGCTGGAACATCACATCGGGGCATATTATTCCAACCAGCGGGATTTTTCCCTTTACCAGATGGGAAGTTTTATAAAGCAGACAAACCGTTATTTTTATGAGGAACTGGAAACGGGAGTTTTGGAAATTGGAAAAGAGAATATCCATCACTATGCTCCCAGTAAGACGGGAGATCCGGTCAGGGGGTATTTGATTACAATTCCGGCTGTGGACCATGGTACACTCTCTGTGCTGGAATCCCAGAATAATTTTGCAAAAGAAATCAACTGGGCAAACCCGGGAGCCGTAGCGAAGGGAGCCAAAGTCCTGGTGTATACAAGTCCTTTAAATGAAACGGAGTCAGAGCCCCCTGTATATTATGAATTGGTGCCGGATTCCCTGTTCTGGACAACCGATGATTTTGACAAAGAGGAAATCATTCATACCAATGGGGCTGAAACCTCCTTTACCATGCCGGAAGGAAACATTACCCTGTCTGCTAAATACCGGGCAATGACCAATGGTGTTATCCTGGATAAGACGGAGCTGACGTTTGAGGTAGAACAGATACGCAGCGGTTCCCGTTGGAATCCGCAGATAGGTTGGAAGGTTACTGATCCGCAGAAACTGACGGCTACCGTGATACCGGATACGGCGGCAAACAAGAACATCATTTGGAATGTGAAAGATACGGATGGCTCATCTACCGATATCATCCATGTTACGGAAAATGGGGAGGTATCGGTCAACCAGTCGGCAAAGTGGATTCAGGAACTGATAAAAGCCGGTGTGACCAATCAGGAATTATATCCGTCCAAAAAGATAACAACAGAGGGAACCAATTATGCGTCTGTTACGGTAACCACAGAAGCCGGGCAGAAGCGTTCCAGTGCGTTTGTTACGGTGAATTTCAAGATTACTGACGATACGGTTGTCCCGGTATCAGATGTTAGGCTCGACCAGTCTGAACTGGCATTTGAGATTGTCAGGACATTAGAAGGGGACCGTTTGAATCCTACAGAACGTTATTCCGTCACACCTTCAAAGCGTCTTTATGAAACGATTACTCCGGAATATGCGGACAACAAAAATGTGAAGTGGTCTGTAGGTGATGCGGATATGCTCCGGATTGATTCAGAGGGTATTGTAAGTACCAAAGAGAATGCTAAATGGATTTTAGATTTAATCAGGGCAGAAGAAGAGAGAAATAAAGAGCACCCTTACGCAAAAAAGGAAGCGTCTGGTACTCGTTCCAATTATGTGACGGTTACAACGGAAGATGGAGGAAAACAGTCGGTATGTGCAGTGAATCTTTCCTTCCGTACCGATGACCAGACCATAGCACATGTAGCATCGGTAGCCTTAGATAAAAGCGAACTTAAGTTCAGCATAGAGAAGGTGATGACCGGCAGCCGGGCCAACCCGTCTGTTTCCTATCAGGTGACGGATGCCCAGCAGCTTACTGCTTTCGTGATGCCAGAAGAGGCGGAGAATAAGGAGGTAAGCTGGAACTCGGAGAATGAAGCAGTGGTATCCGTATCAGGTAATGGTCTGGTGACAGTTTTGCCGGAAGCAGCATGGATAAAAGCCCTTGAGAAGGTCGATGCAGATAATCTTGCAAGGGACAAGTATTATGTATCCACGGCGGCGGGAACAATGGAAACCAGTATTCAGGTGCTTACCTTGGATGGGCAGAAGTCCGCAGAGTGCAAAGTCATTGTAGCGTTTAAAACAACAGATCAGACACAGCGGCCATCAAGCGGTTCATCGGGTGGAAGTTCCTCCGGTGGTGGTGGAGGCGGTTCCAGCCGCTCTGTCATAGGAAGTGCTATGAGTCCAAACTCTGACAGTGCTGGAACCTGGATTCAGGATAGTACCGGCTGGTGGTATCAGAATAAAGATGGAAGCTATCCGGCTGCCTGCTGGCAGCTGCTTACTTATAATGGGACAAGTGAGTGGTACCATTTTGATGAGAAAGGATATATGCAGACCGGATGGTTTACAGATACGGACGGGAACCGCTATTACCTTCATGCCGTTTCAGACGGGACCAGAGGACGTATGTATACCGGCTGGAACCTGATTGACGGAGTGTGGTACTATTTTAACCCCACATCAGACGGAACCAAGGGCTCTTTATTCATGAACCGCCAGACGCCAGACGGATACCGGGTAGATGCGTCCGGGGCTTGGGTAGAGTAGTTGGTAAAATTGCATATGGAAGGAAAGGCATGGAGAGAGTATTTTCATGCCTTTTCTTTTGTAGCCATTTTATGAAGTTATTGGGTGCTGGAAGGGATGGCTTTGAGGTAATTCCTTTTAAAAAAATTCAGAAATGCCCTCGACATAGATTCCAGAGACTTTGTATGCTATGGATAGAAGGAGGTGCTTATAATGAGAAAAAGTACAGGTTGGAAGCTGGCCTTCATATTCCTGGCAGTTACCCTAAACCCGATGTCGGCGCATGCAGGAACATGGAAGGATACGTCAGCCGGCTGTCAATACCAGAAAGATGATGGAAATTATGCGACGGCGGAATGGATAACAGAGAATGGAACATCGTATTATCTGAATCAGAATGGAATTATGGCTGTAAATACTACTACACCAGACGGATACCTGGTGGCAGCAGACGGCAGTTGGGTGACCGAACAGCAGGCGCTTGGCGGCTATGTCCGAACCCCGTATGATAACCGGCCTTATTATTACGATCCAGAATGGCAGGTATATATCTTTGATGAAGATACGGACTATGCGTGGGTGAATGACACACGGGTATTGGCTGCGGTCAGGGGAACTATCCCTGCATCGGAGCTGTCAGAAAAGAACCAGGTAGTTTATGAGGAGGTGTGCAGGTTTCTGACTGGTTTTGACTATGGCGCCAGTGATTATGAAAAGGCGACCAGGATTTATGATGAGATTACATTACGTGCGACCTACAACCGAGGAAAATATACACAGGCAGATGATGAGGTCTACAGCATTCTGGTGAATGGGACTGGCAAGTGTGTTGGGTTTGCCAGGGCCTATAAACTTTTGGCCAATGCAGTAGGGCTTAAGTGCGCGCTTCGGGAGGATTACGTGCACATGTGGAATGCCGTATATATAGATGGTCAGGCAAAAAGCATTGATGTATCTTCAACGAGAACGGATGCGTGTTTTTATCTGGATGTAGTGGAACTCAAATGTCCGTTCTGCGATTACAGAAATGTATTCGGATTAAGGGAGGTTTGCCACCCTTGTCCAAACTGCAAAGCGCAGTTGTATAATCCTGATATGAATTAAATAGCCTAAGTCAAACCGGCACAGCAATGTTAGTCTGTGCCGGTTTTTTGGAAATGAGGAAAAATATGATACGACACGATAGATTTTTCAAAAGACTGAAGCGTGGTGGCTCGCTGTTTTTAGCGGTGTTACTTGCGGTTCAGTCTTTTTTTATGTTGGATTTGGTATTATTTCAGCAGATGCATCGGGGGGAGAAAACAGAGGAAGTACGTTTGCCTATTATGGCTCCCAGAATCTTTTAAAAGAGGGAGCAAGTTTTCCCTTTTATGGAAAAAACTATAATCGGGTTGGCCTTTGGCCATATGGGATTACCAATGTAGAAGGCGGCCATTCAGCACCTGGATACTGCCTGGAACCGAATAAGTCCATGCGTTCGGGCACTTCGGGAACGATTGTAACATATGACCTTGATACGGATGGTGACAACCTGCCCCTTGGGCTGACAAGAGAGGATGCGGAAATTTTATGGTACGCCCTCTCATCATCAGGTAATTTTGAAGGAGGCGTTTCGGGAAATGGGAAAATCGGCCAGGGACATTATATTTTGGGGCAGGCAGCTACCTGGGCCATTATGTCAGGAAATTGGAATGGGTTAGATGATTTCCGTAGTCAGATGGAAGTCCTAATCGAGAACCTGAAAGATCCTATGCTTGCGGTATTGACAAGAGGAGCATTGGAACAATTTTTTAAACAGGTTAATGGAGCCGTGGAGGAAGGAGCCGTTCCACCCTTTGCATCTAAATTTCAAAGCCAGGCGCCGGTACATAAAATGAAGGAAAACGGGGATGGGACCTATAGTATTACATTGGAGTTTGACGGTGATGATTGGAGGCAGTCCACGCTTGTTTATGATTTGCCAGAAGGGTGGAATGTGTCTCTGGAACATGGCAGAATCACATTTACATGTACGACAGGTAATCCCGATATTGGCCTTGTGAGGGGACATTTTCAGGATGGCTCCCTGGGGGCTCAATACTGGGTTAAGCCAAATAGCTTTAAAATCTGGTATCCGGATGGTTGGAACGAGAGCAGTGCAGTAGATGGGAAACAGGCCATGATTACAATGGCAGGGAAACAGGAATCGTGGGAGGTTTGGCTGTCTTTTGGAAAAAGTACAACACACCGAGGGGAAGGAGACTATGAAATTCCATATACCCAGTACCTTCATGAGGAGACCTTTAAGCGGGATTATGTCATTGAACTGGAAAAGCAGTGTTCCGAGACAGGGAAAACTTTGGAAAACTCCACCTTTGAAGTATTAGAAAAGTTTGAGTTTTCGCAGCTTGACGGGACAAATCTGGAAAAAGACCAGTTTATGAAAATGGTGCCCACATCAGAAGGGAAATTTGAAGATTTAACTGTGTGCGATATGGGGCTTGGTACAGATGCCAACGGACATTTTTCGCATTCGGATAAAAAGCTTTATAAATATGAGAAGACTTATTGTGGGGGACACCCAGATACAGTCATTCATTATGTGGATGGTGACTCTGACTCGGCCGATGAAGAAAATGAACGCCGGAAGAAAAAAGCCTGGGATGCCTGGCAGGAGTGCGTGGACTGGTGTGAGGAAAATTGTGATTTCCATTCCATCGATGAGGGCGTTGCCAGAGACTTAATGGAGGAGGACCGGGATGAGGCATGGAGTACCTATATTCACCTGAAGCGTATTTACACAGTCAGGGAAACAGACGCCAGAACCGGATATATCCTTCATGACCTGCACAATGATGATGTCTCCATTGAAATTGTTGAATTTTCATCTTCTCAGTCAGAAGGAGAGGGTGCCATTACCGGCTATTACCCTGGCAATCGGGCAGTTTCGGTTCGAGAGATGGAGGATGTGCCGCAGTTGTCAAAATCGGAGAAGGTTACAGATATTGTTCAGGCGGGAATGTCAGATGAAGGGAATCAAACCAGTGATTCATTTACCGGACAGGAAAAAATACCTGAGGATAAAGGGAATGAACAAGAGCATGCTTTTAAGGAACATGAGAACACAAAGAAACATGAATCGGAATCTTCCGGTGACACAGCAGAGAACGGCGAGGAAGGGGAGAAGGAGGTGGAGGCCGGGTCAGAGGAAACAGCAGATACAACAGAAATAAAAGAGTCTGATGAGGCATCCCAGCCATCAATGGAAAACAGAGAGGAAACAGATGAAGAGGCCAGTCCTGAAGCTGAAACGCAGGATTCTGGAAATGAAGCTGAATCAGTGGAAGAAGAGACCATAACAGATGACCTTCCTACCGTAGCAACCAGATCCCAGATAGGGATAGAAAAGGACGTGGCAACACCGTCAAATGCGTCCACCTATTTGGTTTCACGCCCGGCCTCTATAAAAGTTGGAACAGGCGGGCACTGGGAATGGGATGGTGTCCAGGAAGACAGTGAAGTGGCACCGATTGAGCAAGGCAGCTATCCGTCCGGGTACATTGGTTACGCTTATCTGGTGAAGGATCACAGGACAGAAGGAGAGCTGCATATTAATAAGCGGGATAAAGAACTTTTTGAGCTGGAAGAGGACAGCTATGGAAAAGCCCAAGCAGATGCAACCTTAGAGGGCGCTGTATATGGACTATATGCGGCAGAGGACATCAGGCATCCAGATGGGAAAACCGGTGTTGTATTTTCTGCGGGGGAGTTGGTATCCATTGCCACAACGGATAAAAATGGTGATGCTTCATTCTTAACCATAACAGAAGTATCAGAAACATCAAGAGAGGTACCGAATCTCTATACGAATAATGAAGTGCGGAATGGAAATGGCTGGATTGGACGTCCGCTTATTTTAGGCAGTTATTATATAGAAGAAATCTCACGCTCTGAAGGTTATGAACGTTCTGTAACCGGCAAGAACTTATCTGAGAGCAATCGAACAGGAAAGCCTATTGTCTTAACCGCGTCAGGGAGCGCCTATACAGATGGATTTACCCATAGTATTAATGAATGGTTTGAGGATTCCTATGATTTTACGGTTAAATATTATAAAACAAAGGGTTTCGATATTCTGCTTTCCGGTCTCCCGGAGCGTGTCAAGGCATATGAGGTGACAAGAAAAGAGACTGCATCACAGGAGCAGGTGATAACCGGAACAGAGTGCGTAGAGAAAAAAGATGCGCAGGGAAATATCCTGTACCGGACTGCCGAGGGTGGAGAATACAAGTTAGACGAAACCGGGAATAAGATTATAAAATCAGATGATAGCGGCAATCCGGTGTTGTCTGACCGGGCGCTCACCCAAACGGTTTCGGCAGTGAACCGATTAAATGATTATATCTCATCCATTGAGCGGGAGGAACCGTCCGATTTGGATATGGAAGAATCAGAAGATATTGACGAGGATTATATTTTGTGGGAGACGTCAGCGGCTCTTGCTCTTTCGGGGTATAAGAGTGGGCTGTCTGATTACCCGTTTAAAAAACTCAAATTATCTGGAAAGACAAATGGGAAGATGATAGATGAGATTCTGACCTTCTGCTCCTCGGAAAGTTTTTGGGATGCATATGATGTAGATGCAGTATATGAGGAGGCGGGAACCTGGTATGCAAGAATTCGTTATGGATATAAAGCATTGGCGAACCAGCCAGCCATTTATGAAAGCGGCAGTGGTCTTTTAGTAATCCGAAAGGAATATGAGGGCGGGTTTTATTATGCAGTCTATGAAGAGGGACAGTATGATATGGATGGTTACCGCTTCACAGTAGAGAAAAAGGAACTGGACCTGGAGGCTTTGGGGCAAGACGAAATTCTGTTAAAGACGGTTTATGCACCTGTCTATGAGACCTATGCGGCTGGGGAGTTCATATTGGACAGTGAAGGACAGAAAATCCCGCAGATGGAGGCGGTTCCAATCTATACCAGCCAGGAGGTGGTTTCCTATGAGGAAATTCTGACCCCTGTAAAGACAACCGCAGTGGAGGGCCAGGTGAGCATCCATGTGGATACGGACGAGGAATTTACAGAGGGGGAAAAACATGAGAGAACTTACCGTGTAGTGACAGAACAGAAAATAACAGAATATACAGCAACCGTGAACGTCATGACGACCAAACCTGCACAGAAGAGTGGCTCTTATCTAAAGTTCCCTGTATTATTCTATCCGGGCCAGTATGAAATCTATGAAGATAACGGCACACGGAAAGAGCCGGTTATTATGCTGGAGCGGGTGATTAAGCAGGCAATCGAGGTGAAAAAGGATATTGCTCTGGACTCCTATGAGCATAATACCTATGAGATTCACCGTGACCCGTTTACCGTTCTTTTTGGAGGGTATAACGGAACACAGGAGATGAAGACGCTTCCCGGCTTTTTCTTTAAACTGTATCTGCGTTCTGATTTAGAGAAAACAGACAAGCTTATGAAAAAGGAAGATGGCAGTTATGACTATGTAACATTTTTCAAGGAAAATCCCGATGCTGCGTCTGAGCTTGCAATTGAGTGGGATTTGGAAAAGTATGATGCAGACGGGGATATGACAACCGTACATGCAAACCGGGGCGGAGGGAAGGACGACTACTGGGGACAAAGCAGGATGCTTCCTTACGGTACATATGTTTTGGTGGAGCAGCAGCCAACAGGCATCCCACAAAAACATTATGAGATTGATGCGCCTCAGGAGGTAGAGATTCCTTTTGTTCCACAGATAGATGCCGATGGTACAGTACATGATAAAATCCCATCTAAGGAATATCTTTACGACTCTGCCATGACACCGGAGGAATTGACTGAGCGTTATCAGATTCGATTTAATGAAGAAACCCATATCATATATGCGCATAATAATGACGGCGATTTTGAAGTGTTTAAGTATGGTCTGGAGCCGGACAGCAGAAGGGATTGCCAGAATGAGACAGTAGCGAGGTATTATCATTACGGCTCTATCAGCGAGGATGCTGGAAGTGCAGACCAGGTGTATTATGAAACTTATTACGACCGGGATGGAACGATAGCGGATTATGGTGTAACAATGAATGGAGTGGTTACCATGACCGGAAAGTCTACTGCCGTGGACCGGATGTATGCGAAAGCACTTGTACCCTGGAGTGTGTTAGATCCCAGATATGGAGAAGTAATCAACGATGACGGCGATATCGGAAACCGGGAAGCTGGCCTGGAGACAGATGGAACCTTTAATTTTATTTCCTTTGCAGTCAAGGATTTTGAGAATGAGTTTTACAGCTCCAGACTCAGGATTGAGAAATTGGATTCTGAAACTGGAGAAAATATTATGCATGAAGGAGCACTCTTTAAGATTTATGCAGCCAAAAGGGACGTGATTGGAAATGGTGCTTCCGGTGTGACAGGAAGCGGGGATATCCTGTTTGATGAGGAGGGAACACCTCTCTATGAGGAACGTGAACAGATTTTCATGCAGGACGACACCGGAGCGGAAGTAGGGGTTTTTAAGGCTTATACCACAATCCGGGACGGAGAAGTTGAAGGAGAGGACGGAAGCCTTCATGCAGAGAAGCAGTGTGTGGGGTATCTGGAAACGTATCAGCCGTTAGGCGCCGGCGCTTATGTTCTGGTGGAGGTAGAGGCACCGGATGGATATGTGAAGTCGAAACCTATTGCATTTACGGTATACAGCGACAAGGTGGAATCTTATGAAGACGGCAATCAGGAGAAAAGGACGCAGGCGGTAAAATACCAGTACATGCGTCCCATTGGCGCTGACGGGAAAACCGTTGTAGAGGATATGCACCAGATTATTGTAAAGAATGCACCTACACATATAGAAATACATAAGCTGGAAAACCGTGCGGATGCCGTCACATACCGTGTAGAGGGAGATGAAAAGCAGCTAAATAACCGCGGGGACGTGGATTTACAGTATAAACCCAATGGGGAATTTGCCGGGTATGGTTATGTGACAAAACGCCTTGAAAACGGTCAGGAGAAGATATATGTGGAGAATGCAACACTGACATTGTATGAGGGGGTGGAAGTAAAGCAGACTGGGGAACACGAGTATGAGAAAGTCAAGGTGAAGAGAAATCTATTTGGCTCAGTAATAGGAATCCAGGCGTATGATACCGGCGTGGATACCGATATAAGACAGACTGGGACAAACGCAGCAGGGCAGGCGGAGTGGGATATTACGGAAGAGGATAATCCACCCGTGGACATATGGTATTTTGACTTAAAATATGATCCCACAGAACTTGATGAACAGACCGGCCTCCTCTATGGACTGGATGACTGGGGGAACCGTCTCTGTATGTTGGATTCAGAAACAGGTATGGCTTATGTGACAGATAAAACCGGCGCAGTGATTGTCTGGCCGCTTGATGAAAATGGGGATAAAATCATTTCCCAATCCGTAGAAGTATATACCAACGGGGAAGGAAATTCATCTATCAACATGGATTTGCAGCCAGTACCAGATGAAAACGGGCTTCCTATCTATTATAAGGATGGCGGTGTTACATGGATTGAGAATGAATGGGTGACGGACCATGGTGCCTGTGAAATTGCAAGAGTAAGGCAGGGCGCCTATATCCTGGAGGAGACAGCTGCCCCGTTGTCAGACGGTTATGTACAGTCCGCATCAGTCGGTGTGATTGTCCGTGATGTAAGCGAGAAGCAGTCCTATGTGATGGAGGATGATTACACAAAGATTGAGGTATCAAAGCTTGATATGACTTCCAGAAAAGAGATTGAGGGCGCGGTTTTAACACTCTACGAAGCATACCGCGTCTATGATGATTCCGACCGGGGGTGGCATTTGGAAATTCTCCGGGATATGGAGGACAAACCGATTGTAGCGGAACGATGGGTGTCAGAAGGAAACGTTCCACACTGGATTGACCATATCATGCCGGGAGATTATATTCTTCAGGAAACAAGAGTACCAACAAAGGCCGGCTATGTGACGGCGGAGGATGTGGAAGTCACCATATTGGAAACCGGTGAAGTACAAGGCTATGTAATGGAAGATGATCATACAGCGGTAGAGGTTTTAAAGCTGGACTCCCGGACCGGGGCTGTGATGGATAATCTTCACCGGGCCACACTGGCTTTATACGAAGCCCAGGTAGATGAGAATGGGGAAGTGCAGTATAGAGATGATGGAACCATACTCTATCATCAGGAAAAGAAGGTGTATGAATGGCAGACAGATGATGGAAGTGATGTGAGAAAAACGGCCCATCAGGTTACCATACCGGGTGGACACAGCTACACGGCCTATGATTATGAGATAGATCAGGTTCCGGGAACAAGTCAGGCGGTTTGCTATATCACGGAGACAGGAGCCATGCGTTTCGAGTATCTTCCGGTGGGGAAATATGTGTTGGTAGAAGAGCAGGCTCCTTACGGCTATACAGTGGCAGCACCGGTTTATGTACCAGTCCTTGATGTGGGTTCTAAGGAACGGGTGCAGACCATTACCATGACAGACGAACCGATTCAGGTACTTCTGACAAAAGTGAATGTGGCAGGTGGAAAAGAAATTTCCGGAGCCACAGTTGCCGTCTACCGTGCAAAGGAAGATGGTACACTTGCCAAACACCAAATGAAAGACAAAAACGGGAATCTGTTGTATGTAACCGATACGGACGGCAATCTGTTGCAGGATGAAGACGGGAACCATATTCCGGCTATGGAGTACGAAGAGGCGTATCTGGTGGAACGCTGGATTTCTGGCTCAGACGGAACATACACGAAGCGGGACCAGAAAGAAGGCAGGATACCGGAAGGTTATGAAATCGGGGATTTAAGGCTTCATGAGTTAAGTCAGCCAGCCGCAGGGAATTACTATTTTGTTGAGGAACAGTCTCCCTTTGGATATGTGAGGGCTGCAGAACTGCCGTTTGCGATTGTTGATACACTGGATATTCAAAAGATTGAACTGGTAAATGAACTGATTCTGGGCCAGGTTGAGATTATCAAGACCGATAAAAGGAATCCGGAACAAGTTTTATCAGGTGCAAGGTTCCGATTGTCCAATCTGGATACCAATGTGGCGACCATTCTGATAACGGATTCCGATGGCCGGGCAGTCAGCTCCCCGGTCCCCATTGGAGGGATAGGAACGGATGGGGCGGTAAGCCTCTATCATTTCCGGATACAGGAGGTGGAAGCGCCTGACGGTTATCTGCTTGACCCGACAGTCCACGACTTCCAGTTTAATATAAAGACAGACCAGTACCAGACGCTCACCTATCAGTATGAAGCAGCGGATAGCCCTAATAAGGTTATCATTTCTAAAAAGCAGCTTACAACAAAGGAGGAACTGCCAGGCGCCAGCTTAGAGGTCCGCAGAGTCACAGAGATGGTTGACAAGGATGGAACGGCTATACGGATTGACGGTGATGTGATTGAAAGCTGGATTTCCACGGAGGTCCCGCACGAACTGGAATGCCTGACAGAGGGGATGTATGTCCTAATCGAGACACGGGCACCGGAAGGGTATATAGAAGCAGAGAAAGTGTACTTTACAATATCCGGGAACATGACAGTGGATGACATCCCTATGGTGGAGATGTTTGATGATGACACCAAGATTGAAATCAGAAAGGTGGACAGTGAAACCGGAAATCCTTTAAAGGGCGCGAAGATGCAGCTGATTTTGGAAGCGTCCGGGGAAATCATTAAGGAATGGATTACAGATGAAACCGGAGCGATTCAGTTCTTCGGTCTCCCGGCAGGCGTGTACTTAGTGAAAGAGGTAGAAGCTCCGGAAGGATACCAGATACCGGAAGGTCCCATGCGGATTACCGTGACCAAAGATTATAAGCAACAGACGTTTGTAATGGAGAACCGGATGACAGAATTGATGATTGACAAACTGGACGAGGAGACCAGGGAACCGGTAACAGGAGCAGTGCTGCAGCTTACAGATGGGGAAGGAAATCAGGTGGCGAAATGGGTTACCACTGGGGAACCGGAACTAATCCGCGGCTTAAAGGCAGGCTGGTATATACTGGAGGAAATCCAGGCGGCAGACGGCTATCTGCTTTTAAAGGAACCAGTGAGAATCGAGATTACGGAGAAAGCAGGTATACAAACCGTTACCATTACAAACCGGAAACTTGAAGTGGAAGTGGCAAAAACAGATAAAGAGACCGGAGAAAACCTGGCGGGAGCAAGACTTCAGTTGATTCGAGATGCCGATGGCATGGTATTGAAAGAATGGGTAAGCGGGAAGATACCTGAAATTTTTAAAGGACTTCCTGCCGGAGACTATACAATTAGGGAATTGACGGCTCCAGAGGGCTATGCAGTAACAGAGCATTTAAACTTCTGCGTGAGTGGAACCGAGGAAAAGCAGGAGATTACCCTGGTAAATGAGAAGATTGTGGTGGAACTCCAGAAGACGGACACCTTGGAAGGCAGCCCAGTGGAAGGCGCGGTTCTTCAGCTTCTAAAGGCTGCGGGGACAAACGAGGAAACTGTAATGAAAGAATGGGTGTCAGGAAAGGAGCCGCTTATCCTAACAGGAATACCGTCTGGTATCTATACCATAAGGGAAACACAGGCACCGGAAGGATATGTCCCAATGGAGGATATGAAAATTGAGATCCTTCCTAATCAGACCATCCAGCATTTTGATATTAAAAACCAGACAATCCAGATAGAGATAGGAAAGGTTAGCGGAGAAACAGGAAAACTGCTGGGCGGCGCTGTTCTTCAACTGGTAAGAAATTCGGACGGTACAGTAATCCGGGAATGGACATCCAGGGACGGTGAGGCTGAACACTTTAAAAACCTTGCGGGTGGAACGTATATAATACGTGAGGTGAAGGCTCCCTCCGGCTATAAGAAAATGGAGCCGCAGGAAATAGAAATAAAAGATATTGAGGCGATACAGGAATTTGTGGTCAAGAACTATAAACTCACCCATTCAGGTGGCGGCGGTGGCAGCACTCCGAATCACCCGAGACCCTCAGCGGAGTATATGGAACTGTTTAAGATTGATGGAAGAACTGGCCAGAAGCTTGCAGGGGCAAAGATTACCGTTTACAATCCAGACGGCAGTGTCTATGCGGAAGGATTTACAAATGCAGCAGGAACATTCCGGTTTAAGAAACCTTTAAAAGGAGCCTATACATTTAAAGAGACGGAGGCACCAGAGGGATACTATCTAAATGAGGTACTGCATGCGTTTGCAGTAACTGAAGATGGGACCATAGAAGGGGATACGACTATGGAAAACTACAGTAAAACAGAAATGATAATCTCTAAAGTGGATGTAACAACAGCAGAGGAACTGCCTGGCGCCGAGATCGAGGTCACAGACCAGGACGGAAACCATATCTTCTCCGGCATTAGTGATGAAAAGGGAAAAGTATATTTTCCGGTCCCGTCTCCGGGGAAATATCATTTCAGGGAACTGACAGCACCGGAAGGGTATGACAGAAACGAGACGGTCTTTTCATTCACGGTGTTTGAGGACGGCAGTATAATTGGCGACAATACCATTACCGATCAGAAACATTACGGAACAATCACGGCCAATTATGAGACAAATAGAAGGGGAGAGGGTGATTTGATGGTCGGTGAACTTAATCATGCACCAAAGACAGGAGATACCAGCTATTTTGTAGGAGTGTTCATGGCATGGCTTGCATCCGTAGTCAGCCTGTTAATTGTTTCCCTCTCAAAGTGGAGAAAAAAACAAAAGAAATCAAAAACAGGGATAAAGGCTGGCATGTTTCTACTGTTGACAATAATGGTAGTTAGTACGCCGGTGATGGAGTCTCAGGCAGCGGAAGATGTAATTGAAAATATATATGAGGAACACCAGTATACAACGGAAAACCCCGATTCTAATGAAGCAGAAAAGCTGTTTGAAAAAGAAATTGAGAGAGACGGAAAAAAATACCGTCTCTCAGAAATCCGGACAGAAGTGCTGGAAGAACAGGGGAAAAGGAGTTCTGGAAATTCTTTTGAAATCGCAACAAGCCCGTTTCTTGATGGAAAAGTGGAGGTTAGGCCGAAAGAACAGATAACCCGGAATGGAATTACTTATCATTTGGTAAAATCCCAGAAGGAAGCAGCCGTTATACGGGCTCATGAGGTACCGGTAAGTAAGGAAGTCTTATATGAAGCAGTGGAAGCCAAGGACATGATACCGTCAAAAATCAAGATGACGGTAACAGATGAGAAAACCGGGCAGATGATGGAGACTATTGCAAAAATTTCTGGCCAGACATTTGGCGGGGAGCGCCTGGACGATACATTTTCCTTTTCAGCTGTGTTCCATGAATATGGGCTGGACGGCTATTGGATTGGGGACCAGGTTTTTAAACTGAGTGGGACTGAACCAGACTTTACCGGATATGAAGGGCAGCTCCTTTCTCTGATTAAGGCTGATGCTGAGCATTATACCATAGAAGCAGCAAGGTGGGATGGGGAAACTTACACAGATGAAGCGGGTATCCTATGCCGTAGGGTTGTTATAACTGGTACCAAGAAGGTGAGTGACTGTACAGTGATGTATGAGGGAAGTGCCTATTTTCCGGAGGAGGAAGGCGTACGCCTGATTTCTACCTATGATAGCGGGGAAGAAGGGGGAGAGCAATACACCATGAAAGCAACGGGGGTTTACATACCTAAAAAGAACCATGGAGCAGCGGTCGCCACTGTGATTGGTGTTACCAGTGTCGGTGCAGGTACTGCAGGATATACCTATTATCGGAAAAAGAAGCATAATCAAAACGTATAAGCAAAGAGGGGAGGAATGGGACATATTTCTCCCCATAAAAAATTAATGCCCTTGTATTAAGGATTAACCGTTTTATACAATAGAACTATATTAAGGAGGAAGGAGATAGAAGAAATGAAAAAAAAACAGAAAGTAGTCCGGATACATCCGCGTAAGAAACCTAACCTTGCAATGCCCGTTTGTCCTTACTGTGGACGAGACGCTGTTCTGCGGCCAGCCGAGTATGTGTATGGTGATGATACGATAACTGCAGGAAGCATGCTGTATGTATGCAGCGGATATCCGGATTGCAATTCCTATGTAGGAGTTCATAGAGGAACGAAAAAGCCTATGGGCTCTTTGGCGGATAAAGAACTTCGTAATAAAAGAATCCGCGCGCATCGTGCCATGAACAGACTGATTGAAAGTGGGTACATGTGCAAAAATGGAGTTTATGCCTGGTTATCCTGCAGCTTCAACCTGCCGCCTAAAGAGACACACATCGGATGTTTTTCAGATTATATGTGTGAGCAGACCATCATGGAGTGTGAGCGAGTATTAGAAAATTGGAAAGGAAAAAGAGCTGCATAAAAGGGGGCATAAGCACATGAGATTAGAGCCATCAGATAAACCAATGTATCACAGAATGGATCAAAGGGATAGAGCATTGATTATGATACCAGTTTTTGGAATAGCAGCCTCATTGGGGCTGTTTTTTCTTGCGGCCCGTTTTCCGGCCATCATCGGTGGACCATTCATCGGACTTGGATTGTGTGGTATGTTTGGAAGCGCAATTCGCTATTGGAAGCTAAAGCAGTTGATTATGCCATTAAGCGGATGCTGCTTAGAAATTCAGACCAGTTGTTTTGTTGCAAGGCAACCTTGGAAGAGGGAACACTACGAGCAATGCAGAATCTATTTTAAGGAAGTTCAGGCGCTAATAAGGGAAGCCAAAGCAGGTGGTTTTTATCTACAGATTCCAGAAGACGGTGAGAGTGAAATCCGTGGGTTTGGAGAAAACCGGCGGTGTCTTTTCTATGTCAGCCCATTTGGTTACCCGGAGGATAAGATGCAGGCCATGTACCAGACCATAAAAGAAAGGCTGCCTGAAACGGCAGAAATATATGAATATGAAACATGAATGGATGGGAGTTCCGGAAATGTTAATGAAAAAGCTAATCATAAATGCAGGTGTCATACTGAGCATCCTGGCAGCGGGAGTTTTTATGGAGATTCATCAGGAGGGAGAAGGTGTTTTAAAACTCACAATACTGTGCGTGACCGGCCTGGGTCTTTACTTTCTATACCTTTGTCAGGTTATTTTCCAGAAGAAATATGGGACGCTGGTGGGAGAAGTGACCCTGATACAAAACTGTAAGGGCAGAAAAAGATATTGGGAAATTGAGGTGGTAGATGGGGAAGGCAAGGCAAAGCGACTTCTGGTACCGGTTCAGAGTGGGGTGAGGAAAGGGATTGTGTACCGATTTTTCTTGAAGAATGATATTTTGCTGGGGGTGGAGGAAATGTGATGAGTTATAGAAATATATGGTAATCTGAGGGTGAAGTATGTCAAAGATAGCCGTATCCTGCTTGACTACTTCAGTAGTAATTGCAGTAAGCGTATGTAATAAAATCATTGTATGATACATTGTTTATATGCCAGATTTTTTTATAAAATAATTTTAGACTATCTCTTGACAACAAAGAAAGCAAGTGATATATTCTATATGACGATATAAAATATTTAGTCATAAGGAGGTGAGGAAAATTGCCGCGCTTTACAGAACAAGAAAAAGAAATCATAAACAGGAAACTTTTGATAGAGGGGGAAAAGCTGTTTGCAGCACACGGCTTGAAAAAAGTAACGGTTGATGATTTAGTAGCTGCTGTAAATATATCGAAAGGTTCATTCTACGCTTTTTATCCGAGTAAAGAACACTTATATGTAGAAATCAATTTTCGCTTACAGAAAGAGCTATTTACTAATATTGAAACAGCAATTAAAGGAAGAAAGTATGAAAATCATAGGGACTTAACAAAAGATGTTATCACTTTGGGGGTAACTGGGTTGATTAATTCTCCTATTCTTTCGCAGATCGATTTGTCTTTAATGGACTATCTGCAAAGGAAACTTTCGCCAGATATATTTGACAGTCATATGCACAATGATATACGTATACTAGAAATGCTTGAAGATTTAGGGGTTATTTTTACGATTCCGCATACGGTTATCATAAAATCCCTGTATTCTGTTTTATCCTGTTTGGAACAGTTCAAGGAGGATAAAGAACTGAATATGATACAAAATCTTTTAGTGAATGGCATTGTTCAACAAGTAGTAGCAGAGTAACAATTTTGTTTGGTTATTTGACAGGCAGATAGCCAAACATATTTTTTACAGTTTGTATGACTATATATTTTTATGAGTCATAAGGTTTAAGGAGGACAAAATAATGATTGATGTAAAAAAACTGTATTTTAGCTATACTGACAAACCGTTTGTCGAGAATGTAAGTTTCCATGTTGGGAAAGGAGAAATTTTTGGATTTTTGGGCCCTTCTGGTGCCGGAAAATCAACCATTCAAAAAGTTTTGACCGGACTTAATACAAAATATAAAGGCAGCGTAAAAGTTGCAGGTACAGAAATACGGGAGCGTACAAATCGGTTTTATGAAAATATCGGTGTTGATTTTGAATTTTCAACCTGTTATGAGAAATTCACTGCACGACAAAATCTCGCCTATTTTGCTTCTCTGTATGAAAAGCAGCCCCGGTCTATTGACGAACTATTGCATATGGTTGGATTGGAAAATGACGGAGATAAAAAGGTTGGCGACTATTCCAAAGGTATGCGTTCCCGCTTGAATTTTATCAAAGCGTTGATACATGACCCAGACATATTATTCCTTGATGAACCGACAAGCGGTCTTGACCCTACGAATAATCGTTTGATGAAAGATATTATCCTTGCAGAAAAGAAACGTGGAAAAACGGTTATCATTACTACTCACAATATGTTTGACGCAACAGAGCTATGTGATCAGGTAGCCTTTATCGTTGCCGGAAAAGTAAGCGCATTGGATAGTCCCCATAATTTGATTATGTCAAGGGGGGCTGCAAAAATACAATATACCTACTATGACAAAGGTGAGAAAACGGGAGAATGTCTGCTTGATAGAACCACAGAAGATAAGTTATTGAAAAACTTAATTTCCGAAAACCGTCTGCTTTCCATTCATAGCAGTGAGCCTACATTAAATGATATTTTTGTAGATATTACAGGGAGGACACTTCAATGAGATTGGGACGTTTAATTTGTGGTGATATACATTTCCAATGGAAATATGGTTTCTATTTTATCTACTTTATTTTAACCGTTTTATATGTGTGTGGGATTGCCGCTTTGCCGGAACATTGGAAAACGGATATTGCTTCTATTATGATATACTCTGACCCGGCAGCAATGGGATTGTTTTTCATGGGAGCGATTGTTCTTTTGGAAAAAAGTCAAAAGGTATTAAATGCTATGGTGGTATCTCCTGTAAAAATATCTGAATATATACTTTCAAAAACAGTTGCGTTGATTGCTATTTCTACGGTAATTGCATTGATATTAGGGTTAGTTTCCGGCAGCAATCATTTGCTTGGTATCGCAGTTGGTACTGCTTTGACATCAGCAATCTTTACTATGCTTGGAATTATTGCAGCTACAAAGATTTCAAACTTGAACCAGTTTCTTATTGTAATTATGCCGATAGAAATTGTTTGCTTTGTTCCACCTATTGCTGGTCTGTTTGTGACTTTACCAAATGTGTTTTGCTTTTTTCCGTTCATGGCTTGTATGAACCTTATAACTGGAAAAAGTATGTTACTATCGTTCGATATGGTAATTGTAATTGCTACGCTGATTATCCTCTACATAATTGCAAGGGATACAGTTGAGCATATGTGGAAAAGTTTGGGAGGTGTAAAGCTATGAAAAGGATACTATCCAGTGCCATACAAGTATTTAAGCAAATCAAAAGCGACCCTATGATGTTTGCGGCTTGCTTCACCCCTTTTATTATGGGAGCTTTAATCAAATTTGGTATTCCATTTTTTGAAAGAATAACAAAGTTTTCTTTACAAGGATACTATCCGATTTTTGATTTATTGCTTTCTATCATGGCTCCTGTACTGCTTTGTTTTGCATTTGCCATGATTACGTTAGAGGAAATTGATGATAAAGTATCGCGGTACTTTTCAATTACCCCTCTTGGTAAGGCGGGGTATCTCTTTACAAGGTTGGTAGTACCCGCAATTATTTCAGCGGTCATTGCTTTTATCGTACTTTTGCTTTTCTCATTAGAAAAGCTACCCACTAGAATGATGATTGGTTTAGCACTTCTCGGCTCGGTACAGGCAATCATTGTTTCACTTATGATTATTACCTTGTCCGGTAATAAATTAGAGGGTATGGCTGTAACAAAACTTTCTGCACTTACACTGTTAGGCATTCCAGTTCCTTTCTTTATAGATAGTTACTACCAGTTCGCGGTTGGCTTCCTCCCATCATTTTGGGTAGCAAAAGCCGTACAGAATGAAGCAGTTCTTTATTTTCCCATAGCATTGGTAGTAGCTTTGATCTGGTACTACTTCCTTATAAAACGTCTGTTTCGGAAGCTGGCAGGATAAGGGGGCATATATGAAAAAAATAAAATCCTGCCAAACGAAAATGTAAATACGGCAATCCGGGTTTCCACAATTACACTAATCATCAACCTGATTTTATCGCTGCTTAAATTTGCCGCAGGATATATAGGAAAGTCAAGCGCCATGCTGTCAGATGCTGTCCACTCGGCTTCTGATGTATTAAGCACAATCGTTGTGATGGTTGGAATTAAAATATCAGAAAAACGACCTGATAAAGAACACCCCTATGGGCATGAGCGTATGGAATGTGTGGCTTCTATTATTCTCGCTGCTGCATTGGCTGTAACAGGAGCCGGAATTGGATATTCAGGCATTAACAAAATCTATTCAGGGCAGTACAATACACTTTCCGTACCCGGTAGAATCGCACTCACGGCGGCAGTCTTATCCATTGTAATAAAAGAGTGGATGTACTGGTTTACAAGAGGTGCTGCAAAGCATACAAATTCTGACGCACTTATGGCTGACGCATGGCACCACCGCTCTGACGCACTCTCGTCAGTCGGTTCTTTAATTGGCATTTTAGGAGCGCGTTTGGGCTATGCCATTCTTGACCCTATTGCAAGCGTTGTGATTTGCGGTTGTATCTTAAAAGCCGCTTTGGACATTTTCAGAGAAAGCATTAACAAAATGGTGGATCATAGCTGTGACAACACTACTGAAACAAAGATTCGGGAACTTGTACTTCAACAGCAAGGGGTTGAGGGGATTGACGATTTAAAAACCCGCATGTTTGGAGCGAAAATGTATGTAGACATTGAAATATTAGCCGATGGCAGTTTAGTTCTTTATGACGCTCACAGAATTGCCGAGGGAGTCCATCAGGTGATTGAACACAACTTTCCACAATGTAAACATTGTATGGTACATGTTAATACTAATGAACTTCTCCATTCTGCATAGGACGGGGAAGATGATTTAAGGGCACTGAAAGGAGGTGAAGTAGGTTATGGAACAATACTGGTGGATTATCATTGTTGCGGTTTTGATTGTCGTTGGCTTACTTAAAATGGTTATTATGAAAAAATACAACGATAAAAAGAATCCCAAAAAGCGTTCGCATAATGATGAAGATTAGTAAAGAGCAACTAAAAAGGAAAACTGCTATCTGTGTAGCAGCGCTAAACGGCAGTTGAAATAAAACCGCCGTTTTCCTTTTTCAAAAATTGGATTACGGAGGGTGTATTAAATTCGCCTTTTTTAAGGACACGGCGGTATCAAGGAGGTATCGCTATGTCCTTATTTTCTATAAATTATGAGAATGTAATTAAATTTCTTGTGGTGTAGTGTTTAATTTCATACCTAAGCCATTCCGGATAATCCCTCCCTATAACAGAAAGCAAACATTGACAAAGCGACACAAGTGTCTTATAATCATAATAGCGATACAAGTGTCGTTTAAAGGAGAAGAATCATGGGAAATAAAGGCGAAGAAACAAAAAAACTGATTAGAGAAAAAGCCTGTTCTTTATTCGCAAGAAAGGGATTTAAAAATGTTACTATGAAAGATATTTGTGTTGCAACCGGACTAAGCAGAGGAGGGTTATATCGACACTATGATAGTACACAACAAGTTTTTTCAGAAATTATAGATGATTTAATGAACATACAGGATAATGAATTTTCTGAGAAAATGAAAAATGGGTATCCGGCAGTCCAGATACTTGATGAAATTTTAGAACGATATAGAACAGAAATGTTAGATAGTACGGGCTCTCTTGGTTTGGCAATCTATGAATTTTATAGTGAAATTCAGAACGATAACAACGACAACATACTTTTGAAGCAATATGAACATTCTGTAACTGTTTGGAAAGATTTTTTATCCTACGGAATACAGCGCGGAGAATTTAAGAATGTAGAGAGTGATGAATTGGTTGATATAATTATTTTTTCATATCAAGGGGTAAGAATGCTATCAGAGGTATTCCCTGTAGACGAAAAAGTATCAGCAAGAATTATCAACCATATCAAGCGGGTTCTGTTAGACTAACTACATTCTTACACACTTATTTCATGTAAAAGGAGAAAGCGTATATGTTTAATAAAGTAGAAACAGACTTGAATTTTATAGAACGTGAAAATAAAGTCAAAAGTTTTTGGAAAGAAAATCAAATTTTCGAGAAAAGCATTGAAGCAAGAGCACAGGGAACTCCCTATGTATTTTATGATGGCCCGCCAACAGCCAACGGTAAACCACATATCGGCCATGTCCTTGCCAGAGTATTTAAGGATATGGTTCCCAGATACCGGGCTATGAAAGGCAACATGGTTCCCAGAAAAGCAGGGTGGGATACTCATGGTCTGCCGGTGGAATTAGAGGTTGAAAAGAATTTGGGATTAGATGGCAAAGAACAAATTGAAACCTATGGCTTGGAGCCCTTTATCGCTCATTGTAAAGAAAGTGTTTGGAAATATAAGGGTATGTGGGAAGATTTTTCTGATATAGTGGGTTTCTGGGCCGATATGGAAAATCCCTATGTAACCTATCACAATTGCTTTATTGAATCTGAATGGTGGGCATTAAAACAGATTTGGGATAAAGACCTTCTTTATAAAGGGTTTAAGATTGTTCCTTACTGCCCTCGCTGTGGTACTCCTTTATCATCCCATGAGGTAGCACAGGGATATAAAGATTTGAAGGAACGATCTGCCATTGTTCGATTTAAGGTAAAGCAGGAGAACGCTTATTTTCTGGCATGGACAACAACCCCTTGGACACTCCCTTCTAATGTTGCTCTTTGCGTTAATCCGGCAGAACGCTATGTAAAAGTTGAGTCGGGCGATGGATTTGTCTATTATATGGCTGAAGCCCTCCTTGAAAAAGTGATTGGCTCTTTAGGGGAATACAAGATATTAGAAAACTACAAAGGTTCCGATTTAGAATACAAGGAATACGAGCCTCTTTTCCCCGAGGCAAAGGATACCATAGCAAAACAACAAAAAAGAGGATTTTTTGTTACCTGCGATATCTATGTCACTTTAACCGATGGTACAGGTGTTGTGCATATCGCTCCTGCCTTTGGCGAGGACGATTCCAGAGTAGGGAAAAATTATAATCTTCCTTTTGTCCAGTTTGTAAACAGCAAAGGAGAAATGACGGAGGAAACCGCTTGGCCGGGAGTGTTCTGCAAGAACGCTGACCCTTTGGTGCTTAATGATTTAGAAAAGCAAGGACAGCTTTTCTCAGCTCCATATTTTGAACATAGTTATCCGCACTGCTGGCGTTGCGATACACCGCTTATCTATTATGCAAGAGAATCGTGGTTTATAAAAATGTCTGCGGTCAAAGAGAATTTAATCAAAAACAACAATACAATCAACTGGGTTCCGGAAAATATCGGAAAAGGCCGCTTTGGAGATTGGTTAGAAAATGTTCAGGATTGGGGAATCAGCAGAAACCGTTATTGGGGAACTCCTCTGAATATTTGGGAATGTAAATGCGGTCATCAGCAAGCAATAGGTAGTATTGATGAATTAAAAAGCCTATCTTCAAATTGTCCGGAAAATATCGAGCTTCATCGTCCTTTCTTAGATAGTGTGACAATTATTTGTCCGAAGTGTGGAAAAGAAATGTACCGTGTGCCGGAAGTAATTGATTGTTGGTTCGATTCTGGAGCTATGCCCTTTGCGCAACATCACTATCCTTTCGAGAATAAGGAACTTTTTGAAACACAGTTTCCAGCAGATTTCATTTGTGAAGGTGTAGACCAGACAAGAGGCTGGTTTTATTCACTCCTTGCTATCTCGACGTTGATCTTTAATAAAGCTCCGTTCAAGAATGTAATTGTGATTGGCCATGTACTAGACGAAAATGGACAAAAAATGAGTAAATCAAAAGGAAATTCCGTAGATCCGTTTGATGTACTAAAAATATATGGGGCGGATGCTGTCAGGTGGTATTTCTACATTAACAGTGCCCCTTGGCTCCCCAACCGTTTTCATGATAAGGCTGTTACAGAATACCAACGTAAATTTATGGGAACTTTGTGGAACACTTATGCCTTTTTTGTATTGTACGGAAATATAGATAATTTCAATCCGGCAGAATATTGCTTAGAATATGATAATCTTTCAGTGATGGACAAATGGCTTTTATCCAAACTCAATACAGTGGTAAAAGCAGTAGACACCTATCTCGAAACATATAAAGTGACAGAAGCGGCTAGAACGCTCCAGGATTTTGTTGATGATATGAGTAATTGGTATGTAAGACGAAGCAGAAATCGTTTCTGGGCTAAAGGTATGGAACAGGATAAAATAAATGCTTATATGACACTTTATAGTGCATTGATAACTATCTGTAAGGTTATTGCTCCTATGCTACCATTCATGGCCGAAGATATATACCAAAACTTAGTACGCAATGTAGATAAAACAATGCCTGAAAGCGTCCATCTCTGTGATTTTCCAAAAGCTCACAAAGAAATGATAGACAAGGCTCTGGAAAGAAAAATGGACGAAGTTTTAAAGATTGTTGTCCTTGGCCGTGCCGCAAGAAATACTGCAAATATTAAAAATCGCCAACCGATTAAGCGTATGTATATAAAGGCAGAATCCTTACCAGAGTTTTATCAAATGATAATCAGAGATGAATTAAATGTGAAAGAAATAGAATTTGTTACTGATGTGCAGGCTTTTACTTCCTACACATTTAAGCCGCAGTTAAAGACAGTCGGCCCCAAATATGGAAAACAGCTTGGTAACATCAAAACCGCCCTCTCCGAGTTAGACGGGAACCGAGCCATGAATACACTGAATGAGCAAGGATTTCTTTCATTTGAGTTTGATGGTGCGAATGTGGAACTTACAAAAGATGATTTACTGATTGATATGACGCAGAAACAAGGATTTGTTTCTGAAATGGATAATACCGTAATTGTAGTCTTAGACACAGATTTAACCCCAGACCTCATAGAAGAAGGATTTGTCCGGGAGATTATCAGCAAAGTACAAACCATGCGGAAAGAAGCTGGCTTTGAAGTTACTGACCATATTACCGTTTACGTTCAAAATAATAAATCTATCAGCTCTGTATTAAAAGCAAATGAAACATTCATTAAAAGTGAAGTGTTAGCAGAACAAATCTGCTATGAGCAGATGGAAGGTTATCAGAAGGAATGGAATATCAACGGAGAAAAAGTAGTTTTAGGCGTTAAAAAGTATGTATAACAACAATGTGAAAAATGGAAACGAGGGATTTTACATTTTGTAATTTCTCTCTATTCCCAGAAAATTTTTAGCTACCGATGGTAATAAAAAAAACGTTGTTCGGTAGCAGAGTTTTCTTGTGCCTAACAGAAAATAAAGAGCTTAACGGCGGTTTTGAAATAACAATTTCAAACCGCCGTTTTCTTACTGAAAAATTGAGATACGGAGGGTGTATCAAATTCGCCCATTTTTAAGGACATGGCGGTATCCGGGAGGTATCGCCATGTCCATTGTTTTACACAGCACCCGTAAACTGCACCAGTTAAAAAAAAACTTTCCCCTCCTCCGGGTTATTCCGGTTATGTATATGAAATAAATCAGCACCAAAACAATAATGTCATTTCATACGTCCGTGTGGCTTCATGCCACCTGGGCGTTTTTGTGTTTTTATGGGGTTGCTTCGGGCCAACTTGGAACTGTTGAAAAACCCTACCGCGAATAACATCACCTATGATAAAATAGAAGAAAAATGTGGAGGGCAAAGCTATGATGACGCAGGCAACAGGCAAGCAAATCAAATTTCTCATGGTAACAATTGAGAGCTTAGTACCAGAGAAATGTGCGCTGGCAGCTTGCAGGAGTGTCCATCGCTTGTTTGCTATATGATGCCAATAGTGAAAGGTTTCCAAAATCCCGCATATACTGTATCAAATCCCCTGCATGAGGTACACCATGGCGGACTGCCCTATTAACTCAGCCTCAGAGACTATTGCTGACTTTATCTACCGTAATGGAAGCCAGCAGCAATTTCCTGGTAATTCGGAAGATATTCCCTGTATGGACTTTGTAAGCACTGATTTCAGCATTATATATACCCCGCTAGATACCGTAGAACCCATATCACTAAGTAAGTTTACCTATTATAGTATTCCTGGACTGTACACACTGTTAGATAGTTCCAGCATGGACGCTTCCGGCATTTTGGCAACCCATGCATCACCTGCCCTTAGCAATCAAGGGAGAGGTGTTATAATCGGCATCATAGACACGGGAATTGACTATACCAATCCTTTATTTCGTAATCAGGATGGAACTACCAGAATCTTGAGTATTTGGGATCAGAGCCTTCCAGAAGATAAAAGCCTCCTTCCTGCCGGTGTACCCAACCGCTATAATGCCAGCGGGGCAAGCTATGGCACAGAGTACACGCAGGAGCAGATTAACGAGGCACTGGAATCTGATAATCCGTTTGCCGTGGTGCCTTCTACCGATACCAACGGACATGGAACCTTTTTGGCGGGTATCGCTGCTGGAGGAATCCTGCCTAATCAGGATTTTACAGGAGCAGCACCGGAATGTGAACTGGTAATCGTCAAATTAAAACCAGCCAAACAATATCTGCGCGATTTCTATCTTATCAGTAATGATGCGGATGCTTATCAGGAGAATGATATAATGATGGGCATTAAGTACCTGCGTGTGGAGGCATACAGCCAGAGAAAACCTCTGGTTATTTTACTGGGAATCGGCTCCAATCTGGGCAGCCATGAAGGGACGTCTCCATTGAATGTAATGATTCAAGATATCAGCCGATATTTAGGTATGGCTACGGTAATTGCTGCAGGCAATGAAACTGGCCGGGGGCATCATTACATGGGGTCTGTACCGATAGGGGAAGAGTCCGTTGAGGTGGAAATCCGAGTAGGGAATGCGGAATCCCAACGTGGATTTGTAGTAGAACTCTGGGCCGACACCGCTGATACATATTCGGTTGGATTTGTCTCACCCAGTGGTGAATCCATAGGCCGCATTCCTATCATAGGCAGAAACGAAACCTCTATCCCGTTCCTTTTGGAACCCACGGTCATTACAGTTAATTACCAGCTGATTGAGACAGGCGCAGGCAAACAGCTTGTTTTTATCCGTTTTGCAGCCCCAACTAATGGAATTTGGAGAATACGCGTGTATAATACCCAGTATCTTACAGGGCAATTTAATATGTGGCTTCCGGCCCATACCTTGATTTCTGATGAAACCGTGTTTCTGACTCCCAGCCCATACACGACCATAACCCTCCCGGGAGATTCTCCCTCTCCAATCACAGTAGGAGCCTATAATCATTTAAATAACAGCATCTACATTCATTCCGGCCGTGGATATACAATAGGCGGATTGATAAAGCCGGATTTGGCAGCTCCAGGGGTTAATGTAAGCGGGCCATCGATAGGGCAAAGGAACCAAGACTCCATTCCCATGACTACCCGAACCGGAACCTCGGTTGCTGCTGCCCATGTTGCTGGTGCAGTCGCTAATCTTTTAAGCTGGGGCATAATAGAAGGACATAACATAGCAATGAGCGAAGCCACTGTCAAAGCATTTTTAATAAGAGGAGCAAAACGGAATCCAGCACTATCATATCCCAATAGGGAATGGGGATATGGGGCTCTGAACTTATATGAAACTTTTTTACGGTTAAGAGAAATAAGATGAATTATCTAAAGCATCAGATTCTTATGCATATCACGGATACGGGGGAACTTGATGGATGTTTTGGCTGAGGTGCTAAAAAATAGTCTTATCGGTGGTAAGGGATTAATTTTGAGGTAGCGGTGTGCCGCCACAAATACGCTTGCACCGTATCGGTCAACGCCTTTTCCCTTTATATTTCATGTAGAGGACGGTTGGCTCGATATGCTTTTTCAGAGTAGCCAATCGCTGGTCAATGGGGTTCAGCTTAACCCGTATATCCATCTGCCTCCCAATCATGGACGAAAACTTTTCATCAAGTCAGAAATGGCACGGTTCTTCTGAAAATAGTTGAACAAACCATATGCGGAGGTTAAATATTGACACATACTATATATAGTGATATCATGAAAGTAGTACTGATTTGTGTGTGTTTATAAACCACATTCAAATGTTTGTTCCGGTGGTATCTATACCGGAAGCTAATTTTTAGGTGTAAGCCTTTTATATGAACGAGCCAGGCAGAGTCTCTGTCTGTAAAGTAAGATATCAGAAATCTTTGCGAATTTCTGATGTCTTATTTTTTGCTTCCAAAAAGGAGAGTGGGAATTTAGGAAAAGATAATTAAAAATCAAGTAAACAGAGACAAGAAGTATAAGACGCCTGATATCCGGAAAGAGAACAAATATGAGATCAGAGTATTTAATTAGGAGGAGGTATGAGATACGATTACAGGAAGATTAAAACTGAGAAAGTAGAAGTCAAAGGTATTGTTTGCGAATTTTATGATATGAGAATCGACAGAGCAACAGTACCAGATGGAAAATATCTGTATGAGGTGGCGGGCGATGACGACAGCGGGGCAGAACCAGCAAGGGTAGGAAAAGGTGTTCTGGTTAATTTTTATGGTTCCCTAATATGCAACCAACCACTATTGTTGGAGGAAAAAGTAATGTGGTTAGAAACAGGAGATTTTAAATATGTTTAAAATGAAAACCGGCAGATGCACACTACTGGATAGAACTTAGCGGGGAAGATTTCTCTGCTTGTAAGTAAGACATCAGAAATTTGAAGAAGTTTTTGGTGTCTTACTTTTTGAACAAAAAGGAGTGAATGGAAAAAAGAATGAGAAAGAGCAGTCAATTATATAGGGCAGGGACTGCCTGAAATTATGCCTGTGGAGATAGCAGGTTACGTGGTCGATGAAGCAGAAAATCCATTGGCTTTAGACAATGAGGAGTTCACTCCTAAAAATATATCAATCAAAATGTGAGGAAAATTCGTCACGTAAGCCACGAAAAAAATCGTCAAAATTCGAATTGAAAATTATGGATAATGCTACTAACTCGCTAACTTTTATATTCATGCGATTGGTTTCTAATTTTGCATAAGTGCTCTTAGAAATATTAAGATTCATAAGATGCAATTTGGCAACAGTTTCATCTTGTGTTAAACCAGCTAAATGTCGCAGAAATTGAATGTTGTGGCCTATATCCATATCTGGTCTTAGTTTTTGCATATATAATCCCCCTGGTATGTCTGTAAGTTTCGTAATAACGAAATATATTCTTGATTTTATAACCATTAAGAATTATAATGTTTCGTGATAACGAATTTTATACAATGGGGTGAAAAATATTTATTTATGAAAAAGGCTGATATTGAAAGATTACTGTTTTACTACTTATGCGGAAATGAAACGGCAAAAGAAATGTCTCAAGGAAATAATATAACGTATGAGGAGTTCGATAGAATTACCTATATACTCATAGAGTTGAAATTCTATAATTTATTAATGGAATTTTGGGATGAATTTTATAATCAATTCCAAGAGGATATTGATAAGTCGAACGCAGAGGATTTTTCTGATAGCTTTGAACGTGAAATAAGCAGATGTGAAAAATGGCTATATCAATTTTGTAAAGAAGCACCAACACAAGAGTTACAAGGAATTTTAAAAGAAATATTTGATATATCATAAGCTTCCAAAAAAATGAAAATAATTAAAAAACTTTTCGGGTATTAAAAAAGCCCGCACAAAATATAAATTTTGTACGAGCTACTGGTATAGCGTATTTAATTGTAAATAGTATGCTGTTAAATTGGGCTTGAATATACTGAATTGTAGAGAGTGTAAAATAAAGTGTGTAAGTTAAGAAAAGAAAATTTCAAAACTTACGCACTTTGTTCGTTTCACAGAGTGTGTTAAGATATCAGGAAAGGATTAGCAAAGGATGAACACACTCAGTATGGC